>Ga0207689_10006384_pt1 | contig 10437 bp, 3 predicted proteins | sample KBSMisM52_FD_184312 | JGI IMG/M metagenome (GOLD analysis project Ga0207689, IMG submission 184312) | Miscanthus rhizosphere microbial communities from Kellogg Biological Station, Michigan, USA - KBS Miscanthus M5-2 (SPAdes) (version 2) | ecosystem: Host-associated > Plants > Roots > Rhizosphere... | reverse complement strand
TTTGACAAGTCAATGAAAAGAATAGTCAAAATTCCTATTTCTGAAATAATGAAAAAAATATCTGAATTAAAAGTACGTGCAGGTTATGGTATTACCGGTCTGAATGGAACAGTTTTAGGCTCTACTCCATGGCAAGTGGGTGTAAGTGGCAATAGTAGTTCTTATCCTTTCGATAATTCTATTACCGGTGGACCTGCATCTTCTATTCAAAGTTTAGGAAACCAGGACCTGGAGTGGGAAAAAACAAAACAATTAAATTTTGGTGTGGACCTGGGATTGTTAAGAAACAAGATCACTTTAACTGCTGAATATTATCAGCGTAAAACTGATAATTTGATTTTGGCTGTGCCACTTCCCCCAACAATGGGATTTCTTAACAGCTCAGTTAATCAAAATGTTGCCTCAATGGAAAATACTGGCTTTGAATTTCAATTAGGATACAACGACAGGGAAGGCGATTTTAAATGGAATGCCAGTGCCAATTTTAGCTTTGTTACCAATGAAGTAACAAAGTTGGCTGATGGCGTTACGAATATTGAAAGAGGAGGAGACCAGGATTTTGGAACATACAATATTACCAATACCGCAGCAGGCCATTCTGTTCAGTCTTACTTTGGCTGGGAAGTAGTAGGTATTTTCCAGTCAATGGCGGAGGTTAATTCTTCGGCAGCACAAGTAAATCCGACAACTACCCCATATGATCCTACAAAACATACTTCTCCAGGAGATATAAGGTTTAAAGATCAGAATAAAGATGGTAAAATTGATTTAAATGATCGTGTGTTTTTAGGCAGCTATATTCCAAAGGTATCTTACGCTTTTAATGGTGGTGTCAACTATATGAATTTCGATTTTTCCCTTTTCTTCCAGGGAGTACAAGGCAATAAAATTTTTAACGCAGGTCGTGTCATTACCGAAGGAATGGTTCGGTTTTTTAACGCTGGCACACAGGTTTTAAATGCGTGGACACCTACTAATACAAGTACAAATATTCCACGTGCTGTTTCATCTGATCCAAATCAAAATGCCCGTCCATCTGATCGTTTTCTTGAAGATGGTTCTTATCTGCGTCTGAAAAATATCTCTCTTGGTTATAACGTTGCTGGAAATTCTTTGCAATCATTAACAAAAGGAGTTGTAAAAAATTTCCGTGTTTATGTTTCAGCACAAAACATCCTGACATTTACGAATTACAGCGGTTATGATCCTGAAGTTGGTAATAGAACGCCCAATAATTCATTGACCAATGGTATTGACTATTTTAGTTATCCTCAGCCAAAGTCTTTCCAGATAGGAATCCAGGCTGGGTTTTAAAAACCGAAATCTTTTCAATTCTAAAATCTAGAAATATGAAATTAAATATAAATAAAAAGGTTATTGCAGTTCTCCTGGTTCTTTCCAGTGTAGTTGCATGTACTGACAAACTGGATGTTTTGGATGAAAACAATCCAACAACGGAAAGCTATTTTAAAACAGCATTGGAATTGCAGAATGGTGTAAATGCTGTTTACTCTACTTTACGTTCGGCAAACCTAGTTGGCCGGGAATGGTTCTTTACCCATGACATGCGTGGAGGCGAATGTGCTTCCGGTGGATCTCAATTAGAAGCTCCAAGGGCAGAGTTGTTGAAGCAATCGTCACCTGCTCCATCCAATTCAGTAATGACAAGCGTATGGAACGGCTGTTATCAAATGATCAACAGGGCAAACCTGGTTCTTAACAAGGCGCCAGGAGTTTCAGACAATACAGCACTTAGAGACCGGTTGGTTGGGGAAGCCAAGTTTTTAAGAGCCTGGGCTTATTTTGAACTGGTATCTCAGTGGGGTGATGTTCCAGTTTATACAGATCCAATCACTTCATCAACTGAATTCAAAGGAAAGTCACCTGCTGCTGATGTTTATACTCTTATCATAAGTGACCTCACTGATGCAGTTGCAAAATTGCCAGCAAGCTATGCCTCTTCAGACCGTGGAAGGGCAACAAAGGGGGCAGCGAATACTTTGCTAGGAAAAGTTCAAATGCAAAAAGGTGATTATGCTGCAGCAAAAACCGCTTTACTCCAGGTGTATGGCCAATATTCATTAGTAAATTTTTTATGGAATTTTGATGGTGATATAAAGAGCGACGGTGGTCAACTGATTACAGCTGGCCATGAATTTAATGCTGAGTCTATTTTTGAAGTGGTATTCGTTGATAAAGGCGATAATAATTTCAACTGGGGTTATGTTGGTGAAGGTTCTACAAGCCCTATGAGTGGTGTACGCAACCAGGAGTACGGAATTACCTGGGGAAACGTGATTCCTTCTGACCGGCTTTTGAACGAATTTGAGCCCGGCGATCCGAGATATGCTATGACCATTTATGAAGAGGGTAATCAAATTCTCACTGCTCCGGGTGCAGTTGATAATATTAATAACCCTTCTGTAGTTCCACTAACACTCACACCGGCTATGATGAATATAGCCACAAGTACAAAAGGAGGCGTAGTCAAGAAGCGATTTTTCCGCAAGTATAATATATATGAATATGTAAATTCCGGTTTCCACCCTGGTGGTGTTAATCAGCGGGTGTTTCGCTATGCTGATGTACTACTCATGTTAGCCGAATGTGAAGCTGAAGCAGGTACACCTGCACAAGCTGCGATTTATATTAATCAGGTACGCAATCGTCCTGGTGTAGCTATGCCTGCCATTGCGGTAACCACAAAGAATGACGCTTTGAAAGCAGTGATGCATGAGAGAGCTGTGGAGTTGGGTGCCGAAGAGGTTGCCAGTATTGATGTTTTACGTTGGAGGAAAAAAGGATACTACCCTACTATTACAACAGATCCGGTACCTGGACAAACCAGTTTATTCCCAATACCTGCCAGTGAAATTTCTGCAAATCCTTTGATAAAATAGATCGATACAATATTTTCTGAATAGAGGCTATTGAATAGCCTCTATTTTTTTGTCAAGGTTGTCGGTATATATTACAAGCTCTGCCAATTTAATATTCTCATAACTTGCAAAAGCATGAAAAAGAAATTTATTTCTTTAATCCCGGTTACTATAGTTATTTTTTTTGTTTCATGTGTCAACAAAAGAGAAAGCCATTTGTTTACACAGCTGCCTGCTAAGGAGTCAGGCATTTATTTTAATAATGAAATTGAGGACAATGATTCTACTAAATCTATTATAAATGAATTTGGGTTTATGGGTGGGGGTGTAGGTATTGGTGATTTTAACAATGACGGATTAAAAGATATTTTTTTTAGTGGTAACCAGGTTAGTTGCGGGCTTTATATAAATAAAGGAAAAAATAAGTTTGAAGATATAACGGATGCAGCCGGAGTCCGTACTGATGTTTGGTGTACAGGAGTAAGTATTGCTGATATTAATTGTGATGGATACGATGATATCTATGTTTGTGTTTACGGAAAAAATCTTTTACGCAGAGCAAAGAATCTTTTATTTATTAACCAGCATGATCTCACATTTAAGGAGATGGCCGAAGCTTATGGTCTTGCTGATACAAGCTATTCGACACAGGCTGTATTTTTAGATTTTGACGGGGATGGCGATCTGGATATGTACCTTGCTAACTATTTACTAAACTCCGGTAATGCGAATAATATTGTTCCCCGTGACCGAAGCGGACGTTCGCCTGCCAATGATAAATTGTACAGGAACAATGGAGATACTACAAATGGCGGGCATCCGGTTTTTTCCGATGTTTCAATACAAGCTGGAATTAAGGATGATGGTTTAGGCCTTGGTGTTTCCGTTAGCGATATTAATAATGATGGATGGCCGGATATTTATGTAGCAAATGATTTTATTTCAAATGATGTATTGTGGTTAAATAATCACAATGGAACATTTACAAATTGCATTGACAGGGTTTTTCGCCACCAGAGTTATTCAAGTATGGGAGCTGATGCTGCAGATATCAATAATGATGCTTTACCGGATGTTCTTACACTTGATATGCTTCCGGAATACAATGAAAGGAAGAAAACTTCTTTCTCTTTTATGAATTATGACCGGTATCAAGCTGAACGTAACATGGGTTATGAGCCGGAATTTATGCGAAACATGCTTCAGCTAAATATGGGTAGCCGTCTGAAGGGCGATACAAGTATTCCTTTTTTCAGTGAGATAGGCCAGTTGAGCGGCATAGAAGCAACCGATTGGAGTTGGAGTGTGTTGTTAGCAGATTTTGATAATGATGGCTGGAAGGATATTCATATAACCAACGGGGTTGGCAGAGATTTTATTAACGGCGATTTTCTGGAATTTAGTAATAATGTATTCAACAACTCAATGACCGCGGATGAACAAAAAAAAATGATCAGAAAAAAACTGGCATCACTGAAACATATTAATCTGCCTAATTATTTATACATCAACAAACATGATCTAACTTTTTCTGATGAATCAGAAAGCGCCGGGATAAACGAACCATCTATGTCGAATGGTGCTGCCTATGCTGACCTCGATAATGACGGCGATCTCGATCTTGTAGTTAATAATATCAATAGAAACGCTTTTATTTTTATTAATAATATCAATCAGACCAACAGACCATCTTCATCTCATTATATTTCTCTTCAGTTGAAAGGGGATAGCCTGAACAAACAGGGTTTCGGTGCAAAAATTTTTGCATTTAATAAAGGAGATGTTCAGATGCAGGAGCAATACCCGGTGAGAGGATATTGTTCGTCGGTCGATCAGAAAATAATTTTCGGGCTTGGGAAAAATGATCACATAGATTCTTTGCTAATTATATGGCCGGGTAATGAAAAGCAATTACTGAAAAATGTAATTGCCGATACAATGCTGATACTTTCATTGCAAAATGCAGGAATGATTCCTACTGAAGTAACAGCTAAGCAGGAATTTCTTTTTTCAGATATAACTTCTTCATCAAATATTTTGTACAAGCATCAGGAAAATTCTTATAATGATTTTGCAGTTCAGCGATTACTACCGCAGAAGTATTCTCAATTGGGCCCCTTTTTAACCACTGGAGACATAAATAATGATGGGTACACAGATTTTTTTATTGGTGGCGGATTAAATTATTCAGGAAAAACTTTTATGCAAGAACCCGGAGGGACATTTATTTCAAAAAATATCAGTGACAGTATAAAATCCCAGGAAGACATGGACTGTATATTATTTGATGCGGATAAGGATGGAGATTTAGATCTGCTGGTTACCTGCGGTGATGTTCAATTTGGGGAGAATTCGATTAATTATAAACCAAGGCTGTATATTAATGACGGGAAAGATGGTTTTAATTTGCAACCCGAAGCGATACCTGGTTCAATAAAAACAATTGCAGGATGTGTAAGTGCAGCAGATTATGATGGAGATGGCGATCTTGATTTGTTTATTGGTGGTCGTGTCTCTCTTAAATATCCATTGTCACCACGGAGTTTTCTATTGCAAAATAATCATGGATTTTTTTCTGATGTAACATCAAGTTCTTGTCCTGCTTTACAAAAGGCCGGAATGATTACTTCTTGTGCCTGGGTGGATTTTGATAACGATAAGCAAACAGATCTCATTATTGCCGGCGAATGGATGCCAATTAGATTTTTTAAAAATAACCGGGGTCGATTAAATGAAGTAACAGAATACACAGGACTTAAGCAAATGAATGGAATGTGGAGAAGCCTGCTTGCAACAGATATTGATGATGACGGCGATACTGATATTGTAGCTGGCAACCTAGGCCTCAATTGTCTTTTCCGGGTAAGTTCGACTGAACCGATGCAACTTTTTGCTACGGATATTGATGGAAATGGCAGCATGGATCCTATTCTATTTTATTTTATAAAAGGAATGGATGGGAAAAAGCATTTGTTTCCGGCTATTAGCAGAAGTCAATTTTCAGAGCAGGTGCCAGCTATTAAAAAACAATTTCTCCATTACAAAGACTATTCAAATGCAACATTCGATGAGATCTTTAAGAACAAACCAAAAAAAGATATTTTGCAATTGACCTGTGATGAAACAAGAACTTGTTTTTTTGAAAATATAGGAAATGGAAAGTTTATCAAACACCCTTTAAATATGGAGGCACAATTTGCTCCGGTAAATTCAATTATTTGTGATGACATCGATAATGACGGATTTAAAGATTTGCTTCTGGCAGGTAATGAATACCAGGCTGAGGTAATGAATGGAAGGTATGATGCATCGTATGGATGTTTTCTAAGGGGCAGCAGTAACAAATTATTTACTTCGGTGCCTGCGTCTGAGAGTGGATTTATATTAAATGGTGATGTGAAAGATATGGCCATTATTCGCATGCAAGATGGTAGAAAAATAATTCTTGCTGCTGTAAACAATGATTCTTTACACGTATTCAATATTAATAGTTACTCCAAACAGCAAATTGTAAAGCAATCACATTAAAAGTATAAGCAAATAATTACGTTTGAATTTTCTAAAAGGTTTCTCAAAAAGTAAATGCATTCTAAAAAAGCAAAGATGAAAAGATGAAGTTTATCTCGTCAATGATCAAATAATTAATCTTATTTCATTTTTTTTGTCAATTCGTGTAGTTCAGACACTATCCTTTTCATCTCATATTTAATAGAAATTGAATTGCATTTTTTCATTGGTAAAAAATATTTTTTTTCAATAATATTCCAAACAACTGTTTGGTTATCAGAAAAAAAAACTTCATCAAAAATATTTAGTTATGTTATTTTTTTCTGAAATTGCTGAATCCTTCTAACCAAATTTTTAAAAACTGCTTGTATTATGAAAAGAAAATCCCGGCTACTTGCCATACTGGCAAGGTATTGTCTTACACTATTCCTAACTTTTTTCGCTTTAGCAGCTGTTTCGCAAAGAACAGTTAAGGGCAAAGTAACTGGCCCTGATGCTAAACCGGTTTTTGGCGCTACTGTAGCGGTTAAAAACACAAACGTTGCTACCACCACTGATGCTGATGGTAGTTATTCTATTTCACTTCCCGCAAATTCAAATGTCTTAGTCTTTTCTTTTATTGGCTATGACGTTAATGAAGTCAGCGCTACTGGTGACCAAGTTGATGTAGTGATGAAACTTCAAACAACCACATTGAATGAAGTGGTTGTTACAGGTTATTCGTCTCAACGAAAAAAAGATATTACCGGCGCTGTAACTGTAGTGAATGTTTCTCAAATGAAAACACAACCTACTACAGATGCAGCCGCACAATTACAAGGCCGTGCATCAGGAGTTACCGTTATACAAAGTGGTATACCCGGTGCTGGTGCTTCAGTTCGTATCCGCGGTCTTGGTTCATTTAATAACAATAATCCCTTATATGTAATTGATGGGGTTCAATCAGGAAGTATTTCAGGACTCAATCCTAATGACATTGAAAGTATGCAGGTATTAAAAGATGCTGCATCTGGTTCAATTTATGGGGTTAGGGGTTCTAATGGTGTGATCATTGTTACTACCAAGAAAGGAAAAAAGAGAGGTGTAAGTGTTACTTATGATATGTATTATGGAACTCAAAGGCCAGGTGATGGGTTTGACCTATTAAATTCACAAGAAGAAGCAGAATTGTTGTTCCTTGCCAGGAAAAATGCCGGGGCAGTTACTACAGGTTCGGTTTTCGGAAATGGATCATCCCCTGTTTTGCCTGATTATATATATTATACAGGAGCTCCAAACAACGGTGTTCCAATAATGTCAGGAAATCCAGGCGTTGACCCAAGCAAATATCAACTAGATTATGGACGTTTGGGCGATCCTGGATATAGTCCATATATAATAGTACCTGCAAGTAAAAGTGGGACTAACTGGTATGATGAGATCACACGTAATGCACCAATGCAAAATCATAACGTGACAATGAGCGGTGCTACTGAAAATAGCAGGTTTTTACTAAGCCTTAATTATTTTGATCAGGATGCGATCACCATAACTAACTTTTACAAACGTTATACTGCAAGATTGAACAGTGAATTTAGTGTAATGCAAGGTTTCCGTATTGGGGAAAACCTCCAAGTCTATTCTGCAGAAGCTAACCAACCTGGGAATAATACTGAAGGAGCTCTCATAGCACAAACCTATCGCCCAATGGCATTGATACCTGTATACACTATCAGGGATGGTGACTTTGCCGGTACATATGGCGGAAGTGGATTTGGCACATGGGGAAATGCAAAAAATCCCGTAGCAGTTCTTGAACGCAATAGAAGTAACCGGAATAATAATGTCAATCTTTTTGGAAATCTGTATGCTGAAATTGACTTCGCAAAACATTTTACAGTAAGAAGTAGTTTTGGTGGTAATCTCAATACTTCCAATACATATACGTTTCCGTTTATTGAGTATGAGCATGTAGAGAATACTGCAAATACAACATATACTGAAAATTTTATAAGGAACAATAACTGGATATGGACAAACCAGCTTTCCTACAAAGCAAGTTTTGGCAAGCATAATATTGCCGCATTAGTTGGTATCGAATCGCAAAAAAGCGGCGGCCGCCAGATAATTGGTGCTTCCACCGGATTCTATAGCTACAATTACCAGCCATTCATAAATCTTGGAAATGGCCTGACGCAAAATTTAGGTGGAAGCCAGACATTCACACCAGGTACTATTTATTCACAATTTGGAAAAGTTGATTATGCTTATAATGGTAAATACCTGGTTTCTGCTACTGTAAGAAGAGACGGTTCATCTAAATTCTTAGAGCCTAATACACAAAGTACCTTCCCGGCTTTTTCAGTGGGCTGGAATATTTCTGAAGAAAATTTCATGAAAGGAATCTCATGGATAAATTATCTTAAGATCAGAGGCAGCTGGGGAAAAATGGGTAATGAGGCAGCAGCAAGTTCAATCAATGCCGTAACAACTTTTGGTAGTAATCGCCAAAGTTCATGGTATGATATTACCGGTACTCAAAATAATCCACAGGAAGGATTCTTCTTGTCATTTGTTGGTAACCCACTTGGTAAATGGGAAGAAAGCGTTACTACGAACATAGGATTTGATGCTACGTTATTTCATAATTCAACAGAAATAGTTTTTGACTGGTACAAGAAAGAAACAAATGACCTTTTATATAATCCTTCCGGACAGGCAATAGGTGGTGGAGTTGTAGTAAATAACCCTGCATTCCGGAATGTGGGTAGTATGGAAAATACCGGAGTTGATCTTTTGATCAATAACAAATTAAATATTAGCAAGGCGGTACGCTTAAATACTACGCTTACATTTACTACATATAAGAATACGATCACAGCAATTAATGGTGATCAGCAATTCTTTGATTTTAACAGCCCGCTGGGTGAAGCAAATCGTATTGGACAAAACGCAACAAGAAATTTTGTTGGCGAACCAGTAAATACATTTTTCGGTTACAATGTAATTGGACTTTTCCAGACCGATGCAGAAGCAACAGCATGGAACCAGGCTGGTGCAGGAAAAGGCAGATTTAAATATGAGGATGTTAATGGCGATAAGAAAATTGATGCCAGTGACCGTACGATCATCGGTGATCCAAATCCCGATTTTTCTTATGGTATTAATCTAGGCACAGAATACAAAGCCTTTGATATCTCTGCATTTTTCTATGGCGTTGCAGGAAAAGACATTTTCAATTTTACAAGATGGTGGACTGATTTCTCCAGTGGCTTCCCAGGTGGCAGAAGCAAAAGAGCTCTATACGAAAGCTGGTTACCTGATGGTAGCAGACCAGATGCAAAAACACCTATGGCAGAATATACAGCGGTAGCAGGTGGATTTAGTACTTCAGGACAGGTAAACTCTTACTATGTAGAAAAAGGGGATTATTTCCGTTTAAGGAATTTGATGATCGGATATACTCTACCAGCATCTTTATTGAGCAAAGTAAGGATCTCTAAAGCTCGTATTTACATCCAGGGAACTAATTTGTTCACATTAACCAACTATTCTGGTTTAAATCCCGATGTACTAAGTACGGATGATCGTGCAGCGAGTGTAGATGTGGGTACCTATCCAGTAGTTAAACAATTCTTTATTGGAGCAAATATTTCTTTCTAAATTTATACCAGCATAAACTCTACAAAAATTTTAATATGAAAAATAAAATTTCAAAATTCTTTCTCGCACTGGCGGTGGTTTTCGTTTTTTTCGCCTGCAAAAAGAGTTTTCTTGAGGTCAGTCCAAATGGCGTTTTGGATGAGGCGACCTTATCAAGCGAAAAAGGTATCAATAAGCTTTTATTAGCTGCCTATGCCATGCTTGATGGACATGATGGTGCCCTAAACCTCGGAGGCGAATGGGGCTCGGGTGGTTCTAATTTCCTTTACGGTGGAATAGGTGGTGGCGAAGCAAATAAAGGAAGTGACCCCGGCGATCAGGGACCAAATATGACCCCGGTACAGCGTCATGATATTACATCAAATAACGGAGCTACTAATGATAGGTGGAAAGCGATCTATGAAGGCGT
>Ga0207689_10006381_pt1 | contig 10439 bp, 9 predicted proteins | sample KBSMisM52_FD_184312 | JGI IMG/M metagenome (GOLD analysis project Ga0207689, IMG submission 184312) | Miscanthus rhizosphere microbial communities from Kellogg Biological Station, Michigan, USA - KBS Miscanthus M5-2 (SPAdes) (version 2) | ecosystem: Host-associated > Plants > Roots > Rhizosphere... | reverse complement strand
CATGCCCATGCCGAATTGCGCGCCTAGCTGGGAATAGGTGGCGATTCCGCTTGGATCATCGTCAGCGGCTCCCGTGACGAGGCCGGGGCCGAGCTGCTCAAAAAATGCTGCTTTGCGTAGTCGTTTTGGAAACTTGCTAATTCGAGACCGCGGAAGCTTAGGCGCGATGAAGTCGCCGGCGTTCATAGGATCGGCTTTCCACCAGTCACTGCAATCGTTGCGCCGGAAACGTAGCTTGAGAGAGGATCGGCCAACATCACATAGGCCGTAGCGAGCTCCGCCGGCTGACCGGGGCGCTTCATGGGGACCTGCTTGCCGAAATTGATCACCGCTTCCTCGGGCATGGTCGACGGGATCAGCGGCGTCCAGATTGGCCCCGGCGCGACCGCATTGGCGCGAATGCCTTTCGGCGCCAGAAGCTGTGCGAGGCCGGCGGTGAAGTTCTGAATGGCGCCCTTGGTGGTGGCGTAGGCCAACAGGGTGGGGTTGGGCATGTCGGAATTGATCGACGCGGTGTTGATGATGGCGCTGCCCGGCTTCATGTGGGGCACGGCGGCCTTGGTCAGATAGAACATGGCGTGGATATTGACCTTGAACGTCAGCTCCCATTCCTCCTCGCTGATGTCCTCGAGCTCCTTGAAGCTGGCTTGATGCGCCGCGTTGTTGACAAGAATATCGACGCCGCCGAGTTCGCTGACCGCCTTGTCCACGATCGCCCGGCAATGCGCGGCGTGCTTGATGTCGCCCGCGAGCAGGACGGCTTTGCGGCCGGCGTCCTCGACCAGGCGCTTGCTCTCCTCGGCGTCCTCATGCTCGCTGAGATAGGAGATCAGCACGTCGGCGCCCTCGCGCGCGAACGCGATGGCCACCGCGCGGCCGATGCCGCTATCGCCGCCGGTGATGATCGCTTTCTTGCCGGCCAGGCGCCCCGAGCCTTTGTAAGATTGCTCGCCGTGGTCGGGGACGGGATCCATCTTCCTGGTGAAGCCCGGCATCGGCTGCTTCTGCTTGGGGAAAGGCGGCTTGGGATAATCGATCATTGGTCCTATCTCATTGCGCGGTTCGCCGGCACTGACCTGACGGCTGGCGCCGGTCTGCTGCTCAAACAGCGCTCCCGAGGTTAGGTTCCCGAAACCCCGGAAACGTTGGGAGTCCACGGCCGACGCCGGCGCGCGGCGGTATCGAAGGGCGGCCTTTCGCGCGCGACCTCGCCGGCCGTGAGCTCGATTACTAAAATGTCGGTCACCGACAACGAACCCGTTGTCCAATCGCGGGATCGGAGTAGACTTCACCGAGGGGGGCGGCCGAGGCGCGTGCCATGAACCTGCTCCTGTTGCTTCCACTTGCGATCCCGTTCGGCTGCTTGGCGCTGTTGAGCTTGTTGGCCTTCCTCGGCGTGTTGGCGGTCGCCGGCGCGCTGCAAGTGGTCGGCGTCATCAGGGCGGGGCTGGACATGGCCCGGCGAGGTACGTGGCATGGCGCCACCCCCGGCGACGCCTGGCGTTAAGATCGGCTCACGGGACCTGCGCGGAAGGGGATGACCCTCCGTGCAAGCGCGGCAAGCAGATCCCGGGGGACCGCGTCTTATCGATCGGCGATGGTGTGTGCGTGCAACGGCGCTAACGGTCCGGCCGTGTCATCTCGCATGCGATGCCCATGACGCGATCGGTCTCGGAGATCGGATACGATTGCGGGAGGAACTCAGATGCCATCGACCGAGACAAGTCCCAGCGTGGCCGCGGACCAACTCACGCGCGCCCTTGGCGAGGCTGTCATCCGGATATGGAGCCACCTGCCGCAAGAGGTGCAGGATCATCTGTTCAAGGGGGCGGTCGCGTCGCGCGGCGAATCCATCCGATCGCAGCTTGCGGTCTTCCTGCATGACAAGCATCCACGCACGTTCGACCCGCTGGGCGATCCGCGCGACATGAACGAGCCGGACAGTCTGGGCGGTTAGTGGTCCGATTCCGAAGCTCGTAAGCATTCGCGCCATGTTCGGATACGAGCTTCGGAATCAAAGGACCACTAGCAATTTTATGATTCTAGTGCGGTTTGAATTTGAAGTTCCTATGACGATCGTGCCGCAGCAACTGATAGGAACTTCAAATTCACCGCACTAGCGCGTTGCGCGTCGGCGGAAACGGGATGCAGGCCTGACGCGGAAAGCAACCGCCCCAAACTTTGTCCCCGAGACCCGCAGCGGCGGGGCCTGACTGAAATCGAGAACGATTGCGCAATGCGACCGATAAGGAGGAGCCGCGGCTCCTCCTTATCTCTTGCGCACGAGGTCGTGGCCTCATGCGGCAGACCATCAGCTTCACTGCCGCGAAGGGACTGGACCGGCAGGCGCGCGTGGCATAGGGGAGGGGCAAGCCGCAACCGAGAAGCGTCAGAGGTCTCAGTCTATGTCCCTCAGCACCGAACGCCAGCGCCGCATCGTCACGACCCACGTCGGCAGCTTGCCGCGGCCCATGTCGCTTTCCGCGCAACTCCTGGCGCGCATGAGCGGCCGGACCTACGACGCCGACGCGCTGGTGGCGGAGCTGCACAGCTCGGTGAAGGACATCGTGACGAAGCAGGCGGAGCTGGGGGTGGACGTCGTCAGCGACGGCGAGCTGTCCAAAACGAGCTTTCAATATTATGTCACCGACCGGCTCTCCGGGCTCGAACCGTTCCAGCCGAAACCGGGCGTGCGCACCACGCGTGAGAATCAGGCCTTCCCGGCCTTCTATAAGGATGGATCGCATTCGGGCACCCAACCCACCCGCTATGCCTGCACCGGTCCCATCAAGTATGTCGGACAGAAGCAGCTCCAGCAGGACATCGACAATCTCAAAGCAGGCCTTGGCGGCACGAACCCCGTCGACAAGTTCATGCCGTCGGTATCGCCGTCGAGCTGCGTCGGGCTGATGGAGAACCGGCACTATCGGAGCGACGAGGAGCATCTCTATGCCGTGGCGGAGGCGCTGCGGGAGGAATACCAGGCGATCGTCGCGGCGGGATTCATCGTGCAGATCGACGACCCGCGCCTGGCGATGAACTACATGCTCAATCCCGCCATGACGATCGAGCAGCAGCGCGCCTGGGCACAGCAGCGCATCGAAGCGCTCAATCACGCGCTGCGCGGCCTGCCGGAGGACCGCGTGCGCCACCATACCTGCTACGGCATCAATCAGGGCCCACGCACGAGCGACCTCGAGCTCAAGCATCTGGCCGATCTGATCGTCACCATCAAGGCCGGCTACTATTCGTTCGAGCTGGCGAACCCGCGCCATGAACATGAATGGCGGGTGTGGGAGACGGTCAAGCTGCCCGACGGCAAGGTTCTGATGCCGGGTTGCATCACCCATGCCTCGGTCATCGTCGAGCATCCCGAGCTCGTGGCCGAACGCCTGCTGCGCCTGGCCGGGATTGTCGGGCGCGAACGGGTGATGGCAAGCGCCGACTGCGGCTTCGCCTCGACGCTGTCGCTGAACGAGCCGCCCGAGATCGAGCCCGAGATCGTCTGGGCCAAATTCACGAGCCTCGCCGAGGGCGCGCGCCTCGCCAGTCAGACGCTGTGGCGATGAGCGGTCGCTCCTGACGGCGACGATCGTTTCCGCAACCCGATCGTGCACGTCGAAGCAGGATTTCTCCCGACGGCCGTCAATTCACCGGCGCGACCTCGAACAGCGCGTCGGCCTTCATCACGGCGTCGTGGCGGCCGAGCGGATCGAGCTCCGTGTTCATCTTTCCAAGGCGCGGCAACGCCGACAACGGGATCGTGTATTTGAAGCCCGGGCCTCCCTGCCGCGGCCTGATCACGATGACGGCCGCTGCGCCGTCCGGGGCTTTTTCAGGATCGATCTTTAAGGAACGCTGACCCACCGACGCCGAGGTCGCAATCGCGACCCCATCGGCGAAGCATGCGCAGGGCGCCTTTTCGCTATCGTAGTAGGTCACCGAGAGTTCGCGCGGCTTCGCTTTCAGACGGTCGACGGCGTCGAGACCGATCTTGATGCCCAGCGGAATGAATGCGCCGTAGCCGCCATGCACACGGGCGCCGAGCGCGATCCACTCCTCGGGCGTTTCGGCGCGCGCCGCCGCCGTGCCGCCGCTCATCAACGCAGCGAAGACAACCATCGTCACGATCGGTCGCATGAATCACCGAACCTCGGTCCTGGGTATGATCTTTTGCCCCCGCCATCATACTCGATCCCGCAACGATATGAAGACCCGCAACAGGCAACGGCCAGCTGGACGCAACGGTGCGGCGGCGCCGCGGCCGGGGTCACGTGCCGGGGTCGAAGACCGCCGACCGCATCCACAGCTGCAGCAGCAGCGTTATCGCGAGCAGCAGCATGGCGCTCAGCGCCAGCGACCAGTGGATGCCGATCAGGCTGCCGCCGAGTCCGACCGTGATGCCGCTGAAGGCGCGCAAGCCCAGGCCCGCCATGCTGTAGAGCCCCAGCACCCGCCCGCGGATCGCGGCGGGCGCGTTGAGCTGCACCAGCGCCTGGGTCATCGAATTGTAGGACAGCTCGACGAACCCGGCGGCGAACAGCAGCGCGAGCGCCAGGGGATAGATCGTCGTCATGGCAAAGGCGGCAAGAACGCAGCACCAGATCATCACCAGCAGGAAAGCCGTGCGCGGCCGCGGCTGCAGCCAGCCGCTGCCTTCGAGCACGATGCCGCCGGTGAGTGCGCCGGCGGCGTCCGCCGCGAGCAGCAGGCCATAAAGAAGGCCGGCGTCGCCATGACCCAGATCCTGGGCATAGCCCGGCATCTGCGCCTGATAGGCGTTGCTGATGATCAGCGACGCGCAGCCCGAGAGCAGGATCATCGAGACGATGATCCTGCTGCCGCGGATGCTGGCGATGGTCGTGACGATGTCGGAGAAGCCGCGCACCGGCCGTGCCGGTGCGCGGACCTTCTGGAAACGCGGGCCGTAAGGCGCCTTCCGCAGGAACAGGATCAGTGGAAGGTAGATCACCGCGTTGAGCAGGATGCCATAGGTGGGTCCGAGCGCGAGCAGGAACGCCGCGCCGACCGCGGGCCCCGCCACTAGTCCAAGGTAGCGCGAGGTCGCATTGAGCCGTATGGCGCTCGGCAATTGTTGCGGGCCGACGATGTCGTGCAGCAGCACCTGGCCCGGTGGTCCCCAGAATACGCTGGCGATGCCGTGCACGGTGAGAATGACCGCGGAGTGCCAGGCTTCCAGCGTGTCGGTGAAGAACAAGATGCCCCAGGCGAGCGAGCACGCCATGAACAGCAGCATGCCGATCTGGATCAGGCGGCGGGAATCGTAGCGGTCGGCGAGCGCTCCCATGAAGACGCCGAAGAACAGCATCGGCAGCCAGTGCGACAGGACGGCATAGCCGCCCAGTGCCGGCGACTGGAATTTCTGGAACACCACCCAGTAGCTGATCACGTGCTCGACGCTGTCGGCCATCATCGCCAGCGCCGAGTAGAGGAAATAGGGACGGAAGCCGGGGTCTCGCAGGGCAGCGAAGGAGCGCTGCGCGGGCTCGTGCGATTCGGTATCGGCTGCGGTCAAATCAGGCCTTTCACACGCAAAAACAATCTCTTGCAATCGTTGTAAGATGTATCTTTAGACATATCTAAACGGGAAGGGTCCGGCAAGTCAAGAGAGGTTAGCATCGGGATGGTGCCAAACGCGCCGCAATCGCCGCGGGACGGCAATGCGTCGACGTCATGCCGCTGGAACGAAGCATCCGGGCGAGGCACGATCGGACTGCATGATCAACTCCCACCGCGGAGCGAGCGGGTGGCGCGCAGACGCGGGCATCGCGATCCGCCAAACTATTTTCTCAAATCTGCAACTAGCCCTCCGTGCTCGAAGCCTAGTATTCCTCGAAACCTAGTATGACGACGGTTCGACCGGCGGCCTTCGCGCGGCTGCGGTCCTCCATCACCCGATCGAACGGCCAAGCGCCGCTCGGCGGTCCCCGCCGATGACGTTTTTCAATTGCCCTACAAGGAGAAGCCATTGTCCAAGCTGGCGCTGACACTAGCCTGCGGCGAGTACGAGATCGTGCGCGCACTCATGGATGGCACCGTCAAGCCCGATGGTGTCGACCTCAATGTGCTCACGGCAATGGATTCGAGCACCCGGCATTGGCGCTTCCTGCGTAACCGCGAGTTCGCCATGGCCGAGGTGTCGTGCTCCTCGTACCTGGTCGCGCGCGATCAGGGCGTTCCCATCGACGCCATTCCCGTCTTCCTGCACCGCAGGTTCCGCCACGGCTTCATCTTCATCAACACGGCCAAGGGCATCCGGACGCCAGCCGATCTGGTGGGCCGCAAGATCGGCGTCAAACAGTTCCAGAACACGGCGATCGTCTGGCTGCGCGGCATCCTCCAGCATGAATACGGCGTGCCGCTGCACTCGATCGAATGGGTTTGCGAACTGGACGAAACCATCGAATTCGAGGCGCCCCCGAACCTGAAGATCGTGCGATTGCCGCCCGAGTGCTCGGTCGAGCAGATGCTGACGAACGGAGAGATCGATGCGGTCCTGCACCCCGATCTGATCCGTCCGCTGGTCGAAAAGGATCCGCGGGTCGCGCGTCTGTTTCCCGACTATCGCCGGGAGGAAATCGCCTACTTTCGCAAGACCGGCATTTTTCCGATCATGCATGTGCTCGGCATCAAGCGCGAGATCGCGGAAGAGCATCCCTGGGTCGCGATCAACGTGTTCCGCGCGTTCAACGAGGCGAAGAGCCTCGCCATGAAGCGCATGGCGAATCCGCGGATCGTGCCACTCGCGTTCTATCGCGAAGCGTGGGAGGAGCAGGAAGAGCTCATGGGTCTGGATCCCTGGGAATACGGTCTGACCGACAGAAACCGGCATACCCTCGAAACGATTTCCACCTACGCCCATGAGCAGGGGCTGACGCGGCGCAAGCTTCCACTCGACCAGCTGTTCATCGATATGTCGCAGGGCCGCAAGCGGGGTGTGGAGTTCCGGATTTGAGGAACCGTCAACCTGACGCTCGGTTTTGAACCACAAGCTATCGAAGACGGGGCGCAGCCCGACGACTATCCACAGAACGTCGCAAAACGCCTAAGCTCGATTTGCGGATGACGAGCGGAGGTTGGGCGGTGAGAGACGAGCGCTCATGGATGGCGTGATCCGGCGGCTCCGGCTGACGTCGGGGCTCGTCATGCTGGCCTACGTGACGACCCATTTCGTCAACCACAGCCTGGGCCTCGTCTCGGTCCAGTTGATGGATCGCGCGCTCCAGGTCATCTACCACTATTGGGCAAGCCCGCTCGGCGGCGTCATCCTCTACGGCGCCTTCGCGATCCATTACTGCTTGGCGCTGTGGGCGCTTTGGCTGCGCCGCTCGCTCAAGATGCCGTTCGCCGAGGCGGCCCAGCTCGTGCTCGGTTTCTCGATTCCCTTCCTGCTCGTGGAACACGTCCTCCAGACGCGCGTCGCCGACACGTTCTATGGCGCGCACTACGGCTATTACGTGAGTGTGCTCTATTTATATTTCGTCGCCCATCCGCTGCGCGGCGGGCTTCAGTTCACGGTGCTGGTGATCGCCTGGGTCCACGCCATGATCGGGCTGCGGTTCTGGCTGCGCCTGAAGCCGTGGTACGAGCGCTGGCAGCCGATCCTCTACGCCTTCGCGTTGTTGATGCCGACCTTTGCGATCCTCGGGTTTCTCGAGGGCGGCAGCGACATCATGACGATGGCCGAGGATCCGGCCTGGGTCGACCAGCTCGTGAAGGACCACCCGCGGCCAGCGCCGGCGGACCTGGCGTTCCTCGATCAGATGGTGGTGTGGGTGCGCTACGGTTTCCTGGCCGCACTCCTCGCCGTGCTGGCCGCGCGGGCCGCGCGTTGGCGTTGGGAGCGCCGGCGCGGTGTTCTGCGCATGACCTATCCGAGCGGGCGCGTGGTGCAGATCGTGCGCGGCGTGTCGGTATTGGAAGCGAGCCGGATGGCCGGCATTCCGCATGCCTCCGTGTGCGGCGGACGCGGGCGCTGTTCCACCTGCCGCATCAAGATCGACGGCCTGAGGGAAGAGATTCCGCCGGCCGCGCCCGAGGAGGTGAAAGTGCTACGTCGCGTGGGCGCGGCGCCCGACGTTCGGCTTGCCTGCCAGCTCCGCCCGCACGGCGATCTTCGCGTGACCCCGCTGTTGCCCGCGACCGCCCAGGCCCGGGACGGGTTTCGCCGTCCGGGCTATCTGCAGGGCGCCGAGCGGGAGATCGCGATCCTGTTCGCCGATCTGCGCTCCTTCACCCAGCTCTCCGAACAGAAACTTCCCTACGACCTGGTGTTTCTCCTGAACCGATACTTTGCCGAGATGGGCCATGCGGTGGAAGCGGCCGGCGGCCGCATCGACAAGTTCATAGGCGACGGCGTGATGGCGCTGTTCGGCCTCGACAGCGGCGTCGAGGCCGGCTGCCGCGAGGCGCTGGCCGCGGCCAAGGGCATGGCCGAGCGCATGCAGGATCTCAATCTCGCGCTGGTCCATGACATATCCGAGCCGCTGCGGATCGGCATCGGCATTCATACCGGCGCCGCCATTGTGGGCGAGATGGGGTACGGCACGGCGGTCTCGGTCACTGCGGTCGGCGATTCCGTCAACACCGCGAGCCGCATCGAGAGCCTCACCAAGACCTACGCCTGCGAGCTCGTGATTTCCGAGGCGGTCATGCTCCGCGCCGGCATCGATCTCGGTGCAGCCCCGCGGCATGAGATCGAGATCCGCGGACGGGTCGAGCGCCTCGTGGTGCGCACGTTCGCGAGCGCCCGGGATCTGCCCGTGCTGGAAAGCGGAAAGCGCAAGCGCGCCTGATCGGGTCCGCAGCTCCTGCGTCGACCGCGGCGAACCCGCGGATCAACGCACACTCTTGGATGCCGGCGCGAGACCTCGCGACCGCGCTACGGGTGAACCGCGGTGGCGGCCCGCCACGCTCGTACCTCCAGACCCCGCGCGATATTGCAGCAACCGGTCTTGCAGGAGCGGGAAGCTGCCAAGAGCAAGGCTCGACCACACCGCCACGCTGAAATAGAGCGACATCCAGGCGATCTCATCCTGCCATTGAGCGATGTCATGCGTGACGGTCCAGCGCGTGGTCAGGTCATGCAGGCCCGCAAGCAGTCCGAACAGCTCCTTGCCGCTCGCCATATCCTGTCGCCAGCGGTCGAAATACATCGGCACGTCGATGACCACGAGGAAGACCAGGTAGGCGGTGATACCCACGACTGCCAGTCCGATCGCAAGGCGGGCGGCGCCGCGGAAGTCATTGAGCAGCCGCAGCAGGGCAACCGCTATGAGCAGGAAGGTCACCGCCCACAACGAGTTCTCGAGCGTATTGCCGAGATAGTTCGTCGTGATCACGGCGTACCAAGAGAAGGTCTCCGCGAGCAGGATCAGCGGAACGATCACCGTCGCGATGTTTCGTGCCGTATCCGCCTTTGCCAGCTTGGCGAGTTGGTACAGCACGATGGCCCATTGGAGGACGAAGCAAATCTCGGCGACCGTTGCGACCGATCGCCCGACGAAGACGCTCGACAGCCAAGTATCGAACAAAGAGATTCTCTGAACGTCGGCCCGCGGCAGCACGGATCGAAAGGCGCAGCCGAAGACGTAGGCGGCGCACAGGAGCACCAGGACCTCGACGCGGAAAATCCCGCGTTGCGCACTAGGCGTCATCTGCCGGAAGCGGCGATGGAGCAACATCCACAGGGCGATGTTGGCGGTGCTGACGATCAGCAGAAAACACCACCAGATCGCAACCGGGTTTGAGGCGGCCAACCAATCGAGGTTCATACGTCACTCGCGCTTGTCACAAAACCCCCACGCGACCGCAATAATACTGACACATGGCGCGGCCGGAATAAAATTATTCCCGGAGTAAAAAAGCGCGGCCGGGCGGGGGAAACTCAAACGGGCTGAGGATCGTTGGAGCGCCCCGGGGATATTGCGATGCACGCTGTCCCCGGCTCGAGACGTATCCCGTCGACGCTACTTCTCCGCGGGCTTGCGAAGAAGATAAGTGTCCATGATCCAGCCCTTTTGGCGTCGCGCTTGCGCGCGAACGGCTTCGATGTGGTCCCCGACATCCGACAACCGTCCGGATACGAGAATCTCATCCTCCGTGCCGATATAGGCGCCCCAATAGATGTCGACGCCCGTGCCCTCGATCGTCTTGAAGGCCTGCTCTCCGTCGAGCACGACGACAACGGTATCGACGTTGTCGGGAAATCCTTCCGCCAGCTTCCGGCCGGTCGTGATGTGGACGGGTTCGCCGATGCGGTTGAGCGCGATCCGGTGCTTCGCCGCCAGCGCCTGGACGCTGCTGATGCCGGGAATCACGTCATATTCGATCGCGATGTTACCCTTGGATTTGATCTTTTCGATGATCCGCAGGGTGCTGTCGTACAGCGTCGGGTCGCCCCAGGCCCAGCCCCAGGC
>Ga0207689_10006379_pt1 | contig 10442 bp, 5 predicted proteins | sample KBSMisM52_FD_184312 | JGI IMG/M metagenome (GOLD analysis project Ga0207689, IMG submission 184312) | Miscanthus rhizosphere microbial communities from Kellogg Biological Station, Michigan, USA - KBS Miscanthus M5-2 (SPAdes) (version 2) | ecosystem: Host-associated > Plants > Roots > Rhizosphere... | reverse complement strand
CTGATCCAGAATATTTTTATCATTTTCATATCAGGTCATTAACGTTTAATATTTTTTTCATTTTAACCAAAACAATTCGTTCCTAACGCGGGTTTTGATCTATACCCGCAAGTTTTGCCGAAGCAGGTATCTGTAAAACCCTGCGAAGGTCTGTTGCTGTAAGCTGAAAAATCTCGCCCGCTGATGTGTAATGAGTTACCGGTATACCATATCGCAGAATATCAAACCAGCGCATGCCTTCCTGCACAAATTCGGCCCGCTTAAAATCAAGTATTGTTAATAAGATCCCGGCTTGCAGGTTCGTAGTTCCATAAAAAGAATTGATCTTGGAGGCCGTGATGGCATGGGTGGACGGACTATAATTTACTATTCGGGTGCTTGCATACGTATTAAGATCATCGAGGGCAGACGTTGTATTTCCGAGCCAGTCATTCGCTTCTGCCCGGTTAAATAATACTTCTTCAGCTGTAAATAACGGTACCATAACATAGGGGATCCCGATCGTAGCATTTACAGAAGACCGGACAAAATATTCATTGATCTTGGGGATCAGATAATTTTCAGTTCCGGCGGTATATAATTGATTCCTGAAAGCCCAATCCCCTCCCGTTACATTAGCTTCCAGAATCTCATCACGCTTCGATGATGTAAAACCATAGCGGTTGGTAAAATAATTCCGGCCCCATAGGGATGATGTTTCTGCCAGCAACAGATTGGCCGGTTCGGTTGCCTTTGCATAAATAGAAAACATTTCCGCCGGGGTATAAGTAAGGTACGTGGTATTCCAGGGCCTGAGTAATGCTGTGATATTGCCTGAAGAAAAAACCTGGTTCGCATAGTCCACTACTTTAGCATAGTCTCTTTTAAACAGGTAAAAACGGGCCGCAAATGCATTTGCCGCTGCTTTTGTGAAATGATATTTCGGTACACTGTATCTTTTATCATCCAGCAATGGCAAACCTTCTATAAGGTCTTTTTCAATCATATCATAAACATAAGCCACCGTTTTCCTTTCATAGTTCTTAAAAACTATTTTTTCGGGTTCCGTAACATAAGGAATGCCTTCATCTGTTGCAGCAGTAGCCGGATCATAGATCTTGGAGAAAAAAGTTACCAGCATAAAATGGGCATAAGCCCTGCTCAGCAAAGCTTCGCCCTGTTGTGAAGAATAAGAAGCCGGATCGCTAGCATTTTTGCAGGCTTCCAGTGCCTGGTTTGCTGCAGCAACGGCACTATAACAGGCGGCCCAGTACCATTCCGGTGAATCCTGCTGATCATCCGTTACATCCCGGAAGAAATAAGGATCTTCAATCGTCTTATCGGTTCCACCAACACCTTTATCACTTACATTATCGGATAAAGATTCAGCGAACGCCACATAGCTTCCGGCCGGATAGGCGGTTCCCAGCAACTGGGATACTTTATCGGGTGAATTCAATTCAGTTCTGTTATCCGGTGATTTTTCCAGGAACTTTTTGCAACCCGTTGAAAAGATCAGCAGACAAAGAGACCAATATGTTATGAGTCTTTTCATAGTATTAAATGCCAACTTTTATGGAAAGCGTAAATTGTTTTTGAAGTGGCTGTGCCACGCCGCCGGAATTAAAAAATTCCGGGTCCTGCCCTTTTAGTTTCTTGTCAGAATATATTAACCAGGGATTAATTGCTGTAGCGGTAAGAGACAAGCCACTCAGCCGGGCTCTTTGTATGAAGGAAGCCGGTAGTTGATAAGTAAGTGAAACTGTTTTTAAACGGATGAGATCTCCCCGCGCAACTCGTTCTGTTGAATAGTTGTAGTTATTATAGGGATAGGCATCGCCTAGCTGTGCCTGACCATAAGCATATAAAATGGAGGGCACTTTTGTTATCAACTCATCGCCGGGCATTTCCCAACGATCATTGAATTCTTTCGGAGTGGCATCCAGATCGGAATAATTGGCCTTAAAAGCGGGATACAGTCTTATCTTATTTCCTGCCTGATAGGAAACAAGAAAATTAAGTGAGAAAGCCTTATAGCTAAAATTATTCGAAATACCGCCCGTAATCGTGGGATCAACCGGTCCTTCATACACCAGGTAATCTGTATGCAAATCCTGCAGATATACGGTATTCGAAGTCTTACCAGTTTCATCTGTGAACATAGGAACACCTGTAGCATGGTCCAGCCCATTAAACCGGATCGAGTATAAACTTCTTACAGGGAATCCCGATTTATTACCCCCTTCTGCCTGTACCAGGTCAAATATGGATGGCTGGTTTTGGGCGTTTGTTATTTTGGTTTCATTAAAACCGAATGTAAGAGTGGATCGCCAACGCCAGGTTTTTTTGCGAATTATTTCGCCACTGAGTAGCAGCTCGGCTCCATCTGAGTTCATATCCGCATAGTTGGCGACTTTGTACAACTCACCTCCGATACCCGAAGTTTTTATCCTGCTAATAAGATCAAAGCTTTTTCGGCTATAAACATCAATACTGAAATTAATCCTCCTGTCGAACAGGCTTCCGTCAAGACCCAGATTGGCTGTATACAATTTTTCCCAGGTAAGGTCGGAGTTTTCGAGATTCACCAATTGAATTACGGATTCCCTTTCGGTTAGAAATGGTCTGTTGCTAATCACATTATTCAATACAATACTTGAGTTCGTAGCAGGCCCGGTACTGGCTGTCAGTCCATAGCTGGCCCGTAGCGTTAGATAGTCAAGCCAGTGTAGTGATTGCATAAATTTTTCCCGTTCAACATTCCAGGAACCTGCAACACTCCAGGTAGGGAGCCACCGGGCTGTTCTTGATTTACCTAATCGGTTCGATCCGTCATATCGACCCGTTGCTGTAAAATTGTATTTTGAATTATAAGAGTAAGTTCCTGTTGCATAAAAAGCCACAAACCGGTCATAGTTCTTGCCCATACTGTAGTAGGGAAAATTACTTTCGATGCTTTGTTTTAGAATCCGGTAATCAACAAAGGGAACACCGCCATTGTCATACTGATATCCATAACCGGTATTTGAAAAGCCCTGCCGGTCGGCAGACTTTACCTGCATTCCGCCTAAAAGATTGACGGAATGTATATCATTGATCGTTTTGGTATAACTCAGACTGTTCCTGAAATCATAATTTATGAGCTGATCCTCTGTCCGGTTATAAAAACCGCCATAAGGCAATACAACGACTGGCTGTGCATTTGGATCATCAGGGTCCCGGTATAAAAATTTATTGTTATCACGGATGGTGGAAGTCCCGGCAGCCCGGTAAGCGTTCGCCATATTTGAATTTTCTTTGATCTGGTGTTCCTGCGATGATTTTACATAACGCAGGGCCCCGACGAATTCATACCGCAGATCTTTCGTGATCTTGTAGGCAAGATCCCCCTGAATCCTGAGATCGATTACATTCAGGTCGATATAATTATTCTTCAGTTCATTAATAATATTAAAGGGAGCAAAATTCCTTCTGAAATATTCCAGGTTCCCGTTTTGATCGTAAGCTGTTAGCGTACGGCTTGAATTTAAAGAATAGCTGAACGGGTTAATATCAAAATCGCGATCATACTGCCCCTGTACCGGATTACTATTACGACTAAGCGAACCGGGCGCTCTTTGTTGTCTTACGGAAGCAACGGTTGAAAAACCCACGGTAAGCCGGTCTGAAAATCGATAGTTATTCCTGAAATTGAGAGTATAACGGTTCACCTTATCCGCTATTGTCCAGCCATTATCACCAAAATAACTGACAGAAAAATAATACTGCGATCTATCGGCGCCCGACGAAATACTCAGGGAGTGTTCCTGAAGCAGGTTATTTTTAAATAATTCTTTAAACCAGTCTGTATTGGCAAGCGCATACCGTTTTAAAAAAGCCGCTCGCGCTTCCGGTGTATTTTGCAACTGGAAATTTCCGTAGGCATCCGCACTCAGCTGTTCATACATTTTACCATACACGCCATTATCGGCCCGGTCAAGAATATTAGCATTAAGTATGCCTTTGCGCTCCAGCTCACCTAAAACCGACATTTGCTGCGAGGAGTTCATAATATTATAATCTCCATAACTCGGGATCAATTGTGTGCTGAAATTTCCGGTGTAACTTATCTGCGGTTTACCGATGCGGCCTTTTTTGGTTGTAATTACTACAACGCCATTCATGGCCCTCGCTCCATATAAAGCAGTAGCCGCTGCATCTTTAAGAATATCGAAGGTCTCGATATCACTTGCATTAAGACCCGCTACCGCCGAGCCTAACAGGGTAGCAGGGTCGCCACTCGATAACTGATCATTGGATACGTTGACGATATCTTCAAGCACGACTCCATCGACGACCCATAATGGCTTGTTATCGCCGTTAATTGAAGTAGCACCCCGTATACGGATCTTTGGGGCCGCCCCGAAAGTACCGGACACATTTTGTATGGAAACCCCGGCCACTTTGCCCTCCAGCATTTTGCTTACATCAGGCACGCCATTTACTTTTATATCCTCAGCTTTCAATGACACGGCGGCTCCGGCAAATTTCTTCTTGTCTACGTTCTGAAATCCTGTTATCACCACTTCGCCCAGGGCTCCTTCTGTTTTACTTAATTCGATATTCAGGGTAGCCTGCCCATTAAATGCCACGGTCCGGGGTGCCTTGCCGGCGAACGAAAAGCGGAGACTGTCGCCGTTACGTGCTTCAATTGCAAATAAACCAGCTGCATTGGAAATGGCTCCGCGGTTAGTATTGAGATTCAGGATGGATACTCCGGCTAACGGAGAACCATCCTCCAGTTCCGTTACCCGGCCACTAACTCTCACAACAGGCAACGTATCCTGGAACGGAAGAAAATTGTTGGTATTATTTGCGTAGGTATCAAACGAAATGAATCCTGATAAAATCATAATCGATATGACTGCCCATTTATTCATTTGCGCTGAAAAAAATTGGTGACCAGTACCCGCGGAATTCATAAGCCAGACTGTTTTGGATATAATATATAACAATGACAAACAAATAATGGAAAACGCTGTTGGCAGCCTTCGATTTCAGCGTCAATTTAAGGATAAATCCTTTTAAACGCAGTGCTTTATACATAAACAGCAAGAACCATAACGTAAGACATCTCTCCCGGGTTGCTATATCTGCGATTATGACAATAAGCGATAATATTTTTAAGGGCCTGAATCATCCGGATCATTTTACACCAGCGGTAGCCCGATAAATCGCTTCCAAAATCTTCGGTCGTATATTCAGATCCGAAAGAATGCTGTTATTCCGGGTAGGATATACCCTGTTCGATAAAAAAACAAAAACCAGTTTGGATTGGGGATCTACCCACACACAAGTACCGGTAAAACCAGTATGGCCAAATGTTCGCACGGATGCACTCGCAGCAGGATACGGTTCTTTCCTGGCTGGATTATCTTTTTCCGGTTTATCGAAACCGTAACCGCGACGGCTGATCTCGCTATGATAGGCCGTGAAGTAGTTTATAGTTTCCGGGTTTAAATATCGTTCCCCGTTAAGCTCTCCGCCATTTAATAGCATCTGGTATAACGTCGCAAGATCATAGGCATCCGAAAATAATCCCGCATGGCCTGAAACACCTCCAAGCATGGAAGCACCTTCGTCATGCACATCACCCCACAGCTGTTGTCGCCTGAAATGATCTTTTTCGTTTTCAGTGGGGACCAGTTGCTGAAGGGGAAAACGGTTTCTGGGTTTGAAGCCGGTCGTCGATAATCCCATCTTGTCATAAAACGTTTTTCGTACGTACTCATCGAGCGTCATACCCGTTATCGCTTCAATCACCTTACCGAGAAAAATAAAATCATTGTCGCTATAGACATATGAAGGCGATGGGTTAACAGGACTCGCCAATATGCGTTTAAAAATGGTGTCATTCCAGTCATTGCGCATATACATGTTGTTGGCAACGCGAACATCAAAACCCGCTTTCCTCTGTTCGGAATAGATAGCGGGATTGGGAATACCAGTCGCTGTATCTATCGTCTCTTTATAAAAAGTTATAAATGGAACCAGCCCTGCCTGATGCAATAATATATCCCTGATTTTAAGACGCGCCTTATTGGTTCCCCTTGTCTGGCTGAGATAGTCACCAAGAGTTTTGTCCAATTCAAGTTTTCCTTCTTCATATAACTTCATAACGGCAATAGTCGTTGCAGAAGTTTTTGTAACGGACGCAAGATCATAAATACTTTCTAGTGACACATCGGGCGAACTTTCATATTCGTCATGTCCAAAGGATTTATGATAGATCAATTCGCCATCTTTCGCGGCCAGAACAACACAACCCGGAAACGCCTTGTGGTTAATGGCGTCAACAGCAATTGAATCAATAACTTTTAATTTCGGATAACGCAATGCCGCTATTTTATTGTCATATTCCGGATACAGGCCTGTTCCGAACTGTAAGTCGCTGCACACGGTGACTGGCAGCTTTCCCCTGGCCGGAATAGTACCGTCCAGAAAACTGAACGCAGCTTCCTGAAAAAGGGAATCGTCCTGATAAAATGCAACCAGGTTTTCTGCATTACAACTATTCACGATAGCATAAGGATTGCCAAAATAAAGTATCGCGACATTGTTATAGTTCTGTACCGATTGCAACAACCCGGATTCAGAGGGACTGATGTTAAAATTGGTGGCAAGCGAATTGCTATAAGCGTGCACGCCGACTAAAACCGTTGTATATTCTTTTATCCAATTGTCAATCTCCGTCTGAGGTATTTCAGCGGTGCCATCCACGGGTATAAAGGCAGCATTATATTTCTCCCGTAATTTTTTTGCAATAGTATTTTCTTCCGTCAAACCAACACCTACATAGAGTATTTTATTACGGTTATTTTTTTTCAATTTAAGAATCGCGCGATTTTTATTCCGGAGGATCGTCACAACATTTCTTGCAACCAAACTGGTAATCCTGTCGGCATCTGCATTCAGGTCATTCACAAGATTGAAAGTATTCAGCGGCTTAACATGGCCAATTACATAGTCGTATTTGGCGGCAAGTACTTTTTTAACTTTGTTGTCAATATCACTCCAGCTCAGTTTTTTGTCTGCAATGGCCTCCTTTATTTTTGCGAATGTTTGTTCAATATCGCCGGGAAGACAAAGCATATCATTGCCCGCGATCAGCGACTGCACCGACGCTTCGCCGTCCGGAAAATTTTTCGAAACGCCTTTCATTTCAAGAGCATCAGTAAACGTCAGCCCCCTGTAACCGATCTCTTCGCGCATCAATTTTGTAACCGTATTATAAGATACAGAACTTGCCCTGTTTGTTTCAGAGTCGATCGTCGGAATAAACAAGTGAGCGATCATGACTGAGCCAACGCCGGCAGTAAAAAGCTTCCGGAACGGATAAAGTTCCAGCGAATCGAGTTGGGCTTTCGTCTTGCTGATAACAGGCAGATCAAAATGGGAATCAACGGCCACATCGCCATGGCCGGGAAAATGCTTTGCACAAGCCATTACATTGTTATCCTGTAATGCCTTCATATACTGTATTCCGTAAGAAGCGACTTTATATTTATCCTCACCAAAAGAACGATATCCGATGACCGGGTTATTGGGATTATTATTGATATCAACATCCGGCGCGTAATTGACATGGATGTTCATTCTGCGAAGTTGCTTTGCAACAGCTTCGCCATACTGATAAATGATTTTCGGGTCCTGCAATGCACCTAGCGTCAATTGGTAGGGGTAACGACGCACGCTGTCCAGAATTCGCATGCCCAATCCATATTCCGCATCAATACAAACCATCAACGGTGTTCTGGCAAGGGCTTGCAGACGGTTCAGCATTCCGGCCTGCCAGGTGGCGCTTCCCTGGAAAAGACAGATAGCTCCGATATTATATTTCCGGATCGCTTCTCCCACCGCAGAATCATAATAGGCGATCTTCAAGGTTTTGCGATCGATCAATTCTGTCGTACGAAGTACCATTAACTGGGCAATTTTTTCATCCTCTCCCAGGCTTTTAAAAACGCTATCAATCCATTGGGATCGTCCGGGGCGGGCTTGATATTGAGCCTGGATTTCTGAAAAAAATAAGAGCAGGAAAATCAGCAGACTTATGTTTTTCTTCATAATAAATCTCTTCCGGATAATCAATGTATTTTCGCCGTTCAAATTACAACAAATTGCCTGATAAGATTTTATTATTGTCGGATAATATTGCCAACCAGATTGCTGCTGGCGAAGTGATACAACGCCCGGCCAGCGCTGTAAAAGAACTTTTGGAGAATGCGGTAGACGCAGGAGCTACAGAAATCAAACTAATCATACAGGAGGCGGGAAAATCATTGGTGCAGGTTATTGATAATGGTAGCGGTATGAGTGAAACAGATGCGAGAATGTGCTTCGAACGCCATGCTACATCCAAAATTCAATCTATTGATGATTTGTTTCATATTCGCACGATGGGTTTTCGTGGAGAAGCACTGGCTTCTATAGCCGCAGTTGCTCAGGTAACATTAAAAACTAAAAAAGCAGATGAGGACACCGGCATTTATATCGAAGTTGAAAATAGCGCCGTGATCAAACAGGAACCAGTAGCCGCTCCGAAAGGTACGAGCATTGCTATGAAAAATTTATTTTTCAACGTTCCGGCCCGCCGTAATTTTTTAAAAAGTAACGCAGCCGAAATGCGTCACATCGTCGATGAATTTACCAGAGTTTCAATGGCATTTTCCCCGGTTTTCTTTTCGCTCTCAGCCAATGACCAGGAAATTTTTCATCTGGAAGCAGGAAGCCTGAAACAAAGAATCATCCAGTTGCTCGGCTCGTCCTATAATACCAAATTGGTCGCAGTTAAAGAAGATACCGATTACTTGAATATTTACGGTTTTGTAGGCAAACCCGATACGGCGAGAAAGACGAGGGGGGATCAATTTTTTTTTGTAAATAATCGTTTTATTAAAAGCGCCTATCTTAATCATGCTGTAATGAGCGCATACAGGGATATGATTTCCCCGGACAGTTTTCCTATGTATGTACTCTTTATCGACCTGGATCCTGCCAGGGTAGATGTGAACGTACATCCTACCAAACAGGAAATAAAATTCGAGGATGAGAAAATAGCCTACGCTTTTGTTCAGGCAGCCGTCAAACATGCATTGGCTCAATTTAGCGTAATGCCAACACTGGATTTTGATCTGGACGCCTCCATTCAGCAATTACCGTCGATACAACAACCATTTACCCAGGACAAGCAATCAGCGGCAACATCGTCTTCAATATTTAAAGGATTTACTGAAAAGCACCAGGCGCATTTCATTGAACGGACATCCAAAGGTGAGTTAAAGCAATGGCAGCAATTTTATGATAGCCCGGAACGCAGTGAACAGATGGTGCCTGGTGAAAAATCACACAAGGATAATGAGAGTCTGGCACAGAACCCTTTGCTTGCAATAGACTATTCATTACATATCGCCCAACTCCACCAATCATATATCCTGGCGGAGACCCGGGATGGATTTCTTATTATCAGCCAGCAATCGGCTCATGAAAGAATTTTGTATGAAAGACTCACCGAGGCGTTGCAGGCGAATCCTGTTCCCTCGCAAAGAAGTCTGTTTCCCGTTACGGTAGAGTTGCAGCCTTCAGATACCGCTATACTGGAGGACATCAAGGATGATCTGCAGCTATTAGGATATTTAATAGAACCCTTTGGAAAAAATACGTTTGTTATCCAGGGTACGCCTGCCGATGTGGATCAGGGAAATGAAACGGTAGTGGTTGAATCATTACTCGAACAATACAAGAATTTCAGCACGGAAGTGAAATTTTCGAGGCGTGAAAAACTCGTCCGGTCGGCCGCCTGGCAGCAATCGATCAAAGCGGGGAAAAAACTCGCATCATCTGAAATGGAACGGTTGCTACGGGATTTGATGGCATGTAAACAACCTAACATAACACCGAATGGAAGCCCCGTATACCTGGAGTTTAAAAACGAGCAGTTGGAAAAGATGTTTGGCCGATGATTATCCGGGCATTACATCGGCATTTTCCTGCGGGTTATCTCTGTCAAATAAAAAACCCTGGCGTATAACGCCAGGGTTTTTTTTATGTTTTTTATAAAAATCGTTATTTTATTGTTTCACAACTTTCACCGTCTTCTTTATTCCGGATGGTACATTCAATGAAAGAATATAGGAACCCGATGGGTATACGGAGCCGTCAATGGAAAAATAATTAATTCCTTTCTGTAATACAGTCGTTTTAATCCACATCGATCGTCCCGTAATATCATAAAGTGCCAGAACTGCTTTTTCATTCAAACCGGAACTTATGGAAATCGATAGCGTCGATTGAAAAGGATTTCCTAAAACGGACAAGGACAATTGGGCAGCTATATCGAAACTAACTTTTCTCACTTCGCTGTATTCAAATTTGTCATCAATGTCCACCTGTTTCAATCTGTAAAAATTGAATCCCTGTACCGG
>Ga0207689_10006374_pt1 | contig 10447 bp, 7 predicted proteins | sample KBSMisM52_FD_184312 | JGI IMG/M metagenome (GOLD analysis project Ga0207689, IMG submission 184312) | Miscanthus rhizosphere microbial communities from Kellogg Biological Station, Michigan, USA - KBS Miscanthus M5-2 (SPAdes) (version 2) | ecosystem: Host-associated > Plants > Roots > Rhizosphere... | reverse complement strand
GGGTGCTCGACGCGCCCGCAAATGAGCGCGAAGCGCGAACCCCGTCTTATCAACTGGCTGGCTGGTGAAACTTCGACGGTACGTTTTCACGTCCCCACTTCAACGTCCTGGCCATCCAGACGAGTTCATCTAAAAAATCTGCAGCACGTTTCTCAAATGCTGGATCGAGGAGTTTGCCTTCAGCATCGAAAGTGTTTTGTACCTTGGGAAAGTTCAGATCTGAAAATGTAACAGCCAGGCCCAACTCACGGACCATCGGCACCATTGACTCGATTACGCGCGTCCCACCCCAGGGCCCGGCCGACACGCCGACAAACGCGACTGCCTTGTGTATATATTCCCGCAGCAGTAAATCAAGGACGGCCTTCAATATACCTGGATAGCCGTGATTGTATTCCGGGGTGACAATAACGAGTCCATCGGCCTTAATGATCGTGTCGCGCCATTCCGGGAAAAGATCCTTGAGGCCCTGGCCGTAGTCATCCTGTGGCAGCGCGAACTCGCGCACATCAAACAACCTGGTTTCAATTTCCGGCCGCTTCTGCATCTCGCCAACCAACCACCTGGCCGGGCGTTCGCTGTTTCGATCTTTCCGATTAGTGCCTAAGAGAACGGGCAGAAGTAGCTTGTCCACTGGAAGTCTCCTTAATCTGACAAGTTTGATGTCCGACAAGCTTTAGCTTGTCGTGGTGGTGCGACACACTGAACTTTGTCGGACATTTTCGTTGAAACTGACCCACTACCGTATCTTGTAATCATGTAAATCGTGTTAATCCTGTCCCTGCCTTTGGACCGTATCCAGTAATTCAGTCAATTCCTTGCGATCTGGCAACGCAGTGCGTGCCCCCAGATCCCGACACTTCAACGCCGCTACTGCGTTTGCAAACTGCAAGCTCGTCTCAACCTCTTCGCCGCTCAATAATCCGAAAAGAAATCCGCCGTGAAAGGCGTCTCCGGATCCGGTGGTATCACGACAACCGCCGGGGACTGCGAACGCCGGCGAATCGACAAACTGTCCCTCGCAATAAATGGTCGCGCCTTCTCGCCCTCTGGTCATGCCTACAATTCCACACCCGTACCGGGCTTTCAATTCGACTAAGGACGCGCGCTGGTCGGTGATTCCCGTAAGCCGATGGGGAAACTCTCGCGAGCTTATTAGTACATCGATTAGCGGCAACAGTTCCGGCAGTCCTTCATAAATATTGTCGACATCCGCAGTCACAATCGTGCCCGCAGCCCGCGCCGCTCGCGCCATGCGCGCCCCAGCCGGCGGATCATGCGCATCGAGATGCAGGATTCGTCCACGTGAAGCTAAGGCGATTGGCGCTTCCTCGGCTCGATAAGACAATCGTTCGTCTCTGTCCCAAATTATTGTGCGCTCCCCGCTGCGCCCATCGACGATGATGAACGCGAGTTGGTTGCGTGCGCCGGCGACGACTTCCGCGAATTCGTAGTTGACGCCTTCTGATTTCAAAGACTCGAAACCAAACTGCCCTTCAGCGTCCGAACCGAACCTCCCGGCATACGCCGTGTTCAAACCCAAACGCTGCAACGCGACCATGGTAGTGGCAGTTTGCCCACCCGTGGTTTGTTTGTGTTCCAGCAGACGGATCTTGGTGTCGAAGGCCGGATACTCAGGAACGACGATGAGATGATCTACAGCGTTGAGGCCGAAGCCGACGGCGTCGAACTGTCGCTTGTTAGGAAGTGTGAAAGGAAAGTTCATGTTCTCGAATGGGCCCAAGTTGCAGAACCGCTAGCAGTAGCGAGCGGATGCTGGCTCTCAAGCTACCTGAGTTAGTTCAAGTCCATCACGCAAAGGCGAGTCGACTGTAGCATCCGCTCGCTACCGCTCGCGGTTCTGCAAACTTGTGAGCTTCGTTAGTCGTCCAATTATCACCTCAGTTAGAATAGTGATGACAGGATGGGTTCATCTCAGAGCATCTGAAAACAGTGACATTAGCCGAAAAGCTCAAGGAAATTCCAGTTTCTGCCGGCGTATACCTCTACAAGGATAGCGCCGGCAAAATAATCTATATCGGCAAGGCCAAGCGCCTGCGCAGCCGGGTGCAATCGTATTTCCGAGAGGCGCGGCCTTTTGATCGCAAGACTGACGCGCTGGTCAGACAAATTGCCGACGTCGAGGTCATCGTTACTGACAACGAAGTCGAAGCGTTGATTCTCGAAGCAACGCTTACCAAAAAACATAAGCCTCGTTACAACGTCAATCTAAAAGACGACAAGTCTTATCCTCACTTGAAACTTACGATCAACGAGCCTTTTCCCAAAGCGGTCATCACCCGGCGGATTCAGAAAGACGGGGCGCTTTACTTCGGACCATTTCTGCCGGCCAGCATGGCACGGCGGACGATCGACGTCATCAATAGAACCTTTCAGCTGCGCACCTGTGACATTGAAATCAATGGCAAGGCGCCGCGCCCCTGTCTGGAGTATCACATCAAGCGTTGCCTTGGGCCGTGCGTTAAGGGACTGTGCACGCCGGAACAATATCAGGAAGCGGTGCGCGACGTACGGCTGTTGTTAGAAGGGCGGAACACGGAACTCGCTGACACGCTCGAGGAGCGCATGGGTCAGGCATCGGGAGAGTTGCGTTACGAGATGGCGGCCAAGTATCGCGATCTGCGTAAGACTGTAGTCAAACTTTCGGAACAGCAGAAGATGGCCACGGCGGCTGATCGCGACGTTGACATCTTCGCTTACTACCGCGAGGGACCGCGACTCGCCCTGCAACTTTTCACCATGCGCGAGGGAAACATAGTCGGCCGGCGTGAATTCTTTTGGGAAGATTTATCCGAAGATGATTTCGATCCGGCAGCTTTCCTGGGTGAAGTGTTGGCGCAATACTACGCGACCGACTACGTGCCGAGGGAGATTCATGTCCCGGTAGACTTCGAGGATCGCGAACTTTTGGAGAAAGCCCTGACGGCGCGCAAAGGCCGGCGCGTTCGTATTCATCACAGCCAGCGCGGCGAGAAGCGCGACATGATCGACCTGGGTGAGAAGAACGCGAAGCTGGCGTTCGAGCAGCGCTTCCGCATCCTACAGCCGGACATGAAACTCGTGCTTGAAGAGTTGCAGGAAACACTGGAGCTGCGACGCTTTCCGGCCCGGATTGAGTCGTTTGATATTTCGCACATTCAGGGCGCGGAGAATGTAGCGGGTATGGTGGTTTGCGACAACGGCAAGATGAACCGATCGGAGTATCGCAAGTTTCGCATCAAGACGGTGGAAGGCGCGAATGATGTGGCGTCAATGCGCGAAGCTGTGGTGCGTCGCTATCGCCGGCTGTTGGACGAGGGAAAACCTTTGCCGGATTTGATCATGATTGACGGCGGCAAGGCCCAACTCAATGCTGCCGGAGACGCGATGCGCGAGCTTGATCTGGAAGCGGTGCCGATGGTCGGTGTGGTGAAACCGCCCTTTAAGCACAATCAGGTTTCTTACCTGCTCGTGAAAGGCCGCGAACACGAACCAATCTATCTCGATCCGCATTCGCTGATTCTTCGCCTGCTGCAAATGATCCGCGATGAGACGCATCGCTATGCCTTAACTTACCATCGCAAGCGCCGGGAACTGCGCGACTTCACTTCTGAACTGTCGGCGATTCCAGGCGTCGGCGAAAAACGCAAGGGACGTTTGCTGCGACACTTTGGGTCGATTCATCGCATCGCGGCCGCGGCCGTCTCCGAGTTGACTCCTTTTGTCGGGAAAAAGACCGCGCAGGAAATAGTGGATCACTTTGAGCGCCAGCGCGCTTTGGCGGAAGAAGCGACTGGCGCTCCAACAGCTAACCGTGCGGACGGAACGGTCAAGTGATTTGCTGGGACCGCGGGCGTCCCGCCCGCAAACGCGCCGCAGGCGCGCAGTCCTTCATAAGATCTCCAATCATTTTCGCGCTTCGCGCTCATAGCGGGCGGGACGCCCGCGGTCCCAGAAAATCGCTTGACCGATCTTAGCCCTGTGGTTGTTGTCCTTTGGCGCCGTTGAACTCATAAGTGATGTGCAAGCGTAGCGCGCCATCCTGCACTTCCGAGCGCACATCTTTTACCTGGGCCTTCACTGAGCCATTGCTCGCCTGTACTGGAATCAACAACTGCAATTGCTGCGGACGCAAAAATTGGATCGGATTAACTTTGCTGTCGATAGCGCTGCGAACAAAAACAGTCACGAAATTATTGGCAAACGGATTCACGCCTTCAAGGTTGACGCCATCAACATTCAGTTGTCCATACAGCGTCTGATTTGGCTGATCAAACGAAAGCTGGATTGTCGTTTGCGCCCAGCCCTTAAACTGCGTGCAGTTCCCCAGTAAATTGTAGCTACCACTGAAGACAAGCGGCGCCGAAATTTTGCCGTCAGCAAAGTTCACCGCTGTCTTCACATTATTGCCTTCGGTAGCAAGGGTCATGGTGTTTGCGCAGCCGCCTTGAAACGCGACCTGCACATTGGCTGCGCTCTGCGCGGGGTCAACTACCTCAGCAAGCTTGAACGAAGGTGCTCCCAGGTCGCGAAAAATAGTTCCCACCATTTCGTTTAGGAAACTGTCGCTAAGCGAAACGATCACGGTTCCCGGTGGATCGCCGCTTGCGGCCGGAGCTTGAACGCGCGCGCCCGGAATGGCTTTCGCACTCGGCACGCCAAGAAAGTAGATGGCGGCAGCCGCGCCGATGACGAGACCGAGAACGAGAAGCAATAGATATTTCATCCGTATTCTCCCTTAGCGGTTACTGCCCCGGCGAGGCGGTAGGCGACGAGGTTGGCGATGGTGCGGGCGCGTTCATATTACTCAGCACCAATTTGCCAAGCGCCATCACGGTCCTGGTAAACGAATCGATCTGTTGGCGTACCTGTTCCGGTGGCACTTTACTAAAGTCAGCCGGCACCTGAAACAGCGAATCGTCGACAGTTGTGCTGATGTCACGCATTTCTGCAACAACCGTCGCGCCTTTAACACCCTGTACATTTCCGCTGGCCTCGGATTCCAATTGGGCCCTCAAAGGCAGGCCTGTTTCTTTGTCTACATAGAAAAAGGCTTCGCTCTTAACCTGGCCGGCGGAGGTTGAAGTGTTAGTGGTGGTCGCATAACGATACTTATCTGCGGGCCTACCGTTTATCGTATCGTCGCCAACGCGTTCAATGCCTTTCAGTCGCTCCAGATAGGAAACGATCTGGCCCGGCGTCATTAGCTTTTGCAATTGGAACCCGGTCGCTTCCTGAGTCAGCTCCGCATACTGCTTGCGGGCAGGCGCGATCACGATGTGCTTGTCGCCCTGTTCCAGGTAAATCAAATCGGAACCGTCAGGCAGCTTAAAAGATACGCGCCGATCAGCTGCGTTGCGTGCAACTTCTACAGACAACGTCGGAATGCCGACTGTCTTTTGCCCGCCCTCAGTTTCCGCGCTGAACACCAGGACCGCCCGATACTTTTCCGGCTCTCGCGCAGCGCTTGTCGGCGTTGGCGATGCAGTAGGACTGGCCAATGCGATTGGAGAGCTGTTGGAGTTAATCGTCAAATTGGCGTTTGTGCTTGTGTCAGAGCGTTGGCAAGCGCTTAGCGCGAGACCAAGGAGACTGATCAGCAAAAGAGAAGTTAAGCCAAATGGTGTTGAAAATCTCGAGCTGAGTCGAGCAGTGCGAACAGTCTTGCGGGCAGCGGTATTCATAGGTTTCTCCGAAGAATAAGAGCACCGGGGCTCGGTAAAATAAAAGGGGGTTGTTTGGAGGGAAGTCGTAGGATAACACGCGCAGGTGAAGTTTGTAACACGAAGCGTCAAATGATTGCTGGGAGGGTCAAGTGATTGTCTGGGACCGCTGGCGTCCCGCCCGCAAATGAGCGCAAAGCGCGAAAAATCGTCGGAAGATATTTCAGAAAGATTGCCCGCCTGCGGCGCATTTGCGGGCGGGACGCCCGCGGTCCCAGACAATCACTTGGCCGGTTCGCTGTCACGCATTTGACTTAGCACCCTTTTTGGAATAGAAGCGCAGTGCTCGTACAGTCTTCTTCTTGTGAGTGGAAACATGAAACATCTTCCCGTTTTGCTTGTTCTCGGATTTGCCCTCTCGCTTTGTAATCTGACCAATAAACTAAAACCGTCGAGCAATTCCGGCGGCTCGGGCAAGGGAGACAGCGATATCCAGGCCGAGAAGGCAACGCCAACTGGAGCGCAAACTGCGGCCCTAGCGGGCGGCCAGACCGTCAAGTGGGACCGGCAGGGAATGTCCTGGACAGTGCCGCCCAAATGGACTGAGACCGAGAACGAAGCAAAGATGCTAACGTGGCGCTCACCGGGCGGCTCGGAAGCGGCGAACTTGATCGTGAGCATCTCCCCGATGGATGAAAGCTTCCCCGCCGATATCAGCATCAAGGCTTACTACGATGGTGCGAAGACACGCGCAAAGAATGGCGAAGTCGATGAAGTGAAGTGGCTTGAGATTGATGGACTCAAGGGCGTCGAGTTTCGCGAGATAGATCCTGAGAAGGCAGACGACTTCAGGCGACTGCAATGGCTGGCCTACCGGAAATACAACGGACAACTGCAATTTGTGAACGTCATGGTGTCGAGCAACGGCACTGGCTTCAAGCAGCACCAGGATGAGATGTATGGAGTGCTGTATTCGACGAAGCTGGTCCACTAAAAATCAAAGGGAGAAATGGGAAGAGGGTAAGGGGAAACGAAGTCCGGTTACGCTTTTCCCTTTACCCATTTTTCCCTTTCCCATTCCCCTAATTCTTCTTGATGTAGTTTCGGTGAACCCACGCCCCGTTTTCCTTCTTGTCGCGAGTCTCAAAGAAAATATTCTCACTGTCCTCGCGAGTCATCAGGTTAACGCGTGCATCAACGTCCTTATCTGACCCTTTCGCTTTTTCTGAGTCAGTAAGAAATCCCTGCACGCTATCGGCCGAGGCCGGCTTGAATTTGCCAGGTTGCAGTTCCGCGATCGCCTCGATGGCATTTGCCTTGAGCAGTTTGGGCCAAAGCTTTTTGAAGAGCGCGTTTGAACCGTAGATGTCGGCGCTGTTTACCTTGCCGTTGATCGCGAATACATAACCGATTACGTCGTCACTGCTGTTGGCAATACTGGAAAGGGCCTTGACGTAACTGTCGGCAGTTTCCTGAACCTTGTTGTTTTCCACGGCCAGCTGCAGGCTCGATTCCGACACGGAGGAGTTAACACGCGAGCCGACATTGCGACTCAGTTTATCCTGGGCCACCGTTACGCTTTTCCACACGTCGCCTTGCGAAGTTGACCGCTTTGCCGCAAGTTTAATTTCTCTCGTGGAGGCGGCGTCAGCTGAACTGCTGAAGACCGTGACGCGCTCGTTTCCGCGCCCGCTCCATCTGCCATGCTCGACACAAAATGCTGAAATCGGCAACTTGCCGGAACGCGGCGGCACAATCAGGTCAACTCCAATCATGCGGTCCTGTTGTCCGCCCTTCACGATGTCGCCGGACTGCACGAAAACATCTTCGTCCGAAAAGTTTTGTATTGAAAGCTCATTAACGCTGCTGGTCTCGTAAACCACCACCTTCTTCTGGACCAGCGCCTCCTGCAACGTTAGAAACGACTTGCCCTTAATCACACTTTTTCCGTGGACCAGGAAGATTGAGAGGTTCTTGTGGGTGTAGGGGCCCGAAAGTTTATAGTCGCCGGCCCCACTTCCCTGTCCAGTTCCCCCGCCAGCACTAGACGCATGCCATTGGGCCCGCGCCGTGATTAGCACTCCCAACGAAACCATCACCGCAACCATTACCACCCCGAGTGTTAGAACAAACGCTTGTTTCTTCATTGTCTTGTCTCCTAGGCCAAAGCTTTTGGCGGCTGAACTCGGGCGGCTCTATTGGGCTCGAGGCCGGCCGAGTAGCAACAGCGAAAGCCGATTGAAAATCACTGACGGGGAGCACAACTCGGGGAGACCACCGTCAAAGTTCTTGCGACCCCTTGTTCATCAACCCTTGAAGTTCGGCGAGTCTCCGACCTTGTGTGCCTGGGAGACGCTGGAACTAACACCTGACTGGTTGGTAGAACGAGGCTAAGGAGTTTTCTTGCGTGCTGGGAGGAGTGGCTAGGTGGATCCGAGCGCTTTCGCGGCCATTGGCTGCCACCGTTGGAAATGATGGATTCCCAAGGTTCCAGATTATGAAACACTTCCGCGTTTATAATCATGGAATGCAGAGGAATTTAATTTAGTAGACATCTTCAGGCAGGACGATTCTCTATTGACAGAATGGCTTGTAGCGCCATAGCCTGTCGCCGCTCAGGCTGCATAAGGTCCTCGCTAACAATCCGTTGTCAGCATTCGTCGAAGGTGAATTCCGAAAAGTGCGGGAAACCGTGTGACGAACTGTTTTCAACCCCATCCGAAGGAGTTTATCCAATGATCCCCCAACCCGACCTCGATCGCCCCAACGACCCGAAAGAGTGGACGCTGATGTTTTATTTTGCCAGTGACAATCCGCTGGCGCCCAGCATTGTGTCTCAACTCAAAGCTGTCAAAGACGCCGGCTTTCATCCGGAAGCGAATGTCATCGCCCGCTTTGACCCTAATACTGCGGAAACGCCTACTCACATCTTTGAAGTTAACCTTATCAACAAACTCAAGGAAAAGAACTCAGACAAGGTTGGCTTCGGTAATGACCCATTTGTTAGAAGTCTTGTTGAAGACAAACTATGGGGCGAATATGACCTCGATGTAAACGATAGGCCTATTCGCGAAAGGATCGCACAATCACTGAAACGAGTACGCGGTATCGACTATGACCCGCCGGCACTGGCAGAGCGCGTTCAGCTCCAAGATCGCCAAAGGGCTAAAGAACCCGGGAAGAACGTTACCTTGGAGCCAAATCCGTACGAATCTCTTGAGACATTCCTCCATTTTTGTGCCACTAACTATCCGGCTCGACACTACATACTTTTCTTTCTGGGTCATGGGATCATTGTCGGCAATGACATCTTTCTGGCTGACGAAAATGTTGACGAGGGTCCTAAGTCGTTGACTTTGAAAAACCTGGGCAAGCTATTGGGCAACTTCAAAGAAGAGATAAAAGATAAGGACCCAAAATCGGAATTAGAGCTTATCAGTTTCCATAGTTGTTCACTCAGCGGGTTGGAGGTCGCTTATGAATTGAAAGACTGTGCGAATTACATGTTGGCTTCGCAGGGGCCGGCATTCGTCGGCAGTTGGCCCTACCGCAACATCCTGATCCGCATTTTCAACGATCTCAACTCTGCCGAATTCACCTCCTATGATTTCAAAGACATCGCCACGTTTGTCAAAAAGTTGAAGTCAGATGACAGCCCCGTCTCGAATTTTCTGCGTGCTCATCTAAGCCCAGAAGGGACTAAGTTGCTCGACAAAATAGAACAAAACCCCAGCGACCAGGAACTGGTGGAAAAGTTCGCCAGGGAGCTGAACAAGGTACTTGCCGAACCGGAGATGGTAAGAGCAGTTAAGATTTCCAGCTTATCCGAATCCGCCCAACATCTCGTTGATCGTAGTAAAGACGACAGGCGAATGGTGAAACGCCGGAATCGGCGATTGATGATCGAGACCTATCCGGAAGAGTTGGAAAGAATCAACATCAAGAGAATGCTTATCCGAATCTTCCATTACGTTTTGTTCAACAGCTACGACTATCAGCTTGCCGGTTACTCATTCGACGTTTGCCTGACGGACCTAAGCAAGTTGTCAGATGACATGAAGCCGGCAGTTAAGGCCTCGTTGGATTCGTTAGCAGAGGCTCTCAAGGAGGGCTTGCCCAATAATCCCGGAGAGGCCACGCTTGCAGGCAAACTCATCCTCCTGAGCCACCTGGAAGCTCAGAGTTACTGGAACGAAAATTACACCGACCTTTACGATTTCTGCATGGTCCTCCACCAGTCCTGCACCGCGGTTGGAGATGGTGAGCCCGGCATAAAGAAGATCCGGGAGGCCTGTGAAGTTATGATTGGAAAACTTAAACCTAACAACGGAAGCGGCGGCGCGTTTGTCCCCGGCCTGCTGACGAGGGGTCTCGAAGGAAATGATGATGGCAGGCTGATTGTTCGTTCTGAATGTGCCGGGCCAACCTATCAATATTCGCGCGGGCTTTCCATTTTCTTCCCCTGGACCGAACCGGTTGGAAACAAGATGTGGGACGTTCAGTATGCCGACTACAATCTTATCGATTTCAAAGGCGACCCAATCCAACCATGTTGGATGTCGTTTCTTAAACAATACTTCAAATCAACCGTCCGGCAGACACGTGGCGATCTCGACGCTTCGGCGCTTGCTGCAAGTGGAGTAATCCCAAGGCTTGACGATGAGAATGAAAACGTGTCGGACGCCGATTTGCTGGAAGCGATCACTGGCATTGTGTTCAACGCCAGCGGACAACTCAAGGCCGGGCCAAAAGATACGACCGGTAAGGGCGGCAGCAAGGATCCG
>Ga0207689_10006370_pt1 | contig 10452 bp, 10 predicted proteins | sample KBSMisM52_FD_184312 | JGI IMG/M metagenome (GOLD analysis project Ga0207689, IMG submission 184312) | Miscanthus rhizosphere microbial communities from Kellogg Biological Station, Michigan, USA - KBS Miscanthus M5-2 (SPAdes) (version 2) | ecosystem: Host-associated > Plants > Roots >... | reverse complement strand
CGCCGCGGGAGAGCCGATCCGGGGTCTGCCGGTCAAGGACATCTCGGTCGGGCGCATGCTCGAGAGCCTGTTCTCGATCACCCGCGATTTCGACATGCCGACGCAGCCGCACCTGCTGCTGCTGCAGAAGACGATGGTGATGAACGAGGGTGTCGCCACGGCGCTCGACCCCGACATCAACATGTGGGAGACGGCCGAACCCTTCTTGCGCGAATGGATCCGGTCGGAGCTCGGTCCCGAGGCTTATTACGCCGACCGGATCATCGAGCTGGTGCGGGCGATCAAGAAAGTGCCCGAGCTGATCAACCGGCTCGACGAATATTATCCGCCGCGCGGCGCGGCCCCGCCGCCGCCCCCGCTGCCCGACATCGCCGTCATCGAGCATCGCAACTGGCCCGCCTTTGCGCTTGTCGCAACCATCGCCGGAGCACTCGGCGCGTTGCTGACGCTTGTGCTAAGCTAGCGCCATGGCGCGGGTGCTCCTCATCGTCGGCGGCGGGATCGCGGCCTACAAGTCGCTCGAGCTCGTGCGCCTGCTCAAGAAGGCCGGGCACGACGTGACGCCCGTGCTCACCAAGGGCGGCGAGCATTTCATCACGGCGATGAGCCTCGGAACGCTCGCGGAAAGCCAGGTCCACAGCTCGCTGTGGGAACTCAAGGACGAGGTCGAGATCGGCCACATCCAGCTGAGCCGCGCTGCCGATCTCGTGCTGGTCTGCCCGGCGACCGCCGACCTGCTGGCCAAGATGGCGGCCGGCATCGCCGACGATCTCGCGACCACCCTGCTGCTGGCGACCGACAAGCCGGTCGTGGTCGCGCCGGCAATGAACGTGCGCATGTGGCTGCACGCCGCAACGCAGCGCAACGTTGCGCAGCTGAAGGCCGACGGCGTCCGAGTCATCGAGCCGGCCGAGGGCGAGATGGCGTGCGGCGAGTTCGGCCCGGGCCGCCTGCCCGAGCCCCAGGACATCATGGACCAGCTCTCCGACTTCCTGAAGTGACGCTCGCCGGCAAGCACATCCTCGTCACCGCGGGTCCGACTCACGAGCCGATCGATCCCGTCCGGGTGATCGCCAACCGCTCCTCCGGCCGCCAAGGCTTCGCGATTGCCGGCGCGGCGGCAGAGGCCGGCGCTCGAGTGACGCTGATCGCCGGCCCGGTTGAGCAGGAGACGCCGCGCGGAGTCACGCGCATCGACGTGGAGACTGCCGAGCAGATGGCCGATGCCGTCATGAAGTCGCTGCCGGCGGACGCTGCCATCCTCGTCGCTGCCGTCGCCGACTGGCGCGTCCTCCCATCGCGAACCAAGCTGAAGAAGGGCGAAGGACCGCCCACGCTAAACTTCGTGCCGACCCGCGACATCCTCGCCGAGCTTGGCGCAAGCGAGCGGCGTCCCCGCCTGCTCGTCGGCTTTGCTGCCGAGACCGAGCGCGTGGTCGAACAGGCCATCGCCAAGCGTCAGTCAAAAGGCGCCGACTGGCTCGTGGCCAACGACGTGTCAGGCGATGTGATGGGCGGGCATCGTAACCGCGTCCACCTGATCACCGCCACCGGCGCCGAAGACTGGCCCGAGGCGCCCAAGGACGAAGTGGCGCGCCGCCTCATCGCCCGGATCGCGCAGGAGTTAGGCTGAGCCGCAGGCCCTGCAGCGCGGGTCGGGCGGGATTCGGATCGTGCGCCATTCGAGCGTCTCGCCGTCGAACAGGTGGAGCTTGCCCGCCTGATCCTCGCCGATCCCGACGATGGTGTTGATTGCGAGTAGAGCCGCGAAGCTGCCCACAGTGGCAGTGAGGGCACCGAGCACCCCAAGCTCCGCGCAATTATCGCAATCGTCCGCGTCGAAGGCGTCGCCGACGAAGCAGCGGTAGCAGGGCTGAGACCGGAACAGGCCGACCTGTCCCTGGAATTGAACCGCCGCCGCGGAGAGCAGAGGAACGCCAAGGCCGACGCACGCGTCGCTGACTGCCAGCCGCGTCGCGAAATTGTCGCTGCCGTCGATCACGAGGTCATGACCGGTGAGCATTTCGCCGGCATTCCCCGCGTCGATCCGCTGCTGCACGGGTTTGGCCGTCACAAAGCGGTTCAGGCGCTGCACGAACTGCAGCGCGAGGTCCGCCTTGGAATAGCCGGCGTCTCGCTCGCGAAACAGCGGCTGCCGGTGAAGGTTGGCAGGTTCCACCACATCATCGTCGATGATCGTCAGCTGTCCAATGCCGGCACCCGCGAGCGCGGGAATGACGGCGCTGCCGATGCCACCGGCACCGACGACCGCGACCGACGCCGCCTTGAGCTTTCGCTGGCCGGCGCCGCCGACCTGCGGGAGGACGATGTGCCGAGCATAGCGCTCGAGCTCTTCGTCGCGGAGACTCACCGTCCCGTAGAGCCGAAGCCCCCGGCTCCCCGCGACGTTTCCCCAAGCGCCTCGACTTCGCGAAACGCGGCCTTCTGAACGGGCGCGGGAACCAGCTGCGCGATCCGTTCGCCGCGGCGGACCTCGAACGGCTCGCTGCCGAGATTGGCGAGGATCACTTTCACCTCGCCGCGATAATCGTGATCGATGGTACCCGGCGTGTTGAGGCACGTGATTCCGTGCTTGAGCGCAAGGCCCGAGCGGGGACGAACCTGGACTTCAAAGCCGGCGGGAATGGCAATCGAAAAACCCGTCGCGACAGCATGGCGTTCTCCAGGTCCAAGCGTGACATCTTCCGCGGCGACCACGTCGAGTCCGGCGGCGCCATCGGTCGCGTAACTCGGCGCTGGGAGGCCTTCCCCGTGCGGCAGCCATTGCAGCTCGATGTCGATCATTTCGCCTTCTTCCGTGCCGGGCGCCGGCCCTTCTTTGCCGATGGGCCTTTCGCCGCGCGCTCATCGATCAAGCGGACGGCTTCGTCCAGTGTCACGGCCTCCGGTTTAGCGTCCTTGGGAAGCGTCGCGTGGATTGTCCCGTCGCTGACGTAGGGCCCATAACGACCCGCCATCACCTTTACGTCCTTGCCGTTGGGATGCTTGCCAAGGACGGCAATGGGCTCGCGCGACGCCCCTTGGCGACGTCCTGCACCAGATGCCGCATCGGCTAATTTCGACACCGCCGCGTTCATGCCGGTCTCGAACACCTCTGCGGTCGAGCCCAGCTTCGCATATTTGCCGTCATGAGCGAGGTACGGGCCGTAGCGCCCGATCGAGGCGGTGATCGGCTTGCCGGTTTCCGGGTGCGGGCCAATCTCGCGCGGCAGCGACAGCAGCCGCTCGGCAACCTCTGTGGTGACATCCTCGAGCGGGACATCCTTGGGAACCGACGCCCTCTTGTCGCCTCGCTCCACATACGGCCCGAAGCGCCCGCTCTTGAGCAATATGCCGTCACCGAGCTCGGTCGGGCCCTCGCTTTGCGCCTGGTCGCCGCCCTGGCCGAACTTCTGCGTGTACTTGCAATCCGGATAATTGGAGCAGGCGACGAATGCGCCGAACTTGCCCCCGCGCAATGACAACCGTCCGTTGCCGCATTGCGGGCAGACCCGCGGGTCGCTGCCGTCGGCGCGCGGCGGATAGAGCCAGGGCGACAGGAATTCGTCGAGCGCCTGAGTGATCTCGCTCGGCTTCTGGTCCATGACCTCGCCGGCTTTCGGCTTGAAGTCGCGCCAGAAATCGTCGAGCAATTTCTGCCACTCGAGCCGGCCGCCCGAAACATCATCCAGCTCCTCTTCGAGCTCGGCGGTGTAATCGTAACTGACGTATCTCTCGAAGAAGCGTTCGAGGAACGCCGTCACCAGCCGCCCGCTCTCCTCCGGCACGAAGCGGCCCTTCTCGACGCGGACATATTCGCGGTCCTTCAGCGTCTGAAGAGTCGCGGCATAGGTCGAGGGGCGGCCGATGCCGAGCTCTTCGAGCCGCTTGACCAGGCTCGCCTCCGAATAGCGCGGCGGCGGCTGGGTGAAGCTCTGCACCGCCTCGACGCCAGTCTTCAGCGGCGCATCGCCCTCGCGGAGCGGCGGCATGCGCGCGCCCTCCTCGTCCTGCGGATCGTCACGGCCTTCATCGTAGAGCGCCATGAATCCCGGGAACAGCACGACCTGGCCAGTCGCCCGAAGCACCGCCCTGCCCGCGCCGTCGGTCAGCTCGACCGTCGTCCGTTCGAGCCGTGCCGAGGCCATCTGGCTGGCCAGTGCGCGGTTGTAGACTAGCTCGTAGAGGCGCGCGTGGTCGCCTGAGGCAGCACGCGGACGGTCGAAATCGGTCGGGCGGATCGCTTCGTGCGCTTCCTGCGCGTTCTTGATCTTGCTTTGGTACTGGCGCGGGCGATCGGGAACGAAGCCCGCGTCGTAGCGGCTGGCGATCGCCCGGCGAGCGGCGCTGATCGCCTCGGGCGCCATGTCCACGCCATCGGTCCGCATGTAGGTGATCAGCCCGTCCTCGTAGAGCGACTGCGCGACGCGCATCGTGTGGCTGGCCGAAAATCCGAGCTTGCGCGCCGCCTCCTGTTGCAGCGTCGAGGTGGTGAATGGCGGCGGCGGGTTCTTTGCAAAAGGCTTGGTCTCGACGGACGCGACCGTGAACCGGCCAGCCTCGACTACCGCCTTGGCCGCCTCGGCATCGCCGCGGTTGCCGATCGTGAGCCGCTCGATCTTGTTTCCGTCAAGCTGGACCAGCCGGCCGGTGAACTGCTGACCATCAGCCTCGAAGGTCGCGCTGACCTGCCAATATTCCTGCGGCTTGAAGACTTCGATCTCGCGCTCGCGGTCGACGATCAGCCGCAGCGCGACCGACTGCACGCGCCCGGCGGACTTCGCACCCGGCAGCTTGCGCCACAGGATCGGAGACAGCGTGAAGCCGACCAGATAATCGAGCGCCCGGCGCGCTCGGTAGGCATCGATCAGATCCTCATCGAGCTCGCGAGGCTTCTTCATCGCCTCGGTCACCGCCGAGTTGGTGATCGCGTTGAAGGTCACGCGCTGGACGTTGGCCGGCAGCGCCTTCTTCTGACGAAGCACCTCCTGGACGTGCCAGCTGATCGCCTCGCCCTCGCGGTCGGGGTCGGTGGCGAGGATCAGCGTGTCGGCGTTCCGCGCCTCGTCGGTGATCGCCTTGAGCTGCTTCGACCGGTCGGGCGAAATCTGCCAAAGCATGTCGAAGCCATGTTCCGGATCAACCGAGCCATCCTTGGGCGGCAGGTCGCGCACGTGACCGAAGGACGCGAGCACTCGGTGCCCGCTTCCCAGATATTTCTCGATGGTTTTCGCCTTGGCCGGCGATTCGACGACGACCAGTTTCAAAGGGACCCCTCACGCATACGCGTAAGGTGGGGTGCCATGAATCGCCTCGTCAAGCCGAGGCGAGTAGTCGGGTGACGGCCGCCTGCGCCTCCTCGCCCTTCTCGTCCGGCCGCCAAACGCCCGCGACGACGATGCCCTCCGGCCGCTCGGTGGCAAATACCGCGAGCGAGCTGCCGGGACCGCCCCCCGCATGGCCACTGACGCGCAAGCCGGGCGCGGCTTCGCCCAGCATCAGCCCGAGGCCATAGCTCGGCGCGGATGCCGTGGCGCTGGCAAACTCCGGAAGATCGTAGCCGCTCCGCATCTCGGCCAGCATCGCGGGCAATAACAGTCTCCCTTGCATGAGCCGCTGCAGGAAAAGCGTGGCTTCATCGAGCGGGCCGACAACGAGGCCGTGATAGACCCATCGGGGATCATAGCCTGGCGCAGCACCCATGTTCACGTCGCCGAGCTCGGCGAGGCTGGAGGCGACGCGCGCCCGATTCATGTCCGTCGGCCCGAATATGAGTTCGGACAGCGCGGCGCCGAGATCGAGGTCGGTGACGGCTTCGATGCGTTGCCGCAGCTTCAGATAGCCGATGTTCGAATAGCGCCAGCCTGTGCCAGTCGGGTAACGCAGACGCGACGCGTCGGCACGTAACAGCAGCTCCTCGACGCTCCACGGCGTGTCACCCCGAGCGACCGCCTCATGATATTCGGCAAGCTCGCCATAATCGCCGAGGCCTGATGTGTGCTGGAGCAGCTGGCGGATCGAAAAAGGCTCTTCCGGAATTGGCGCGTCGAGGGATAATCGGCCCGCTTCGGCCAGGCGCAGAACGGCGGTGGCCAGGATAGCCTTGGTGAAGCTCCACCACGGCACAAGCACATCGCCGCCCGAGGTTTGCAATGCACCGTCCGCGCCGCGCAACGACACGATCGGGCAATCATTCACGCAGGCTCACCTTTCCGCCGGCGTGGCGCTCGAGCCTGCCGGCGAGGTCGAGCTCTAGCAGCGCAAGCTGCACCGCTCCACTCGGCGCGCCCGACAGGCGAATGATCTCGTCGACCGGCACCGGAGACGGCCCAAGCAGCTCCTCGACCGTCGCCAGCGCATCGTGGCCATTGAGTTGTTCAAGGGTTGGTTCGAAGGACACGCGTGGCGAGCGAACCTGGCTCGCGAAGGGCCGGATCGCCTCAACGACGTCGGCGGCGTTCTGGACCAGCGTCGCTCCGTCGCGGATCAGCTGGTTGCAACCTTGGGCGCGCGGGTCGAGCGGGGAGCCCGGGACGGCCATCACCTCGCGCCCGGCCTCGGCGGCAAGCCGCGCGGTAATCAGCGAGCCCGACCGCGGCGCCGCTTCGACCACCACCGTGCCGCTGCTCATCCCGGCGATGATCCGGTTGCGGTAGGGGAAGTGCCGGGCGCGCGGTTCGGTCCCCGGCGGCATCTCGGCGAGCACCAGCCCGCGCTCGCAGAGCGCCTTCTGCCGCTCCTCGTTCTCGGGCGGGTAGAAGACGTCGATCCCGCCCGCGATCACGCCGATCGTGCCGGTGCCGAGCGCTCCGTCGTGCGCGGCGCTGTCGACGCCGCGAGCAAGGCCGGAGATAACGATCAGGTCATGCTGGCCGAGGTCGTGCGCCAGGCCGCGCGCGAAGCGGCAGGCCGCCGCCGACGCGTTGCGCGCACCGACGATCGCGACCGACTGCCTGTCGAGCAGATTGAGGTCGCCCTTGGCGATCAGCAGCGGCGGTGCGTCCTCGAGCTCGGCGAGCAGCCGCGGGTACAGCCCCTGCCCCAGCGCCAGCCACTTGGCGCCGAGCTTCTCGACCCTCGCGATCTCCCGCTCGGCGTCGTCGCGGCTGCGCAGCGGAGGCGCCTTGCCGCCGCCGCGCCGGGCAAGGTCCGGCACCGCTGCAAGCGCCGCCGCGGACGTGCCGAAGCGGGCGATCAGCTGGCGATAGGTGACGGGCCCAATGCCCGGAGTGCGCAACAGCCTCAGGCTGTCGACGAGGTCCTGGTTCCTATTCGTGGCTCGGTTCCTTCCATGAGACGCGCGATGTTCTCCCGGTGCTTCCACAGCACCAGCACCGCAAAACCGAGCAGCATTGGGAAATAAGAGGGTTGCAGGAGCAGGCCCATAATCGGCGCACTGATCGCCGCCATCATGCCGGCCACCGACGAGATTCGGAACGTCAGCAGCAGGAGGAGCCAGACCGCGGCATAGATCGACGCCGCCGCCCAGAAAGGCAGGCCGATTAGAACTCCCAGCAAGGTGGCGGCACCCTTGCCGCCGCGAAACTTCAGCCAGACAGGATAAAGGTGCCCGATCATCGCGCCGCTTGCCGCGGCAGAGGCGCTCGCGTCGCCGAACAGACGCTTGGCCAGCAGAATCGCAGCAGTCGCCTTGAGGCAATCGAGGACAAGGGTCAGCGCCGCGAGCCAGCGGCTTCCGGTCCGAAGCACATTGGTGGCGCCGATATTGCCCGAGCCAATGTCGCGGATGTCGCCCTTTCCGCCGAGCCGCGTCAGCAGCAGCCCGAACGGGATCGACCCGAAGAGGTAGCCGAGCGCCACGGCAAGAAGCATCTCGCGGGTCATGCCGGAGTGGTAGCAGAAGGCCGGCTCCCTTCAACATCCGTTCGCCCTGAGCTTGTCGAAGGGCTGCCTTGTTCTTTACGGCGGAAATCGAAGGCAGGGCTTCGACAGGCTCAGCCCGAACGGAGTGAGTTGTTGCAGCCTTCCGCCCCCATCCTCTTCTTCGATTCCGGCGTCGGCGGGCTGTCGGTGCTGGAGCCGACGCTGAAGCTGCTGCCCAACGCACCGGTCGTCTATTGCGCGGACAGCGCGGGTTTTCCGTACGGCAAGAAGAGCGATGCCGAGCTGGCAAGCCGCATCCCCGCTCTCCTCGGCCGCCTCGTCGAGCGGTATCATCCGCGCCTCGCGGTCATCGCTTGCAATACTGCCTCGACCATAGCGCTTGAGCATGTCCGCTCCGCACTCGACCTTCCCGTCGTCGGCACGGTCCCCGCGATCAAGCCTGCCGCAGAGATTTCGAAGAGCCGGGTCATCGGCGTGCTCGGCACCGAAGCCACGGTTCGCCAGCCTTACGTCGACGATCTCGCCGCGAAGTTCGCCGCCGACTGCACGATCATCCGCCACGGCTCGCCCGAGCTGGTCGAGCTGGCCGAGGCCAAGCTCGGCGGGGACAGAATCAGCGTCCAGGCAGTACGCGCAGCCGCTCAGCCGATGTTCGATGCGGCCGGCGGCGAGCGGATCGACACGGTCGTCCTCGCCTGCACCCACTTCCCCCTGCTGGACGAGGAGCTTCGCGCCGCCTTCCCTCAGGTTGCTTATGTCGACGGCGGACCTGGCATCGCGCGCCGCATCGCGTGGCTGACTCGCGAGCAGGCATGGCCGGCGGCCCCGTCCGAGGGGCTGATGCTGTTCACCTCGGCCGCGCGTACCCCGTCGCTTGCGAGCCTCGCCCGTTTCGGCATCGGCGAGGTCCGAACGCTTTGAACCCAAATTGCGAGTCATTCGCAATGGAAATGCCCGGAGGCCGGAGCTAAAGGGCGCAGGAGAACTGGCCCTTGGACTACGACCGCATCTTCAAATCCGCGATTGAGCGCCTTCATGACGAGGGCCGCTACCGCGTGTTCATCGACATCCTGAGGACCAAGGGCAGCTTCCCCAACGCGCACTGCTTCGGCGGCAACGGGCCCAAGCCGATCACCGTGTGGTGCTCGAACGACTATCTCTGCATGGGCCAGCACCCGGCGGTCGTCGCGGCGATGGAGCAGGCCCTGCACGAGGTCGGCGCCGGCTCGGGCGGAACGCGCAACATCAGCGGCAACACCCACTACCACACGGAGCTTGAGGGCGAGCTGGCGAGCCTCCACGGCAAGGAAGCGTCGCTGCTGTTCACCAGCGGCTATGTGTCGAACGAAGCGGCACTGTCGACGCTCGGCAAGCTGCTGCCCGGCTGCGTGATCTTCTCGGACGAGCTCAACCACGCCTCGATGATCGCCGGGATCAAGAACAGCGGCTGCGAGAAGCGGGTCTTCCGCCACAACGACCTCGAGCATCTCGAGGAGCTGCTGGCCGCCGAGGACCCCGAGACGCCCAGGCTCATCGCGTTCGAGAGCGTCTATTCGATGGACGCCGACATCGCGCCGATCGCCGCCATTTGCGACCTCGCCGATAAGTATAATGCGTTGACCTACCTCGACGAGGTCCACGCCGTCGGCATGTACGGCGATCATGGCGGGGGGATTTCGGAGCGCGATATGGTCGCCGACCGGCTCACGATCATCGAGGGGACGCTCGGCAAGGCATTCGGCGTGATGGGCGGTTATATCTCCGCGGACCGGACGATCATCGACTGCATCCGAAGCTATGCGCCGGGCTTCATCTTCACGACCAGCCTGTCGCCGGTGCTCGTGGCGGGCGCCCTCGCCAGCGTCCGACACCTCAAGACGTCTACCGAAGAGCGTCGCGCCCAGCAGGAATCGGCGGCGATGCTCAAGGCCAAGTTCGCCGCGGCCGGCCTGCCGGCAATGCCCAGCGTCACCCACATCGTGCCGTTGCTGGTCGGCTGCCCGATCAAGGCCAAGAAGATCAGCGACATCCTGCTCGCCGAATATGGGCTCTACGTTCAGCCGATCAATTTCCCCACCGTTCCGCGCGGCACCGAGCGGCTGCGCTTCACCCCCGGCCCGCATCACAGCGCCGAGATGATGGACGAGCTGACCGCGGCACTGGTCGAAATCTGGGGCCGCGAGGAGATCAGGCTCGCGGCTTGAGCCTCCTCGCAGCTTGAGCCTCACGGACGGGATGTCTGCTTTGGGTGGAAAGCGGACATTAGCGATGTTGTCGGAATAGCCTCCGCTGGGCCTCGTTGACGTAGCGCTCGTCCCAATCCACCTCTCGCATTGAACTCGGCATGAACTCGCGTCGTTCGTCCGCATCGTAGAACAACGTCCCGTGGATGCCCGCTACGTCGCGCTTGAGGATGGGCCGCTCCCAAAGCGCCGTCAGCACCCGGTTGGCTTCATCCTGTCCGACGCGCTCAATCAAGTCGTCGGCAATCTCCAAATCGCGCCCGTCCGGGAAGATGACGGCGAACTCATCCTCCGTGGCTTGGAAGATGCTGAAGGTCGCGTTCGCGGCCCCGTCGATTATCTGAATGTTTCTCACGCCGTCACT
>Ga0207689_10006367_pt1 | contig 10455 bp, 9 predicted proteins | sample KBSMisM52_FD_184312 | JGI IMG/M metagenome (GOLD analysis project Ga0207689, IMG submission 184312) | Miscanthus rhizosphere microbial communities from Kellogg Biological Station, Michigan, USA - KBS Miscanthus M5-2 (SPAdes) (version 2) | ecosystem: Host-associated > Plants > Roots > Rhizosphere... | reverse complement strand
CTTCCTTTCTTTTTGGCGGGCCACAGTTTTTGGGCCCGCCCTTTTTTGTGTCCGATCGAAATCGTTTTCGCAATGTTGACAACTTAACAAGATCCAGATTTGTCGTGGTCGCGGACGCGGTGTGACCGGCACTTACAAACAGGTGTGGCTTAAATCACGCGTTCGTAAGCAGGTGCCCAGTAATTCAGCGGTTCTACAAAACGTGATTATCTGTCCGATCTGACGTCGGGAGTGATATTCCGACTGGGCGTTCGCCTGGCGACCTTCGCTGAACCTGCTCTCCCTTTCAGCTCGACCAAGATCACTTCAAACGTCTGGTCACCGGTGTTTTCAGGTAAGTGAACGACAGCAGGCGTCCAACGTACGTCACCCGCCTTGGAGATGATGTCCTGCGCGGGTCCTTTCGGAAAACTGAATTTGGCATTCGAATCCGTCAGGAAAATTGCAACCGCATTTGGATGGCGGTGCATAACAGATTTGTCATGCGGATCGTACTTGATGCGCAACACCCGGACCTGTGAATTTTCGAATTCAACCTTGTAGTGCTTGGAATCAACCTTTACGGGATCTTGGGCCATAGCGGCTGCACTAACTGAAATGATGAAAAGACCGGCAACTAGAAATTTATGCATTGGACCGTCTCCTTCTTGGGTAAGTTGAAAGAAAGCGGCCCGCTTTGTATCGCAGGATTGTGCTCTAGTCAAGCACTCTAATGATGAAGATGTGTGTCCCCGGTATTTCGCGCCTTACGCCGATACCTTGAGACACCGATCACCGTAAAGCGCGTTTCAGCAAAGGTTGAAGGTGGCATTCTATCTCTGAAGCTCGAACCCAAATCAATCACTGTGATATCGGTAGAGCAATACACGATGTACTTCTAGCGAGGACGCCCATGACAAATCCTAGGTTTCGCTGTCTCGTAATGCTGATATTAGCGGTCGCGATCGCGACTCATCTCGCAGCACAGGTGCAGACCGAAGTGCCTTCCTTGGTACCCGGTGCTAAAGCCGTGACAGTGGAGCATATAAAGATCCACGGAACCGCCCTCGAAGGTAATCTCGAAGGCAACGCGATTGATCGCGACGTGTTGGTGTTCTTGCCCCCCAGCTACCGGAAAGATAAACATCGTCATTACCCCGTTGTGTATGCACTTCATGGCTACTCGATCGGCGCTGAACAGTGGTCGCGTGAAATCCACGTGCCGCAGACGATCGAAGGTGCTTTCGCCCAAAGTGCGAAAGAGATGATCGTCGTGCTGTCGGACTCGAAGACACTGCATAACGGTTCGATGTATTCGAGTTCGGTCACTACGGGAGATTTTGAACAGTTCGTTGCGCACGATGTGGTGGCATACATCGACTCTCATTACCGCACGATCCCACACCGGGCCAGCCGTGGCCTGGTTGGTCACTCCATGGGAGGATATGGCGCAACGCGCATCGGTATGCAAAAAGGCAGACGTGTTCGGCAGTCTTTACATCATGAGTCCGTGCTGCTTGTCGCCACGAGTTGCTGGTCCACTGAACCCTGAACTCGCAAAGACAATAGAAGAGGTGAAGACGCCGCAGGATGCGGCGAAGTTGCCGTTCTTCGCTCGCGCGCTGCTCGCAAGTGCGGCAGCCTGGTCGCCGAATCCGAAGAATTCACCACTTTATCTCGACTTGCCGATTAAGAACGGAGTTATGGACCTGGATGTCCTCGCCAAGTGGACCGCGAATGCACCTCTGGCCTTTGCGGATCAGTACGTTGGAAATCTGCGCCGCTACCGCGCTATCGCGATCGACGTTGGCGATCAGGATGGTTTACGAGTTGATGCTGAGAAGCTGCATACACTGCTTGATAAATATGGCATCGCGAACCGGTTTGAACTGTATCAGGGTACTCACACGAGTAAGGTGGCAGAGCGTTTTCAAAACCATGTGCTGCCATTTTTCAGTCAGTCTCTGTGTTTTGACTCAAGTTGCCGCTAGGTTTCCACCAGCATGGGCGTCGAGCGTGCCGACCTGCCCGAGCACAAGGTCTTTGAGCTCTGTCCGAAGTTCATAGAGTTCGCGCCGAACCAACACATGAGTTTGATTACGGCAACGTGTACGCGACAACCGAATCGGACAACACGCTACTTAATCCTCGCAGGAAACCTCCGCCACCAGCGGCAATCACCACGAACTGCTTACCCGTTTTACTACCTTGAAAAGTCATTGGCGTCATATGTCCGTTGGCTTCGATCCGGGCCTCCCAGAGTTGTTTTCCCGTTTTGGAGTCGAAAGCGCGAAAGCGGCGATCCGTCGTACCGGCGATGAAGACCAAACCACCAGCAGTGACAATCGATCCGCCAAGATTCTGTGTGCCTGTATTGTGAATCCCCTTAGCTTCAAGTTCATCAACTACGCCGAGCGGGATTCGCCAAACGATGTCACCTGTCTTCAAATTAACAGCGGTCAATGTGCCCCACGGTGGTTGTTGGCACGGTCGGCCATTCTTGTCGCGAAACCAGGCATACTCTTCGAAACGACCTTGTCTTACATAAGGCATGGGCGAACCGGGCGACGTAGGATTCATCTGACCAACGGCGCCATCCTCATTCATATTCACGTAAAGGTATCCAGTTGATGGATCGATGGAGGCACTGGACCAGTTTGCTCCGCCGTGATAGCCGGGGAACATCAGCGTCGGTCTCAATCCAGCCGGTGTGTACATGCCGTGGTTCGTCAACTTGTTGAATAGGTCAGTGCAGTAACGTTCTGATTCAGGAGAGACCTTGCTGATTTCATCGCGGGTCATTGACTGTCTCGCCAGAGCCGGCGGTTTGGCCGGGAAGGATTGAGTCGGCCAGGTTTGTTCGCCGGGTACTTCGCTTTGTGGTACTGGTCGCTCCTCGATTGGGAATAGAGACTTTCCAGTTACTCGATTGAAAACGAAGACAAATCCCATCTTCGTTACCTCAACTACTGCTGGAATCGTGCGACCGTTCACGCGTAAATCAATCAAGGAAGGCTGTGCCGGCAGATCGTAATCCCATAGATCGTGGTGAACCATCTGAAAGTACCAGATAAGCTTACCCGTTGCGGCGTTAAGCGCCACGAGTGAATTTCCATAAAGATTTTTTCCTTTACGATCGCCGCCATAGAAGTCATAAGCAGGCGAACCGACAGGCAGATAGACAATGCCGCGTTCCTGATCCACGCTCATTGTTGACCAGACGTTTGCGCCCATCCGATCTTTCCACGCATCCGCGCTCCATGTTTCGCTTCCGTGTTCGCCTGGGTGGGGAACAGTGTGAAATGTCCAGATCAACTTACCTGTCTTGACGCTAAAGGCGCGCACATCGCCGTTCGGACCTTTCGCCGGAAACTCCGGGAGACCCCAGCCGACGATTACGATGTCTTTGTAGATAACAGGAGCAGACGTCACTCGCGCGCCCCACGAAGGATCCTGTTTGAATCTATCTGCACCGCCGGCGCGAAGATCGATTGAGCCAGCAGTGCCAAACTGCGGAATTGGTTCTCCCGTGTTGGCGTTGAGCGCAATCAAACGACCATCGACAGTGCCGAATAAAATGCGCCGGTCCCTGCCCGTTTTGTCTTCCCAGTAAGCAACTCCTCGGTGGGAATTGAATTCGCGCACGCGTTTGTCAGCTTGCGGATCAAACCTCCAGAGCTCGGTTCCCGTTTCTGCGTCCAGGGCGATAACGCGACTGGATGGCGTGGAAACATACATCACGCCTTTCACAACAAGCGGTGTACATGAAAAGGAGGCTTGGAACGCAGCTGTAGAGAGACCAAGTTCCAATTCGCCGGTGTGGTAGGTCCAAGCGCGTTTGAGAGATGTGACGTTCTCAGTATTGATCTGTTTAAGTTCTGAATATCGCTTACCGCCGGAATCGCCGCCGTAGTAGCGCCATTCTGTTGTTTGTGCGGTGACTGAGATAGAGAAGCCGAAGCAAAGAATGATAGACCAGGCCTTGAGTGTTCCTCTGCGTCTTCTCTGCGTCCTCTGCGTCTCTCCCGTCAATAGAGGTGATCTTTTCACCATTGAAAAATCATTGACATGGATGGTTTAGGTATCGAAAGTACCAGGCTTGATATTCTTCCATAAGCAACTAGCGATTGTACCGCGACGGGCCTTACATCGAGACTTTGAATTTCAGTCGAAGTAGCAATAGGTGATGGCCCATTGATCGCCGATCTCGTTACCGACATCTGTGGACAGAATAATCGGAATTTTCGTAGTTTGAGGTGAGACCGGCAAGCTATTCGGAGTAACATGAGTATTGGGAATATCGATTTGGCCATGAAACTTCTATCCGTAGTTCTATCACTCTTCGCTCTGGTGCCGGCTTATGGCTTTCACACCAATCAGCGTAAACCTATTAGCGCACCAATCGGCTTGCAGCTTTACAGTCTTCGTGATCAATTCAAGGCAGATGTCCCACGCACTCTGGATCAAGTTCGGTCATTTGGCATCAAGTATGTTGAGTTGGCCGGAACCTACGGAGTCGAGCCGCAGTTATTCAGCGCCGAACTAAGGGCCAGGGGATTGCAGGCCATTAGCGCACACTTCTCCTACGAACAGTTTCGCGATCATCTCGATGATGTGATTCGAGAGTCGAAGTTATTTGAGCTGCAATACGTAGGTTGCGCCTGGATCGGGCAGCCACACCCGCTGGATGAAAAAACCGTTCGGGAAATCGCGGCAGTGTTCAACCGAGCGGGTGAAGTGCTTGCCAAAAACAATCTGAAGTTTTTCTACCATACACACGGCTATGAGTTTGGTCCATATCAGAATGGTTCCTTGTTCGATCTTTTGGCCTCGCTAACAAACTCGAAGTATGTACTATTCCAGATGGACGTCTATTGGGTAGTCAACGCCGAACAAGATCCGGTGAAGTTATTAAAGCGCTACAGAAATCGTTTTGTTCTGATGCACGTGAAGGACATGAAACAGGGAACGCCGCACAACCTTCTTGGTGAATCGGATGTCGAAAATAACGTCGCCTTGGGCCAGGGAGTCATTCCGTGGTCAGACGTTATCCGGGCCGCAAAAGATGTTGGAGTGAAGTGGTATTTCCTCGAAGATGAATCGTCGAGGTCCGTTACTCAAATTCCGCAGAGTTTACGATTCATGGAGACGCTGAAACTTTAGTGTTGGCTATTACTGACAAATGCGATGCGCTTGCTGTCAGGCGACCACGACGGAACGTTAATCGTGCCCTGACCGCCGTAAACGTAAGCGACTACTCGAGGCTTCACTTCATTCATCGGCATTAACCTGATGTAGACATACTTATAGAACGGATGATCATTTGGGTTGACATCTTTGAGAAAAGAAAGAAAGACAATCCATTTGCCGTCTGGCGAGATGTGCGGAAACCAGTTGTTATACTCATCGTTTGTAACTTGTTCCGGATTTGTTCCGTCTGGTTTCATGCGCCAGATTTGCATAGTTCCGGATCGGGTCGAATTGAAGTAGATATATTTTCCATCCGGAGTGAATTCCGGTCCGTCGTCGAGTCCAGGGGACCTGGTTAGATTTATTTCTTCACCGCCGGCTGATGGGATCTTGTAAATATCGAACTCGTTATTTCTGCCGCCAGTGAAAACCAGGTATTTACCGTCAGGCGACCAACCGTGTAGATATGATGGCCCTTTAGCTGTGACGCGGCGTGGGACGCCACCGTTAACTGGAAGCGTATAGATGATTGAAGCGTTTCCGTCGTCTCTGCTGTGATTGCTGATAGCAATCATTCGACCATCAAACGACAGAACGTGATCGTTGTTATTGTTTGTGGCGAATCCGGTGTCGATGACAGTAGGTCGTTTTGCTTTTAGATCGAGGCGATACAAACGACCGTTGCGATTGAAGATTAATGCTTTGCCATCTTTTGTCCAGTTTGGTGCTTGAAAAGAATCCGCTGCCGTGTAGATGATCCGCCTGAGACCACTGGCGACCTCCATAGTCTCCAGGTCGCTGCCGATGTAGTCGCGATAGGGGACAAACGTGTCAGGCGCAGGCCGCGTGATGCGGACATTGTCGAACGCAGCTTTCTCAACGATGTCTTTGTTGTGCGAACACACGAACAGTCCGACGTATACCTCGTTGCCAAAATCGATTGAGACTTGCTTGGTTTCAGCGAAAACGTCGCCAAAATGTGCGACCGAAAGCGTGTAGGTATCGCCCTTTCTTTCTAATTGAAGAATATCTGGCCTCGTGATCTCTGATCTTAGCTCTTCGATGTTGGCTCCTTTTGATCTGCGAAACTGTAGCGCGGTAAGACCATCGCCATGCAATACGACACTGACCTGCGCAGCATCCGCGTCGAGACTGGAGCGAACAATCCAACCAGTCTTTCTATGCTGCTCGATGCCTTTTCCAATGAACGATGCTCGAGCGGTGGCGATGAAGTTTCCGCTGATGTGTTGCCACACAAACTGAAACTCGTCATGGCTGGTCCACATGTTCGTTCCAGCACCTTCGATGACATAGCGCTGTTGGGCCTCGTCGTAGACCACAGAGCCTTTGTTCAGCGGATTACCGACATCCGTGTTGCCGGCAAAAATACCCACAGACTTCTGGCCCAGGGTAAGCTGGGTTGTCATAAAGAGAAGAACAGTCAGGAGCGCGGTTCGAAGTAACATGATTGATGAATTTGTTGGTCGAGCAACGAAGTAGATTCGACGAGCGTTGCCGATTCTTTCCAGTTGGAACTTTTCTGTCAAGGACTATCAAACACATGGCTAACAAGCTAGGCGTTGGATTCATCGGTAGCGGTTTTGTCACAAAATTTCACTTGCAAGCCTGGCGCGGAGTTCGCGATGCAGACGTCCTCGGTATTTATAGCCCAAATCCGGACCACGCAGCAGCAACGGCAGCGCTCGCGCGTGAACTGCGCGTCGGAAATGCGTCACCCTTCAATTCCATTGAAGAAATGGTCGCCGCACCACACATCGATTGTCTGTGGCTTTGCGGACCAAACGATCAACGACTTCAGAACATGCAGGCGATCTGTGATGCGTTGGATTCCCGTAAAGGGAATTTGATTGGCATTGCTTGTGAGAAGCCACTGGCGCGCAATACTGCAGAAGCCAGGCAGATGGTGGAGTTGGTTGAACGCTCGGGTCTATTACATGGGTACCTCGAGGATCAAATGTTCGCGCCCGCTGTTACGCGCGGCAAAGAGATCATGTGGAAACGAGCCGCGGCCTTAACCGGTCGTCCATATCTGGCACGCGCTGCGGAAGAACACAGCGGGCCACACTCACCATGGTTTTGGCAAGGTGAACTGCAGGGTGGCGGCGTGTTGAACGACATGATGTGCCACAGCGTGGAGGTTGCGCGATTCATGCTGACGAAGCCTGGCGCCCCGCGCGCGAGTATCCGGCCTCTGAAAGTTTCAGCGCAGATCGCCAGCTTGAAATGGTCGCGACCTGAGTACTCCCGGATTCTTCAAACCAACATGGGCAAGGAGGTTGATTATCAAAAGACGCCCGCTGAAGATTTCGCACGAGCAACCATCAATTACGTGGACGAAGATGAAAATCCTTTGATCGTCGAGGTGACAACTTCCTGGAGTTATGTCGGTGCTGGTCTTCGTCTAAGTCTCGAAGTCCTCGGACCGGAATATTCATTGACCATGAACTCGCTTGACAGTGGCTTAAAGCTTTTTCTCAGCAGGAACGTGAAAGGATCTGCAGGCGAAGACCTTGTTGAAAAGCAGAATGCGGAACAGGGCCTAATGCCTGTGCTGGGGAATGAAGCCGCAGAATATGGATATGAATCACAGAACCGTTATTTCGTGCAATGTTTTCTTGACGGAAGGCAGCCGTCAGAAAATTTTCATGCAGGACTTGAAGTGACCGAACTGTTAATGACTGCCTATATGAGTGCAGAACAGGAAAGGACAATACCTTTCAAACCTGAAGGACTCGATACATTTGTTCCCCTGGTTGCGCAGGGAAAATGGAATGCGCGGTGAACAAGTCTTTGAACTTTGGTCTTAGGCGTTTGATCTTGCAAATCAAGATCGAAGATCAAAGATCAAGTTCAAAGACTAAAGCTCAAAAACCAAAGCCCAACATCTACCATGACTAAACATCCCGCTTTCACCCGTGCGATCCTGCTGATGACGATCGCGTTCCTCGGCATCTTTCTTTATGGATTGCTGGCTGCACTTCCTGGATCAGTGTTGCCTACTCTCGAGCGCAATCAGTTCCTGCCCAACGATAGTGCTGTCGGCACGTTTCTACTGATCAATGCAATTGGAGCGGTCGTTGCTTACCTGGTGAGCGGCCCCATTATCGATCGGATAGGAAAGAAAGTTGCCCTCACATTCGGCACAAGCTTAGTGATTGCCTCGCTGATTGGATTCGCCGCAACTGTCTCCAAAGTTTCTCCCAAATCGGCATTGCTCTATGTCTTTACTTGTTCCTTGCTACTCGGACTCGGTGCAAATGCGATCGTTGCCGCTGGTCACGCTCTCGTTGCCGATGTCGCCGCGAGTTGGCGGAATGCTGCACTTAACCTTCTCGACATCTGTTTTGGTCTGGGCCTCGCATCATTGCCGCTGTTCGTACAAAGTTTACAAAGACGCGCTGGTTTATCATCGATCTTCCTGATGCTTAGTGGATTGAGCATTGTGCTTCTCTTGTTAGTAGCGTTCTCGCGCTTTTCTGATTCGAGGCACTCCGATAGCTCTCCTGTTGGCGCGGCAGGTTCATTGTTCCGCAATCCTTCTTTCGTGCTGTTGGCGAGCGCTCTTTTCATGTACGTCGGCGCAGAAGTGTCTGTCGGCAAATGGGTGGTCACATTTATGGAACGAGACCCGCGCATACTCACAAGTTATGGATTGACCACGGATCATGTGGTGTCTTTTGCAAACATGTCGCCCGAGATGCTTAGCCGGTTCTTCGAAACGGAAGCCCTGGGTATTTCAATCGCTAGTTACGCGCTCACTACATTGACACTCTTTGCGATGGCATTGCTCGTGGGCCGGCTTGTGTCGAGCTTCGTGCTTGGAGTTCTTCACGTTAACAGCTACTTGCTCATAACTCTGGGTTCGCTTCTGACAACCATCTCTTTGATCGTGGCATTCACGGCAAGCAGTTCAGGTGCGGTTCGACTCGGTCTTATTGCCGCGGGATTTGGTATGGGTCCCGCATTTCCTACGTCTGTCGGACTCGCTTCAGTGATGATGCCGCGAATTGCCGGCACAGCGATGAGCCTGGTAATGGGAGTCGGTTTTGCGGGACTTTTGGTTATTCCACCCGCTGTTGGTTATATCTCGAGCGCGGTTGGTGGAACTGCAGGCGATGTTCGCAGTGGGTTGATGGTAGTCATCGCGGCGTGCGTGTTGATGTTGATATTGCATGCTCTATTACTGCTACGCGAGTGGGGATGGGGGTTGAGGCCAGAGTAGATCCTGAATCGTCACTTCGGCTCCGCCGCTGTTGTGAGGCGCGGAACGCGTTAGTTCGGGGGAAGACCGACCGTGTGGTCGGTACGCTTCGAAGATCGCGATGATCTGGGCGAATTTACTCTTGCGCCTTGAGGCTTCATCGCTTTTCGCATCATAATTGGTCCGGCGATAGCTTTGTGAAATCGCGGCGCTGCGTCAACTCAAACGTTCAGCGGCCCTAACTTGCAGGATTATTAAGTAAACTAAGCGAGGACGATTTCAAATGAGACGTGCCGTCATCATATTTCTTCTTTGCTGTTCACCGGTCGGTGTGATGGCCCAAAATACGATCCAGGCCCGTAAGGAAATACTGCGACTTGAAGATAGATGGCGGGAGGCTCAACATCAAAACGATAAGGACGCTTACGACCAACTTCTTTCAGCTGATCTTACTTTCATCGGAACATCAGGTAGTTTTCGGGACAAAACCAGCTTCATCGCCAGCAGAAAGGATAGCTGGATTCCTCGCTCTGATACGTACACCTATTCCGAGATGACGGTGCGATTCTATGGTAGCGCAGCTATCGTGACCGGGCGTGAGGCCACGACCGGAACGGGCGTCGCATTTCAGGGCAGGTTCACGCATGTGTGGGCCAAGCGCCAGGGGAGATGGCGACTAGTTGCTATACAGCGAACCAACATCACGCCGTAGTGGTATCAACGGCACATAAAAATTGTTGGACGCAAGAGCCGGGAGCGTTTCGGATTTTGTGAATCAAAGTTGGCGCTAGAGCAAAATCGATTATGAAACGAGCGGCTGTCAGCACATTCTACTTGCGTGCTGCGCAATCGCGCAGGCCCAAACGCCGCCGACGGAACTTAGCGATCGCGTCGACGCGCTCGCGAACAAAATGCTCTCGCGCCCGGTGGCGGGAATTTCGGGTGCCATAGCACGTGACGGACAGGTGGTGTTTACGCGTGGCTATGGCATGGCCAATCTTGAGCATTCGGTTCCGGTGACGCCCGAGACCTTGGCCCACTGTTTATGAAACCCACGTCTCGAA
>Ga0207689_10006360_pt1 | contig 10459 bp, 8 predicted proteins | sample KBSMisM52_FD_184312 | JGI IMG/M metagenome (GOLD analysis project Ga0207689, IMG submission 184312) | Miscanthus rhizosphere microbial communities from Kellogg Biological Station, Michigan, USA - KBS Miscanthus M5-2 (SPAdes) (version 2) | ecosystem: Host-associated > Plants > Roots > Rhizosphere... | reverse complement strand
GGGAATGACAGAGCGCGTGTTCGACACGCTCGAGCTCTACAGGATCAGGCTCAACAACGACCGCTCACCATTCTCGAGTCTGATGCACTTTTCGGGTCATGCTCTGAAATCGTCACCGCCTCACACACTCTTCATCACATATGGCGTGTTCGATGACCGGCTCGTTATCTATACGAGCGATTCAGGCGGACAGGCTCGGACGGCGGTCGCTGCCAGGCGTTCGCAAATTGAGCGGCTCGTTTCAACATTCGAGCAGGCGATTGCGCACGACGATCGTCTAGCTTTCCAGAGCGCCGGTAGTTCGCTGTCGCAAATTCTTGTTGAACCAATCGCCAAGCAGGTTGCGATTGGTGACACGCTGGTTTTCGTTCTCGACCCGGCGTTTGGCAACCTTCCTTTCGGGGCGCTCGTCAGGCCCAACAAGCGTTTCCTCGTTCAAGATCATCCTGTCATCGTGACACCGAGCATCTCGTCTTACCTTCGCGCCTCGCACGCGAAGGCCGGTACGTCACGCGCGTTGCTGTCCGTCGGGAACTCTTTCTCCGGCGAACGATCCCGATCGTTGCCGGCTCTTGCCGCCGCGCAATCCGAAGCCGAAGAGATCGCGGCCATGTATCCGTCGCATGCGCTGTTGGTCGAAGGAGACGCCACGAAGGCACGCGTCGTAGGCGCGCTTCCATACTGCGACGCGGCACATTTCGCAGTTCACGCCAATGCGGGCCTCGGCGATGTCATGCCGCCGCACCTGATTCTCACGAGTACACCGGACAACGAAGGAATTCTCACCGCCCCGGAAATCGCTGCGCTTCAACTCAGCGGCGTTCGAACGGTAGTTCTCGCGGGCTGCAGCACCGCAATTTCGTCTGCACGATCCCGCACCGACAGTCTGGTGAATGCATTTCTAGCCGCTGGCGCCGGAAGCGTCATCGGAACACTGTGGAATGTCGAAGACGCTCCGACGCGAACCATGTCGATCGCTTTTCACCGCGCATTGCGCGAAGGATTGTCCCCCGCACAGGCACTACGGGTGACACAGTTGGAAATGATCCGGCACAATGCCGCGCCGAGCGTGTGGGCGTCGTTGCAACTATACGGCTCCGGTCGGTAATGCGATCTGGTTGGTGTCTAGTTAGCTACGGCCACAGCTTCTTCTGCGTTCCGTCCGGAAACAGCTCCGTTGCGGTCTCATGTTCGATCCTCAGCAGCGCTCCCTTGCTGTAGTTGACGCCACGGCTCATGCCCATGTCGATCAGGAAGACCAGTCCGTCGAAATTCGCGAACATCGTGCCCTTCTTGCGGGTCGATCCGTTGTTGAAGGTGTACGTCCCGGGCTGGTGTCCGAAGACGATGTGTTTTGCGCCGAGGGCGTCGGCGTAGCTGAGGAGGCGGGCTTCGCTCTCGATTGGCTTGTCGCCTTCCTTCTCCCACCAGGGGGACGGTTTCATGCGCGCTTCCAGCAGGCCCTTGTCACCGAGGAGGACTTTGGCGCCGTAGCCGTCGTGGTCGACGCCGCTCTGCAGATCGGCGATGAGTTGCGGGAGAGTGCGGCCCTTGGTGCTTCCCGCGTGTGCGAAGAACCAGCCGTTTACTCGTGAGGCGAAGGGGAGGCAGAGCAGAAACTTGCCGATGCCATCGCGGTCCGTTCCGTCGGCGACGTCTTTCGGCTTGATGTCCGCGGACTTCAGCTCCTTCTGAAACTCCTTCGTCTTCTCGCCGTGCGGATCCTCGAGGAACTCCGCCTCGTGGTTGCCGGCGGAGATGACCACGCGCCCGCCCTGCGATGCGGCAGAGGTCACGAGCGCGCGCATCAACGCGATCACGGCCAGCGAGTGATCCCACTTGTCGATCATGTCGCCCGTCACCACGAGGATCGATCGTCCGCCGCTCCAAGTCGCCTGCTCCGGCGAGGCCGGCGCGCCAGCGATGAGCTTTCCGCCGACGAGCAGCGTCACCAGCCTGTCGTAATCGCCATGTGTATCGCCCAGGGCATAGACGACCTCTGTCGTATCGATGGCGATCACCGCGGGACACTGTCCCCAGTTCCTCGGCGGGGTGTCGCCGCCAAAAAGAGGAAGCGCGAGAAGCAGCAGGAGCGCGATGAACATGAGCTGCCTTATTACCGCGCGGAAGGACTTCTTCAATCTATCCATAAGCCTGAACAGTACGGCGATGCAAACCTCGCCGACAACCCGGGCGCTGAGCGTTTACGGAACACCACCCTTGCCGGCTTGCGGTACACTCCTTCGGTCTCCCAAAAACAGAAGTGCGGAATCCCCTTCCTCGGTCCGTCTCAAGAGCCGAGCCGGAGGGTTGATGCGAGCAGAGGGTCATGCGAGCACCTATATGGTCGAAGTGAACGGCGCGCGTGTTTTCGCGACGCTCAAGTGGCGCGTGCTCATCGGGGTGCCGCTCGTGGCCGCGGCCGCATTCCTGGTGCTGTGGTCACGGCCGGGTGTCACGGCGAACGGCATGCAAGCGGTCGTCGCCGCCAGCGCGGCACTGGACTATCGCCCATCGATCGCGCGTCTCAGCGGCGATTTCCCGTATCGCGACGTAAAGCCGCGGCTGCGCGGCGGAAATGAGGCCGGTTCGAGTTCGGCCGCGGCATCGCTCTGGGCCGTCATCGAGCGCTTCCATCAAGACAGCGGAGAGCGTCACGCCCTCGGGGTGTCGTATCTCCTGGTTGGAAAGCCGAAGGACGCCGTGGCCACGCTCGAACAGACGCTGCGGTCGGCTACGAACCAGCGCGGCGAGCTCGCCGAGGCCATCCGTCACTCGCGCGACGCCGCACTGCTCAACGATCTCGCCGCCGCCTATCTGGCGATCGACAATCCAGCACAGCAACCGCTCGCGCTCGAGGCCGTGCAGCGGGCGTGGACAATCGAGCGGACGCCGGCCATCGCCTGGACGCGTGCCGTAGTCATCGACTCGTATCACATTCGCGAGCGCTCCATCGCCGCGTGGCGTGACTATCTGGCGCTCGAGCCGCGCTCGCAGTGGAGCGACCTCGCGCATCAGCGGCTGAACGATCTTCTGCAGCCGACCGACGCCGAGTTCTGGCCCGCCGCGCGCGCGCCTCCTCGCCGTGGGCAACGACGATCCAGCGCTCCGCCGCGACGTCGATCGCTTCCGCCAGGAGGTGCGCCTGTGGTGTGAGAACGAACTGCTCCCGAACTGGGGCGATGCGGTCCTGCGTGATGATCCGTCTGCTGCGACGCGATTGGCAAAGATCGAAGCGCTCGGCGGCGCGCTGGAAAAGGCGAGCGGGGAGCGCGAAATCGCGGATGCGGTCGCGGCCATTCGAAAGTCCGTGGGCAACGCCTTGCGGCAGCTCGCGAAGGGCCATGTCGCGTACGGCACCAGCCTGCAGGCTGAGAAGCACTCGACCGTTCAGGAGGCCACTGACCAGATGGCCGCGGCGGTCGCCGCTCTGGACCCGCGAGTGACTCCGTTTGCCTGGCGCGCGCGCATGGAGCACGCCGGCACCCTCTACGCACTCAATCAATATCGGCCGGCACTCGCCGAGCTACAGCAGCTCGAGAGGGAGCCCGGCGCCGGCCTCTCGGGCGCCTCACAAGCGAGGCTTCAGACGCTGCTCGCTGTCGCATTCATGTACACCACCTCCTACAAAGAGGCGGTCGATCATTACGTGCGCGCAGTCGAGGTGTATCGAAGCATCGGTGAGCGCGATTACGAGTCCGCGCTTCTCATCCGGATAGGCGAAGCGCTCAATCTCCTGGGCGACACGGACAGCGCAGGCCGGTATCTCCAGAAGGGCCTGGAGATCCAGGAGCGAACCGGCGATTCGAAGCACGGCCACTACGCAATGATGATGGCCGCGTTGCACGCGCTGGGAGCGAACCAACAGGCGGAGGCCGCTCTCTTTCTCGACGCGCTGGTGGAGATCGACACCGCGGCGGGCGACGTCTCGCCAATCTGTACGTCAACGATGTGGCGCAGCGCCTATCGATATCGCGTGGGACTCGCCGGGCCGGCAGGGACTGACCTTGCAGTCGCGCAGCGGGTTTGCGCATCGATCCCCGACCGCGCGGTGCGCGAGCGCCAGCTGGCGTACCTCGAGGCTGCCAATGGCTTCGGCACGGATGGCTCCTCCACCGAGCCGCTCACTGGTCTGGACGACGCCATCCGCTATTTCGACCGCACCGACAACCGTATCTGGCTGAGCACCGCCTATTCCGCCCGCGCCCGCCGGCTGGCCAGACGCGGCCAAGCCGCCGCTGCCGAGCGCGATTTTCAAGCCGCACTCCGCGAGACCGACGCTAACCGCGAGAAGATCGACGAGCGCCTACTCCGCGTCTCGTTCACCGCCACCGCCGATGAGATCACGGACGCGTATGTGGAGTTTCTTCTCCAGCAGCGGCGCGAGCGCGAGGCATTCGAAACCTCGGACCGCCGGCGCGTCCGCGAGCTGGTTGACTCGCCCAAAGCCCGCTGGCGCGGCACCGCTTCGGAAGAATCGCTTCCGGACATTCAGAGTGCTCTCCCGGCCGGTGCCGCGCTGGTTGAATACCGCGTTCTGCGCGACCGCATCGTCGCCTGGGTGGTCACGCCGGACCGCTTCGAAACGCTCGCGCTGCCGTCTGCCGCCGGCAACGTCACCGCGGCCGTTGCCGACGTTCGCTCCAATGCGTCATTTCTTTACGACGCGCTCATGCGGCCACTCGAGCCGGCCCTCGGTGAAGCGAAGTCGCTGGTCATCGTGTCCGACGACGAACTGGAGCGCGTTGCCTTCAGTGCACTGCACGATGACGTTCGGGGTCGATCGCTCCTGGATACCTACGCCACGGCCATCACTCCGAGCGCCGCGCTCTTCGTACGGAGCCGTGCACGCTGGCTGGAGCGATCGACCGGAAACGAGCAGGTCGTTGTGGTGGAAGCCGCGGCGGGCGGCCCGGACGTGGCCGCGCTTCCAGGCGCGGCCGGGGAGGCGGCGTCGATCGCCCGCCTCCATCGTGGCGCGCGGATCATCGACGGTTCGGCCGTTACGGGCGCGTCGCTATTGAGGGAGCTTCAAGATGCAACGATCCTTCAATTCGCCGGACACACGGTGATCGACGCTGATCCGTCATCGCGGATGCTGCGCCTCGGCGAGTCTCCCCGGGCACGCTTGGAAATGGCGGACATCGCCGACAGCGCGATGCCGAGAATGCGTGTGGTGTACCTCTCGGCCTGCGACACCGACCGAGGTCCGGTTCTCAAATCGGAGGGGAGCATCACCATCGCCCGCTCGTTCTTCGCCGCCGGCGTTCCCCTTGTAGTCGGAACGCTGTGGCCGATCGACGACAGCGCCGCGCGCCTCGCCGCGCGCACATTCCATGAGCGCCTGCTCCGCGGCGACACTCCCGCCGAGTCGCTTCGTCAGGCACAGCTGGCCCTGCTGCGCCAGGGTGTCCCATTCCGTGATTGGGCGTCGCTTCGTCTGATTGGCGCCGGGTTCTGAGTCCGAGGTTCGAAGGGAGAGATATATGGCGGATAAAACACTAAAGATCATTTTCAACGGTATCTCCACACTGTGGCCGGGACCGCCGAGGAATGGCGACAAACCGCCGGACAAGGCATTCGTGATGATGGCGGCGAACGAACACACAACGAATGGCAAGCGAGTGAAACAGATCAACGAGTGGGGCACGACCATTCCTGACCACTTCCCCTTCGTGCATGTCGCGAGACAACTGCTGATCAATCCTCCGATGCCGCCAGACGAGACAGTCGTAGTCGGCGAAGGTGGCGAACATTTCATTTACTTCTTCAAGGACGCTCGGGTTGGGATCCAGCCGGAGCAGCCGGGAACGCGCATCGAATACTTCATCGATCAGAAGCATCCGTTGGCCGAGCGTCCCGGCTCGGACAACGTTGCGCCGCCAGACGACATCCGCTGGTTGGCCGACATCCGCGACATCCTTGCCAAACCGGCGCCGCTCAAGGCAACGGCAAATCCCAACAATCCCTATGTCGGCGAGGAAGTTGCCGCCGTCGTCGATCTCGACAGTGGCGTTCTGAAAGCGAACTTCCCTTGTGCCACCATTTCTCCGAAGACATTCAAGGATGAAAAGGGGAACGTGGTGCCAGGCCTCCAGCGCGTGCTGGCGGACGAGTTCATCATCGAAATCCCGTATCCCGAAGACACAGCCCAGATCACTCTCGAGTTCCGGCAGTTGAGGGAGAACACGCCCGTGAGCGGGCCCAAGAAACTGGTGATGGGCTGGCCGGTTGGAGAAACGCTGCTCGTGGTGCGTATGGGCAACGACACGAAAGAGGAGGTGCGCCGGCTGAACACCCCGGAGCGTTGCGATCCGGTGCGGCAGACCGGGCCGGTACTGAAACCGCGCGATGACGACTTCGACCTCCACTACAACTTTCTGAAGATTCCGAAGGGCGTCGGACGACCGCTGCCGCAGAACGACATACGGCAGTGCAGCGTCGATGGCTGCAGGCCGGGAACCATTTGAGGAGGTGGAATGATGAACGAGACTAACCCCGCCGGCCTTTTGCACGTTCACCCGGAGCTGGAGCGTAAGAGGGACATATTCGACGAAGTGATCGACGGCCTTCGTTTGGTGAATCCGCGTAGTGTCGAGTTCATGAAGCTCTCGCGGCGCGTCTGCCTCATCCGTCGCAAGCAGGCTGCGGATGCCACCGGGTTCCTGGTCGGACCCGATCTAATGCTCACCGCAGCCCATGCGTTACTCGGAACCTCCACTGTTTTCGCCGATCCCGACGACGTAACGATCCTGTTCGACCAGTTCAGGTGGAACGTCAAGACTGACATCGATGCGATAGGGGACTCCTGCGGGCTGCGGATCATTCCGTCGCGAACGATTCCGAAGAAGAAGCAGCCCGACGTCGTCGCTTCGTCGATCAAGGTGAGCTCGCGGTGCAAGCGCCGCTTCGACGACAACGGGCTCGATTACATCCTGGTCCGGCTCGATCGCCCCATGGGCCTGAGCTTTCTCCCGTACTCACACCGCATCCGCGGGTGGAACAACTGCAGCCGTGCCGACGAGCCCGCCGCCGGACGTGTGTTCGTCGTCCAACATCCTCAGGGCGACGTCCTCAAATTCGCCGAAGGCTACATTCCGGCAGATCACGACGAACCGGATTTGCCCCATCTCTTCCGCTATAAAACCATCACCTTCACCGGCTCCTCCGGTGCCCCGGTCTACAACGAGAAGCGGCAGGTAGTCGGAATGCACATCGGCGAGCGCTCCGAGTCGGTGCAATTGGGCGTCAGCTTTCAGAGGATCTTCGAGGATCTGGAGAACGAATGCGTGAAGCTGCCGCCGTTCCAGCTGAGCAAGGAGGTCATGGATTCGATCTTCGGCAACAGCGAGATCGAGCGCAAGCGGCATCGCGGCGACGACTGGCGCGGCGACCGCCTCTTCGACGACATCGACTACGACTGATCCCGTAACGACAGGAGGCTCGATCGGTCGGGGGAATTTCGCCCTCCCCCCTGCGGTATCGTCGCCGCATGGACGAGCAACAGCAACCAACCATCCGCATCACCCTCGACGACAGCGTCGCGCAGGGGGAGTACATCAACTTCGCCAACATCATTCATTCGCCGAGCGAGTTTGTAATCGACCTCGGGCGGATCGTGCCGGGGCGGGCGGATGTGAAGATTTACAGCCGCGTGATCATGACGCCGCTGCATGCCAAGCAGCTGCTCGAGGCGCTGGCGCAGAACATCTCCATCTTCGAGCAGAAGTTCGGGGAGATCCGGGCGGATGGGGCGTCGGTGTTTTCGTCGAACGAGCCGTCGAACTAGATCGTGGCCCGGGTCAGGATCATCGGGGCCGGGTTGGCCGGCTCGGAATGCGCGTTTGGACTGGCGCGGCGCGGGCATCACGTCGACCTCTTCGAGATGCGGCCCTCGAAGTCGACGGCGGCGCATCAGACCTCGAATCTCGCGGAGCTGGTCTGCTCGAATTCGTTTCGCTCCTCCAACATCACCAACGCCGTCGGCCTGCTCAAGGCAGAGATGGCCATGCTCGACTCGCTGGTCATCCGCTGCGGCACCGAGGCGCGCGTTCCTGCGGGCGACGCCTTCGCCGTCGATCGCGAGCGCTTCTCCGCGGCGATCACCAACACCATCGCCTCGGAGCCGAACATCACGCTGCGGCGTGATGAGGTCACGTCGCTCGATCGCGGCGATTACGACTTTCTCGTCGTCGCGACCGGGCCGTTAACCTCGCAACCGCTCTTCGACGCCATCAACGACTTCCTCGGGCGCGATGGTTTGTACTTTTACGACGCCATCGCGCCGATCCTGGCCGCCGACTCGCTGGACATGTCGAAGCTGTATTGGAAATCGCGCTACGGCAAGGGATCGTCGACTGATTACCTGAACGCGCCGATGACGCAGACGGAGTACGAAGCCTTCGTGGCCGCGCTGCTGTCCGCCGAGGTGTTCGCGCCGCATGATTTCGAAAAGGCGGCGCATTTTGAGGGGTGCCTGCCGGTCGAGGAGATCGCCTCGCGCGGCATCGAAACGCTGCGATTCGGGCCGATGAAGCCGGTTGGGCTCGAGCATCCGGTCACCGGCGAGCGGCCGCACGCGGTCGTCCAGCTCCGCAAGGAAGACCTCTCGGACGACTACTTCAACATCGTCGGCTTCCAGACCAAGATGCGCGTGCCGGAGCAGAAGCGCGTCATCCAGATGATTCCCGGCCTGGAGAACGCGGTCTTCGCGCGCTTCGGCTCGATGCACCGCAACACCTTCATCAACGGGCCGCGGCATCTCCGCCCGACGTTTCAATCGAAGAGCGACGACCGTCTCTTCTTCGCCGGCCAGATCACCGGCGTGGAAGGCTATGTCGAGTCGTCCGCTGTCGGCCTACTGGTCGCGCGCTACATCGACGACCTTTCGCGCGACATCACCCCGGTTCCGCTCCCGTACCACACCGCCCTCGGCGCTCTCGGCCGCCACGTGGCCGAATCGAATCCCGATCGCTACCAGCCGTCGAACGTGACCTGGGCGCTGATCGAAGACGTCATCGGAAAATGCAGGAAGATCGAGAAGCGGGACAAGCAGGTGGCCAAAGCGCTCGCGACGATCGCGGACACGAATTCCGAGGTCACTTCTTCCTCGCCACCAGGAGCAACCGGGGATCGCCGAGCCGGAACGGATCGCCTGCCGGCGTCGAGCTGAGTTGCTCGACGACGAGGCCCGCATCGGCGAACATCTCGCGCAGCTCTCCGATCGTGTAGATCCACGTGTGCGCCGTTCGCGTTTCGCGCACGACACCGCGCACGAACGAATAGTCGACGTCGAGCCGGCTGGCCGAGGCGTCGTAGGTGGCGCTGGAGAAATAGAGGATGTCGCCGACTTCCATCCAGCGTCGCGTTTGCAGCGTTGGGAGAAGCGACTCAGCGATCGCGCCGCTTTCGACGACGAACGCGGCGCCCGGTTTCAGCGATGCCGCAAGCGTCCGAAGGAACGCGCGCGTTCCTTCGCGATCGCTGTAGCCGAAGCTGTTGCCGAAACAGAGCGCGCCATCGAAGCGATCGCGCCAGGGAAGCTCGCGCATATCGACGCGATTCCATTCGATCGACAAGTCTTCCGCGCGTCGCTGCGCCTCAGCAATACACGTGGTCGATGAATCGACACCGGTGACGGCGTAGCCGCGGCGCGCGAGCGCGATGCTGTGCCGGCCCGCGCCGCAGGCGACATCGAGAATCGCCTGTCCGGCAGGCGCGCCGAACACGCTCTCCAGAAGCGGCAGATCGCCATCCGGCGGCGGTGCCACCGCCAGCCAGAAATCAATCGCCAGTCCGTGAAAAAAATCGTGGGTCCAATCGTTGATTGTCATTTCGTCTCCATCGTCGTCGGGACACACATCGAGCGGTCCCGGTCTCGCGGTGGGAGTGAGGAGACGAAATCAGATATCGGCGGTGAGTTTCAGAGGCGAATCCGGGGGAAATGATAGCGCGGCAGCTTTCTTCATCGCCAGCAGCTCGCGCAGGCGCGTGGCCGCTTCGGCGATCTCGCGCTGCTGTTGGGCATAGCCGTCGGCGAGTGCCCGGATATCGCCGCCGCAGAAGGGACAGGTCTCCGTTCCGGGATAGACGTATTGCTCGCAGCCGCGGCATAGGGTCAGGCTCGGCGGGACGCGGTCGCTCGTCGTGCGCACGATTTCGCTCTTCGCCCGGGGCGGTGGCGGCTCCTGGACGATGGCCTCACTACTGCCGTCGATGGGTTCGAGCAGCAACGCGAAGCGGCCGGCGTCGAACGGCTTGCCGGGCGCCTCCTCCACCTTCACGATGCGCTCGCGTTTTCCTTCCTTCGCCAGCGTCAGCGCGCGATGGTGGCAATACGGGTTGTTGCCCGCGCGGCCGAGGAGCGTGTGATTGGTCCAGGTGCATCCGGAGCGGCAGACGTCGGCGTAGTAACAGCTCCGGCAGAAACCCCACAGATCATCGACGGTGCGGTCGCGGG
>Ga0207689_10006359_pt1 | contig 10459 bp, 7 predicted proteins | sample KBSMisM52_FD_184312 | JGI IMG/M metagenome (GOLD analysis project Ga0207689, IMG submission 184312) | Miscanthus rhizosphere microbial communities from Kellogg Biological Station, Michigan, USA - KBS Miscanthus M5-2 (SPAdes) (version 2) | ecosystem: Host-associated > Plants > Roots > Rhizosphere... | reverse complement strand
TCGAGCGACATCGCTCAGTTGAATGTCAACACGGGCACGCTCTATCGAAGCCCGTCATTCGAGGCGCGGCTGACGGCCTCGGCGACCGCGACGCAGACCAGCGACGAAGAGGGGCGGGACGATCGCGGAACGGTGCAGGCGTCCTATCTCCGTTATCGCGGAAAGCGGTGGTTCGTCGGCGGAGGTGCCGGAGTCGAAACCAACGAGAGCCTCGGTATCAAGCTGCGCTCGCAGCTGAGCGGCGCGGTGGGGCAGCGCCTGGTCAACACGAATCGCGCACAATTGGCGATCGGGGGCGGGCTATCGGTCAACGACGAGCACGGCGTCGATACTGAGCCGACGCAAAACATCGAAGCCATCATGACGTTCAGAACGTCCTATTACGCCTACGATTTTCCCAAGACCAACATCGACGTCTCGTTTCAGTATTTTCCGAGCCTGAGCGACTTCGGCCGCCAGCGTATCCAGTTCGATTCGAGCTTCAGGCGAGAGCTCTGGAAAGACGTCTTCCTCGCCGTCAACGTGTTCGACACATTCGACAGTCAGCCGCCCAGCGCCGACGCCGACAAGAACGACGTCGGTGTCGTACTTTCGTTCGGTTGGTCGTATTAGCACTCATCCGTCATTCGTGCCCGGCGTATCAGCCAAAGGGGATCCTTAGATGGCAGCCAACACCCGCTTCCAAACCGCCCGGCAGGTAACAGCAGTGATGACCGCGGTGAGTCTGATGCTTCCGTCAGTGCACGTCGTGCTGATGGCGCAGACGTCAACGGCGAAGCCGCCGGCGACGACGCCATCGACCGCAAAACCGCCGACCACGCAGTCCACAGCGAAGCCACCGGCAACGCCATCGACGGCGAAACCTGCGACGCAGACGTCAACCGCGAAGCCCGCGGCGGCTCCAGTCGTCAGCGACGCCATTGTCGATGGTGGATGGCCACGCGCGTATCTGTCGGCGGCCGGTGGACAGGTGTTGATCTATCAACCGCAAATCTCGACCTGGGAACGACAGAGAGAGATGCTGGCGTACGCCGCTGTGTCCTACCAGATGAAAGGCGCCACTCGACCCGAGCTCGGCACGGTGACGCTGGAGGCCACGACTGATGTCGCCGTGGACGAGCGCCTGGTCAGGTTCAACAACATTCGCGTCACCGAATCGAACTTCCCGAAGCTGACGCGCGAACAGGTGCGAGACATCACCGACACGCTCATCGGCGGTATCCCGGAAACAGAGCGCGTCATTGCTCTCGATCGCGTGATGGCCAGCGTGGACCAGAGCCAGATTCGTCCGCGCAACGTCGAAGGCGTGAAGTCCGATCCGCCGCCCATCTTCTACAGCACCACGCCTGCGGTTCTCGTTAACCTCGATGGCGACGCGATCTGGAGCCCGATCCCGTCGAACGACCTGAAGTACGCGGTCAATACGAACTGGGACCTCTTCGAGCACGAGCCGACGAAGACGTACTTCCTTCGCAACGACAGGGTCTGGTTGAAAGCGACCACGCTGAAGGGGCCGTGGACGGCGGCGGGGACGCTGCCTGGCAGCTTCTCGAAGCTCCCTGCGGATGACAACTGGAAAGACGTCAAGGCCGCGTTGCCTGGCTCGAAGGTGTCGGCGGTGCCCACGGTGTTCCTCAGCACGACACCGGCCGAAATGATTCTCGTCCAGGGGTCGCCGATCTATACGACAGTGCCTGGCGCCAGCCCGCTGATGTGGCTGCAGAACACCGAGTCCGACGTATTCCGCTTCGGCAGCACAGGCGCGGTCTACTACCTCGTCGCCGGTCGATGGTTCTCTGCTCCGAGTCTTCTCGGCCCATGGACGTTTGCAACAGAGAAGCTGCCGGATGTGTTCAAGCAGATTCCGCTCGAGCACCAGCGCTCACGCGTGCTGGCGTCCGTTCCGGGTACGTCGCAGGCGGCTGACGCGATTCTGCTCGCGCAGGTGCCGCAAACGGCCCGCGTGAACAAGAAGACGACGATGGCCCCGGAGGTGCAGTATCAGGGCGAGCCGCAATTCGAACCGATTCCGGCGACGACCGTATCGCGTGCGACGAACACGGACAAGGACATCATCAAGGTCGGCGATCTCTACTACATGTGTTTCCAGGGCGTGTGGTTCATGGCGCGCAGCGCCACCGGGCCATGGGAAGTTGCGACGACAGTTCCCGACGCGATCTACCAGATCCCCGCGAGTTCCCCCTCGCACAATGTCACGTACGTGACCGTCGTGGAAGACGATGACGACGAGTGGGTGACGTATGCGGCAGTGGCCGGCTACACCGGGATGATGGTGGCATATGGCTGCGTGGTGTGGGGCAGCGGTTGGTATTACCCGCCGTATGTCTGGTACGGCGGGTTCTACCCTGGCTACTACCCCTTCTATCCCACCTATGGATTCTCTGCCTGGTACAACCCGTGGACCGGTGCATATGGGCGGAGTGCAGCCGTGTACGGTCCGTATGGCGGCATGGGTGCGAGTGCTCGCTACAACCCGCGAACCGGCACCTATTCGCGTAGCGCGTCCGCATGGGGCCCCTACGGTTCGCGCAGCGTTGGTCAGGCCTACAACCCTCGCACTGGAACGTATGCGCGAACGAGTCAGGGCTCCGGCGTGTATGGGAGCTGGGGCGCGACGTCGGTGCAGCGCGGCGATCAGTGGGCCCAGACCGCGCGTGTAACGAACCGCGCGACCGGCACCACGACGCGAGTAACGCAGGGGAGTGGTGGCGGTACAGCAGTTACGCGAAGAGGGCCGGGAGCCGACTCAGGTGTCGTTCGCACTGGAAGCGGCGACGTCTATGCGGGTCGTGACGGCAACGTGTATCGAAAGGACGCTAGCGGCGGCTGGTCCAAGTACGAGAACGGGTCGTGGAATCCTGCCGATAGGCCGACGCCGTCGGGAGATCGTGCGGCTACAGCTGGTGATCGGGCAGGTACCGCGGGAGACCGGGCCGGCACGACAGGAACCGCCACGCCTGGCACCGGTGATACGGTCGGTCAGCTGAATCGTGATTCCGCCGCTCGATCAGAAGGAAGTACGCGGACGCGCGACTACGGCTCTGTCCGAAGCTCCGGTGGCGGGTCGAGCCGGCCTGGCGGTTACGGAACATACCGCCCCAGTGGTGGCGGATTCCGAGGTGGTGGAGGCCGGCGTCGATAGATCGAGCAACGCGAGATCAGCTGGTCTTCCTGGCGGCCGCACTCGCACTGGACAGCTTCTCGGGCAGCCGTTCGAATCCGACAAGCTTCCAGCCTCCGCCCTCCTGGCGGAAGTAGGCGCGCACCGGCACCTTCCACGTCGGATGCATCGCACTATCGGCTGCGATGTCCACCGCAACGTAGCCGCTCGACGGGAGACCGTTGGGCGGCGGGATTGTGGTCGTCGTGCTCTTTGTTTCCGAGACCGGCGTGGTTGCGCCGGTCGCGTTGTCGAAACGCATCCACGATGCTCGATATGTCTCGGGGGCCGGCGCGACGCCGCCGGCGACAGCTGCGTTCTCGAACGTCAGGCCCTTCGCATCGAGACGAGGGTTCACGATCGGGTTCACCGCCGTCAGGTAGATGCGCTTGATCGTTTCACGGCGCTGGATGAGCACATCGACGATGTACTTTTCGGCCGCCGGATCGCTGTATTGCCCGGTCTTCACGACTGCTCTGATCAAGTCGTCGGTGAACGCCGCGACGCGCTGCGCCGCCCAGAAGGCATCGTCGGCCCGCATCTCCATGTAGGCGACCGTCGGCGTCTGTGGCCGCCACTTCCGCGGATCGAAGACCTTGCCTTCGAACTTGCCGACTGACGGGTACTCGATGTAATCGACGGTTTGCCACGGGCTCAACCCGAACCCAAGCGTCAAGAGGCGCTTCCTCGACGGAGGCCCCTCGTAGAAGTACTCGTAGCTCAGATCCCACTCGTAGCGGTCGTTCGGCATCCCGAACGTGGAGCCCACGTCCTGCAGGTAGTGCCGGATGAATGTCCTGCCGTTCTCCGTGATGATCGAGTCGATCGTGTTCGCGGCCTTGAGGTCGGTGAGGTTCGTCCATGCGCCGAACACGCGCAGCGCCCGCAACTCACGGCGGTGCTGATGCGGTACGACGTCATTGGGATCGTCGGGACGCGTGCCGACGTACTGGAAGCCGCCGAGAATCTTGCCGGGCAGTTGGCGGCCTGCGACCACTCGATAGGATCCGTCCTTGTTGGATGCGACGCTCTCGAGGATGACGTTGATGTCGTCGCGGTTGAACTTCGTTCGTTTCCCGTTCGGCCGACGAATTGTCGCGCCGGGGTCGATCGTCGTCTTCTTCGGATCGAGAGTCGTCAGGAATGACTCGACCTGGTTATAGCCCAACGCCCAGAACACCTTGGTCGCCATGGCCACGGCTCCCGTCGCGGCTTCCGGCGCCCACGGCGGATCGAACTCGAGAAACCATGTCTCACCCTTGGCATCCTTCGCCGTGAAGCCAGGATGCGAGCCCGACGTCTTCTCTCTGAACAGGACCCACTTCGATGGGTCGGGCGGCGCGCCGACAATGGGGCCGCGACTGATTTCCTCAGCATTGATTGGTCGCGCGCCGATGCGGTTGGTGAACCAGCTCGAGTCCGGCACTTCATCGATCGTGTTGATGTTCTGCGCCCGCAAGCCGCTCGGCACAAGCTTCGAGTTGACGAAGAGATTGAACATCAACTCGTACATCTGCGACTGGTCGTAGGGCTCCGCTTTCGAGGGGTTTTGCGATTCCGGGGCGCGGGCAATCGGATCGTCTGGATAGAAGCGCGGGCCCTGCATTGATGCGACGGTGGCAAAAGCCACGACCGCACCGCCCGACAGGACGAAAGAGGCGAACCGTCGTACTCGCGAGGAGAGCATTGATGGAAACATGAAGACGCGCCTCAGAAACTGGGACCGGTCGAAAAGATAAAGGAGAGGCCTTCGTGGCTCTTGGCCAACTCGACACGGAGCGGAGTCGCGAACGGGCCGTGGAAGCGCGTGCCGATGCCGAAATCGTCGTTCAGGCCATTGAGATCGAGATCCGCCATGCGCGGAGCCACCTTGCCAGCGTCGTAGAAGAACGCGAGGTCCAGGTAGCGGTTGACCGGGATGCGCCATTCGGCCTGAAGCAGCAGGCTGTTCCGATCGCGGAATCGCCAACTGCTGTACCCGCGCAGCGACGACCCGCCGCCAAGCGCCGGCAGCATGAAGAATGGCGTGTCCTGACCGTTTTTGTCGGTTGCACCCTGCACGCGTCCGCGGAATGAGAGCACCCAGGTTTCGCGCAGGATCGGCACGTGCTGGATGGCCTGGTACTCGACCATCTGGAAGCCGAACTCGTCGTCGTTGTCGTTGTAGTCGTGGAAGCTCACGCCGTAATAACCACCGCGGCGCGCGTACCCGGGCGACGTCCGCCAGTCGATTCCAACCCCACCCTGAGTGTGAAGGTACGTGACTTCTGCGCCGAGGCCAGGCAGAGTCGCCGGCGTATACCGCGTTTCAACCGACGGGAAGCTGCCCTCGCCGGACTCCTGCGACCACCGTGAGAGTTCGGCGCCGCCGCGCAGCATCAGGAGTTTCCGCGTCGGAAAGATGGTGAAGAGTGCGTTGCCGTAGGGCTGCTTGAACAGATAGTTGGTGCGATCGTCCACCGACGTCTCGTTGCCGATGCCGTAGAAGCCGACCTGGGTGGCTTCCCGCCATCCGCCGATCACCGACAGCTGAGCCCGCCGGTTGAACATCCGAGGTGCCACAAACTCGGCCTCGATGCGCTTGTAGTTCGAGAATGTCCAGCTGCCGCGCACATCGATGTAGTTGTAGGCGCTCACATAGCTGGCGTGGCCGACGCCAAGCGTGAAGCCTCCGCCCGAATAGGCGTTTTCGAAAAATGGGTGCCACCGCAGGGTCCCACCTTCGAGAACGGTGTCAACACGCTGAAAGATTTTTTCTGCCTTGTTGACGACGTACGGGTGCAGGTTCGGGACCTTCGCCGCCTGCTCCCGTTCGATCTCGGCTTGCCGCGTTGGGGCCTGTGCTGCCTGCACCGCCTCCGACGGCTCGGGGGGATCCGGTGGCGGGGCCTGCGCGGCCGCCCCATGTGTCATTCCCAGTGCCAGGGCCACAGCCGTGACCAGTTTCAACGCTCGAACAGTACGCACATGCATCGCAGCTACTCGCACTGCACGATATTAGTCGACAAGGACCCGGCAATGAAGAGTTGCCTCGAAGCTCGTTCTGTTTCCACCGCTTTTACTCCAACTACAGCCAGTCGTCGCAGCCAGATCAGACAGTGCTGAACGGCGGCAGGCTCGCGATCCCGCTGGCTGCCGCACGAGTCGGTTGGATGACACAGGGGGTAGGCGATGGAAGAGTCTCTGCGAAGGGATCGACGCAGGTTTCTGCGTCAGGCGGCCGTAGGCGCGGGCGCGCTGTGGGTTTCCTCTCTACAGGATTTTGCGGTTCGGAGGGCGTTCGGTGCCCCGTATGTCGGCGGCAGCCCGTACGGGCCGATCAGCCCCGTTCGTGACGAAACAACCGGTCTGCCGCTGTTACAGCTTCCGCAGGGTTTCCGGTACATGTCGTACGGGATGACGGGCGACATCATGTCCGATGGCGTGGCGACGCCGAGCCTTCACGACGGCATGGCCGTCGTGAAAGAGATCGGGCGCGGCAGCCTGCTGACAGGCCCGGCGGTCAAGGAAGACGTCGGCGGGTTCTACAAGCAGCACCTTTCGTGGTGGAACGAGTGGGTCGGCCAGAGCGCGGGTGAGAAGACACCCTCGCGCGTGATCATCGTCCGTAATCACGAGCAGGCAGGTGGTCTTCCGTATCTGAACAGCCCTTCGATCACGTACCGTCAGTCTGGTTCCGGCGGCACCACGAACCTGGTGTTCGACGTCGCCAACGGTCGCTTCGAAAAGTCCTGGTCCACGCTGGCCGGCACGATCCGCAACTGCGCTGGCGGCGTCACGCCGTGGAACACGTGGATCACCAACGAAGAAACCGGTGATGCCGATCACGGCTGGAGCTTCGACGTGGGACCTTACAAGGGTGACCCGACGGCGATCACGGACATGGGCCGCTTCTCGCACGAAGCGAACATGTGCGACCCGTACACCGGCTACATCTACGAGACGGAAGACTCGAACGACTGCGGCCTGTACCTGTTCAAGCCCAACGTGCGCGGCGATCTCAAGAAGGGCGGGCAGCTCTTCATGCTCAAGATTCGGGAGCAGTGGCAAACGGACCTGGGTGGCGCGTTCCCGTTGGGGACGACGTGGAAGTACGAATGGGTGAAGATCGACGATCCAACCGCCTCGTTGCAGTCCACGTACGAGCAAGGGCGAGCCAAGGGGGCGGCGCGCTTTCGCCGGCTCGAAGGGGCATGGTGGCAGAAGTGGCAGGCGGGGCAGCAGGCGACGTCAAAGGGTTACTTCCTCTCGACTGATGGCGGCCAGGTCGGCGAAGGACAGGTGTTCGAGATTCACCCGTACTCGCAGACGCTGAAGTTGATCTACGACTCACCCGCGCAGTCCGAGGCCGAGAACCCGGACAACCTCGTCATCACACCTCGCGGCTCGCTGCTGATGTGCGAAGACAACGCAGGCCCGACCTCCAACGACGCCGAGCGCCTGATCGGCCTCACGCTCGATGGCCAGGCCTACACGTTCGCGAAGAACAACCTGAACCTGACGACGTCGCCGAACGGTGTCATACCGCCAGGCGACTACCGCCAGAGCGAATGGGCGGGTGCCAACTTCAGCCCGGACGGCAACTGGCTGTTCGTGAACATCCAGACACCTGGCGTGACGTTTGCCATCACGGGGCCGTGGAATAAAGGGCCGATCTAGGTAGCTAGGTGTGATTTCTAGCAAGGTTGATCACTGCACGAGCCGTGGAAAGCGGACGCACGGTGGTTGATAACCGAGGGCGGCATGAGGCCGCTCGGTGTTGTAATGACGCAGCCACGGCCGGAGCGCCTGGCTGCGTCGCCACGAGCTGGCGTAGGGCACCGCGTACGCCCACTGCCGCAGCAGCGTTTGGATGAAGCGTTCGGCTTTGCCGTTGGTCTGTGGTCGGTACGGGCGCGTGCGCGTCAGTCGAACCCGGGCGCGGGCGGCACACCGCTGAAAGCGATGACTGCGATACGCGCCGCCGTTGTCGGTGAGCACGCGCTGCACGACGACCCCCCGTCGAGCAAACCACTGGAGCGTCCGACGCAGAAAGCCGCTGGTGGTGGGGCCCGTTTGATCGGGAAGCACTTCGACATAGGCGGCGCGACTGTGATCATCGACGGCCACGTGGACGTACTCCCAGCCGGCGCCTACGCTGCGGCGCCGCATGGAATGGATGCGATGCCCGACCCGAAGAATGCGCCCGAGCGGCTTGATATCGAGATGCACGAGCTCACCGGGCCGTGCCCGCTCATAGCGCGTGACGGGTGCCGCCGGCTCGAGGGAGGTGAGTCGATTGAGCCCGAGCCGCGCCAGGATCGCAGCCACCGTGGATCGGGGAATCTGCAGCTTCACGGCGATGGCCCACGCCGTCAGGCGCGCATGACGCGCCGCGACGATCGCCGCGACGACGGACGCGGGGGTGCGGCGTGGCCGGCCATGCGGCTCCGAGGATCGGTCGTCCAGCGCCGATGCCCCGCCCTGGCGGTGTCGGGCGAGCCACTTGTACGCCGTACGCACCGCGACGCCCGCCGCTGTGGCGGCATCAGCCACCGACCAGTGCAGGGTCCGAATGCGGTGCACGAGCAGGGCGCGCATGTGCGGTGTGGTCTTGGCGTTACGATGGAGCTTCACTCGGGGCCTCCTCTCGGATTGAACGGAACGTGTGGTAACGCCCATTCTTTCCAAGGGACTCCGAGTGAACAACGTAATTAGAAACCACAGCTAGGTAGCTGGGTAGCTGGGTTGTCAGGTGGCTGGGTTACTCCAGCTACCTAGCAACTCAGCTACCTAGCTACACTCAACGCGTGCCTGCGCGCGTCAAAGCACACTTCATCCCGCCGATGCTTCTGCTCTCCACCGATCGACTCCCCGACGATCGCGCCAAGTGGGAGTACCAGCTCAAACTCGATGGCTATCGCGCGATCGCGTTCAAGAGCGACAACCGGGTTCAACTCCGGTCTCGTAACGACAACGACTTCACCAAACGATATCCGGCGGTCGTGAAGGGGCTCGCGAAGTTGCCCAATGACACGGTGATCGATGGCGAGGTCGTCGCGTTCGACGAAGACGGCAAGCCGTCGTTCAACGCGTTGCAGAACTCGAATGGATCGCAGACGCCGATCGTCTACTACGTCTTCGACGTGATCGTGCTTGCGGGTCGCGACGTCAGCTCAGAACCACTCTCGACGCGGCGCGCGCTCCTCGAAGAGAAGGTCCTTCCGACGCTGAGCGAGCCGGTGCGTTACACCGGGATTCTCGAAGCGAGTCTGCGCGATCTGATTCACGCCGTGAAGACACAGGGGTTCGAAGGACTCGTTGCAAAGCGGCGCAACAGCCGCTACGAGCCCGGCCTGCGTTCAGGCGCGTGGATGAAGATGCGCATCAACCGCGGGCAGGAGCTCGTCATCGGCGGCTACACCATCGGGACGAAGACGTTCGACGCGCTGGTCATCGGCTACTACGACGGCAATCGCCTGATGTATGCCTCGCGCACGCGCAACGGGTTCACGCCCGCGCTGCGTCAGCAGTTGTTCAAGAAGTTTCGCGCGCTCGAGATCGCCGACTGTCCGTTCGTCAATCTGCCAGAGGCAAAGAGCGGCCGATGGGGGCAGGGACTGACGAAAGAAAAGATGGCGGACTGTCGCTGGCTGAAGCCGGTGCTGGTGGGGCAGTTCGAGTTCGTCGAATGGACGGCCGACAACCATCTCCGTCACACGAAGTTCGTCGCCTTGCGCGAGGACAAGCCTGCCCGCGAGGTTCGGCGCGAGTAAGCTCGAATCCCAAGTTCAATAAGACGGGCCGCCGACAAAGACGGGGGGGCCTCCGCCGGCTCCGCCGCCCCATCTCGTCGGGTATCCCGTCCCGACCCCGACGCCAGTGCCACCTTCGCAGCTCGACGCGACGAGTGCGCCGAGGAGCACGACGGCGAGGATCAAGATTCTCGTAGCGAGCTTCGCGCTATTCATGTCGGTCCACTCAAAACGGATACTTCTGCAGCGCGAGCACCGCGCCCGCGGGATCGGCGATGACGATCAGTGAACTGTTGCGGCGTTCGGGCGCCGCGGACACGACGACCCGGCCACCCAGCGCAGTGACTCGTGCGGCGAGCGCTGCGGCATCATTCACCAGGACGTACGGCAGCGTCGGTGAGATGCTCGCCATTGAGACCCTGGACGCGGTCTTCAACCTGACGCCCGCCACGCTCCACGGCGCGGTCAACCGCGAGATCCTGGAGGCCGGCGTGGCCTGCTTCAGCGAGAAGCCACTCGCGTCGACGCTGGCCGATGCCGATGG
>Ga0207689_10006356_pt1 | contig 10463 bp, 12 predicted proteins | sample KBSMisM52_FD_184312 | JGI IMG/M metagenome (GOLD analysis project Ga0207689, IMG submission 184312) | Miscanthus rhizosphere microbial communities from Kellogg Biological Station, Michigan, USA - KBS Miscanthus M5-2 (SPAdes) (version 2) | ecosystem: Host-associated > Plants > Roots >... | reverse complement strand
AGCGTCTTGGATACGGCGATCTTGCTCGAGGCAATCGCTGGATACGACGAGTTTGATACAACGAGCCCAGATTGGCCGACTGACAATTACACGACCGCATTGGGGGCAAAGGAAACACTACGAATCGGTGTAGTGCGTGAGCCTTTCTTTGAGGGATTGGATCCGGAGATTGAAAACGCAACGAACATAGCGTTGAAATTGATCGGCGAGATGGGTGTAGAAATTCTGGGGGTCACGTTGCCGCCAACACCAACCGCCGTCCAGGCTCCCGAGGTTTATGCCGTGCACGCGAAGTACTTCGCCAGTACACCTGAATTGTATCGACCATGGATGCGCGAACGACTAGCACAAGCTGCTGAAGTCGACACACTCTCTTATGTTGTTGGCCGGAGAGAGCTCGACCAGGTTAGACGCGCAATCAACTGCGTCTTTTCTACAGTGGATTTATTAGTAACACCGACGACGCCAGTGCCACCGATTACAATTGAAGAAGCATTGAATATGACAACCCCTCCACTGCCGGGCGAACTCTGGCTGAGAAACACTCGACCATTTAATGCTTATGGATTGCCAACTATCTCGATCCCGTGTGGGTTCACGCAAGCTGGACTGCCGATCGGCTTCCAAATCGCCGGGCCGCGCTTTGGTGAAGGAAGGGTCTTAGCCTTCGCTCATAATTTTGAGCAGTCTACGGATTGGCACAAAACTAAGCCCACGCACCGGGCCCTTTGAGATCAAGAACCAGGTAGACTTTTCAATCCGGCAATAAGAGAGTCGGTCATCACTCCAGAGGAGTGACATGTTTATAGCATCACAACTCCACTGTCCCCGGCTTCGTTCGGAGGAGCGGACCGACTCTGCATCTATACGACGGCGTGTCCCCTCCTCCGAACGAAGCCGGAGGTGGGAAAGACTCCGGCTATAAACATGTTGCCCCTCTGGGGCAAGGCAGTGCTGCAAATTTCGGAACAATCTCGGAATCTCTTCATATACTCGGAGGCCCTCAAGATGTTTGCAATCGCACGTGGTGTGGTAAGTACGTTTCTCGTCGTGTTCTTCACTTGTTCCCTTTTTATCAACAACACGACCGCACAGAGTGACTGGACCGAACCCTTCCCAGCATTTCGCATCGCAGGTAATCTTTACTATGTCGGAAGCAAAGGCCTTGCAAGCTATCTGGTCGCTACTCCGCAAGGTCACATCCTTATCAACAGCGATCTTGAAGCTAATGTTCCGCTCCTTCGCGCCAGTGTCGAATCGCTTGGATTCAAGTTCAGCGACATCAAGATCCTTTTAATCAGTCATGCACATTGGGACCACGATGCCGGCAGCGCTCTTATTAAGGAGCAGACTGGTGCACAGTACATGGTGATGGATGGCGACGTTGCGGTAGTAGAGTCTGGGGGAAAGAGTGATTTTCAGTATGGCAATGATCCGGAGACGATGTATAAGCCGGCAAAAGTGGATCGCGTACTTCGGGATGGTGATGAGGTGAAACTTGGGGACACTGTTCTTATCGCACATCTAACAGCGGGCCATACCAAGGGCTGCACAACCTGGACGATGAAAGTTAAGGAAGGAACGAAGACTTACAACGCTGTGATAGTAGGCAGTCCAAATATCAACCCTGGCTACAAACTTGTCGACAACAAGCTCTATCCGCAGATTGCGGAAGATTATGAAAAGGGTTTTCGCGTGTTGAAGTCATTGCCGTGTGACTTCTTTCTTGGCGCCCATGGAAGTTACTTCGATATGGAAACGAAGTATGTACGCTTTAAGGCAGGCCTGGCCACGGCGTTTGTCGATCCGAATGGGTACAAAAGTTTTGTGACCCAAAAGGAACTGGCATTTCGACGCGAGTTAGAGAAGCAGCGCGCAGCAGCGAAGTAGTTTTTAGTCAGAAAATGGTTAGGTGCTACATGAACAAATTGAAAATGCTAATGGTCTCAGGGCGAGTCGCGGGGATCTTCTCAACAATACTTCTATTAGTTTGCTGGTCGAGTTTTGCTCAAACCGCTACTTCAGATGCCAATCGAAAGTGGGTTGGCTTTTGGCGACAGTTCACTGTAGCGATAAAAAAGAAGGATACCGACGCGATTAGGAAGATGATGCCCGAGGATTTCTTCGATGGTGGTGGCGGCCAAACTCCGTCTGAATGGTTGCAGTTCATAAATGAAAATGAGCGTAGTGGATCTTGGAAAGATCTCCAGCGCTCTGTTGCGAGCGGAGCGGTAAGAAATCGGAAGTGGAGCAGCAAAGGCATACCGACCAAAGTTACAAAAGACAATCGCTATTATTTCGAATTCCGCAAGGGAGGCTGGTTCTTTGCGGGAGTGGTGGGGGATTAAGATTGAATAGGGCGCGTCTATCCGGTGAGTAGTGTTTATTCGTAGTCGCGCGGGCTAGCCAAGTGCAACGTTAGGCCGACAGACGAGCGTAACCAATATGGACGCGCCGTGTTGCCATGGCGTATAGATCATCACTCGAACCCAGGAGGAACACATGATCGTTGAAGCACAGGTAACCATCAACGGATCCAAGGCGGCGATCTGGGCCACAATTACCAATATCGAGAAAGCCTCGGAAACATTAAGCGGAATCGAAAATATTGAGGTTCTCGAAAAACCGGCAAACGGGCTCGTGGGACTAAAATGGCGAGAGACCCGAATGCTGTTCGGCAAGCCAGCTACCGTGGAAAAATGGATCACCGATGCTGCTGAGAACGAGTTCTACAAAACCAGAGCAGAAGATGGTGGATTTGTATTCTTAACCACCAAAAGTATTTCAGAGAGCAGTGGCGGAATTACGTTGACTGAGGCCCATGATTCCAAGCCACAAACTATCGTTGCAAAACTGTCGGTCCCAATGCTGTTTCTATTCAAGAGCGTGGTGAAAAAGGCCCTTATGCAAGACCTAAACGATATTAAGGCTGCGGTTGAACAGGAATGATCGATCGCGGCCTGAGGACGGCATGCAGCAGCGGACTCGCCTCTCAGTAACCTCAGTTGTTAGTTGCGTTGGCCAGTCGTTCAAGCGCCACTCGATGCACCCACACACGTTGAAAGGAAAACGTGATGAGAGCCAGGAGGACACTTCTTACATTATCGTTCCAGATGATTTTTGTAATCACTGGTGGTCAGTTCGTTCTGGCCCAAGCTCAGGCCCCCGCCCCTACGTTACTCACAGAGGAAAACTCTACTAGAGCTATCGCCCTCGATTCTGTGACCCGCGTCCGTGACCCTCTCCCGGTCGTGGCCCTAAATAACTTCCAGCAGGGCCGAGACCCACGAACCCGAGTCGCACTCTTTGGGATCAACGTGGATCTGAGCCCGGGGGAGGACGCTTCGGCAGTAACCGCCACAGCCAGGGATTCACTTTCCAGAAGTTATAGCTTAAAGGTCGAGTTCGTCGGAAAGGTTCCCAATCAGAACTGGCTTACGCAGATTAATGTTAGATTGCCCGATGAATTGGCGCAGGCGGGCGATGTGTGGATAAGCATCAGTCTGCACGGGCAGACCAGCAACGAAGTGCTCTTCAAGATCGAAGTCCAGAGTGGTCCCCGGTGGGTGACTCTGCCGGCGCGTAGGATAACGAATGGCCAGGACAATTATGTGGATGCGGCCTTCAGTTTTGAGTTCGGCATGAACGGTGTAGGAGCACTACCCCTCACAAGGAATGATTGGGACATTTTGTTCGGCAATAGCCCAAGCTTTGATACCTTCGAAGTAACAATGGTGACGGACGACCGCAGCCGCATCAAGGACCTGGGCGCGTTGAATTGGGGCGATGCCTTTCAAGTCCCTGTACTTCCGGCCTACCCGGTGCCAACAAGGGATCCAGACGTCGCTGCAATAGTCGGTCACATGTACGTGGTGCATACCAAAGACACGGAAACGGATCTGTACGCGCTGTTCCGCGTTGAGTCGTTAGAGCCGCTAAAGAGTGTCACCATCTCCTGGAAGAGCGTGCAATCACCGGAGTGATGATTAGCCTCGATTCCTACTTGCCCGAGATCACCTTAGCTTTTGCCGTTCGGTAACTTCGAAACTCGTCAGCCAGCTCATTAACAGTCATCGTCGTCCTCCTCATCAGGTTGACGATGCGTTCTCGCGTCCTCCCGAAAAATCGTTTGTCCAGCTTGGTTCTCGTTATGTTTGAAATTCGAGTATTACATCATTCAGGTAATAAGTCAAAATAGTTCTTGACTTATTGTACCAGAGGAGTATGCTCTCACCTCGAGTAGCGAAGAGCTGTTCTTGAAATGTCTGTTCAATAGAAGAGGTGAAAAGTGTCTGCAAAGCTGCAGGAAACAACGTCGACCACCACGCGAACGAGGGGGATTCGCTCGTCTTATCGACGCCAGGACTCGGGTGTAGTCTTCGATCTAAACGCGTCGAGGCTTAACCGCCGGTGCCTCAGTAAGTCGAGAACAGTTGAGCAAGTGACCGAGGCACGCCTGCCTACTGAGTTGGGCGAGTTTCGCCTCATTGGCTACCGGTCTCTCACTACCAATGAAGAGTTCGTTGTGCTTGCCCGAGGCCAGATGAGCGAAGACTTACCGACGCTGGTGCGCATTCATTCGCAGTGTTTGACTGGCGACGTGTTTGGCTCAGTCAAGTGCGATTGTGGGCGGCAACTGCGCTCGGCGATGGAAATGATTGCGCGAGAGGGGCGCGGCGCAATTGTCTATCAACAACAAGAAGGACGCGGCATCGGGATCATTAACAAGATTCGTGCTTACGCACTACAGGATCAAGGCGCAGACACAATTGAGGCCAATGAACAGTTGGGGTTGGCAGTTGACCTGCGCCGCTATGAACAATGCGCGGAGATCTTGCGTGACCTGGGCCTGCATCGAGTGCGGTTAATTTCGAACAATCCCGAGAAGCTGCAGGCGCTGGCGCAAATGGGACTCGATCTGGTTGAGCGAGTGTCACTGTCGATCCCACCGACAGATGCGGCGAAAGATTACCTGCGCACCAAGAAGGAAAAGCTGGGACATTTCTTAGAGCTTGTTTGAATGCGGCCGAGCAACCGGCCATTCCAATTCTCGATTCAATGACGCAACCAGGCCCCCAAGCGTGTCTTGACCTGAACACTTAAGGACGTGAGGAGTTATGAATAAGCAAAGCGAGGGCGCATCAATTCAGAATTCGCGCCGAAGGCAAGAATGGGTTGGGAGAGACATGCTGATGTTGAAGATCATCATTGTGTTGGTCGCCATCAGCATTTCACTTGTCTATTCAGTTGAACGGGGCCGCGCCCAACACTCGGATAATCCAAATGGCGGACCGAAGGAGCAACAATTCGATCGTCAGATTAGCGATAACGCTAAACAGATGATTGAGCAAGGGAAGCAAATCTTCCGTTACGACACATTCGGTGATGAAGTTTATTGGAGTGGTAAGCTCAAACTTCATAACGCAATTCAAGGCAGCAAGTTCGGCGGAGTTGGCCCTGGCGTCAGTCCGAAAACCGCGCTGGCGGTAGGGTTGAAAGTCGATGTGGATGCGTTGCCAGCGGACCTCGTTGAAAAGCTCAAGAGGGGCGCAGTGAATTTGGACGATCCCGCAACGACGCTCGCCCTTATTAATCTCAATTCAGTCCTGGGAGTGAAGGGAACCTTCAATAGGGATGGCAGTCTGAGGACGCTGGGCCTCACTTGTGCCGTCTGTCACTCTACAGTTGACGATGCTTTTGCTCCTGGTATTGGACACCGGCTCGATGGTTGGCCCAATCAGGATCTAAACGTTGGCGCTATCGTGTCGCTCGCTCCCGATCTGAGCGCTTTGACCGACCTGTTGCAAGTTGATGAAGCGACGGTAAAGCAGGTGCTTGCCAGTTGGGGACCAGGAAAGTTCGACGCTGAGCTGAACCTCGATGGCAAAGCGTTTCGACCCGATGGGATGCCAGCCGCCACACTTATTCCGCCGGCATTTGGAATGGCCGGCGTCAACCTCCACACGTGGGGTGGAGGCTGGGGCACGGTTACTTATTGGAATGCCTTCGTTGCAAACCTTGAGCTGCAAGGGCAGGGGACGTTCTTCGACGCACGGCTGAACGATCCAGACAAATACCCGGTTGCTGCTCGCGCCGGTTTTGGGAACAAGCGAAGCGAGAATGATATGGTGAGCTCGAAACTCGCCGCTCTCCAGTTTTATCAGCTGGCAATCCCTCCACCCACACCACCAAGAGGCAGTTTCGATCGAGCAGCAGCACGTCGGGGTGAAATAATCTTCAACGGCAAAGCGACTTGTTCTCAGTGTCACGTTCCCCCGCTCTTCACTGAACCGGGTTGGAATGCGCACAAGGCATCGGAGATCGGCATTGACGACTTCCAGGCTAATCGTTCCCCCGACAATTCCTATCGCACCACACCCTTGCGCGGGTTGTTTGCGCATATGAAGCGTGGCTTTTATCACGACGGTCGCTTTCCAACTCTGCTGGATGTGGTCGAACACTACAACACCTTCAAGAGACTGGATTTGAGCGGGCAAGAGAAGAATGATCTGGTTGAGTACTTGAAGTCTCTTTAATCGCAATGGTCTGCGAGAAACTGTTCTGAGGTCTTAAGAGAGAAGCGAAATAAATTCTGAAGGAGATGCAATGGCTGATTTTTCAATCCGGGCAACACCAAATGGTCCTTACATTGTGCAGGGCGCTACCGAACTGCTTGACACAGCAGGAGACAAATATCCGCTCGAAAAGGAAAGTATCGCACTCTGTCGGTGCGGCCACTCAAGTAACAAACCGTTCTGTGATGGTACCCATAGCAAGATTGGTTTCCAGGCAACTGAAAAAGTCGCCGACTGGAAGCGCTAAGCTACAAGGAGAAGATTCATGTGTAGTCGAATTATGTCAGGCTTAATGATTGTGCTTTTGGCTCTAGTAACTGTTCCTTCGGTCGTCGCGAAGAACTCCCGGAAGTCGCGAACTACTCCAGCTACGATTTCAGTAGCCATGGTGAGTTCAACGAAAGAGGCCGCTCTTCACGACGCCATGCGTAAACTTTGGGAAGATCACATTACCTGGACGCGTCTCTTCATTGTGAGCGCTGTGGCGGATCTGCCTGACAAGGGTGCGACCACTGAACGTCTACTCCAAAATCAGGTGGACATCGGTAACGCCATCAAGCCCTACTACGGAGATGCCGCAGGTGAGAAGCTGACGGCGCTCTTGAAAACACACATTACGACTGCGGCAGAACTGGTTGCCGCCGCCAAAGCCAATGACACCGGCAAGATGGGGGAAGCAAGTAAGCGTTGGTATGCCAATGCTGATGAGATCGCTGCGTTCTTGAGCGGCGCGAATCCAAAGAGCTGGCCAGGCGCCGAAATGAAGCAGATGATGCACGAGCATCTGGATCTGACAACGGCAGAAGCTGTCGCTCATTTGAAAGGTAACTGGGCAGACGATGTTGCCGCCTACGACAAAATACACACTCAGATTTTGCAGATGGCCGACATGCTAGCCGCCGGCATCATCAATCAGTATCCGGCGAAATTCAAATAGCCGTGGATTGGCAATCGATCGAAATGAGGGGCAAGGCGAGAACTTCGTCACGCATTTATCGTTCGACGGTTTGAATCGCTTTTGATCTGTTGCTTGCGCACTTTGCTCCAGTACCACCACTGACGTTGTTCAATCGGAAGATTTCGATCCCTTGCCTGCGCCACTGCTGCAACGAACACGTCCAAACAGCACGGATCGATTGTCTGCCTCTTGATCCGGCACAACTGCTGATACATGCGTTTCGGGTTTCGGAAGCGGAGTTGGGCCACGCTGTTGATTCCAAGTAGTTCCAAATCGTTCAGCATCGCCGGACCAATCGATACCAGGTCTTTAAGTTGGCGCTCATCTACTTGCATAATTCGCTCCTCTGCCGCTATTGCTGCGGTTGTGATGGTAGTTGTGAAAAGATCACGATATGGCCACCCGGTTCTTTCGCTATGACTTCCTTCGCGCCATAAGGGGTATCGTGAATACCTTGAACAATCTCCGCGCCCTCTAACGCCTTGACGACGGCATTGATGTCCGCGACCTCCATGAAGATGAAGCTGGGTCCTTGCTCGGCTGCCCGGGCTAAGGGGCTATCTGGATCACCCTTCATACCTTCATAAGTCTGATACATCAGTTCGACGCTACCATTCTCAATCGCGGCAAAGCCGACATGATCGCCTTCGGGCACTTGAATGGTGGTCTTGAACCCGAAACGCTCGTTCCAGAACTTCACCCCTGGTTCTACGGCTTTGACGTGTAGAATTGGCGTCGATTTATTGATCATGGTCCTTTTTTCCTCCCTTGCCCGGGCTGACAGAATAGCCGTGCACGTTAGAAGTGCCACACCCTATGTCATCACAGCCGAAATAGATTTGCCGTTGAAAGTAATGACTGAAACTCATTTTTCGCAGCTCTAGTCTAAATTGGACTAGCCGAGGTATAATACGTCGCATGGCTGTTGCCGTCAAGCAAGGAAAGAAGAAGGGCCGCAAGAGTCTTCAACCGGCCAATCAAACCAGGCTGACAATTTCTGACTTGGTAATTCTTAGCTTGTTGGCCGAACGGCCCATGCACGGATACGAGGTAAATGCCACTCTCGAGGATCGCAAGATTCGCGATTGGGCACCGGTCTCGCGCCCACAGATTTATTACTCACTTGATAAGCTGACAAAGCTTCGGCTAATTCGAACCCTGGCTGACGATTCGCCGTCTGCTGGACCTGAGCGGCGAGTTTTCGAGACTACTGCTCCGGGTCGTGATCGCCTGGCCGACGCGCTGGAGGGTACGCACTGGGTAATCGAGCGCGTGCATCAACCATTTCTGATCTGGCTGGCCTTGTCATGGCAAGCCAGGCCGCGCGCCTTTCGAAAACAATTGAACAGCCGGAAGAAATTTCTGGAAGAGCGACTTGCCGAAGAACACGCCACGCTGGCCGACGTGATGACTGAGGTTGGACATCCTTATCATGAAGCAGTGTGGATGTTGCAATTGATCATTGAGCAGATGGAAACGGAACTTCGTTGGGTACGCAAAATCCTGGAAGATTCCGACAAGCGAGCACCCGCACGTCGCAATCGAAGTGTTTGAGTCTCGGTAGAGTTGTTTCGATCGCTGGAAGGTACGAAGAAGCCAGGCGAGACCTTACTCACGTCGATGAGCGGCCTTCAAGCAAGACTCGACTGCACTGTTTCACTTCGGGCTGCGTTCGAGCTTGTCTTTGAAAGTTAGTTTTGCAATCAGGCCGACGGAAACGGCGATCCATCCTGCGAGCGCCAGGTAGATGAAGTAACGCGGAATCACCATCAAGGGTGGGAAGTTAATTGCTTTTGAGAGTTGAAAGGTGCAGACCGTGTACATCCCGAAAGGGAAGACCATTCCCCAGTATTGCGGATCATATTTAAGCGGAAATTTCTTGTACACGTGACGCCAGAATCCCAGGATAAAGAGAAGAGGGATCCACCACGTGCCCGCCGACCAAAAGAATAGTGTGAACCCTTTTAGAAACGGTAGCACCTCATTCAATAGAGCCCAGTCAGGGGCCGCGATGATTAGTCGCGCACCCGCCAGAGTTGTGATTGCTACCGCTCCCATGTTGATCCAGTAAGGGGGTGTGAGTAATGCCATCGTAACGTTCACGAATGTGAAGCGATAAAAGATCAAAGTGATCAGCAGCAGGTAGAGCATGCAGCCGAGCAGAAACATACAAAGAGTGAAGAAGAAAACTGGTTCGCGATAATTTGCAAAACGGCTGGCCAACAAAGTCCCCAGCACAGAAATTGATTGCGTGGCTACAACGGCCAGCAACCAACCACCGTTCAGGCCTACCTCGATGGATGGCTTATTCTCTCGCACTGTCATGGCCGTGAAAAACGTGTACATGATGACGACCCAGAGCAGGATTCCGATGAACCAGAGAACGGTCGCCACTCGAGGTTGATTCAGGACGATCACGAGCGCACTTCCAAGCACACAGGTTCCCGCCACAACTGTGAAGAATCCAGGCCCACGTACGTGATCGTTAATGTCAGCTGTCACGCGCGGGAAAAAGAAGAAAAGGCGCAACAGTAGAAGCAGCCAAAGTATTAAGTAGGCAACGACGTCAATTACGAGTAGCGCAAGAGAAAGGGTTCTCATTTCCAGCAGGAAGCAGGCGATGGAAATTATCCCGGTCGCCATTACCAGTGCGAAGTACCCTGGAAATAGATCGGCTGCCGCTCGTAAGAGGAAGGTTGGGTTGGATTGAGGATTACTCATCGAGTGCGTCGGGTTCTTCATCGCAGCGCTTGCAATCAAGTTCAAAACCGATCCGCGAATCGCGTCCAGTCTCAGTAAGAACCCATTCGCGCGTTGTCAGAGGTGGATCGTGGCGAACGTGCTGGCGGTGTCCACACTCAAGAATGGCTCGCCAATGGTCTTCGTCGTCTTTGTCAAAACCAATAATCCTCTGCTTCATCGATCGTCGT
>Ga0207689_10006355_pt1 | contig 10463 bp, 14 predicted proteins | sample KBSMisM52_FD_184312 | JGI IMG/M metagenome (GOLD analysis project Ga0207689, IMG submission 184312) | Miscanthus rhizosphere microbial communities from Kellogg Biological Station, Michigan, USA - KBS Miscanthus M5-2 (SPAdes) (version 2) | ecosystem: Host-associated > Plants > Roots >... | reverse complement strand
CGACGCACACAAGACACAGGAGCGACAATGAAACTTGCATTTCTCGGATTGGGCGTCATGGGCTATCCGATGGCGGGCCACCTGTCGCGTGCCGGCCACCAGGTCACGGTATTCAATCGCACGGCCCCCAAGGCGGTGAAATGGACCGAGGCGTTCGGCGGCAGCAGCGCAGCGACCCCCGCCGCCGCCGCGAAAGGCGCGGAAATCGTGCTGATGTGCGTCGGCAACGACGACGATGTGCGCGCAGTGATCACCGGCGCCGACGGCGCGCTGGCGGGAATGGCTGCCGGCGCCATCCTGGTCGATCATACGACGGCTTCCGCCGACGTCGCGCGGGAAATGCACGCTGCGGCCGCGGCCAAGGGCGTCGCATTCCTCGATGCGCCGGTCTCCGGCGGCCAGGCGGGCGCCGAGAACGGCAAGCTCACGATCATGGTCGGCGGAGATCCCGCGACGTTTGCCAAGGCTGAAGCCGTACTGGCGATCTACGCCCGCGCGGTGACGCTGATGGGCGCGTCGGGCAGCGGGCAACTCACCAAGATGGTCAATCAGATATGCATCGCCGGGCTGGTGCAGGCACTTTCGGAAGGAATCAATTTCGCGTCGCGCGCGGGTCTTGATCCGACACGGGTGCTCGAGGTGATCAGCAAGGGCGCCGCACAGTCGTGGCAAATGGAAAGCCGGGGCGCGACGATGATCGCGGACAAGTTCGACTTCGGCTTTGCCGTCGACTGGATGCGCAAGGACCTCGCCATTTGCCTGTCGGAGGCCCGGTCGAACGGCGCCCAGCTGCCGGCAACGGCGCTCGTCGACCAGTTCTACGCACGGGTGCAGGCGCAAGGGGGCGGACGCTGGGATACGTCTTCGCTGATCCGCCTGCTGCGGGAAGCACGATGACAGCGACGCGCCCGCCGACCCTGTTGTCTCGCGCGGCGCTTGCCGGCTGCGCGCTGATGGTGGCGACCGGCGCCGCAGCGGGCGACGTGACGCTGAAAACCGCGTGGATGCGCCCGGCGGGGGCCGGGTCCGAGGCGCAAATCTATGTGGACATCGTCAGCGACACCGACCTCGTGCTGGTCGGGGCGACCACGCCGGTGGCAAGGAAGGTCGAACTGATCCAGGTCACGGTCCCGGGCGAACCGTCCGACGGGAAAGTCGTTTCCTCGATGCCGGTTCCCGGCGGCCAGATGACACGTCTCGCCTACCGGGGGAGCCACTTGCGCCTGGTCGAGATCACCAAGGACCTGGGCAACGGCACCCTTGTCCCGGTGACGCTCGCCTTCAAGACGCCGGAGGGCAAGGCGGTGAGCGCCAGCTTCGAAGCCCAGGTGCGCGGCATGCTGACGCCCCGCACTATGCCTGCCCGGATCAAGCCGATCGAGGCCGACCCACCGCAGGACGCTGCGGCCACCCCGCCCAAGTAGCGGATCACGCCGGATCAGGATTGCCGGGCACGCGATCGCCGTCGGTGATCTGAATCTCGTAGGTGATCTCCGCGGTCTTGGCCAGCATGATCGTGGCCGAACAGTATTTCTCCTTCGAGAGCTTCACCGCGCGTTCGACTTGCGCGGCATTCAGGCCCCGCCCGGCGACCGCATAGACGAAATGGATGCCCGTGAATACCTTGGGATCGTCGGGCGCGCGGGTCGCCTCCGCGGTGACCACGCAATCGGAGACCGGCTGCCGACCCCGTTTCAGGATCAGCACGACATCGAAGGCGGTACAGGCCGCCGTCCCGGTGAGGACCATCTCCATCGGCCGCATGCCCAGATTGCGCCCCCCATACTCCGGCGCCCCGTCGATGACCGCGGCGTGTCCGCTGCCGGTCTCCCCGACAAAACTCATGCCCTCCACCCACTTGATCCTGGTTTTCATGATTGCCCCAAATTAGCGCAAAATTGGTGATTTCGTCCCGTTATTGCCGGATTTTCACCAGCCGATGCGCAACAAACGTCATTGTCCATGCTGCACTGCAACTGAAATGTTGATTTGTGCGCTGCAATATGCGAGGATTTACTCGTCTGCGGCTCCGCCTTACTCCTCCTTAGGCACCGCAGACGCATTCCTCCATTCTCCTCCTATGGTGGAATCCTAAAGGCGCGGTCTAAACCACCGCGCCTCTTTTTGCCCGTCGCCCGCGCTGCGCTGCGCAAATGCCGGGCTCGCGGCCCGCCAAGGGTTCGTCTTGACGACGGAACCCCTTGAATAGTAAAATAGCAGACTTTGCTGAGTGAACCCCTCAGTGAACACCTCAGAGACTTTTAGATGAAGACTTTCTCCGCCAAACCTTCGGACATCACCCGGGAATGGTTCGTCGTCGACGGAACCGACCAGGTGTTGGGCCGGCTCGCGAGCCAGATCGCGCTGCGCTTGCGCGGCAAGCACAAGCCGACCTACACGCCGCACATGGATACGGGCGACTTCATCGTCGTCACCAACGTGGACAAGCTCCGCGTGACCGGCAACAAGGCGGAAGACAAGCTCTATCATCGCCATACCGGCTACCCCGGCGGCATCCGGACGGTGAATTTCAGCCAGATGCAGGAACGCTTCCCCGGCCGCGCGCTGGAAAAGGCCGTGAAGGGCATGCTGCCCAAGGGTCCGCTCGGCTATGCGATGCTGAAGAAGCTCAAGTGCTATTCGGGTCCCGCGCATCCGCATTCGGCCCAGCAACCCAAGTCCTTTGATCCGGTGAAGAAAATCGGGAAAGAAGAAGCGAAGTCATGATCGGCAACTACTACTACGGCACGGGCCGCCGCAAGACGTCGGTGGCGCGCGTGTTCATCAAGACCGGCACCGGCAAGTTCATCGTCAATGACAAGCCGGTCGACGAATTCTTCACCCGCGAGACGGGCCGCATGGTGGTCCGCCAGCCGCTGGCGCTGACCAACCACGTCGCCACGTTCGACATCATGGTCAACGTGAATGGCGGCGGCGAATCCGGCCAGGCCGGCGCGGTTCGCCACGGAATCACTCGCGCGCTGATCGATTACGACGCGCAACTGAAGCCCACGCTGTCGAAGGCGGGCCTGGTGACGCGCGATGCGCGAGAAGTCGAACGCAAGAAGGTCGGCCTCCACAAGGCGCGCAAGCGCAAGCAGTTCTCGAAGCGCTAGACAGTCAACGCTTCCCCCGCAAAGGCCGCCTTCGAGGTGGCCTTTGTGCTTGTGGGGCGGCAATGACTGAATGGCGTGAATAGCGCTCATGAAGCCGCCGAATATCGTCTATGCCAATGTCATAGACCGCGGAACGCGGTGCTAGAATCGATGACAACGTGTCGGATACAAGGTTGAGGGAACGTATGGTCAAAGTCGGCATCGTCGGCGGCACCGGCTACACCGGAGTCGAACTGTTGCGCCTGCTCGCGTCGCATGGAGAAGCCGACGTTCGCGCCATCACGTCGCGCAGCGATGCCGGCACGCGCGTCGTCGACATGTTCCCGAGCCTGCGCGGGCATTACGACAAGCTCAGTTTCACCGCGCCGGACGCCACCGACCTCAAGGCGTGCGATCTGGTGTTCTTCGCGACACCGCACGGTGTGGCGATGGCGCAGGCGCGCGGTCTCGTCGATGCGGGTGTAAAGATCATCGACCTCGCGGCGGACTTCCGTATTCGCGATGTCGCGATGTTCGAGAAGTGGTACAAGATGCCGCACGCCTGCCCCGACCTCCTTGCCGAATCGGTGTATGGCCTGCCCGAATTCCATCGCGACGAAATCCGCAAGGCGCGCATCGTCGGCAACCCCGGCTGCTATCCGACGTCGATGCAGCTGGGCTTCATGCCGCTGATCGAGGCCGGCATCGTCGACACGGAGCACCTGATCGCCGATTGCAAGTCCGGCGCCTCAGGCGCGGGCCGCAAAGCCGAGATCGGCCTGTTGCTGGCCGAGGCATCGGACAATTTCCGCGCCTACAACGTCGGCGGCCACCGCCATCATCCGGAGACGGTGCAGGAACTCGGCGGGCGCAGCAAGACGCCGGTGAAACTGGTGTTCACGCCGCACCTGCTGCCGATCATCCGCGGCATCCACTCGACGCTTTACGCGCGGCTGACGCGCACCGACGTCGACCTGCAGGCGTTGTTCGAAAAGCGCTATGCCGGCGAGCCCTTCGTCGATGTGATGCCCGCTGGCTCCGCGCCGGACACGCGCAGCGTGCGCGCGTCGAATGTCGCACGCATCGCCGTGCACCGCCCTGGCAACGCCGACATGGTCACCGTGCTGGTGGTCGAGGACAACCTGGTCAAAGGCGCCGCGGGACAAGCGGTGCAGAACATGAACCTGATGTTCGGCCTGCCCGAGACCACGGGGTTGACCGCGGCGCCGGTCGTGCCGTAGGAACAGCCCGGTCGTGGCCAAGTCCCTCTGGTGGCGCAGCGTGCGCCAGCATTTCGGAATCTCGGCACCACGGATGGCGGTGCGCACGCACCTGCCGTGGTGGGGCCGCGCAGTGGTCGTTATCACGCTCGTCGGCATGATCGTCGGCATGTGGTGGTGGGGTTTCGACTTCGGCCAGATCTTCGGCGGTTTCAATCGCCAGGAGGTCGAGGCGCGGCTGGTGACGCTGGAAGCGGAAAGCAAGAAACTGCGGACCGAGGCAATCGACATCCGCGCCAAAAACGCGACGCTCGAAAGCGAACTAGCGATGGCCCGCGGCGCGCAGGAAACGCAGCAGAAGCAGTCGATCGAGCTTGCGGGAGAGAACGCCCAGCTAAAGGAGGAACTCGCCTTCCTGCAGAAACTGGTGTCCGATTCCAGCAAGCAGATCGGCGTGCAGTTGCAGCGCCTTTCCGTGGAGCGCGACAGTGACGAGATGTGGCATTACAACCTGCTCGTGGTGCGCGGCGGCAGCCCCAAGGACGAATTCGAAGGCAACGTGGTCCTCCAGGTCACGCTGTCCCCGGCAGCCGGCGCGCCTGCGGGCACGCGGGGCATAGTGCTGACTTTGCCCGACGACCAGCCGGAGATGAAGCCGGCGCTTTCCCTTAAATTCAAGTATTATCAGCGGGTTGAAGGAAGATTTCGCGTTCCGGAAGGGATGCGCGTCACGAACGTGACGGCCCGCGCGTTCGAGGCTGGCCAAGGTACCGCCCGGGCCTCTCGGACACTGCAGCTTTAGAAACGGGAAGGGAGCCCCCATGTTCGAACGCAAGAAGCACGCGCCGCCGCAAAAGCGCATCGACTGCCTGATCGGCGCCGGTACCGTGGTCCGCGGTGACGTGACCTTTACCGGTGGCCTGCGCATCGACGGCCAAGTGTTGGGCAACGTGTCCACGCACGACGGCGAGTCCGGCACGCTGGTGGTCAGCGAGCAGGCACGTGTCGACGGCGAAATCACCGTTTCGCACGTGGTCGTCAACGGCGCCGTGAACGGCCCGGTGACGGCTAACGACTTCCTGGAACTGCAGTCCAAGGCGAAGATCGTCGGCGACGTCGAGTACCGGACACTCGAAATGCACCTCGGCGCGGTGGTCCAGGGACGCTTGCATCACGTTGAACCAGGTACCGCGAGCGTGGTCGAACTGAAAAGGGTCGCGGCCGAATAGGTCGGTATGCTGCCCGGGCCGGGCAAGGCAACGGAGCGCCCGAAACCGGCACTCGCCAAATGCGAGTAAAATGAGTAGAGATGGTTGCGCCGCGCGCGCTACAGGAGCCCAGGATGAATGCAATGAACGAGATGCCCGCCCCGCTGGTCTTCACTGACTCGGCCGCCACCAAGGTGAAGGCGCTGATCGAGGAGGAAGGCAATCCCGATCTCAAGCTGCGCGTATTCGTGTCGGGCGGTGGCTGTTCCGGCTTCCAGTACGGCTTCACCTTCGACGAGGTCACCAACGAAGACGACACGGCGCTGGTCAAGGACGGCGTGACGCTGCTGATCGACCCGATGAGCTACCAATATCTGGTGGGCGCGGAGATCGACTACCAGGACGGCCTCGAAGGCGCGCAGTTCGTCATCAAGAATCCGAACGCCACGACTACTTGCGGCTGCGGCTCGAGTTTCTCGGCCTGACGACACAGTCCTGACAGTTCCCCGGACGGGGGCCCGCAGTGATGCGGGCCCCCGTTTCATTTTTGGCGGCTACTGGCTCGCGGTCACGCCACCGTCCAGATAGAGGATCTGGCCGGTGATGAAGTCCGATGCCGGCGCGCAGAAGAAGATCGCCGCGCCTACGATGTCAGCAGGTTCGGCCGCGCGCCCGAGCGGAATCCGCTTGACGATCGCCTCCGCGGTCACTGGATTGGCGAACCAGTGCTGCGCCATCTCCGTGCGCACGACCGTCGGCGCGATCCCGTTGACGGTGATCCGGTGCCGGGCCAACTCCATCGCGTGTTGCTTGACCAGCATGGCAAGTGCGCCCTTGCTGCTGCAGTAGGCCGAATAGCCGCGGTCGCGAAGACCGAGCTGCGCGCGCACGGACAGCAGATGCACCTGTCTGCCGCCGCGAGCCGCCGCGACCTGGTGCCGCGCGACCGCCTGCGCCGTGAACATTGCGGCCTTGAGATTCACATTAACTACATCGTCCCACGCCTCTTCGGTCACGTCCTGCAGCGGTTGCTCGCGCTGGATGCCGACGCAGTTCATCAGGATATCGACGGCTCCGAATTCGGCGACGGCGCCATCCACGGCGGCACGAATCGAGTCCACCGAGCGCGCATCCATCGCACAACCGGAGGCCGCCAGGCCTTCGTCGCGCAGCTTCGTCGCCAGCGCATCGGCCCTGACCGCGTCGCGGCCGGCAATGACGACGCGCGCGCCGTGGCGCGCGAGCCCTCGGACGATCGCCTCGCCGATGCCCCCATAGCCGCCCGGCACGAACGCCACCTTGCCGTGGACGTCGAACAAGCCCGTGGCCCGTGGTTGCGCCGTCAACGCGATACCCGATGCGCGGTGTTCACGTGTCGAGCACGCTTTTCTTGCCGAACAGGCCGCGTGCGCGGAACGTCACCACGGCGATGAACAGCAGATACATGGAAAGCAGCGACCACTCGGACGCATAGGCTCCCGTCAGCGCCACCACCATGCCCACCATCAACCCTGCCACCACGGCGCCCCACAGGCTGCCCACGCCGCCCAGGACAATGATGAGGAACGCGGGAACGACCGCGTCGACGCCGACCTGCGGCCGGATGCCCCAGATCGGGGCCATGATCACGCCGGCGATCGCCGCAAGCGCCACGCCCAGCGCGAACACGTACAGCCTCAGGCGCGACAGATTGATCCCCAGCGCTCGCACCATCTCGCTGTCGTGGGCACCCGCCTTGATGATCGCGCCGTACGGCGTCTTCTCGAGAAACGCCCACAGCAGTCCGATCATCAGAACGGCGAACCCGCTGGCGAAGAAACGGTAGTTGGCATAGATGAGATCGCCCAGCCGAATCGCGCCGGAGATCGCCTCGGGCAGCGGCAACTGCTTTTCGCTCGATCCCCAGATCAGCCGGATCAGTTCCTCGAGCACCAGCGCGGCACCGAACGTGAACAGCAGCCCATAGAGGGGATCCCGGCCGTAGGTGCGGCGAAGGCAGAGTTCCAGCCCCATGCCGAACACGCCGACGAATACGGGTGCCAGCAATAGCGCGAACAGGTAACGCGTTCCCAACGGCAATGCCAGGTACGCGTCCTGCAGCGCAGGGAACCATCCCAGTTTCGGCGTCACGACGAACAGCGCGACGTACATCCCCAGCGCGAACAGCGAGCCATGCGCGAGATTGATCGTCTCCATGACGCCGACGATCAGCATGAATCCCAGCGCTATCAACGCGAACAGCAGCCCGAGACTGAAGCCGTTGACTGCATGCGGAAGAAGATTGAGCAGGGAATCCATGCGCGGGTCGGAACCGCGCGGCGACGTTGCCGCATCGAACTGCAAGGAGGGCGTGGCGCGTGCCCTGCTGCAATCGATGCCGGACGTTGCCGCGCGGCCCGCCGGTCACATTTCGTAAGTCGGCGTCGCCTCGTACGACTCCAGCTTGCAGGCGCCGGCGGCATCAGGGTCCTCGACCTCCTTCGGCGGCAGCTTGGCCAGGATGCGGAAGATATCGTCCTTGTCCGCCGGCGCGTCGTTATAGGTCGCCATGTATATCGTCTGCTGCAGCTGGTGCGTCGCCGGGTTCATGTACGCGTCGAAATCCTGCATCCGGTCGCGCGCGGACACCTTGAGATTCTCCAGCTCCTTGATCATCCGGATGTTGTTGGTCGTGCCCGCGCGCTCGGTCGCGCGCAGCAGCTCCCGCGTCGCCATGTAGCCGTTGTAATACGTATTGCCGGGAACCCTGATCTGCACGCCAGGAAAAGTGGCCTGGTACGCCGCGACGAATTCCTTGACGCCGGGCAGGTCGAGCCGGTAATACCAGTTGGTGCCGAACACGCCGAAGATCGCCTCCGGTCCCAGCCCGTAGACGTCGGGCCAGTCCTGCTGGTTGTTGATCCACGCCGGGCTCTTGTTCATCTTCATCTGCACCACCTGCTGGCGCAGCGCCTTGATATCGTCACCGCCGACGGCGGCGGCGACCACGGCAGGCTTGATCTGCTGGATCTTGATCAGGTACGACGAGAAGTCGCGCGTGTTCTGCGGCACCAGCATTTCCTCGACGATCTTCCCGCCGTTGGCCTCGACGATGGCCCGGGTCGCCTTCGCCGTGTTGTGGCCCCACACGTAGTCGTTGGTCAGCAGCACCCAGTTCTTGCCGTTCACGGCCATGGCGTTCTTGACGATCGCCAGCGCGAAGTTGGTGCCGTTGCCGTCCCACACGAACTTGACGCGGTGGCAGTCCTTGCCCGACTCCGTCGGCGAACTCGAATTGGTATTCAGGTAGATGCAGCCGTATTTCTGGGCCACCTGCGAAATGGCATTGGCGACACCGGAGTGAAGTGCGCCGACCAGATAGGTGACGTCGTTGCGCGTGATCATCCGCTCGGCAACGCGCGATCCGGTCGCGGGTGTCGTCTCCGAATCCATGTGCAGCGCCTCGATCGGCCGGCCCAGCACGCCGCCCTTGGCGTTGAATTCCTTGATCGCCATCATCGCGCCGAGCCGTTCGTCCATGCCGCTCGCGGCGTACTGGCCGCTCGCATCCATCGTCAGGCCGATCACGATCGGCTTCTTCTGCGCCGTCTGCGACCATGCGTGGTTGTGTTTCCACGGCCCGAAGAACGGCGCGACGCCATAGGTTCCCACGGTGGCCAGTGTCAGTGCCGATGCCTTGAGGATTGCGCGGCGCGCGGAATCCGGCTGTACGATCTCTCCAATCCCGCCAGCGTCCTGCTTTCCATTCTTGTCGATCTCGCTCATGTTGCCTCCTTCTCGCGCGTCATCCGACGCTGGTTGGTGGTGAAACGGACTTGGCGCCGTCTTGTCGTTTGCTGCGATCCACTTTGCTTCGTTTTCCGTGGCGCATCGATTGCGCGCTCATGCCGCCTCGACCGCAGTCGCGGCGGCAGCGCGGGATTCCTGGGCAAGGCCTACGATCCGTATCGCATGTATCAGGACCCGGCCAAACCGGTGAAGCTGGAGGATCTGTCGCTGCGCAAGGACATTCCGCAGTTCAACCTGAGCATGCACGTCTTTGCGCCCGACGCAGCCGCGCGTTTCATCGTCGTCGACGGCGAGCGCAAGGTCGAGGGCGATACGGTCAAGGAAGGACTCGTTCTGCGCGAGGTGCGTACCGACGGCATCATCCTGGAGTTTCGCGGACAGCGTTTTTTCTATCCGCGCCCCGGCCACTGATCGCGGCGCGCCGTGTTCGTCCGCGTCGAGCAACGCCACAAGCCGCATCTGCCGTGGGCGACAATTGCGATCATCGCCAGTTGCGCTGTGATCTCATTGTGGCTGGCGAGCCTTCCTGCCGACGACCGGCTGGAATGGATACGCCAGTGGGGCACGGTGCCATCGAAACTTTTCGACAGCCAGGCGCCGATGCTGCAACAGGTGTCGGAACTGCGCGTGCTGCGCCTGCTGACGGCCCTGTTCATTCACGCCGACTGGCTGCACCTGGCAGGCAATCTGCTGTTCCTGATGATCTTCGGTCTGCCCGCCGAGCGCGCGCTCGGCTCATGGCGGTTCCTCGCGCTGTATCTTTTCGGCGGCGCGGTCGCGAACCTGATCGGCGCGCTGACCCTGGCCGGCACGAACGCCCCCATCGTGGGCTCGAGCGGCGCCGTCTCCGCTGTCGTCGGCGCGTACCTGGCCCTGTTCCCGCGCGCGCGCCTTGGACTGGTGCTGCCGCTCGGCCTCTTTCTCGAATTCGTGCGCATTCCGGCGCCCCTGCTGATCGGCTTCTGGATCCTGCTGCAGGTGCTCTTCACCTTCGTCGGCCCGACTTTCGGCGCCGTCGTGTGGTGGACGCACATCGCCGGCTTTCTCGTCGGGATCATGTTCGCGGTCATGTCGCGGCCGTCGATCGCGCGGCGCTTGCGGCGCTGACGCGCTGCTCTACGCTCCGCTCACTGGACACGCCGATACGAGTT
>Ga0207689_10006354_pt1 | contig 10464 bp, 6 predicted proteins | sample KBSMisM52_FD_184312 | JGI IMG/M metagenome (GOLD analysis project Ga0207689, IMG submission 184312) | Miscanthus rhizosphere microbial communities from Kellogg Biological Station, Michigan, USA - KBS Miscanthus M5-2 (SPAdes) (version 2) | ecosystem: Host-associated > Plants > Roots > Rhizosphere... | reverse complement strand
GGCCGCTTCGGCGGAGCGCTGCGCGAGGCTGCGCACCTCGCCCGCCACCACCGCGAAGCCACGGCCCTGCTCGCCGGCGCGTGCGGCCTCGACGGCCGCGTTGAGCGCCAGGATGTTGGTCTGGAAGGCGATGCCGTCGATGACGCCGATGATGTCGGCGATCTTTCGGCTGGAAGCATCGATGGCGCCCATGGTGGCCACGACCTGGTCGACCACCGCGCCGCCCTGGGTGGCCGCGGCCGTGGCGGAGCTGGCCAGCTGGGTCGCCTGCAGGGCGGTGTCGGAGTTGTTGCGCACGGTGGCCGTGAGCTGTTCCATCGACGCCGCGGTCTGCTGGAGGTTGGAGGCCTGTTCCTCGGTGCGTTGCGAGAGGTCGGCGTTGCCGGTGGCGATCTGGCTGGAGCCGGTGGCGATGCAGTCGCTGCTGTGGCGCACCTTGCCGACGACGGCCACGAGGCTCTCGATCATCGTCTGGAGCGCGCCGAGCAGGCGCCCCGTCTCGTCACGGCTCGTGACCACGATGCGCGCGCTCAGGTCGCCCGCCGCGACGGTCTGCGCAAGCGCCACTGCGTGGGCGATTGGCCGCGTGATGGAGCGCGTGATCGTGAATCCGAGCGCCGCCGCGAACAGGGTCGCCGTCGTCGCCAGGAGGATCATCGTGATCGTGGCGCTTCGTGCCTGCGCGGCCGCGTCGGCGGCGAAGCCGTGCATGCTGTTGACCTGCGAATCGATCAGTTCCTGCAGGGCGGCCAGGTACGCGTTCTGCGTGGGAATCAGGCTCTTCATGAGGAAGGACGCCGCCTCCTCGCGCTGCCCGGCAAGGGCGAGATCGGCCAAGTGCCTGCTCGCTTCGAGGAATGGCTTTCGGGCCTCGTTGGCGTGCTTCAGGGCGGCCACGCCTTGCGGCGTCCGGATGGTCGCCTCGAGCTTCGCCAGCGCTTCGTCGATGGGGGCCGCGACGCTCATGGCCTTGGCGATCTCTTCCTTGACCACCTCGGGGTCGGTCGCGATCAAGGCCGTTCGCACCGCGCGCGAGCGCAGCTCGACCTTCTCCTGGATCGTCCTGGCGAGCGCGATCTTCACGTAGCGATCGTTGACGATCACGTCCGTGTTGGCGTTGACGGCATCGATCCGCGAGATTCCCACGACGGCCATCGTCACGAGCAGTACGATCACGACGGCAAAGCCGATCGCGAGGCGGGTTCCGATAGTCAAGTTCCTGAAGGTATTCATGATGTCTCCGACCTGGTAGCGACGATGTCCGGGACGATCCCGGAATGCGCCGAGGCCGGAAGCGGCCCCGCGCGGGGGGGGGCGGGGCGCACGCGTCCAGGAGCGTCCCACCGTGGCATGCAGTCTAGGAATCATCAGAATGGATAGATCGGGTGAAATGGACACGATGGGGAGTCCATTTCGCTGCGGCACAATCGATCAGGGAGCGCCGGCCCGTGTCGGGAGCGGCGAAACAACTCATGGGTGAAAGAAAGTCGTCCTATTCCCCGCGACAGCTCGCCGAGGTGCTGGGCGTGTCCGTCCAGAGCGTCCAGCGCTGGGCCGACGCCGGCCGGCTCAAGGCCTGGAAGACGCCCAGCGGACACCGCAAGATCGACGCCGCCTCGGCGCAGGCCTTGATCGACGCGATGCGCGCGGGCGGCGGCGCGTCGCACGCGGTGCAGGGCGAATCGCCGCCGCGCGTCCTGATCGTCGACGACGACCCGGCAGCGCTCGAGCTGGTCGAGATGCTGGTGGAGGAGGCGATGCCGTCCGCCGCGATCACGAAGGCGCGCAATGGTTTCGAGGGGCTGCAGGCGCTCGGCCGCATGACGCCGGACATCCTGGTCACGGACATCGTCATGCCGCACATCGACGGGCTCGAGATGCTGCGCTACGTCGCGACGCAGCCGGATCGTCCCGGCCTGGTCATCGCGACCTCGTTCCTGCAGCAGGAGGAACTGGATCGCCGGGGCGGCCTCGACGACGGCGTGGCATTCCTGCCCAAGCCGCTGGATCCGGTCGCCTTCATGGCGCTGCTGCGCGAGCGGCATCCGGGGCGCTGAGCCGGCGCGCCCGGCCGGCGTCGGGCCGAAGCCTCAGCGTGTGGCCAGGGCGGCGATCTCAGCCGCGGACAGCGCGCCGGCCACGATCTGCAGGTCCTGCATGCGTCCGGCGAAATACGGATCGCCCGCGTACTGCGAGCGGCCCAGCCAGTTCCGGGTCGTCGCCCCCAACTGGAACGGGGTGAGCGTCAGCGCGTCGTTGCGGCCGGCCTCCTGGCCGTCCACGTACAGGATGCCGGTCTGGCCCGAGAGGGTGACGGCCAGGTGCACCCAGCGGCCGGTCGGCAGCGCGGCCTGCGCGGCAATGGCCTGCTCGCCGAAATAGGTCGTGCCCGTGATCATGAACTTGAGGCGACCCGAGAGGTCGCGCGGCGTGAGGGCCATGTACGCGATGTCGCTGCTGCCGAAGTCGAACACGCGGGCGTTGGTCACGGCGGCGTCCCAGTACACCCACACGGCGATGCTGACGTCGCCGATGTCCGAGACGATGCCGGCCGGCAGCGCGAGATGGCCCGTCTTGCCGTCGAGCGCGAGCGATGCACCCGTCATGCGGCCGGCACCCCAGCTGGCGGCTCCTGCGAGCGTGCCGTCGGCCCGGTTGCCGCTCGCGTCGGCGGCCCCGGTTCCGCTGCCGTCGGCAAGCGGCAGGCGCGTCCGCACCTGGCTCGCCAGCACCACGCGGGCCGGGTCCGAGGGCGCGGTGCTGCCGTCGGCCGTGAGGGCGACCACGCGGTAGTACCAGGTGCCGGCGCTCGGGCTGTCGACCCAGGTACGCGGCTCGGTGATGCCCGTGGCCACGGGTGCGAAGCTGCCGGTGGCCGAGGCGCCCCGATGGACCTGGTAGCTCGTGGCGTACGCGCTGCCCCACCAGGACAGGCGCACCTTGCCGCCCTCCAGGCAGGCCGTCAGCCCGCTGGGCGCCACGCCGGCGGCGATGGGATCGCGGCTGAACGTGAGCGTGCCGAAGCTCGGGTCGTCACCCAGCCATTCGTCCATGTCGGGGCGCAATTGCGCGGCCAGCGCCGATGCGTAGGGCGCGGCCAGCCCCTTGCGGTTGACGTAGTGGTTCCAGATGGCCTCCCAGCAGGGCCGGTAGTTCGGCTGCCCACCGGTGCCCAGCGTGGTGAACGCACCCTGCCGATTGGCGTACGGTGCGAACGGCAGCGTGTAGAAGCGGCCGCTCGAATCCTTCAGGTTGGACTTGGCGACGTACTCGGCGCCGGCGAGGAACCGGTTGTCGGCATGACCGTAGAGGTCGTCGCCCTGGTTCCAGGCCATCTCGCAAAGCATCGCCGTCAGCGCGATGCTCAGCGTGGCATGGCCCTGGTCGCGGGCGCTCTCCTGCCACTGTCCGAGATGGCCCGGATGCAGGAAGTACACGGCGTGCGCGGAAGCGCCGTTGCCGCGGCCCGTCTTGTAGTACGCGATGGCTTCGTCGTAGATGTCGCGCCGGTCGCAGAAGACGCCGATCGCCAGCATGCCCGCCATCGAGCAGGCGTCCCAGTTCGCCCAGTAGTTCGTGATGTTGCTGTCGTTGTGCGTGGTCAGGAACGTGTGCGTGAGCGGATGGAACACGTCGAGCAGCAGCTTCTGGAAACGCGCGATGCCGGCCGCCGTCCAGCCGGCGTAGGTCCGCATGATCTCGGCCGCGTTCGCCCACTGGTAGCCGTAGATGCCCGCCGCCAGGAAGCGGTCCGAGTTGCCGGTGAGTGTCGTCATCGTCGACGACCAGGCGTCGAGATAGGTGACCGCCAGGTCGGCGTAGGCCGTGTCGCCCGACACCTTCCAGCGCAGCGCGAACTGGTAGGTGCGCTGCATGTCCTCCACCATCGTGCGGAAGTTCTCGCCGTCGCCGCCGCGCACCACGGTCTGCAGCGCTTGCGGTGCGCGACCCAGCTGGGCGCGGCCGCTGGAGGTCAGCGCGTGCCATCCGGCGGCCCAGGGCTGGGCGCCTGCCGCGACCTTGGCTCGCATGCGTGCGAAGTCCGGCTCCGTGTGGAGCAGGCCGGGATGCACGAAGGCGGCGGGCCTGGCCGCGGCGGCGGTGCCGCTGTCCGACGCGGGTGTCGTCGCCGCCGCGGCCACGTCCGTGGCCTGCCCCGGTGATCCGTCGAGGCTGCTTCCACAAGCCGGCAGCAGCGCCAGAAGGGGGGCCGAGCCCAGTCCGACCAGCAGCCGTCGTCGCAGCCTGGTGGGGTGATCGTCGAGGGGGATGTGGATGTCCATCGCGGTTCCTTGGGGTCGGTCCCTCGGTGGGGACATGAGGCGTTCGATCGAGGAGCGCGGTCGTCGCGGCTCGATGGCGCTGTGTCGCGGCGCATGCATGGCGCACCCCTGGGGTGGCTTGTCGACAGGCGCGAACAGCGATTCGTAGACGTAGTGACTTATCTACGTAATCTGTAATGATTAATCTACTTCCTGCACTGTAGCAGCCCTGTCCATCCGAAATGCCGAGAGCGCCCGCCAGCTTGTTTCGCCATGTTCCTGCGCCGCGGCGCATCGCCGCATGCGACGGCGGGCGCTGGCGTCATCGTTCGGCGCCAAAGGCACACGCCATGCGGGTCGTGACGCTGCGGTAATCGCTTGGTCATGCATCCAGACGCGCAGGGCCGTACAGTCGTGCGATGAGTCGGCTCGCGCAAACTGTCCTTGTCTGCAACCTCGCCGCTTGGCGCAGGCGGGACTGCTTGCATGACTGAAGCGCTCGATCCCCTGCTGATGGTCGGCCTGGCGATCATCGCCTGCCTTGCGGTCTGGGCGCGCCTTCGCCAGCGCCATCGCGGGCAGACCAACATGCTGCTGGCCCTCCACAAGCGGCAGATGGGGGTGGCCGTCGAACGCCTTGCCGCCGCTCGAAAGCGCGCGGAGAGCCTGCAGCAGGAAATCGTGCTGTTGAAGCGGGAGCTCGTGCAGCAGCAGGCTCGACGGCTCAGGGTCGCTGCGCAACGTCCTGCTGCGACAGAGACTTCCACGGCGCGCGTGCAGCGCGGTGCGCCGGCCAGCGAGGATCGCGCGGAGGACGCCAGCGGATTCGCGCACACCCAGCCGTACGAGCGCGAACCCTCCTGAGTGCGTCGTCGCAGGCCCTTGTCCTGCTCGTGCAAGTCGCTGTGCCAGGCCGCCGCGGGCTACGATGGGCGCCCATGTCGGCGGGCTCGCGAGAGCGACCCCGGACCGACCAACCCCTGTCGGAAAGAATCCGAGCCATTCCATGAATCGACGCGACGTCCTGAAGCTCGCGGCGGGCAGCATTGCTGCCGCGGCCCGTCCCCTCCACGCTGAAATGCGTCCCATCCTCCTGGGGCAGTCCGCGGCCCTGACCGGGCCTGCCGGCGCCCTGGGCGAGGAATTTCGCCAGGGGGCGCTGCTGTACTTCGACCACCTGAACGCGCGAGGCGGCGTCGGCGGCCGGCACGTTCAACTTCGAACGCTCGACGACGGCTACGAGCCGTCCCGTTGTGCCGCGAATACCCGCGAGTTGATCGACAGCGGCGTGAGCGCGTTGTTCGGCTACGTCGGCACGCCGACCAGCCTGGCCGCCCTGCCGATGGCCACGGCCGCGCAAGTCCCGTTCGTCGCGCCGTGTTCGGGCGCCGAGGCATTGCGTTCACCGTTCAACCGGCTCGTGATCCACGTGCGCGCCTCCTACCAGGACGAGACGGCGGAGATCGTGAGGCAGGCGGTGCTGGTCGGTGCCCAGCGCATCGGCGTCTTCTATCAGGACGATGGCTACGGCAAGGCCGGCCTGGACGGCGTGACCCAGGCCTTGGGCGCGCAGCATCTCGCACCGCCGGTCTCGTTGGGCACGGTGGAACGCAACACGGTGGACGTCGATCGTTCGATCAAGTCGATTCTTGCGGGTCGGCCCGACGCGATCGTGCTGGTGAGTGCGTACAAGTCCTGTGCCGCGTTCATCCGCGGCGCGCGCAGCGCCGGGTTCAGGGGGATGTTCTACAGCCTCTCGTTCGTCGGCACGCAGGCGCTGGCCGCCGAGTTGGGGCGGGACGCGAAGGGCATCGCGATCAGCCAGGTGATGCCCTTCCCGTTCTCGCCCACGATTGCACTGACGCGGGAGTACCTCGCGATCGGCAACGCCCGCCCGGGCCCGAAGTTCGAGCCGAGCTACGGCAGCATGGAGGGCTTTGTCGCCGCCAGGGCCATGTCCGAGGCGTTGCGCCGGGCCGGCGCGGCCGTCAGCGGCGAAGGCATCGTCGCAGGCTTCGAGTCGATGCGCGACTTCGATTTCGGCGGCTTCTTCCTGGACTTCTCCGCTCGAAAGCATGACGGCTCGAAGTTCGTGGAACTGACGATCCTGTCGGAGGGCGGCAAGGTCTACCGGTAGCGGCGATTGGCGCGCGAGCTGCGGCCACGGCTGCGGCCCGTCGCCCGACGACCTGGTCGTCGCGATCGCGTGAGAACGCCAACTCGAACGCAACGCGCGCTGCGCAGTTCACATCAATGACATCGTTGTCGGCCAGCATGGGAGCCCCTCCCACCTGACCTGCTCCGACAATGATTCGAACTGCCTGCGTCGCGACCCTCGGGCTGCTGCTTGCCAGTGCCGCCCTGGCGGACGACTTCTTCCGTCTCGACGAGGCGCTGCCTGCCAACGTCGACATTCGCGCGACCTATCCGGTGTTCGACTTCGACACCGACGGCTGCCTGCCCAGCGCCGGCATCAGCCGGACGGGGCAGCAGAACGGCGGGCTCAAGCCATCGGGCAGCATCACGGGCGGCTGCCGCTCCAACAGCTTCCTGGATAGCTCCAACACGCTGCATCGTCACGCCTGCGTTCGCAGCGGCAGCGATGTCTACTGCGGCCATTTCTATGCGCTGTACTTCCTCAAGGACCAGATCAGCGCGCTGGGCGGCGGCCACCGGCACGACTGGGAACATGCGGCGATCTGGACGAAGAACGGCGTGCCCACGCATGGCGGCTACAGCGCGCACGGCAAGCTGTACAACGCGGAGTTCGACGCGCTGGACAAGCAGGACGGCCACATGAAGATCGTCTACCACAAGGATGGCGCGCTGACCCACTGCATGCGCTTCGCCAAGGCCGGCGAGGTGGCGGAGAACGGCTACGGCCGATTCGTGACGCCCAACATCATCAACTGGCAGACGCTGTGGGGCGACGGCGTGAGCAACGCGCAGATGCGCGCGAAGCTCGATGCCTTCGACTACGGCTCCGGCGTCATCCCGCTGCGCGACGACAACTTCCTCGGCAACCTCAATACCTACAAGCCGGCGTCGTATCCCGCGTTCAACAGCGCGAGCCTCGACTCGGCAGGTTGACGCGCGCCGCAACGTCGCCCGATCGGCGCGCGGCGGCGTCCTGTCACGGAGCCGCCGCGCCGACGCGCCCCGGCGCGCCCGCCGCTCGACTGCCGCGGAACCTGTCCGGCAGATCGCGCGCGTGCCGAGACAAGCGCGCATCCCGGGCACGCCCCCGGCCGGCCGCCGCGTGATGTCGGCCCGCCTTCGCCTCGCCCACCCATCGCCACTCCATTTCCAGGATCGCCCATGTTCAACCGCAATTCCTCCTCCTTCGCTGCGTGCGTCATCGCTGCCGCGGCCCTGTCCGCCTGTGGCGGCAGCGACGACGCTGCCCTGACGATTCCCGCAGCGCCCGCCGGCACGGGCACGACCGACAGCGCCCCCGTCGCCGATGCGACGACGGTGCCGCCCTACGTCGACTATGCGTACACCAACCAGCGCGGCGACGCGCGCTATGCGACGCTGGCCACCAATGCGAGCGTTCGCGTGGTGTCCGGCTTCCTCGACCTGTGGAAGCCCAGCACGCTGCTCGTCGACGCAGGCGTGACCGCGCCCGCGAACGGCAGCTTCCCGGCCGTCACCGCCTCGGCGTGGACCGGCGTCCCCGGCGACGCCACCGACGGCACCGTGCTCAATGCCGCTGTGCTGGGCGCGAACGTCCAGTACGTCGTCACGGCGACGACGGCGCGAAGCGCCGACCAGGCAACGGCGGCCTACGTCGACGACCGGCGCGGCAAAGGCTACAGCGTCACCGACGGCCTGGGCCCGTTGACGGCGGCCTGGCGCGCGGCGGCGCAGCAGACGACGTCGATCACCGGCGTGCCGGCCGATGCGACGACCGTCCTGTACAACGACACCGGCAACAACACCGGCGTCGGCAGCGCGGCGGGCAACACGGCCTTCGGCAGCGTGGTCGACTTCGTCAACAGCGCAGGCGAGAACGCCTCGACCGAGCCGGCCAAGCGCTTCTACAAGTACGCCCGCCCGTGGCGCTGGAGCAGCAGCGTGCAGGTCGTCCCGGCCCTGGTGCCCGCCGAGAGCGCGACGCCCGCGACCGACGGCGGCTTCATCAGCGGCCACGCGGCCGAAGCCACGCGCGACGCGATCGCGATGGCCTACGTGGTGCCTGAGCGCTACCAGGAGTTGCTGAGCCGCGCGCTCGAGCTCGGCGAGAACCGCGTGCTCGCCGGCATGCATTCGCCGCTGGACGTGATGGGCGGCCGCGTGCAGGCGCAGGCGGCCGCGACGGCCAGCATCGCCACCGGCGCCGATTCGAAGATCACGACGGCCGCCTACGCGCAGGCCCACGCCGCGCTGATGGCCGCTGTCGGCGCAAGCAGCCCCGCGTCGTTCAATGCCTTCGCGCATTCGCAGACGGTGAGTGCGGATCGCTTCGCCGACCACGCCGCCAACAAGGCCGCCTACCTGCGCCGCCTGACCTACGGCTTCGCGCAGATCGGTGACAAGACCAAGGTCACGGTCGTGCCCAAGGGCGCGGAGGTGCTGCTGGCGACGCGGCTGCCTTACCTCGACGCCGACCAGCGCCGCGTGGTGCTCAAGACCACCGCGCTGCCTTCCGGCTATCCGGTGCTGGACGATGCCGAAGGCTGGGGCCGCCTGAACCTGTTCGACGCGGCCGACGGCTACGGCGCGTTCAACGGCGACACCGTGGTGACGATGGATGCCGCGCAGGGTGGCTTCTCGGCGGCCGACGCCTGGCGCAACGACATCGCCGGCGCCGGCAAGCTGACCAAGAAGGGCAGCGGAACGCTGGCGCTCACGGGCAGCAACACGTTCAGCGGCGGCCTCGAGGTCGACGCCGGCGTGCTGCAGGCCGCCGCTGCGAGCGCGCTCGGGAAGGGCGACGTCTACCTCGCGGGCGGCACGCTGGTCAGCGGCGCTGCGGCGCCGGTCACGGTCGCCGGCGCGTTCACCGAACTCGCCGACGGCACGCTGGAGCTCCACATCGGCGGCAGCGGGGCGGGGCGCCTGACGGTCGCGGGCACGATGACGCTGGCGGGCGGCAGCTTGACCGTGACGTTCGCTCCCGGCCAGTCGCCGTCCGTGGGCGACACGCTGAACGTGATCAGCGCCGGCTCGATCAAGGGCCGGTTCGCCGCCATCAACGTGACGGGCTTCAAGGTGACGCCGACCTACACGTCGACGGGCCTGTCGTTGCACATCGACGGCTGAGGCGGGCCGAAGGCCGCTCCTCAGCGGGGGGCGCCGTCGCCGTCGATCGCGACGGTCGGCGCGCGGCCGGACCATCAGTGCGCGAGATGCATCGACGTCGACGCGCGCACGATCAGCTCCGGCTCCGGCGCGCAGACCGTCGGCTGCCGATCCGCCAGCAGGTCGAGCATCGCGGTCGCCGCACGCCGTCCCAACTCGTTGACGGACAGGTTGACGGTGGTGCGCGGCGGCGAACTGTGCCGGGTGGCCAGCAGGTCATCGAACCCGACGATCGATACATCGTCGGGTACCCGCAGTCCATGCCGGTGGAGGGCGACGCTCGCGCCGCTCGCCATCTGGTCATTGGCCGCGAACATCGCCGAGAAATCGATCTTTCCGGCCAGCAAGGCCTCGGTCGAGGCGCTGCCGCTCTCGAAGTGCTGCGCGACCAACACCGTCGGCAAGGCCTCGGCGACGGTCGGCGGGCGGCATGTCGGGCCGCTCGCGGCACGAGGGCGCGAACGACCGCTCGAGCCGGCGGCCCGGCGTGCGGCGCGGCTACCGGACAGTCGCCCGAACGGGATCTCGCGGAGCCGCCGTCGCGCCGACAGCCCGCTGTGGCACATTCGGGCCTGGAAGTCGCATGTGCCTAACGCCGAAAGGGAGTGCGCCGCATGCTCGTCGGACACTTCGAAGGGCCGCTCGTCTTGCTGTCGGTGCTCGTGGCGATCTTCGCCTCGTACACGGCACTGAGCCTGGCGGAGCGCGTCAGGCATTCGCAGGGCCTGGCCGGGCGCTGGGTGGCTGGTCGCGTTCTCGGGATCGCGGCTGATGCCGATGTCCATGTCGCCGAGCGGGACCCACGCGGATTCGCCGCTCCAGCGGGCGTGGATGATCTTGCTGTGGAACGGCATGAGCGCCTTGAAGGCGGCGACGGTCCTCGGCGCGCGCTGCTCCT
>Ga0207689_10006352_pt1 | contig 10465 bp, 10 predicted proteins | sample KBSMisM52_FD_184312 | JGI IMG/M metagenome (GOLD analysis project Ga0207689, IMG submission 184312) | Miscanthus rhizosphere microbial communities from Kellogg Biological Station, Michigan, USA - KBS Miscanthus M5-2 (SPAdes) (version 2) | ecosystem: Host-associated > Plants > Roots >... | reverse complement strand
CCTCTTTGGGCCCGAGATAAACCGTTGAAACGGTTTCCATGGTCGTTGGCAGCGCGTTTCACCGGGCTAAAGCCACGGTGAGAATGAGAAGTAGGATTCAGCTGACACTATGCCTTGCTCAAATTGTAACCAGTACGAAATATCTGTTGCTGATTAAAACAGAAGTCACGATCTACAACCTGCGAGCACGAACTAGCCTTGCGCGGTTAGCACAACTTTAATCACGCCGTCGGCGCGATCGGCGAAGAGTGTGAATGCTTCTTGTGCTCGACTCAAGGGAAAGGTGTGCGTAACCAACGGTGCTACATCAATCACACCGTTCGATATCAAGTCTACTGCGACGCGAAAATCATCGACTGTTGGACCGAGACTACAAATCAATTGACCTTCGTTCCAGAAGAAATCATGGAAAGCAAAATCGTAGTTGTATTTGTGTGGCAGACCAAAAGCTAACAGTGTCCCATTGCGCCTCACGAGTTTCGCAGCCAGGTTTAGTGTTTCCTCTTTGCCGATAGCCTCAACCGCCAGATCAACGAGCTTACCCTCGGTTATTGTTTCAATCGCCGCGGCTACTTCCGCGGCGTTTCCGGAAACGGTATGCGTTGCGCCCATCTTGGTTGAAAGTTCCAACCGCTCGGGAAGAAGGTCAACTGCTATCAACCGCCCCACACCTTTTTGGTGCAATAAGGCAGTGAACAATTGACCAATAGGACCCTGGCCCAACACGACCGCTGTTTCCAACCCCCGGGGCAATTTTCGCCAGGCATGAACCACCGTTCCCAATGGTTGCGAGACCACAAGATGATTTGCATCACCGTTAGGTAGAAGAACTGCGCGATCGATACTGGAAACAAAATACTCGGCGAGTCCTCTATGCGGAATCGTTGGCAGGCCAAGGACACGATCACCTTCCTTGAACTGTTCACTTCGCGACTGCGACACAAATCCAACTAACTCGTGAAGCGAAAGTGTCGGAGGCAGCGGAGCTGAGGCTCCGGTAAGATCGGGATGAGACTTATCGAACAGAAAGTAAGGTAGATCACTGCCACAGATAGAGCCCACTTGAAGTTGGACCAGAATCTCGCCGTTACTTATTTCTGGTCTCGGTGTCTCAATCATCTCGAGACGCCGTGCGCCGGTAATTTGTCCCGCTAACATTTTAGTCATGGTTGGGGCTTACAGGCGGCGGAGCTTTGGAAGAGGGCACCGGCTTTCCGTCGACAGTATTAGGCTCCATTAGTTCAATACGAGTCCCATCAGGATCGAATAGATTTGCCTGCCGCTTGCCGTTCTTACCAATCTTTATCTCAATCGGTCTGTTGTAACTCTTGCGCGCTGGCCGGGATTCGAGCATTGCCACGGCCGCTTTGATGTCGGGAGTGATCAGACAAATATGATTCTTAACGCCAACCTGTGCGACATCTTGCGGAGTGGAATAGAGCATCAACTCAAGATAGTCTGGACCGTCGGGAACCCGAAGATTGACCCAGCTCAATACGTCGAGCGACGCACCGCCTCGCCAAAATTCCTGGAATCCCAGAATATCGCCGTAGAATTTCATGGCTGGATCGAGCGCCCCAACCAACACACCGAGGTGCGCGATGTGTGTTGAGACGCGAGTGTCAGGCATGAATTTACCCTTCTCGCGTAGCGTCCAACTATCAGGTTGATACTGAACAATCTCCACGGTGTGCCCATCCGGGTCGACAATGTTGAAGTTCGAATTTCCGATACGACCTTTTCCAACTGTGTCTGGCACTTTGACTCCTCGCGTCGCCAGAAATGCGCGCATGCCCTCCGCAGAGTCAGTGTAAAAGGCGATGTGATTAAGATGCCCGTCTTGCTTCGGAGCTTCCGCGAAGAGCTCTATGTATTGCTCATCATTAATCTTGATGAAAGCGATCCGATCCGACCCGTCGTCGCGCTTCAAAACAAAGGGTTCAGCAAACCCGAGAAAATCCTTGTAGAAAGCACGCGAGGCTTGCAGATCGCTGACGTACAGCGCCATGTGCGCTACACCAAGAACGCGAGGCCGAGTTTGCTTCTGACCGATCGCTAAGCCGCAAAAGAAAACCACAACCCACATCAGCGCTGCCATTCGCTTCATACGTGAATGCTCCTACGAAGTGTCAACAAAATCACCGAACGCTTCTTCGACGTCAAGAATCGGATATGCCATCAGGAATTAAACTAGGATCGTACAAGATCACAGTCACTAAAAGCCGGCAATTCGAGGTGGATAATAAAGCGGTTTTAGATTATCTACGCTTTCAAATGCTTATCTCCGAGATAGGCACCTCTAACATGGAGCACATGGACTTTGCGACCCTTGATCGTAAACAGGATGCGATAGCGACCGACAACCATCTGCCGAATTTCTTCGGAGAACTCATTATCTTCAGGCGCAAGCGGAAAAGCTTTTGGAACGACGGCTAGTTGTTCTGAAATTGCTTTGCGCAACTGTCGAACCCATTGTTCTGCCTCATGCCTCCCCCACTTGCGACGTCCCCAATCAAACGACTCGCGCACGTCAGACTGAGCCGATCTCTCAAAGACAACGACATAGCGTTTCATTCGCGCTCTGAGATGCCTTTCTCAGTGAAGAATTCCTGAAAGAACTTTTCCGACGATTTGCCTGCGTTTCGCTTCATGCTTTCGAGTCCACGCTTAATCCCTTCAATCGCTTCCATCCTGTCTTTAGCCTCCAAGAGTTTCTGGTAGCTTTCAGCGTCCTGAACGACGAGTTCCGCTTTGCCATTTACAGTCAAGACTACCGGCTGCCCGGTCTTCTTCAATTGACGGACCAATTTCGCGGTGTCGCGTTTGAATGTGCTAAGACTATGAATGTCCCGCGTGAGTTTCATCGAATTGCTCCCTTGCTAAATCTGCATCGAATTTCGCAACAGGATTGTAGCATGATGCTTGACACTTCGAATAAGAAGCGGGTTAGGCAAACGCGTAGGTCCATGATAGGGTGCACAGCGAACCGAGTTCCAACTTACTCTCTTCTCAGCTCCTCTGGAATCACCCAGATCACCTGAAGTCCACAGCCTAACAATCTAAGGAGCTACTCATGTTTACACGACATGTAATAATGGAATTGAAGCCGAACGCCGCGAAAGAGTTCGCCAATGTTATTAATAACAAAGTCTTGCCACTCCTAAGCAAACAAAAGGGATTTCGCGATCTGATCACTTTTGGCGCCCCAGATCGTTCGGAAGCTATTGCTATCAGCTTCTGGGACACGAAAGAGGAGGCAGATGCCTACAATGCCACTGGATATTCAGAAGTGTTGAAGGACCTCACTGGTTTGGTTGAAGGAACGCCCAGAGTGGGTACAGCTGAGGTTGTGACTTCCACGTTTCAGAAACTCGCCGCTGCTAAAACCGCGTAAAACCAGTCACTAGCAGTCGACAATTTGCGCACCAACTAAAACGTAAGAAGGTGCGCAAAAATCAACGCTCTCGACCTCTGTCGGGCCTTCCCGCACACGAAAGGACCTGAATTGACGAAAAAATTGACAGGTATGCTAATGCTGACGTTTGTGGTAGTCATTGCAGCTGCAATCGCTACCGCGCAAACGAAGATTAAGCTAACGAATGAACAGATGTTAATAGCATTAGACAAGCAGTGGACGGCCGCTGAGTTGCGCCTGAATGCCGACGATCAGAAGACGATCAGTCGCATCGTAGCTGAAGACTACACTGGTACGACCGCATTAGGTCAAATCGAAAACAAGGCGCAGTACATCGCGGCACTCAAGTCCACCCAGGATACCGACGTGGCCGACGAGTACGTGGTCCATTTCATGGACGGAGGCAAGCTAGCGATCATGTCGCACCGCGGAACGATCAACGGGAAGCCGACCTATCGCAGCACGCACGTGTGGGTGAAACGCGGAAGTAATTGGGAACTCCTCCATAACCACGTCAGCAACATCTCAGCACCCGCCATCGCTACCAACTAGGTAACGCATCGCAGGCGATACGCGGTTTGAAGAAACGAAAACGGGCAGTAAGTGATTAATTCACTTACTGCCCGCAATTGTTTGATTGAGTGAAGGAATCAGCGCGCTGCCTGGGCTGCAGGCAGTTTCTTGAAACCCTCTTCCAGGGCCTTCCGCAATCGATCGACTGCCGTTGTTGGATCGCCGCCGAAAAAGGGATCTGTGTACAACAGAACGTCTCCACTTCTGGCATCCACTATCCCGATCTGTAATTTCAGATAAGCGGGAACTCCGCCAACTAACATGATAAAAGCAGTTTTCCCTTCAGTCAGTTTCTTCCCTTCGCCACGAATGAAGACAATCGCATCAGTATCCTTCTCCAGGTTCAGGTTGAGCACCTCATCTCCCATTGAGAAGCGGCCCTTCTTAACGTCGCTCCGCTTTTTCATGATCTTGGGTAGCAGATCATCAAACTTGGTTTGAAAATCGGCGACATTGTAGTTCGGTTGAGAATCGGTCTGGCCCGCAGTCGGTGAGGCTACCGTGGTAATGTTTTTCTGTTTCGACAGGACTTCAGCAATCATCTTTTCTACACGCGTGCTCAGGGCGTCAGACTCAGCTGCCATTCCTTCTGGACCCTTCATGCTGTCGCGGACCACATTCACTTTCGCAGGGAGAACAACAACGGAGCGAATCGTGGTTTCTTTCGACTTGATCTTAGGATGAAGAAACTGCGCGTGGATTGGGGCAATGAGACCTGTGAGCAGCAACATTGCGACTGCCAAGATTAATGCTGGGATTACTGCTCGCAACCTGACGGAACTGATAAGCCTCAATTTGGGGTTCTCCTTAACGTTTCAATACGTCTCTTAATTCGTTCGCGATCGTTTGCTGTGGGCGCCAACTCAATGTACTTCTCATATTCCGATGCGGCATCGTTTGTTCGTCCGAGCTTTTCATAAAGCATTCCCAACCCACGATGTGCGGTAGGCACTGGGTTCTCAGCGTTTAATGCGCGCAGGTACAATTCTTCGGCCTTTTGTTGGTGCCTCTGCCAATTCTCTTTACCCGCCGGCGTCTCAAACAGTAGACGCTCTTCTTCTTCCAGCGTGCGTTTCTCACGATTCTTCGCAGCATCTTTCTTGGCGCTGTTTGTCAGTTCCTTTTCCGTTAGCTGAGGGGAACGAGGCCCAAGAGTTCGATAGGCTTCTGCCAACCAGAACAGGTTTTCCGAACTAGCACGAAAATCCACCAGACGTTGCGCGTCAAGAACCGCTGCATGAAAACGTCCAGCGCCAATCGACAATTGAAGATCGTGGTGCATTACCGATTCCATGGTCTGGAAGTAAGCTGCGCGCTCTCGATTCAACTCCATCTGATGCGTCACTCTGTCGGCCCGCGCGCCGAGATACGCACTCAGATACCTAATTCGCTCATCAAGTGAAGGATGGTCGTTGTAGAACAACCTGATGTTATCGCCTTCGAGATCTCTATCCAGCAACTTCATCACGTTGACCATTTCTTCTGGCGCGTATTCGGCGCTGATCATGATGTCCACACCTTTAAGATCAGCTTCACGTTCGAGGTCCCGGCTGTAACCATAGATCGTGGCCATCAAAATAAACGGAGCAACTGTCGTCACCGCCATGATAACTGCGCCAACGATGCCGAGCGGTGCATATGCGCCGACTGCTGCCATGATGTTCATCGTGAGAAATTTTTTGCGGTTACTGCGATTCTGGACATACGGATGCCGCCGCATAACATGGGTCAGCTCATGTGCGATGATTGCAGCCAGTTGTGATTCGTTATCGACCAGGACAATCAATCCTGTAGTGATGTATATCGAACCATTCGGGAGTGCGAAGGCGTTCGGCTGCGGGTCGCGGAGCACGCGAAAGTTCCACGACACCCTCTCCAGTTCGAGACCCTTTGGAACCAGCGACCGTCCGATGCGACGCACGTAAGCATTCGCCGCGTCGTCATGCAGCACGAGACCGTCACGCTCAAGCTTGTTATCGAGCAGAACAGACTGCTCAAGAATCTCTAAATCGACATCGCCAAACTTGAACTCTTCCCTGGTAGGCGGCGGAGTCGCTTCGACAGGCGCAGTTTTCTTTTGCGCCATCGCGATTGGACAAACCGAGGTGAACACCAGGCAGAAGCTCAGTGCCGCGACTATTAAACTAGTAGACTTTTGGAGGAGCATAACAGGTGAAACTCTAAGAACGTGAAGGGACAGCGCTGACTTTCGTCGAATTTTTCTAGATAGTCAAGACGTGTCTTCTTAGGTTGTCGCTCTAATTCAACTGAAACAAATTGGGAAGGCAGAGACTGAGTTAAAAATCGATTTTGCCTTGGGGCTCTATTGGTGTTAGTTCCTGTGAGTTCGTGGAACGCTTTTTTCGGCCTAACATACGATCCATGCGCATCACACGAATTAACACGAACAAATCTCAGAATGAAATAGGAGCCAGACGCAATCGTGTTGTGGGAGAGATTATTGTGTTGTCGGCTGGTTATGTATCAACACGTTGCCACCGACTAATCGACCGTCGGTGACCAGTTCTCGCAGAGCCGTCACCTAACCTTTTGCTCCGATCCCGAAGACGTGATTCTGACCGCGAATGATAATCATCTTCCCTGCGATCGCCGGCGTGGCCATCACGACTTCTCCCATAGCGTTTCTCGCAAGCAATTCAAACGTGGTCCCTGCCTTGATAACAAACACATCACCATCCTCGCTGAAGAAGTAGAGTCTGCCATCGGCAGCAACAGGTGACGCTGCGAATGAGCCACCACTCCCGAGTCGAGCACGAAATGTTGACTCGCCAGTACTGGCGTCGTACTGACTCAAGATGCCGTTGTCAGTACAAACATACAAATAACCCTTGTAGACAATCGGCGTAACTATGTGTGGTCTAATCTGTGAGTTCCGCCATGCGATCTTCTTAGTGTCTGCTTCAGCCGGTTTGATTTCTCCCCTGACTCCGGCACGCACGGCATAAAAAGCGTGTCGCTCATTCGAGGAACCACCGCCGAGAAAGTACAAATCATTTGCAGCGATCGGAGTAGGGATTTTCACATCTACGCCGTCACCGATTCTCCACAACTCTTTTCCAGTTTGAGGATCATAGCCACGGTAATACTTCGTCCCACTGGTAATTAACTCAGCGCCTTCCTTACTTTCGTAAATGGTCGGCGTACTCCACGAACTGTCCTCTTCACGCGGGGTTTGCCAGACGCGTTTACCATTCGCAAGATCGTAAGCAGCAACAAAGGACTGGTTCTGTGTGTCGCATTGGACAATTACCAACTGCTTGTAAATGATCGGAGAACTACCAAAGCCCCAGTGAAAATCAGGACCAGCAGTCCAACCGCCATCCAGCGTACCTAGATCTTGTTTCCACAAAAGCTTTCCGTTCAGGTCAAAGCAGTAGAGGCCTTCTGAGCCAAAAGAAACGATCAGGTTTTTGCCGTCCGTAGCCGGAGTGGGGTTGGCGTAACTTGCTTTGACGTGCCGTCTGACTTTAGGCACACCTTCGTAAATCCTTTTCTCCCAGACGACGCTCCCGGTGTTCTTGTTAAGACAATAAACTCGAAAACTATGCTTCGAATTGTCGTCGGCGGAGGCTGCTGTCTCGGTTAGACCATGCACAAACTGGGAATTGATGGCGCTGCTCACCGCAGTCGTAACAAATATGCGATCACCCCAGATGATTGGACTCGAGTGACCGAGACCTGGGATTGGAGTCTTCCATAAAACGTTGAGTGACTTTTCTGTGTCCCAGGTCGTCGGTGGAGTGTTGCCGTCAGCAACACCCGCACCATTCTGTCCGCGAAACGATGGCCAGTTTTGCGAATACACCACTGCCGTCAAACCGAGAGTCAGAGCAACTGCAAGTAAAGATTTCATAACCTTCCTGTCCGGTCTTCTCTGTGCTACCTCGGTGTTCTCTGTCTCTGTGGTTGTCTTAGTGCCTCGTCATAGTTCCCACATTGACACAGAGCGCACTGAGGTAGCACAGAGAAATTCAAACTAGGGCACTACCCAAACGGGACCCTTTACCTACTTCTTCTTTTTCGCGATGTATTCCTTTGCGAAATCGAATTGGCGACCTTGACTGCGCATCCCTATTCGATTGGCTTCTTCCACTGCCTTGTCGAATTCCCATCCATCGCGCAGCACGCGGCGAATCATCCAGAAAGCACCGACACGACTACCGACAGCGCAGTGAATAAACACTGGACCATTCTTAAGTTGTTCGTCAGTTAGCTTGAGAAAATCATCCGCATCCAGCTCGTCAGGTTCGTTGAATGCGACGGGAATGTTGAAGTAGGCCATCCCTAACTTCTTCACTGTTGCTTCCTCGCCCACACCATCAAACTCGCCCTGTGGACGTAGGTTGATGACGACCTTGACGCCCGCGTCCTTAAGTTTAGGAAAATGCTCTGGCCATGGTTGGCCACCGGTCCAGACCTGGTCTGTTACCTTCAGGAAACGAGGAATGCCCGTGAGCTCACTCATAGCCGCAGTCTTCTCAATCAACGTCATGTCGCACGCGGGGCAGTTTCCCGGGTCGTTATGCACCGTTCCATCATTGCTGCAACCGCAAGGTGGGCATACATACTGTTTCTTCTCTTGCGCACGGCCACCCGTCGTGAGCGCCAGCGTTGCCAGGGTGAAGGAACCTGCCACAACAAACTCTCTTCGGTTCATTGAAATTTGTCCTTTCGAAACTTATCGACCCTAAGCCGTAGGTTCGGTATCAGGCTGGTGACTCTAATCCTATTTGTGGTGGCGCGGAGGATGTTTGAAGCGAACTGGCTTTAGATTGGTAGGAACGGAGTGAAACGGGTGACGAGTCGTTCCGCTAGGTTGAGGGATCTTCTGGGGCAGTGATTCAACTCCGATATCGTATCTCAAGCAATTGTTTCTATTCGTGCCGGGTCGGAACTATCGACATAGGAGACATCGCGACGTGTTATCTTTATCTCCAATGAGATCCTACATGTTTGCCATTACGCTTATCGTTAGTTTGCTGCTAGCGAGTCCAGAATCATCCGCTAACCGCGGGTATGGTCAGGTCAACTTTGCCAACTCGGGCTCTCCCGCTGCTCAGGCTGACTTCCTCGATGGCCTGGCGTTGCTTCACGACTTCGAGTATGCGGCCGCCGCGGCCGCTTTTCGGCGGGCCGAGGCCGCAGATCCCGGTTTCGCCATGGCTTACTGGGGCGAAGCCATGACCTACAACCACCCGATCTGGATGCAGCAAGATCTCAAGGCCGCGCGTGCTTCCCTGAATAAACTGGCGCCCACCGCTGCAGAGCGGCGAACCAAAGCTAAGACCGATCGTGAGAAGGAATATCTCGACGCTGTTGAGATCCTCTACGGAGAGGGCAGCAAGGAAGAACGCGATTTTCAGTATGAAGCCGCGTTGGCCCGACTCCATGCGCGCTATCCTGATGATGTCGACGCCGTCGCTTTCCACGGACTCGCTATCCTCGGAACGGCACATGGAGGGCGCGACATCGCGACCTACATCCGAGCTGCCAATATGCTCGAACAAGCTTGGAAAAATCATCGCGAACACCCGGGACTCCTCCACTACCTGATCCATAGCTACGACGATCCAGCCCATGCTTCGCGTGGTCTGCCAGCGGCGCGGATCTATGCGAGGGTCGCGCCGAACGCGGCACACGCCCAACACATGACGTCACACATCTTCCTTGCGCTTGGGATGTGGACCGAAACTGTCGATGCCAACATCGCGGCGATCGCGGCAGTAGATCGTGAGCTCAAGTCGAAAGGCAAGGCTCCACTCGGGTGCGGCCACTATCCTAGCTGGCTCGAATACGCTTACCTGCAACTTGGTGAGTCGGAAAAAGCTAAGGCCGCACTCAGCTTGTGCCGCACTTCACTCGAAGCGCAGGCAACGGTGGACCATCAGGGCCACTCGATGGATCCGGATGACAGCCTTAGTGGATCCTTCGCAAATATGCGGCTCCGCTATCTGCTCGATTCCGGAGACTGGTCCGGTGACGTTGCGGGTTGGACTTTGAGGAAGACTGCCGGCGCGGGTGCCCGGCTGGATTTTGCGTTTGCTCGGGTCATCAGCGAGATCAATCAGCGACATGGCGCCGCAGCCAAGGAGGCTCTGGCCGCGCTTGAGGCCGTAGCCAACGAGGTGATCGACATCGAGACAAAACGAAACGCAGCCGATCCGACCGACCGCGTCCGACCGGAGATTTTCCTTCTTGAAGCTCGAGGTTTGCTGGCTGAGCTAGATGGCGACTCAAGTGGTGCCGAGAGATTGTTGCGACAGGCGGTCGGCCTCGAAGAAAAACTCCCCATCGCGTTTGGCCCGCCTACTATCGATAAGCCGACCCACGAGCTTCTGGCGGAATTCCTACTCCGGCGCGGTCGAAAAGAGGAAGCTAACTCCGAATTCAAGAGGGCCTTGGCCATTACTCCAGGACGCCGCCTCGCCGAGCAGGGACTCGCTACCACATCCGGCG
>Ga0207689_10006351_pt1 | contig 10467 bp, 12 predicted proteins | sample KBSMisM52_FD_184312 | JGI IMG/M metagenome (GOLD analysis project Ga0207689, IMG submission 184312) | Miscanthus rhizosphere microbial communities from Kellogg Biological Station, Michigan, USA - KBS Miscanthus M5-2 (SPAdes) (version 2) | ecosystem: Host-associated > Plants > Roots >... | reverse complement strand
AGGAGGAGGCACCTTCTCCTCCTGAGTCATAGGTTCGCGCCGATTGAAAAGTTCCGTCGCCATTACCGAGCAATACACCAATCACACCGTCCCCGTTCGGACAAGTGGTAGTCGGGTAGTCGGCCGTACAGGATCTTGTCGGGGTTGTACACCTCGCCGTGGCGCATCACGTGCACGATTGTCTTCTCTGTCATGCCGGTTTAGTCGCTTTCGCGGCGGCGAGGGCGGCGCTGGGCAGCGCATCGGCGATGCACTCGAATGCCTCGTCATCCAGAACTGTTGAGACGAACCAGGTTTCGAACGCGCTTGGCGGCGGGTAAACGCCCGCGTCGAGCAGCGCGTGGAAGAACGGCGGGAAGCGCCAGGTCTCGGTGGCTCGCGCGGCCGCGAAATCCTGGACAGGCTCTTCGGCGAAGAACACACTGAGCATGTTCCCCGCGCGCTGAACCTGGTGTGCCACATCGGCTTCTGTCAACGCCCGGCCGAGCAGCGCCGCGAGGCGGTCGGCGTTGGCGTCCAGCACTGCATAGGCGGCGTCGTCGGCGGACCGCAGTGTCGCAAGCCCGGCGGCCATGGCGACCGGGTTACCCGACAGGGTGCCCGCCTGGTACACCGGCCCAAGCGGCGCGAGCCGCTCCATCACCTCGGCGCGGCCGCCGAATGCGGCGGCGGGCAGACCACCGCTCATCACCTTTCCGAAGGTGAACAGGTCGGCGTCGACGGGATCGATGCCGTACCAACCGGATCGGCTCACCCGGAAGCCGGTCATCACCTCGTCGGAGATCAGAAGCGCGCGGTGGTTGGCGGTGATGCGGCGCAGCGCCGCGTTGTAGCCGGGCAGCGGCGCGACCGTGCCCATATTGCCGGCGCTGGCCTCGGTGATGACGCAGGCGATCTCGTCGCCGAACCGTCCGAATACCTCTTCGACCGCGGGAATGTTGTTGTACGGCAAGACGATCGTGTCGGCGGTGGCCGCGCCGGTCACCCCAGGCGATGACGGTAGCCCCAGAGTGGCGACACCCGAGCCGGCATCGGCCAGCAGTGCGTCGCTGTGGCCGTGGTAGCAGCCGGAGAACTTGATGATCTTGGCGCGGCCGGTGTAGCCGCGGGCCAGCCGGATCGCGCTCATGGTGGCCTCGGTGCCGGAGTTGACCATGCGGAGCCGCTCCACCGCAGCCACGCGGCCGATGATCTCGGTGGCCAGTTCGGTCTCCGACGGTGTGGGCGCGCCGAACGACAAACCATCAGCGGCGACGCGCTGTACTGCCTCTACGACGGCGGGGTGGGCGTGGCCGAGGATCATCGGCCCCCAGGAGCACACCAGGTCGACGTAGCGGTTGTCGTCGGCGTCGGTCAGCCAGCACCCCGTCGCGGAGGTGATGAACCGCGGAGTGCCGCCGACCGAGGAGAAGGCCCTCACCGGCGAGTTCACCCCGCCGGGGATGGCGGCGCACGCGTCGGCGAACAGCTTCGCGGAGACGTCGGTGCGGTGCATGACCACTAGTGTTCCAGCCCGGCCGAACGCGCCAACTACAGGGTGTAGTGGTCAGCCCTTGGGAGTGACGACGAACACCGGGTGATCGGCCTCGCCGGGCAGCTTACGGAAGTAGCCTTCGACGGCGCGGCCGGCTTTCTCGCGGTAGGCGGTGAGGACCGCCTGACGGTCCTGTTCGGGGATTTCCCGCGCGACATACGCCGTCGACCCGATCGTCGCGTTCGGATCGGCCCGCAGATTCTTCACCCACTCGGCTTCGCCGCGGGTGGATACCACGTACTTGGTTCCACTGACGTCGACCGGGATCACCGGAATCTCTTGACGTTCCTTGCTGCGGCGCCTGGTCACGGTCAGCTTCTCGGTGTTGCTCATCCCGGTCGCCATGGCGATCTTGTTGAAGACCGTGCGGGTGAACCAGGGAGGCTTGAGATAGGCCATGACCTAACAGTTTGATTGCTTTCAAGCAATTACCGCAATGGCTGGCGCGGTTCAACCGGTACTTCACCAACCGATCCAGTGGATGTGGGCTGGCTGGGCGCCAACCACGGGCACCCTCGAGCACCGCCGTCGGTAAAGGTTGCGTGGCAGCCGATCCTCGCGCCGTTGCCGTTCGAACAGGCGGTGCTTCTCAAGCGCGTCTAGTTCGCGCGCCTACGTTGGCACGGATGGGCCCGGCGGCGACGGTGGTGAACGGCACCGCGACCGGGAAATCCCCGTCTACCGAACGGATCTCGAGTGACCGGACGATGGTTGCCACGGCGAGGGTCGTTTCCAGCATCGCGAAATGTTCACCGATGCACGAGCGCGGTCCTGCGATGAACGGAACGAATTGCCAACGGTGCCTGCCTTTGGAGGCTTCCGGGCTGAACCGGTCGGGATCGAAGACCAGCGGCCGGTCCCACAAGGCGGGATCCCGATGCAGGGCGTAGATTCCCACGGCCATGATGCTGCCCGCCTCAACGCGGTATCCACCGACCGGGATGTCGTGCACCGCAAGTCGCGCTACCCCCGCGGCGGGCGGCTGCAATCTGAGCGCCTCGCGCAACACCTGGACGGTGTATCCGAGCCGGGCGACGTCCTCGGGTGTCAGCTCCCGATAGCCGATCTCGGTGGCCTCCGCGGCGACTCGGTCCTGGATTTCGCGATGATGCCCCAGCGCCCACAGCGCATAGGTAAGGACCGTCGCGGTGGTGTCGTGGCCGGCGAGCATGAAGATCAGCAGGTCGTTGCAGATGTCGTCGTCGGAGAGCACCTGGCCGGTTTCCGGGTCGGTAGCCGCAATCAACGCGTGAACCAGCGGCGCGTCCAGGTGCGGATCGGCACGGCACGCCTGCAGCATCTCACTCGTCACCTTGCGCATCGAGGTGACCGCGGCACGGGCGCGGCGACGGGCCGGGGTCGGTAGCCATCGCGGTGCACGCACGGGCCGGAGCGCGCGATCGGCGGTGTAAGAGGATGCGACATGCATGTGGTCTGCGACGACATCTGCGCGTTCGTTGAGGTCGACACCCAGAACCGAGCGGCCCAGCGACCGCATGGTCAGCCGACGGCATTCGACGTCGAGGTCGACGATACCGCCGTCACGCCAATGAGCGACGAAAGTCTCCGCGGCCCGCGACATCTGGCCGCCGAAATCTCGGACGTTGTGTTTGGTGAAGACCGGTTGTAATGCGCGCTTGCGCGGCAGCCAGGACTCGGTCGGCAGGACGAACAGGCTGTCCCCCGCCATGTTGCGCACTTCCTTGTGAATGATGCACCGCTCCGACGACCCGTGGGAGCGACCCAACACGTCGCGGATGCCGTCGGGCGAGGTGACCGCCACGATCGGCGGAACCAGCCACTTCGGCCCGAACTTGATCCGCGTCACGGGACCGCCGGCGTCGCGTATCAGTTCCTGCCCGGTGCTCAGGCTTCGTACCAACTTCACCAACTGCCGAAGCGGCAGCGGGTTCTTCGGTGCCAACGGCAGCGTGCCGACGTCGGTGATCGCGACCATCTCAATGAGAATCGCGCCACATGAGTCGAGCCGCAAGAGGGGTGCGCCACAAGGGGCGCCTAGATCAGATGATTGACGCCAGCGAAGATTATCGTTGGTATTGCCCGTCATAGCAGGGGGTTTGTGCGTCAGCCTCTAGTCGCAGGGCGGCGCGGTTAGCTTGTTCCGAAGAATACGGCGGCATTTCTGATAGCACCTATCGCCGAATTCTTATACTCCCGCGAACATTTCAATCATCGGACCAGAAAAGCTTTAACGGCTTCGACGGATTGCGCGGCGGATTGGCCACTGCGGCGCTGGTCCACCAGACGCGCACCCTGGTAGCTGGTGACCGTCACCTGGCGTCCGTGCATCGTTGTCGATGCCGATGCTTTCAGAACCGGCGGGATCAGTGCAGGATGATCGCGCCGAAAAGCCGTTCACCATCATGGAATTCGAGATGTCCCACCCTTCGGCTGAGGACGCGCTTGAGACCGGCAAACGTGAAGTCACCTCAGCGCTGTCGAACGCACGCGGGTGAAGAGCGCCGATCGCGTTCGTGTGTCGCCTGGGTCGATCCCTAGTCGTCCCGATTGGCCGCCCAAGCGTGACGTCTAGGCGGACCAGCTCAGCACCCGGCCCTCGCCCGTCATCATCACCGTTCCGGGCATGACCCGCAGCCGATACGGGCTCAGCCGCAGCGCGGCAAACTGATCGGACGTTGGGCCGTCGGCCCAGATCGGGATGATCGTCGGGTCGTAGCCGACCGGCGCAGGACCCGTCGCGAACTTGTTCCACACTGCGGCTCGGGTGTCGTCGTCGTAATACCACTCCACCAGGCACTCCGCGGTGCAGGTGTCGTGGGTCGTGGTCCAGTAGCTGACCGCCATCTCCGGGTGAACGGCGAGGTGCGCCTTCTTCACCGGGCTGGGCACCGTGGCGATCCAGCCCAATAGGTCGGTACCGTCCCACTCCCAGATCGGATGCAGGATACGGGTGCGGGGCCGACCGTTTTCGTCGACTGTGGCGACGGAAGCCCACACGATCGAGTGAGCCATTTCAATGAAGGCCGGCGCAATCTGCTCAAGCGGTGTCACGCCTGCCAACCCTAGGCACCGTGACAAGCGCCCGGGTTTGAAGCGTCACTCCTCTTGCTTCTTGCGGAATTCCTCCGTCTTGCGGAATTCGACCTTGCCCTCTTCGGCGGTGGTTTCGATGTTGCCTTTGTCCTTGTCGTCGACCCAATCCGTGACGGCCGTTCCGGAGACCGTCCCTTCGCTGCCGGGCAGGCTGGTTGTCTGAAGCGTGTCGTCGTAGGCCTTGGCCATTTCCTTCGCCTTGTCCCGGTGCTCATCGGTGACCTCAGGCTTCTCGGTCATTTGCCCGGAACCGGTTTGTTGCTGTTCTTCAGTACCCATGTGGTACGGCTGCCCGATCGACCGGAGTACGAAACGCAGCGCAGCTAATCGGCCGGCACCGCCCGCAGTTCGACAGGGAGGCTGGGCAGGAAGTGCTGCACCGCAAAGGCGCGGATGTCGTCGGCGGTCTCGAGTGGTTGCGCGCTGGGCAGCAGTAAGACCATCGCTGCGTAGCGCAGGATCGTATCGGCCAGCTCGGTGATGGCCTGCTCTCCGATCTGCTCGGCGAAGCCGGTCGGAAAGATCACCCGCAGTGCTTCGGCCATCCGCTCGATCGCTGTGGCGTAGTGCCGTCCGCCCAGCTCGATCACCAAGCCGGGCTCGTAGGTGATCATCCGATCCAGCTTCCGGTGGCGACGAAACTTCAATATCGACGGCGTGAATGCATCGACGTGGTAATTCGATTGCGGCCCGGCCTGTTTCAACTCGGCCGCGATCGGCGAACAGGACGTTCTCGCGCTCGATGACGGCGGACACCAGTTCGTCCTTATTGGCGAACCGCAACGCGGCGAAAGCCGTGCTGTCCGAACTCGACGATGGCGGCGTCGCGGGTGAGCGGGCTCACGCAACCCGCCGAAACGGACGTTTGGGCGGGAAAGTGCGAGTAGATCTCGCCCTTTCGTCGATTTCGACGCGTCAGGAGCGCCGAAGGCGCGCGATCCCGACGACCACCAGCACCCCGCCAACCGTCGCCAGGAACAACGACAGCACCAGCAGCGGCGGGCTGTAGACCACCGACGTCGTCTGCGGTTCACCGTCCAGCACCGGCGCGACCGTCACCGTCGAGCTGGCGGCCAACCAGCTCAGCACACAACCAAGCGCCGCGATGACGGCCACCACCAGTTCGATCCGGGCCCTCATGACGCCGGTTCCGGCGGTATGCGCTCTTCCACCGCGTGGGTCAGCGCGGCCCGCAGTTGCTGGTGCTTGCGCGCCCACGCCTGAGCGGCGCGATCGTTGGTCAGCTTGAGGCCGATGCCGGTGCGTCCCCGCGGTACGCCGGTGAGCTCCCCTAGCGCGCGCGCCGACTGCCACTTCGGCTCGTCGGGGCCCTTCGGCTCGGGGTAGATCCGCACGATCTCGTCGATGCGGACGCGTTCCGTACCCTGCCGCAGATGGTCCGGCGTCACTTCGACCGACGTGTGGATGCGGGCGGCCTTCACCTGAATCGCGAGGAAGCCGCTCACCAGAACGAAGAAAATGCCGGGGACCAGCAGCTGTATGCCGTAGCCAGCAGATATCTGAATCAGCGTCATGGCGACCGCCGCTGCGGGGCCTGCCACCAGCCACCACCAGCTGGCGCCCTGCTCGTAGAAGAGCACCTCGGGCGGCGGGCCGATGTGTGTCACTCCGTCTCCTGCACGGGCGTCGATGCGGCCGGTCGGGTGATCAGCACGGTCCCGGCGATCAGCGGAATGACCGCCAGCAATGTGAGCACGTGTACCACCCCGAATACCGCCAGGAGAGCGACCAGCACGACGATCGTCAGCGACAGAACCAGCGCGGCCCGTCGGAAGCGGGCGTCTCCGCTGCGGGTGCGGCCGGCCAGAAACGCCATCGCGGCACCCGCGAGCGCGGTGATCACGCCCCCACCCCGGTACATCATCGGAAGGGCCGACACCGACGCGGCGATCAAGCCGCCGACGATCAGAAGTATCGAAGCGACTACCCAGCACCAGAATGCGGCGGTGACGACACGCGGTCGCGACTGTAGGGGTGTCATGTCCCGGCCAGCCTAACGGGTTACCGAGTGAAGAACGTGTGAGCATCCTTGCGATGCAGCAGGAACACACCGCCAACGATCAGCACCGACCCGACGATCGCGGTGACCGCGTACGTGACCGCCGCGGCGGTAGGGCGGCCGATGGTGAAAAGGCTGGTCCCGGCGTAGACCACCGACGCCATTCCGCCGCCCGTCAACAGCGTGCGCGCCCACCGGTATCCGTGCCGCATGAGAATCAGGAACGTCACCACGACCGCCGACATCACGACAACGAACACCGTGGAGATCGCGTACACGATCGTCGGAGGATGCTTCGCCCCGCTCACCACGAGGTCGACGACGTATCCGACCACCATCAGCGGCAACGCCGCCACCCACAGCCAGAATCCGGTGTCGACGTCCACTGGCCTGGTCGGCTCCGTCGTGGTCGGGTGCGGCTCAGTCATATGTCGCCGGCCTTCCGGCTCCGGTGCATATGTCGCCGGCCTTCCGGCTCCGGTGTCACGCCAGCCAGCTGCCTACGTCGGCCGCCCAGTACGTCAGCACGATGTCGGCGCCCGCGCGGCGGATGCTGGTCAACGTCTCCAACGCTACGGTCTGCAGATCAATCCAGCCATTTGCGGCGGCGGCGCTGATCATCGCGTACTCGCCCGAGACCTGATACGCCGCCACCGGCACCGGTGAGATGTCCGCGGCGGCACGCACCACGTCGAGATAGCTCATCGCCGGCTTGACCATGATGATGTCGGCGCCCTCGTCGATGTCCAGCTCGACCTCGTGCACCGCTTCACGGGCGTTGGCCGCGTCCTGCTGATACGTGCGGCGGTCGCCGCTCAGGCTGGAAGCCACGGCCTCACGGAACGGGCCGTAGAAACCCGATGCGAACTTGGCGGCGTAGGCCAGGATCAACGTGTCGGTGTGACCCGTGGCGTCCAGGCCGTCGCGGATCGCCGCGACCTGGCCGTCCATCATCCCGCTCGGACCGACCACATGCGCACCCGATTCTGCTTGCACCACAGCTAATTCCACATAGCGGGCGTTGGTGGCGTCGTTATCAACCCTGCCCGACGCGTCCAATACCCCACAGTGGCCGTGGTCGGTGAACTCGTCGAGGCAGGTGTCGGCCATCAGCACGGTGTCGTCGCCGAGATCCTTGGCCAGATCGCGCAGCGCGACGTTGAGGATGCCGTCCTCGGCCACACCGGCCGAACCGGTGGCGTCCTTGTCCTCATCCCGCGGCACCCCGAACAGCATCAGTCCGCCGACGCCGGAAGCCACCGCGTCTGCGGCGGCACGGCGCAGCGAGTCACGGGTGTGCTGCACCACGCCGGGCATCGAGGAGATGGGCCGCGATTCCGCTATCCCGTCGGCGACGAACATCGGTAGCACCAAATGCCGTGGCTCCAGCGAGGTCTCCGCCACGAGTCGGCGCAGCGGTGGCGTCGACCGCAGCCGGCGCGGGCGGTGACTAGGAAATGACATGCAACGCCACTCCTGTTGCTATCGCCGGCGGCTCTTCTTGCGCGGCGGCGGCAGCGCACCCTCGGCGCGCAGCCGCGCGGCGTGCTCCGCCAGCGCCTCCACCAACGGGCCCACCGCGGCGACCTCCGGCTGCACGTCGACGCGCAGACCGAATTCCGCTGCTGTTTCAGCGGTTTTCGGGCCGATGCATGCGACGATGGTCCGCGCGTGCGGCTTGCCAGCGATGCCGACCAGGTTGCGCACCGTCGAACTGGAGGTGAAGCAGACCGCGTCGAAGCCACCGGTCTTGATCATCTCGCGGGTCGACGCGGGCGGCGGTGCGGCACGCACGGTGCGATAGGCGGTGACGTCCTCGATCTCCCAGCCGCGTTCGCGCAGACCCTCGGCCAGTGTCTCGGTGGCGATGTCGGCCCGCGGCAGCAGCACCCGGTTGACCGGATCGAAAATGTCGTCGTAGGGCGGGAACTCGTCGAGCAGGCCGAGTGAGGACTGCTCGCCGGACGGCACCAGCTCGGGGTTGATCCCGAAGGCCCGCACCCGGTCCGCGGTCGCCTGACCGACGCAGGCGATCTTCACGCCCGAGAACGCACGCGCGTCCAGACCGAACTCGTTGAACTTCTCCCACACCGCGCGCACCGCGTTGGTGGAGGTGAACACCACCCACTGGAACCGGCCGTCGACCAGACCCTTGACCGCACGCTCCATCTGCGCGGGGCTGCGCGGCGGTTCGACGGCGATGGTCGGCACCTCGATCGGCAATGCGCCGTGGCTGACCAGCTTTTCGCTCATCTCGCCAGCCTGGTCCTTGGTACGGGGCACAAGCACGGTCCAGCCGTACAGGGCGCGGCTCTCCCACCAGTTCAGCTTCGCGCGGTTGGCAACGGTCTTGCCGATCGTCACCACCAGCGGCCCGGCCAAAGGTCCGGCCAGCAGTCCGGAAGAATCCGCGCCCGCCAGCGTGCTCTTGTCGAGCAGGCCGGTCAGCGTCGTTTCCACCGAACGCTGTTGGCACGTCGTGCCATTCGCGGTCACGACGGTCGGCGTGCTGTCGGCCAGCCCGAACTCGATCAGCGTGCGCGCGGCGTCCGGCAGGTGAGATGCGGTGGCGTGCAAGATCAGTGGGCCGGGTGCGGCGGCCAGCGCCGCCCAGTCCACGTCACCGCGGACATCGGCCACGGTGTGCGCCGAACCCAGCGGCAGCCCCGCATAGGTGGGCACCGCGGTGGTGTCGGGCAGACCCGGCACGATCTCGAAATTCAGGTGCGTCTTCGCCAGCGCGTTCACCTCGGTGATCACCGCGTCGACAGACAGCGGATCGCCTGCCACCAGCCGGACCACGTCGACGCCCGTGCGGGCCTCGGCGGCCAGCGTCTTGGCGACCTCTGCCGGATCACCCAGTGCGGGCCGGATGTCGGGGCCGCCGGGGATTTTCGTCGCCGCATTGGCGGCGAGATCCGCCGTCTGCGCCGGATCCATTTCCGAGCCATCTGCATCCGGGCGGGTCGGCTTGCTCGCCTCGGCCGGTTCAGGTCCCGATGGCGGCGGCAGCTCGCAACCCACAAGGGCGAGCACCGCTTCCGGCACATCAGGATCAGTGAAGACCAGCGCGGCGTTGGCGAGCACCGTCCGCGCCCTGGTCGTCAGCAGGCCGGGGTCCCCCGGACCCGAGCCGACGAACGTGATGCGGCCGGGCTTTGTCTTACGCCCTCGGCCTCCATGCCCAGTCATTTGTCTCTCCCAGCCTCCGCCAACAGATCGCGTGCCCCCAGCTCGAACAGCTCCTCGGCCACCGAGAGCCCAAGCTCCCGTGCCCGACCGGTTGTCCCGATGCCGGACGCACGGATCACGTCGGATCCGTCCAGCGTCGCCACGCAGCCGCGCAGCGACAGCTCTTCGAAGACACGGCCGTCCTCATCGATGGACTCGACCACCTCGGCGATCGCCCCCACCGGTGCGGAACAACCCGCCTCCAGTTCGGCGAGCAGGGCCCGTTCAGCGGTGACCGCTGCGCGTGTGTCGGCGTCGTCCAACTCCGCCAGCAGCGCAGCGAGCTCGGTGTCGTCCGCGCGGCACTCGACCGCGAGCGCACCTTGGGCCGGTGCTGGCAACATCTGCACCGGCTCGAGAGTCTCGGTGACATCCGCGAGCCGTCCGATGCGGGCCAGTCCCGCCCGTGCGACCACGATGCCGTCGAGATCACCGTTGCTAACCCTGTTCAACCTGGTATCAAGGTTGCCTCGTAGGGGGCGGATTTCCAAACCGAGACCCAATGCTCTAAGCTGCGCGGTCCGTCGCGGGCTCGACGTGCCGATCACCGACCCCGGGGGCAACTCTCCGAGCACCAGCCCGTCACGGGCCACCAACGCGTCCCTGG
>Ga0207689_10006350_pt1 | contig 10467 bp, 8 predicted proteins | sample KBSMisM52_FD_184312 | JGI IMG/M metagenome (GOLD analysis project Ga0207689, IMG submission 184312) | Miscanthus rhizosphere microbial communities from Kellogg Biological Station, Michigan, USA - KBS Miscanthus M5-2 (SPAdes) (version 2) | ecosystem: Host-associated > Plants > Roots > Rhizosphere... | reverse complement strand
AGCTGAAGTCGTAGCGGCCCTGGATGTTGCTCTCGCGCTTCTGGCGGGCGGGAGTGAGGTTGAGGTCGAAGCCGAAGCGCAGCCGATGCCTCTCGCGCATGACGATCAGGTTGTCCGCGACCTGGTAGCGCGTGGCCTCGAACACGCGGGGTCGCCCGGCGTCGCCGCCGAGCGTCCCGAAGCCGGTGATCGAGATGAGGGGCTGGTCCAGGTTCGGCTGCTCCAGGCGGTTGTCGGTGCCCACCTGCGCCGTGAGCTCATTCAGGAGACTGGTTCCGATCATCGACGACAGCGTGGCCTTCCCGCCATGACTCTCGGTCGTCCGCAGGTAGTTCGTCTGCTCGGCCTGGTCGATGGGCGGTGAGTCGAAGTTGAAGTTCTCGCCGTGCAGCCGCGAGTACGTGTACTGGACGTTGAGACGGTGGGCCGCGGAGAGCCCCACGTCGAGGCGCGCAAACACCGCCGTCGGGTTGTTGGTCCCGTGGTGCTCGCCCTCGAGGGCGGCCAGGGCGGCGGGCACCACGACTCCGGCCGGCTGCGTCTGGAAGTCCGTCACGAAGGGGACGCGCAGGAAGTTCTGCTCGGCGGCGAGGAAGAAATGGGCCCGGTCGGCGGCGATCGGTCCGCCCACGGCGCCGCCGAACTGGTTCTGCTGGTTGTCCAGCGAGCGGCCGAACGCGTCCGCCGATGTCAGCTGCCGGTTGCGGTTGAAGTAGAAGAGCTCGCCGTGAAGCGCGTTCGTGCCCGACTTCGTCACGACGTTGACGAAACCGGCGGCGGTGCGGCCGACGCTGGCGGAGGCGCCGGCGCGCACGACCTGGAACTCCTCGACCGCGGCCTGGGGGAAGAAGAAGACGCCCTCGTTGCCCCCGCGCTGGTTGCCCTGCAGGGGGTCGTTGAAGTCGGCGCCGTCGATCGAGACGTTGGAGTTGATCGAGCGCTGGCCGGAGATCACGAGGCCGGAGCGGTCCGATTCCTGTATCACGGATGGCGTGAGCAGGATGAAGTCGGGGAAGTTCCGACCCCGCGCGGGCAGGTCCGAGATGGAGCGCGGGTCGATGGTCAGGCTTCCCGCGGGATCGGCCTGGTTGATCAGGCTCGCCTCCGTCGAGACCGTGATCGGCTCTTCCGCCGCCATGGCCTTGAGGTCGATGTCGACGGTCTGCGTCGCGCCCACGCGCAACACGACGCCGTCGCGCTTGCTGGCCAGGAACCCGTTGGCGGTCACTTCGAGCGAATAGCGGCCCACGGGCAGCAGCGGCGCGACGAAGCGTCCGTCCGCGCGGGTCACCACGGTGCGCGCATAGCCGGTGGCGGTGGCCGTGATCTTGACGCTGGCGCTGGGGACGGACTTGCCGTCCGGGCCGTGGACCGAGCCCTCGAGGGAGGCGCCCCCCGACTCGGACTGGCCGATGGCGGTTGTCGCGCCGGGGCCGGCCGCGAGAAGCGCGGCCAGAAGAATGGGGAAGTATCTTCGCATCATCAAAGTCCTCCGCACGCCGGCCCCTGATGCGCCCGTTGCGCATCCGGAGTCGCCAATCCCGTCTCCTGCGCGCGTCCGGCCGCCGCCGACGAGCGTCGACGTGGCACGCGCGCCGCCGTCGGACTGCAAGTGGGCGGCCACCGGCCGCAGCGACGGCGGGCCAACGGTTTGCGCGCGGAAAGGGGAGGCCGATGTGCTTCCGAAATCCAGGACGTCCTTCCGGAAACCGGGACTGCTCGGCGGGGGCCTAGCCGCTCTTTAGCAACTCTCTAGCCGCGCTCTGGGGACAATCCGCTGGTCGCTTCCTATCGTCCCTCCATCGTCCGACGGACGACATGGAGGTCACGATGAAACGGATGCTGTCCCTCACGATCGGCTTCGCCCTTCTGGGCGGACCACTCTTCGCACCCCCGTCCGCGGCGTCCGGCGCGGAAGACCCCGGACGAGGCGGCGATGCCGTCGTCCTGCAGTGGAACGCCGTCGCCATCCAGGCGGTCGGTGCCACTCCGCCGTTCCCCTCGTCGCGGGCCATGGCGATCGTCCAGCTCGCCGTCTTCGAGGCGGTGAACGGGATCACGCGCCAATACACGCCGTACCTGGCCCCGCTCAATGCTCCGGACGGCGCCTCCACGGACGCCGCGGCGGTGGCCGCGGCCCACGACACCCTCGTCTGGTTGTTCCCCGGCCAGCAGGGATTCCTCGATGCGACGCAGGCCGAGTCGCTGGCCGCGATCGCGGAGGGACCGGCAAAGGACGGCGGCGTGGCCGTCGGACGGGCCGCCGCCGCCGCCGTGATCGCGAACCGCACCAGCGACGGCTCCGCGCCCCCGCAGTTCCACACGCCGCCCAGCGAAGCGCCCTATGAGTGGCAGCCCACGCCGAGCTGCGCCGGCGCCCCCGCCAACAACCGCGGCCTGTTCCTCCACTGGCAGTTCGTCAAGCCCTTCGGCGTCCGGAGCTCGGCTCAATTCCGCGCCCCGCGGCCGCCGGCGTTGGCCAGTCACCGATACGCGCGCGACCTCGCGGAAGTGAACGCGGTCGGTGACGAGGCGAGTGCCGAGCGGCCGCCGGATCGCGCGGACGTCGCCAAGCTCTTCGCCGCGCAGCCGCCCCACCGGGGCTGGAACCTGGTGGCGCGCCAGCTCGCGAGCGCCCGCCACGACGACATCACGAAAACGGCGCGCACGCTGGCCGTCATGAACATGGCGCTCAGCGACGTGCACATCACCGTGTTCGAGTCGAAGTACTTCTATCGCACGTGGCGTCCGGAGACCGCGATCCGGCGCGCCGACGAGGACGGCAACCGCCGGACGAGCGCCAACCCGGACTACCGGCCGTTCGTCGTCACGCCCTGTTTCCCAGGGTATCCGTCGGCGCACGGCGCGGGCGGCGGCGCGGCGCGCGTCGTCCTCGAGCGGGCCTACGGCCGCCGGGGTCACCGCCTGACCATCACCGAGGCCGGCGCGCCCGGAATCGAGCTCCACTACTCCGACCTGCGCGACATCACCGACGACGTTTCCGATGCGCGTGTCTTCGGAGGCATCCATTTCCGCTTCGACCAGGATGCCGGGAACGAGATGGGGGAGGATGTCGGGCTCTATGACGACCGCCACCTGCTGAGGCGCCCGCATCGCGAACACGACGACGACTGCGACGATGACGAGGACGACGGCGAGTGAGGCGCCGTCGCGGAGCGGGGAGGGACGCTAGGGCGCGAGCCCGACGCGGCGGACCATCGCCTCGAAGCGCGGCTCCCCGCGCAAGGCATCGAGCTCGGGCCACACCGTCAGATACACGAGATGGAAGGCCCGCTCGGACGCCGCTTCCTCCAGCCACCGCAGGGCCTCCTCGCGCTCGCCGAGAGCCGCGTGGGCCACCGCCAGGCTGACGGCGGACGCGTAGTGATCGCGGCGGAGCCGGAGGAGCTCGTCGACGATCTGGCGGGCCTGACGCGGGTCTCCGGCGGCGGCCTGGGCGGACGCGAGTGTCCCCAACATGAGCGGGCTGCCACCGGACAGCCGCACGGCCTCGGTCAGCTCCGCCACCGCCTCCCTCCGTCGCCCCTTCTGGAGGTAGGCGCGGCCGAGATACCAGTGCCCGACACCGAACTCGGGATAGAGATCGATCGTCTTGCGGCATTCCTCGATCGCTTCGTCGGGGCGGCGCGAGAACAGCAGCGTCGCCCCGACGAAGGCGTTGAAGACGGGGGAGAGGGGGTCGAGCTGCTGGGCCCGCCGCGCTTCCTGCCGCGCTTCTTCCAGGTGGCCCGTCGGCGTGAGGTAGTGGACGGCGTACCACTGGTGCGCGGTCGCGTAGTCCGGGTCGAGCGCGAGGGCCTGGCGCCATTCCTGCTCGGCCGCGGTCCAGTCCCACTCGTAGTTGCCCTTGATATGCGCGAGCGAGACGTGGGCCTCGGCGAGCGTGGGGGCAAGGGCGAGGGCCTTGAGGGCCGCGGCCGTCGCACGCGGCATCGCGTCCCGCGGCCGATCGTATTCGTAGTAGGCCAGGCCGATATGGGAGTCGGCCACGCCGACGTGGGCACGCGCGTAGGCCGGGTCCCTCGCGGCGGCTTCCTCGAACAGGGCCAGCCCACGCCGGAAGCCTTCTCGCGTCCGCTTGTTCCAGAAGAAGCGGCCCTTCAGGTAGAGGTGATAGGCCTCCACGTCTTCGGTGTCGTGGCGGGCGAGGAGCGTGCGCTGGGCCTCCGTGAGCCGGAGGGCGAGGGCCTTGCTGACGCGCTCGGAGATCGAGTCCTGGAGGCTGAAGATATCGCCGGCCGGCTCGTCGAAGGACTCCGCCCACAAGGTCGCCCCGTCGCGGACGCGCAGCAGGCGCATGGTGGCCCGGAGGCGTCCGGCGGCGGTCTGGATGCTGCCCTCCAGCACGGCATCCACGCCCAGCTCGCGTCCGGCGGCCAGGGGATCGAGGTCGCTTCGCACGTACTCCCGCACCGCACCCGTCGAGCGGACGATGACCGTCCTCGTGCTGCCCAGGCGCGTGATGACGGCGTCCGCCATGCCCAGGCCGAGATACTCGTCCTCTCCGCGCGTGAGCGAATGGAACGGGAGGACGGCCACCGAGGACGTGGCGGCGATGGTTTCTGCGGGCGGGTGGCGCAGCCACAGCGCGAGTCCCATCGCTACCGCGACGATGAGGGCCGTCGTGATGCCCACCAGCCGTGCGCGTGGGCGGCCGAACGGCCGCGGCCGGGCCGCTTCATCGGCAGGCGATTCGGCGACGGCGGGCGCGTGTGGCGTCCCTTCCGCCTCGCGCTCACCGACCTCGCGCACATCCGCGACGAAACGGTATCCGTGTCGCGGGACCGTCTCGACGTAGTGTCGGTCCGTTGGCCCTTCGCCCAGCGCCTTGCGAAGCGCGGACATGGTGACGGTGAGGTTGTTCTCCTCGACGGCCGCATCCGGCCATACGAGGTGCATCAGCTCCTCCTTGTGGAGGAGCCGGCCCGGTCTCTTGACGAGGGCCTCGAGCAGATCGAAGGCCTTGTCGGTCAGCGGGACGGGCTGGCCGTCGCGCAGCAGGCGCCGTTCGCGCGTCTCGAGCCGGAACGGACCGAACGAGTAGGACTCGTTTCGGGGCTCGGGTGACGGAGGGCGCGCGCCAGAGGACATGCGGGAGGCCGGCCCGTCGAGCGGCCGTGCCACATTCTAGATCGGAACGTCGGGGCTACTCGTTCCGGAACCGGCAGCCTGGCGCACAGTCAAGGTCCTTCTCCTTGAGCCACGTGATGATGGCGTCCTGGTAGCCGTCGCAGGGCCGGCGCGGACCGGTGGTCTCCCGGTCCTCACGGATTCCACCGGTCCGGCACTGCAGCATGTTGTGGTTGCAGCTCGGGAACGTCCGGATGGCCAGATCGGCGTCCACGCCGCTCCCGATCGTGTCTCTGTAGAGCGCCATCGTGCTGCGCCAGTCGACGACGGAATCCTTCTCGCCGAAGAGCGCGAGAACGGGACAACGAATCGCTTTCAGGATCTGCCGGAAACCCGGCACGTAGATCATCAGGCCGGACGCCTCGTCGAACAGGGGGCGCTGGGCGAGGAGCGTCCTCTGCTCCCGCAGATAGCCCGCCTCGGTGTCGTCACCGGCGAAGAAGGATTTGAAGAAGGGGTCCTGTCGCAGATTCCGGGTCGCCCGCTGATTCTCCTCGAACGAGCCGCCCTGGCGGAGGATCTCGTTGCCGCGCCGCCACTCCCCGAGGAGTGACCGGATGACGGACTCGCTGCGTCCCTCGATGCGGAGGTTGGACTCGAGCAGGTAGCCGAAGCTCTCCTTGTCGTCCGTTCCGCTGACGGAGATCCAGAAGGCGATGGAAGGAAGGCGCTCGATCACGAGCGGGGCGATCCAGCCGGCCCGGCTGATGCCCCACAGGCCGATGCGCTCGGATCCGGCGATGCCGCGACGCTTCAGCTCCGCGATCGCCGCCAGGGTTTCCTGGGCGCTGCTCTGGACCGTTTGAGAGTGGTCGTATTCACCCTCGCTCCGTCCGCAACCCGCCTTGTCCCACAGGTAGCAGCCCAGGCCTGCCTCCGCGAAGCGGGAGCGGAGGTCTTGGTACCACTTCCCGGCGACGACGTCGGTCTTGCCGTGGCCCATCACGAAAACCACGATCCCCGACGGAGGGCGATCCGCCGGCAGGTCCAGGGTGCCGCTCAGCCGCTTGCCATTGAACCGGAAGTCGAGGTTCTCCGTCTTCAGGGGTTCCGCAGCGCAGAGCCGGCACGCCAGCAGGGTCAGACCGATCGCGGTGAGGAGCGTCCTCGCGTTCATGTGCCTTCCTTCGCGGACCGTAGGCAGCCAGAAGATGCGTTCCATGGTCTGACGCGTCGGGGCGGCCGAAAGTCGGCCCAGTCGTGGTCCCAAGCGTAGCGCGAGCGGTGTCATTAGAATCTGGCCGGCCGCCCTTCCGGCCGCCGTCTTTGCCCCTCCGGGGCGTGGAGGCATTCGCATGGACGAGGCAGCGGAACAGCTTGGCGAACAGGTCGGCAAGGCACTGGTGCCGATGGCGCTGATGATCTGGGGCGCTTACAAGTGCCAGCAGATGAGCGAGCGGCGCGGCGTCAACCGTGATGCCGTGCGCGGCCTGATGATCGTCCTCGGCGGCTGGGCTCTGACCCTGCTCGGCACCGCCTTCGTCGCCGTGCTGCCGCCCGTGATGGCGCTCGTCGTGCTGGCCCTCCCGCTGCTCGCATGTCTCGTGGGCGCCGCGATGTCGGCCAAGGGTCTGCTGGCCGCTTCCGAGTATTCGGAGGGGACCCTGCAGGGCGTGCTCGGCGTCCTGGTCGGGCTCGGAGTCACGGCCCTTCTCGGTTACGGCTTCGTCAGCGGGCTGCGACGAGGACCGGACCGCACCTCCGTCGAATTCCTGTCGAAGGTGGCGACCGTCGCCAGCCGGACGCTCCCTCGCCAGATCGACGACGAGACCTTGTTCAGCAGCGTGACGGCCCAACCGTCACGGCTCGTCTACAGCTATCGCCTGGTCCGCTACTCGGCCGCGCAGCTCGACCAGGACAAGATGGCGGCCGCGCTGAAACGCCAACTGGTGACCAACGTGTGCCAGCAGCCGGAGGTCCGCCGCCTGCTCGATGCGGGAGTGACGCTGTCGCACGAGTACGCCGACAAGGACGGCGCGCCGGTGGCCAAGGTCGAGATCGTCAAGGTGGACTGCCCGGCGTCATGAACGACCAGTGGCTTTCGATGAGCGTCCACGTCCCGCCCATCCGACCGTAGACCTCGGTGGCATTCCAGCGCGCCAGTACACGCTCCGGGGCGCCGGGCAGCTTTCCGTAGTTGACGAGGTTGAAGGTCAGCCGCGCCACGTCACCATTCCGCTCGACCTTGGGGTCGATCAGGTCGTACCGCGGATCGGTGAACGGGGGCTTCATCACCCAGCGGTCGAGCGTAGAGCGCTCCAGGGCGACCAACTCTTCGAGTAGGCGATCCACGGAACCCTCCTCCTCCGGTGGGGTCGCGCCGAGAGGACTCAGTTCTTGCTTTCGAAGCGGCGCGCCCCCGACCACGCGCCCGCATGGGGCGACCTCCAGACGCGGACCCTGGTCGCTGGGACGGTGATCCGCTCCGACGGGGAAACGTGATTCGACGCGACGAGAGAGCAAGGAACGTACCCGCTCGCTGACAGGCCGATCCCCGCGTGGATGCTTCGCGGGACACGTCGGACCTGATCGAGCGGCTTACGACCGGCGTCGCCAGTTACTAAGGGTGTAAGGCCTGAGCGGAGCGAGACGTCAGGGCAGCAGCCGCACGACGATCAGCACCAGGATGATCACCAGCAGTATGTGAATCAGGTTGCCTCCGGCGCGCAGGCGAGGCATCCGCCGCCGCCCGAAAAACCCGAGCAGCCAGAGGATCAGCAGGACGACAATGAGGGTTTCGATCATGGTGCCCTCCCGCCCGATGTTGACCCGCCGGGCAGGAGGAGCATACATGCGCCGGATCGACTTCCACGCCATGCGCGACCCTGTGGGCGGTCGCGCTGTCACCGGCCGCTGGCGCCGGGGTTGCGCGCTTCGTGACTTGCGTACCGGGTGTAGACTCGCGCACACCCACGTGAGCTCACCGTCGGCTGGGCGGCAGACATCGAGCCGCTCGGAAAGCTAGAGCGTTTGATGGCCAGCCGGGGTCTCAAGAGCCTGGACGGTGCGGCACTCGGTATCGACCGCATCGAAGCGCTGCGGTCGGCGTTCCGCGGGCAGCTCGTGTCCGGCGGAGACACCGACTACGAAACCGGCAGGCGGATCTGGAATGCGAGCATCGACCGGCACCCGGGCGTCATCGCCCGGTGCGCGGGCGTCGCCGACGTCGTCGAGGCCGTGAACTTCGCGCGCGAGAACGGGGTCCTGGTCGCGGTGCGAGGCGGCGGCCACAATGTCGGCGGACGCGCGCTCTGTGACGACGGAATGGTGATCGACCTCAGCCGCATGAAGGGGATCCACGTCGACGCGCAGAATCGCCGGGCCAGGGTGCAGGGAGGCGCGCTGCTCGGGGACGTGGACCGCGAAACGCACCTCTTCGGCCTGGCCGTGCCCACCGGCATCATCTCCAAGACCGGTATCGCCGGCCTCACTCTGGGCGGCGGCGTGGGCTGGCTGGTCCGGAAATACGGACTGACCTGCGACAACGTGCTGTCATTCGAGATCGTCACCGCGGATGGCAAGGTCCTCATCGCCAGCGCGGCGGAGAACAAGGACTTGTTCTGGGCGCTCCGCGGTGGCGGCGGGAACTTTGGCGTGGTGACTTCGTTCGAGTATCGCCTGCATCCCGTGAGCACCGTGCTCGGAGGCCTGATCCTCTACCCGCGCGACCAGGCCACGACCGTGCTCAGGCACTACCGCGAGTTCATGAAGTCGGCACCGGACGAGCTGGCCGTCTACGCCGGCCTCTTGAGCGCGCCCGATGGCACCCCGGTCGTGGCCCTCATTGCCTGCCACTGCGGCGAGTTGGAGGAGGGGGAAGCGGCCCTGAAGCCACTTCGCGCGTTGGGAACGCCGTTGATGGATGCCATACAGCCGATGCCTTTCCCGAAGATGCAGTCCCTGCTCGACGGCGGTTTCCCGGACGGGGCCCTGAACTACTGGAAGTCCGCCTTCCTGCGCGAGCTGGGCGACGACGCGATCCAGACCGTCATCGATCACGCGAACCGCGCGCTCTCGCCGCAGACCGCGGTCGTGCTCGAATACTACGGCGGCGCGGCCGGCCGCGTTGGTGCCTCCGAGACGGCCTTCGCCCATCGCGAGGCCGCGTACTCCCTGGGCATCCTCTGCCGGTGGACGGATCCGGCGGAGTCACCGAGGCAGATCGCCTGGACCCGCGGTTTCGCCGAAGCCATGCGCCCTTATTACAGCGGGGCGTACCTGCTGAACTTCCTGGACGCGGAGGAACACGACACGATTCGCGCCGCCTTCGGTTCGAACTACGACCGGCTCGTCGCCGTCAAGAACCGCTACGACCCAACGAACTTCTTCCACCTCAACCAGAACATCAAACCGACGGCGTAGGGTGGAGGGCGTTGGTCTCAGCGGAGCAGGCAACACCGAGCACCACCGCCACGAACATCCGCGATAGCCCGGAAGGTTGATTGGCGACGGCCGGTGCGGGATGCGCACCCACAACGTCGCGTCAGAGTGGCACGACGCCGGAATGCCGGCCGTCGTTTCTATGGTAGCGGCCACTGCCGATAGCTAGGGCCCGATGCGCGCTGCGTTGCGACGGATGTCACCAGTGAGGCGCGTCACCGGACAGACCAAGGTTGCGTGCTCGACGGCTTGATCTCTCGAGGAGTGAAGGTCGTTCCTCATCGGAGAACTCGCGCCCCGTCTCAGCTGCGGGCAGCGACTCGCGCTAATGTCGCCTGTCGACGGCGCTGGATGTGATTCTCATCTCCTGTGCGGGCCGCCACATTCGGGCGTAACGGCCGCCCCCGCGACAACTACGCAATCCTAATATCCGGCTCGCCACGTGGAGGGGCAGGCGTGAGCACGATGATCGAAGGAGCCGTCGGTGTGGGCGCCGTATCAATCGGCACTTGGTTCCTGCTGGCACTGAGGCGAATAGGTTGGCTCTCCATTCGCCGCCCTGAGTTCTGGTTCGCGACAGGCCTGTTCGTCCTGGGGGTCTGGTTCCTATGGCTGTGCTGGCACCACTCAACATAGCGGCCGGTGGCGCGGCCCGCGAGTCTCGTCCGACCGTCGGCCCCCACTTCCAGGGAGGCGTAGAGTCTGATGAATAGCCAGCAGTCGGCACTCAGAGTCGCGAGGCGTGAGGCAGCCTTGCGCGGCAAGAAGGTTGCTGTCCTGAACCCCGCCGACCAGCACATGTACACGGTGGAGCCACAACGGGGGACGGTCGTCGAGAAAGCCGTGGACCCCGCGCACCCGAAGACGCGCACGGCGTACAGATCGGCCTTGGCATTGGCCTGTTGCAGGCCGTGACCCAGATTCAGGAACAGACCC
>Ga0207689_10006349_pt1 | contig 10467 bp, 14 predicted proteins | sample KBSMisM52_FD_184312 | JGI IMG/M metagenome (GOLD analysis project Ga0207689, IMG submission 184312) | Miscanthus rhizosphere microbial communities from Kellogg Biological Station, Michigan, USA - KBS Miscanthus M5-2 (SPAdes) (version 2) | ecosystem: Host-associated > Plants > Roots >... | reverse complement strand
GGAGGCTCGGCGCTTCTACTCCGTTCTCCTCGGGATCCCGGAGACGGCGAAGCCGGAACACCTGGCCAAGCGCGGCGGCGTCTGGTTCGAGAGCAGCGAGGTCAGGATCCATCTCGGAGTTGAGGAGAATTTCCGTCCTGCCCGGAAAGCGCACCCGGCTCTGTTGGCAAAAGACCTCCCGCGCTTGATCGAGCGGCTTCGCAACGCGGGGATCGCGGTCGCCGAGGACGAGCCGCTGGCCGGCTACAAGCGCGTGTACGTCACGGATCCTTTCGGAAACCGCCTCGAACTGATGGAGCCGCATCCATGAAGCACCTCCGAGATTCCGATGTCCCGAATTGACGACCGTCTCCGCGAGCTCGGAATCGAGCTACCGACGCCCAGCGCGCCGGGTGCGAATTACGTCCCGACCGTGCGATCGGGCAACCTTCTTTTCATCACCGGGCAGCTCTCCCAGTGGAACGGAGAACGGCGTTTCGTCGGGAAGCTCGGGCGAGAGTTCGGCATTGCCGAGGGGCAGCAGGCGGCTCGCCTCTGTGCCCTGAACCTGATCGCCCATCTTCGAAGGGCGCTCGCCGACGACCTCGATCGCGTCGTTCGATGCGTTCGGGTCGCGGGCTACGTGAACTCCACTCCGGACTTCACGGGCCAATCCCAGGTCATCAACGGCGCGTCGGACGTCTTCGTCGCCATCTTCGGGGAAGCGGGTCGGCATACGCGGATGGCGGTCGGGGTCAGCGCGTTGCCCTACGACGTCGCCGTCGAGGTCGAGGCGACATTCGAAATCTCGTAGAGCTCGATGCAAGCCATCGTCGTTGACACCCTGGGCGGCCCCGAAGTCCTGGTCCTCCGATCTCATCCGGTGCCCGAACCCGGCCCCGGGGAGGTCCTCGTCCGAATCCACGCCATTGGTGTCAACTTCTCGGATACCGAGCGCCGCCGAGGGGTCTACGATCCGCCGGCGCTCCCGTGGATTCCGGGCAACGAGGCCGCCGGCGTCGTCGAAGGCCTCGGACCCGGAGTCGACCCGACGTGGTCCGGCCGCCGCGTCGCGTTCTGGGCTCCGCGCACCAGCGGCACCTATGCGGAGTACGCGGCGGCGCCCGCCGCGACGCTCTTCGCGCTCCGCGACGAAATCGACTTCTCCGTGGGTGCAGCTCTTCCCGTTCAAGGCTTGACGGCCTGGGGATTGAGCCATTTCGCAACGGCTCTCACCCCGGGACAAACCGCCCTGGTGCACGCCGCGGCCGGGGGAGTGGGCGCTCTGCTCGTTCAGCTCCTCCAGCAACGCGGCGTTCGCGTCTTCGGCACGGCCTCCACCGCCGCGAAGCGCGACTTCGTCGCTTCTCTCGGAGCGGTTCCCTTTCCCTACGGCGCCACTCTGCCGGGCCTCGTGGACGACGCGACGAAGGGCCGGGGAGTCGACGCCGTGTTCGACTCGATCGGCCAGGCCACTCGTGAGCAAAGCTTCGCAATGCTGGGCCTTTATGGCCGCCTGGTTTATTTCGGGGAGTCGAGCGGCGCGCCTGCGCCGATTCATCCGGGCGAGCTCTATGGCCGGTGTCTTCAGGTCAGCAGCTTCTGGCTCGCGGCAGATCCTCCCGAGCGCTGGAGCACCGCCCGTCGCGATCTCCAGGACCGGGTCGTCGACGGAACGCTCCGCATCACGGTCGGATCCCGGTTCCCATTGCATCAGGCGTCCGAAGCCCACAGACAGCTGGAGGGCCGGGAAACCCACGGCAAGCTCATTCTCGAGCCAGAGGGGGACGGGTCGGCCTCGCCCTGACTTACAACTCCGTCGGATATCGTGCGGCATGAGGGGGATTTCATGCCGCCGGTCACGCCGTTTCTCTGGTTCGACACAGAGGCTGAAGAGGCCGCGAAGTTCTACGTTTCGATTTTTCCGAACTCGAAGATCACGGGCGTGACCCGGTACGGAAAGTCGGGACCCGGGCCCGACGGCAGCGTGATGACCGTGAATTTCGAGCTCGACGGGCAGAGGTTTACCGCGCTGAACGCCGGCCCCCAATTCAAGTTCACGGAGGCCATCTCGTTCGTGATCGAGTGCCAGACGCAGGAAGAGGTGGATCGCTACTGGACGAAGCTCACCGCGGGCGGGCAGGAAGTCGAGTGCGGCTGGCTGAAGGACCGGTATGGGCTGTTCTGGCAGGTCACTCCGCGAATCCTGCTGGAGATGATCGGTGACCCGGATCCCGCGAAGGCGGAACGGGTGATGAAAGCGATGCTCCAGATGAAAAAGATCGAGATCGCGCCGCTGAAGCAGGCGTACGAGGGGGCGAAGTGACCTCCCGGCTGCGGACGGTCCTCATCGTGGCGACATGGATCGCGATGGGTGCCGCCGCCGCAGTGGCCCAGGACTCCGGCGCACGATTTCCCTCGCCGTGGACGTCGGTGTTGACCTTCGTCGTGCCGATCGTCCTGTTGATCCTCGTGTGGCTGCTCATGTGGAAGCGGATCGGTCTCGGGAAGGGCGGTTACCGCAAGCTGATTTCCGAGAACCAGGACCGGATGGCGCAGATCGAATCCCACCTGGGAGAGATCTCGCGGCACCTCGAACGGATCGCCTCCTCTCTCGAACGACCCGAGCGTTAACGAACCTCCACTCCCGGGCCGGACTCTTGCACTCCGAGGAGGAGTGGACCGCACCCGCACAACCGACGTCGCGATCCCGGTCATCCTGAACAAGTCCTCCGGGAGCGAGGACGAGAAGGCCGAGGAACGGCTGCGCGCCGCTTTCGAGAAGGCGGGCGCGAGGGCGGACCTCCAGAGAGCCGAGAGCGGTGAGGACCTGGTCGGGCTCGCGAAGAAGGCGGCGGCCGGAAGGAGCGACGTGGTCGCCGTCGGGGGCGGAGACGGGACGGTCGGGTCCGTGGCGTCGATTCTGTGCGGCGCCGAAAAAGCGATGGGCCTTCTGCCGCTCGGAACTCTCAACCACTTCGCCAAGGACCTCGGCATCCCGCTCGACCTCGACGAGGCGGTGGCGGCCATCGTGGACGGCCGGGTCGCGAAGGTCGACCTGGGCGAGGTCAACGGAAGGGTCTTCGTCAACAACTCGAGCCTCGGGCTCTACCCGCGCATCGTCCGGCACCGGGAGGAGCAGCAGGAGCGCCTGGGGCGCGGCAAGTGGCCCGCGTTCTTCTGGGCAACGCTTCACGCTCTCCACCGCCACCACCAGATCGCCGTCGTCCTCTCGGTGGACGCCCGCGAAGTCCGAAGAAAGACCCCGTTCGTCTTCGTCGGCAACAATTTCTACGAGATGTCCGGCTTCGACGTCGGGAGCCGCGAGCGCCTGGACGCGGGAGAGCTTTCCGTCTACATGGCCCCCGGCGCGCGCCCGCGCGACCTGATGGGCTTCGCGCTTCGCGCGCTCTTCGGGCGGCTCCGCTCGTCCCGCGGGTTCGAGGTCCTCCGGACGACGGAGCTCCAGATCGAGACCCGCGGCCGCCAGGTGCGCGTCTCCACGGACGGCGAAGTCCAGATCCTCGACACGCCGCTCCGCTACCGCTCGCTGCCCGGAGCGTTGAACGTCCTCGTCCCGCGGGAGGCCCGAAAGGAGAAGGCGTCTTGAGGACGATCCTCCACGTCTCCGACCTCCACTTCGGAAGGATCGATCCGGCCACGCTCGAGCCGCTCCTCGCGGCCGCGAAGGAGATCCGGCCGCACGTCGTCGTCGTCTCGGGCGACCTGACTCAGCGGGCGCGCGCATGGCAGTTCCGGGAGGCGCGCGACTTTCTCGCGGCGCTGCCGCAGCCCCAGGTCGTCGTCCCGGGCAACCACGACGTGCCGCTCTACAACGTGGCGCTGCGCTTCGCCGATCCGCTCGCGAACTACCGGCGCTACATCACCGACGACCTGGAGCCCTTCTACCGGGACGACGAGATCGCCGTCGCGGGAATCAACACCGCCCGCTCGCTGACCTTCAAGGGGGGCCGCATCAACGAGCGCCAGGTCGCGCGCGTGCGGGAGCGTCTCTGCGCGCTGCCGGACGGCGTGGCGCGGGTCATCGTGACCCACCACCCGTTCGACCTGCCGGAAGGAAGGGCGGAGGCGGACCTCGTCGGCCGGGCGCGCATGGCGATGGAAGCCTTCGTCGCCTGCGGCGCGGACGTCATCGTTTCGGGTCACCTCCACGTGTCGCACACGGCGCACACCGCGATCCGCTACAAGCTGCCGGGGCGTTCCGCGCTCGTCGTCCAGGCGGGGACCGCGACCTCCACTCGGGAACGGGGTGAGCCGAACTCGTTCAACGTCCTCGCCGTCGAGCGGCAACGAATCTCGGTCGAGCGGCGCGTGTGGCGAGCGGCGGACCGCACGTTCGTCGCGGGCGCGCGCGAGATCTTTCGCCGCACCGGCGAGGGGTGGGAGCGCGTCACGCCGGCGGAATCCGCGACGGTGGTACCGCCGCCGTCCGGCGCGTCCGTCGGATAGAATCTCCCGGCTTTTTCCGGGGAGGTTCAGGCGATGTCGGAAGCGTCCAGCATTCCGGCTCGGAGCCGCTTCGGGGCGACGCTTCGCCGCGACGCCTGGTGGGTGGAGATCCTTCCGATCGTCGCGCTCCTCGGTCTCTTCTCGATCTACGCCACGGCGCGCGCCTTCGAGGGGCGCTACTTCGAGTGGGGACCCTACCTTTCTCCCTTCTACTCACCGCTCATCGACGCGAAACACGCCTGGTGGCCGTTCTCGCCGGCGCTCCTGATCCTCGCGGGGCCGCTCGGCTTCCGCGCCACCTGCTACTACTACCGGAAGGCCTATTACCGGGCATTCTTTCTGGACCCGCCGGCCTGCGCGGTTTCGGAATCACGGCGCCGATACAAGGGGGAGACCGCGTTCCCGTTCGTGCTCCAGAACGTCCATCGTCTCTTCCTGTACCTGGCGGTCCTCTATCTCGGTTTCCTCTGGTACGACGCGGTTCGCTCGTATCGGTTCGACGGGAGGTTCGCGGTCGGGCTGGGCTCGCTCATCCTGACCGCGAACGTCGTTCTGCTCTCCCTCTACACGCTCTCGTGCCACTCGCTCCGCCACATCGGCGGCGGCTCGGTCGACTGCTTCTCCTGCTCGGCCTCGGGCAGGGCCCGTCACGGGATCTGGAGCACGCTGACGCTTCTCAACGAGCGGCACATGCTCTTCGCCTGGCTGAGTCTCGTCTCGGTCGGACTCACGGATCTCTACGTGCGCGAGATCGCGTGCGGCGCGATCCGCGACATCCGGTTCATCTAGAAAGTGGCTCCCCCTTACGAGACTTACGAGCACGACGTCCTCGTCGTCGGCGCCGGCGGAGCGGGCCTCCGCGCCGCGATCGAGGCGCTCTCTCATGGAGCGAGCGTCGGCGTGGTCTGCAAGTCGCTGCTGGGCAAGGCGCACACGGTGATGGCGGAGGGGGGCATCGCCGCGGCGATGGCGAACGTCGACCGGAAGGACGACTGGCGCACGCACTTCCGCGACACGATGAAGGGCGGGAAGCTCCTGAACGACTGGCGCATGGCGCAGCTCCATGCGCAGGAGGCGCCCGACCGCGTGCGGGAGCTCGAGCAGTGGGGCGCGCTCTTCGACCGGACGGCGGACGGCGACATCCTCCAGCGGGCGTTCGGCGGGCACACGTTCAAGCGCCTCTGCCACGTCGGCGACCGCACGGGACTCGAGATGATCCGCACGCTCCAGGACCGCGGCGTCCAGATGGGATTCCACGTCTACATGGAATGCGCGATCACGCGCCTCCTGAAGGACGGGGACCGCGTGTGTGGCGCGGTCGGCTACTGGCGCGAGCAGGGACGGTTCGTGGTCTTCAAGGCGAAGTCCGTGGTGCTCGCCACCGGCGGCATCGGCAAGGCCTGGCGGATCACGTCCAACTCGTGGGAGTACACGGGCGACGGGATGGCGCTCGCCTACGACGCGGGGGCGGAGCTCCTCGACATGGAGTTCGTGCAGTTCCATCCGACCGGGATGGTCTGGCCCCCCGGCGTCCAGGGGATCCTGGTCACCGAGGCGGTCCGCGGCGAAGGCGGCGTGCTGAAGAACCGGCTGGGCGAGAGGTTCATGGAGCGCTACGACCCGGACAAGATGGAGCTCTCCACCCGCGACGTCGTCGCGCGCGCGATCTACACGGAGGTGCGGGAGGGGCGCGGCACGGAGCACGGCGGCGCGTTCCTCGACATCTCGCAGAAGCCGGCGGAGTACGTGAAACGCAAGCTCCCGAGCATGTATCACCAGTTCCTGGAGCTCGCCGACGTCGACATCACGAAGGGCCCGATGGAAGTGGGTCCGACGTGTCACTACATGATGGGAGGAGTGCGCGTCGACGCGGAGACCGCGCAGACCACCGTCCCCGGCCTGTACGCAGCGGGGGAGGTCGCCGCGGGACTGCACGGCGCGAACCGGCTGGGAGGGAACTCCCTGTCCGACCTGCTGGTCTTCGGCCGCCGCGCGGGGCTGGCCGCGGCGGAGAATGCGGCGCGGGTCCCGGCGCCCGAACCCCGTCCGGAAGAGATCGAGGACGCGGTCCGCGAGATGCTCGCCTTCTTCGAGCGGCCCGAAGGAGAAAGCCCCTACGCGATCCACCGGGACCTGGCGGAGGCGATGCAGAACCTGGTCGGCATCTTCCGCAACGCGGAGGACCTGGAGAAGGGACTCGAGAAGATCCGAGATCTCTCGGAGCGCGCGTCGCGCGTCCGCGTGGAGGGCTCGAGGCTCTTCAACCCCGGGTGGCACCTCGCGCGCGACCTCCGCTCGATGCTGACGGTGACCGAGGCCGTGGCGCGGTCGGCGCTCGTCCGGACCGAGAGCCGCGGCGCGCACAGCCGCACCGACTACCCGAAGACCGACCCCGAGTGGGGGAAACGCAACAACGTCGTGCGCCGGCGCGGCGACGCGATGGAGGTCACGCAGAAGCCGGTCCCGCAGCCGCCCGCGGATCTCGCGGCGCTCCTGGCGGCGGAAGGTTGACGACGTGAAAGAAGCCGTCCTGAAGGTCTTCCGCGGAGACCGCGAAGCCGGCGAGTTCGTCGAGTACCGCGTGCCGGTCGCTCCGGGCATGGTCGTCCTGGACGCGCTCCACTACATCCAGGGTTACCTCGCGACGGACCTCGCGGTGCGCTGGAACTGCAAGGCCGGCAAGTGCGGCTCCTGCTCGGCCGAGGTGAACGGGCGCCCGCGGCTGACCTGCAAGACCCGGATGGACTCGCTCCCGCTCGCATCGCCCGTGACGGTCGCCCCGATGAAGTCGTTCCCGGTGATGCGCGACCTCGTCACCGACGTGTCGTGGAACTACGAAGTCAACCGGAAGATCCCGCCGTTCTCCCCGAAGCCCGGAACCGACTGGAAGATGTCGCAGGCGGACGTCGACCGCGTCCAGGAGTTCCGTAAGTGCATCGAATGCTTCCTCTGCCAGAACGTCTGCCACGTCCTGCGGGAACACGACCGGAAGGCGGACTTCGGCGGACCGCGCTTCTTCGTCCGCGTCGCCGGGCTCGAGATGCATCCGTTAGACGGCGTGTCGCGGACGAAGCTTCTGAAAGAGGAGCTCGGCCTCGGCTACTGCAACATCACCAAGTGCTGCACCGAGGTCTGTCCCGAGGACATCCACATCACCGACAACGCGATCATCCCTTTGAAGGAGCGGGTCGTGGACGACTTCTACGACCCGATTGCGAAGTTGCTCCGCCGGGTCTTCGGGCCTCGCTGAGAACTGAGAACTGAAAACTGAGAACTCCGGAGGCGCGCCATGACGTACCAGCTCAAGACGATCTCGAAAGAAGCGATCCCCGAGGCCACCGCGAAAGCGGATTGGTACCGGCTCCTGAACGAGCCGGGGGAGGCCGAGTCCATCTGCCGGGACGTTCTCGCGGTGGACCCCGGCGACCAGACGGCGTTGCGCCTCCTGGGCCTCGCGATCACGGACCAGTTCACGGGCGCGGCGTCGGACCGGCGGGCCGAGGCCGAGGCGACCTTCCAGAAGCTGCAGGACCCATACGAGCGGCTTTACTACGCCGGGATCGTCCGGGAGCGGCTCGGGAAAGCGCAGCTCGAGGCGGGGCGTCCGCCGCACACGCTCATCGTGCTGTTCGAGGACGCGCTCCACTCGTTCGAGGAAGCCGAGAAGATCCGGCCCTCCGGAAACGACGAGTCGATCCTGCGGTGGAACCGCTGCGTGCGGATCCTGAAAAACCTGGCGGTTCCGGACCGCGAGCGCGAGCACGCGCACTTCGAACCGACGGATAGTCCGCCCCTGTGACCGCTACGGGGACAGGGCCTGCGGCCCTGCACCCGTCTCCGCTCACGAGGCCTTCGTCTTCCCGTCGTCGTAGAGCAGCAGGTCGGTGGCGAGCGGCGCCGCCCCGAGCTGTCGCAGCAACGTCGTGATCTGTCCGCGGTGGTAGGTCCCGTGGTTGACCACGTGCTGCAGCATCCGCCGCAGCGGGTACGCGAAGGTCTGTCCCTGCAGGTTGACGTAGGAGAGGACCTCCGCCAGCCGCGCGGGATCGAGCGCGTCCAGGAAAACCTGGCGTTCGTTTTCGACGGCCTGCCACCGGGAGCGGATCGACGCGACGTCTGGAAACTCCAGCGAGAAGGGGAGCTGTCGCGGAGAAATCCCCTTCCAGCGCTGGAGCCAGATCCACTCCGCGCCGTACATGTGCGCGAGGGTTCCGCGCAGCGACGCGAAGCTGCCGCCGACCTCTCTCGTGAAGTCCTCCGTGGAGACCGCTGCGGCCGCTTCGAGCGAGCGCGCGTTTGCCCAGCGGTTGTACCCGTAGAGCTCCCGGATCGATTCGAGATCCATGACTTCTTCTCCCGGTGAATCCCATAGACTATGCGCCAATGTTGAAGGTCAAGGGGATGCGCGACGTCTCTCCGGGCAAACGCGTCTTCGTGGTCGATGAGGAGGGGGAACCGGCTTCCACCGAGTCGATCGGCCGCATCGCGGCGATCGCTCAGAAGCTCCTCCAGGAGAACGACCTGCCCGGCGAGTTCCACGTTTTCGAGAGCGGGTTGCTCGGCCTGAACGTTCCGGCGAACGACCGCACGTTCTTCCACGACGGGATCGTTTTCGCGGCGCTCGACGCGGTCAACAATCCCGAAAAGAACCCGACGGTCACCCAGCTCGCCTTCGGCGGCTGAGCGTTCTTTGGACTGTGGCGGGTGCAGGGAATAAGGACGCGGCTGCAGGTCCGCGGGACCTGTCCCCGCGACTTTCTTGGGCCTGCCCCGCGACTACCCTAAGAGCAGCTTCCCTCCCGCTACCACCAGCACCGCCGCGAGCAGACGCCGGATCGCGATCGGCACGAGCCGCTTCGCGCCCAGCCAGGAACCCACGAGCCCGCCGGTGAGCGCCACGCCGGTGAGCGGCAGCGCGATCGACGGTACGGCGCCTCCGTTCGCGAGGTGGCCGGCGAGGCCCGCCGCGGAGTTGACGAGGATGAAGACCGCGGAGGCGCCGGCGGTGCGCCGCGGCTCCTCCCATCGCGCGAGGATCAAGAGAGGCGATAGAAAGATTCCTCCGCCGACCCCCGTGACTCCCGCGACGAATCCGAACACGATCCCGATTGCGACGAGGATCGCCATCGACGGCCGCGGCCGCAACTCGACCGCGCGCGGATGCATGGCGAGTCGCACCGCGGCGAAGAGGAGCACCGCGCCGAGCAGCAGGCGGTGGGACTTCGTCGGCAGGGTGACGAGCCCGCCGACGTAGGCCGCGGGGATCGAGCCCGCGCAGATCGGGAGGAGCAGCCGCCAGGGCACGAGGTTCGCCGCGGAAAAACGGGCGGATCCGAGTCCCGCGACACCCAGGTTCATGACCAGGGCCGCGGGCTTCATCACCGCGGCGGGCACGCCGAAAAGGGCCATGACCGCCAGATAGGCCGATGCGCCACCGTGGCCCACCGAGGAGTACAGGGCCGCCGCGAGCGCGATCAGGGCCAGGAACGCGGCGAGCGGACCGGGTGCGGTCGGCATGGCGGGCGAAGCATAGAACGTTCACGTCCGGTTCATCGTTTCCGAAAGATCCTCATTCACCCCGCGTTCACCGCGGGCACCGTAGATTCGCGGCGAAAGGAGAATTCGATGAAGAAGACAGCCCTGCTTTCGATGATCGCATTCGTTCTCGCGATCGGCGTTGCGTCGGTTTCTTCCGCGAAGGGGAACCACGCGATGGCGATGTCGGGAACGGTTTCCGCCGTCGATCAGAACGCGAAGACTTTTTCGCTGAAGGCGAAGGACGGTAAGGAGACTTCGATCACGTGGACCGCCGCGACGAAGGTCCGCGGCGGGTCGCTCAAGGACGGCGAGCGCGTCGACGTGAGCGTCTTCCCGAAGGACGGGAAGAACATCGCAACCTCGATCCGAATCTCCCCGGCGAAGGTGGCGAAGGCTTCCTAGGCCCGATCCGCTTCGCACGCGGAGCACATCCCCCCTCCATGGCCGGAGCCCGGCGGCTCCGGCCACTTTTTTCGGTAG
>Ga0207689_10006344_pt1 | contig 10474 bp, 8 predicted proteins | sample KBSMisM52_FD_184312 | JGI IMG/M metagenome (GOLD analysis project Ga0207689, IMG submission 184312) | Miscanthus rhizosphere microbial communities from Kellogg Biological Station, Michigan, USA - KBS Miscanthus M5-2 (SPAdes) (version 2) | ecosystem: Host-associated > Plants > Roots > Rhizosphere... | reverse complement strand
GAGCTGGTTGTCGTCGGTGCCCGCCACGATCGTCCCGACCGCGTCGTTCACCTGGTTCGACAGCACCCCCGCGCCCACGCCGACCGGCGCGAGCATCGCTGCCGCCACGACCCCCGCGGCCACGCAGGCCGCCCCCAGCTTCCCGACCGCGCGCGGGCGGTTTGGTCGTTCGGGCCGACCCAGTGCCATCCGTCCCCCCCGTTCCGGGTCCGACGCTACCCCCGGGAGCGCTGAGCCCTCCTCAGGCGGCGCAGCAGGACCACCGCGGCCACGATGCTCTGACCCCCGAGGAGCGCGACGCCCACACCCGGGAGGCCCCACAGCGGCATCAGCACCAGCACCGCCGGGATCGTGATCAGCGTCGAGGCGAGCGTCACCCCGTACTGGCCCATGCGGTGCTGGCGCACGCGGGCCGCGGCGATCTCGGCCAGGTTCACGCACGCCGGGATGGCGGAGAACGCCGAGAGGGCGAGCAGCAGGCTGCCGGTCTGCGCGTAGTGCTCGCCGAACACCATCAGCACCAGCCACGAGCCCGCCGAGAGGACGAGCACCGCGGGGATCACCAGCGTGAGCGACTTGGTGAGCATCTTGCGGTAGGCCGCGTCGATGTCGGACGGCTCGGCCGCCGAGTGCGCCACCAACGACTGCCCCATCCCGATGGGCACCAGGTAGAGCGCGTACGCCAGCTGCCACGCCACCCCGAAAGTCGCCGCGGAGTCCGCCCCGAGCTGGGCGAACACCAGCAGCGGCAGCCCGAAGTTCACGATCGTGAGGCACATGCTGCCGAGCCAGTCGGCGGCGACGAACCCGCGCATCACGCGCAGCGTGACCGGCGACGGCCCCCGCTCCGCCTTCGGCTGGTGCGGCGGCAGCACGCGGAACAGGTAGATCGAGATCGCGATGACGGTGACCGCGGTGCCCAGCGCCCACGAGCCCGCGATGGCCCCGGAGAAGCCCAGCAGGCCGCCCACGACCAGCAGCACGATCTTGAGGAGCGCGAAGCCCAGGTTCTCGATCGGCACGACGGTGGCGCGCTTGATGCCGGTGAGCAGGTAGTCCTGCATGTTGAACACGGTCCAGAACGGCGTCGCGAGCACGAAGTAGACGACGAGCGCGCCCGCCCCCACCGCCGCCTGCAGCTCCGGCGCCCACCAGCCCGCGCCGAGCGCGAAGCCCGCGCCGATCACGAGCGCCGCGCCGATGCCGGTGGCGTAGCAGGCCGCCACGAGCGCGCGGGCGCCGCGCCCGACCACCGGCACGAAGCGCAGCATGGCGCTGCCCAGGTTGAGCTGGGCGACGATGCCGAGCAGGCCGAGCGTGGAGACGACCGTGGTGTTGATCCCGACCGTGGTCGGGTCGAACATCCGCGCCGCGACCACCCAGTACAGCATCCCGACGGCCGAGGAGATCGCCGAGCTGAGGACGAGCGCCATCCCGTCCCGGCTCTGCGGGTCTCGCCAACCGCCGGCGAGGACCTTCAGCCGCGCCACGGGGGACGGTGGTGCGCTCGCCGGGATCACCGGGTCATCTTGCAACGCGGCCTTCCTCAGGCCGTCGGCAGGCTGATCCCGGCCAGCACCGCGCGGTGGTCGCTGCCCGCGATCGGGAGGACCTCGAAACGGGTGGTCCGCGCCTCCTCGGGCACCAGCACGTGGTCGATCTGGATGCCGCACCACGTCGGCACCCCCGCGGGGAACGTGCCGACAAGGCCTTTGCCCGTGCCGTCGGCCGCGCTGCGGCAGCGGCGCAGCACGGCGCGGAAGGCGGCGTTGTCGGCGGTGGCGTTGAAGTCGCCCGCCACGATCGGGCCGGGCGACTCGGCGCACCAACTTGCGATGTGCGCGATGTCGGACTCCCACCTCGCGGTGCGCATCGGCCCCATGGGCGCCTCGGGGTGGACGGCGAAGAAGCTCCGCCGCCCGAGCGCACCGCCCGTGGCCCGCAGGTAGCGGTGGCGCATCTCCCGTCCCGATGTGACGGTCAGCGCGCCCATCCGCGCGGCGGCCAGGAGCACCACGCCCTCGCCGTCGGACGTGCCGGGCGCCGTGGACGCCCACGCCTGGTAGCCCAGCTCGGCGACCAGCGGCAGCAGCTTGTCGCGGTAGTCCGGGCCCGCCTCCGGCAGCGAGACGAGGTCGGGCCGCTCGCGTTCGAGCACGGTCGCGAGCGCCCCGGTGTCGGCTCGGCCGACGAGCACGTTGGCGGCCAGCACGGTGAGATCGGCCACGGCGGCGCGCTGCTGCGCCTGCCCGCCGCTGCGGCGGGCCCTGGCGCCGAGCGCCGCCGCGCTCGCCAGCGCCGCCGACCCGATCCCGGCGGCCAGCGGCCGCGTGCGCGGGTGGGCGGCCAGCGCGGCGGCCGCGGCGAGCGCCGTCGCGGTGACGTGCGGTCGCAGCGCGGCCAGCGCGACGAGCGGGAACCGCGCGCCGCCGACCCGGTCGGGCGACAGCGCCACGGAGGTGGCGGCGGCGCCGAACACCGGGGTCATCGACCGTCTCACGGGGCTCACGCGGCGATCAACGGACCGGCCGCCCGGGGGGTTCCACGGGCTCGCCGGTGACGTGTCGCGCACCCCGCCATCCGACCACGCCGCGGCGTCCGGCGCGCCCCCGGCCCCGATCAGGACATACCTCCCACGGGCGGGGCCGCCTGTCGGGCCCACCGGTCGAGTGGGTGAGAATCGGGGGCCGGAGACCCCCGATCGGATGGAGCGTGACCGCACCGATGGCACCGCTTGGCGGCCCGCGCAGGATGCCCGCCGCACTCGGCGTGCTGGTGCTCCTCACCCTCTGCGCCGGTCTGGCCGTGGCCACCGGCACGCCCTCGGCGCCCGGTGCTCCCGGCTCCCTGCCCGCGCCGCCGACCACCGCGGCGCCGGTGCGCCCGGTCGTGTCGATCACCCCGGGCACCCAGGGCGTGAACCCGGACACTCCGATCGTCGTGCACGTCGCGCAGGGCAGGGCGACCAAGGTCACGGTCACCAACAAGGCGAGCGGCGCCCCCGTGGCGGGCACGCTCGCCGCCGACGGCAGCACGTGGACCGCCACCCAGCCGCTCGCGTACGCCGCGGGGTACGCGGTCGGTGTCGACGTCGCGGGCCCGGACGGGGCCGCCGGGCACCAGGACCTCGCCGTGTCCACCCTCGCTCCGGCCGCACAGGCCTTCCCGTCGTTCATCCCGCCGCCGTCGCAGGCCACGGTGGGCGTCGGCCAGCCCCTCGTGGTCAAGTTCAACCACCCGGTGCGCGACCGGGCCGCGGCCCAGAGGGGTCTCACGGTCACGGCGACCCCTTCACAGGCGGGCAGCTGGTACTGGCTGTCGGACACCGAGGCGCACTACCGGCCGCAGACGTACTGGACCGCGGGCTCGACGATCACGCTCAAGGCCGACCTGTACGGCGTCGACCTCGGCGGCGGCGTCTACGGGGAGACCGACCGCACCGAGACCATCCACATCCACGACGCCTGGGTGGCCAAGGCCGACGGGGCCACGAAGACGATGCAGATCTTCCAGAACGGCAAGCTGGTCAACACGATGCCGATCAGCCTCGGCTCCCCCGGCTTCCCGTCGCACATCGGGCCGCACGTGATCTCCGACAAGCAGCCCAGCGTGATCATGGACTCGTGCACGTACGGGGTGTGCGAAGGCGAGCCGGGCTACTACAAGGAGAAGGTCGACCTCGACGAGCGCATCTCCGACGACGGCGAGTTCGTGCACTCCGCGCCGTGGTCGGTCGGTTCGCAGGGCGGCGCCAACGTCTCCCACGGGTGCGTCAACCTCTCCCCCGCCAACGCGCAGTGGTTCTTCGACCACTTCGGCATCGGCGACGTGGTGGAGATCGCCAACTCCGGCGGGCCCCAGCTCCCCCTCGGCGACACCTACGGCGACTGGGAGCTGTCGTGGGCGCAGTGGCAGAAGGGGACCGCCGTCTGAGCTAGTCGGGCTCCCTGTAAGCCGCGAGCACCTCGCCTGAGGTGTCGAAGATGCCGTCCGCGCCGATCAGCGCGGTGATTCCGTAGCGGTCGAACTCGGCCCGCACGCCGTCGACCACGTTGGACAGCACCACCCGCACACCCGCCCGCTGCTCGCGCTGCACGAGCTGGGTGAGGACCGCGGCGGCCGTGTAGTCGACGTCGCCGACCGCGGCCGCGTCCAGGCACAGCCAGCGCACCGGCGGCCCCTCGGCGCCGAGCGTCATGAGGTCGGCGACGAGCCGGGAGACGTTGGCGAAGTACAGCCCGCTGCCGAACCGGTAGACGAGCAAGCCCTCGGCGGTGCGGGTGCCGGGCGCCACCGGCAGCGAACGCCAGTGGCCCGCGGGCGACTTGACCAGCACGCTGCTGCGGGGGGCGTAGCTGTGCCGCAGGTGATCGATGATCGACACCACGACGGCGACGACGATCCCCTCCTCGACGCCGAGCACCACCACGGCCAGCGCGGTGAGCACCGCGACGACGAACTCGTGCCGCCGCACGGCCAGGATCCGCCGCATCCCGGCCACGTCGACGAGTTCGACGCCGATGAGGAACACGACGGCGGCCAGCGCGGCCAGCGGCAGCCCGCCCAGCAGGCCGGTGGCCACCGCGCACACGACGCCGACCACGACGACCGCAGCGAGCTGCGCGACCTGGCTGCGCCCGCCCGCGCCCACCACCATCTGCGTCTTCGTCGGGCTGCCGTTGACCACGAACGTGCCCGTGACGGCGGCGGCGAGGTTGGCGCCGCCGAGCGCAAGGAGGTCGGCGTCCGTGTCGACCTGCTCGTCGAACCGCGCCGCGTAGGCCCGCGAGGTCGCCGCGCTCTGGGCGAGGATCACGACGGCCATCGAGGCGGCCACCGGGAAGGCGGCGGCGAGGTCGGCCGGGGCGAGCGCGGGCAGCACGAGCCCCGGCACGCCCGACGGCACCGGGCCGAGCACCGCCACGCCGAACGCGGAGAGCCCGAGCACGGCCTCGGCCGCGATCGCCGCGACCACGGCGGCCAGCGCCACCGGCACCCGCCGGTCGACCAACCGGCCCGCCAGCACGACGAGGATGACGGCGCCGCCCACGAGCACGGTCGGCAGGTGCGCGTGCGGCAGCTCGGACAGCACCTGCACGAGCCGCTCGGGCGCGTCACCGCTGCCGGGGTCGACGCCGAGCAGGTCGCCCAGCTGGCCGATCGCGACCGTGATCCCGACGCCGGTCAGGAACCCGACCAGCACCGTGCGGGAGAGGAAGTTCGCGAGGAACCCCACCCCGACCACCCGCGCCAGCACGAGCAGCACCGCGACCACCAGCGCCACCGTGCCCGCCAACGCGACGTAGCGCGGCGAGCCCGGCGCCGCGAGGCCGGTCAGGCCGGCCAAGAGCAGCGCGGCCGTCGCCGAGTCCGCCGCGACCACGAGGTGGCGCGACGAGCACAGCACCGCGAACACGACCATCGGCGCGAGCATCGTGTAGAGGCCGGTGACCACCGGCATCCCGGCGATCCGCGCGTACCCGAGCACCTCCGGGACGGCCAGCGCGGCCAGGGTCGCCCCGGCCACGGCTTCAGGCAGCATTCGCTTCCGCGACACCGGCCGTATCCCGCGGAGCAAGGCGGGTAAGCGATCTTCAGCCACGGCCCGTCACGTGGCCTATAGTCCCCCGCGGTGCCACCCGCTACGGCGTCGCCCTTGAGCGGAGCAAGAGGAGGACGAGCGTGACCGACCTGTCCGACACACCCTCGGGCGTACCGGCCCCCCGTGACCCCCAGACGATCGCGTGGCCCGCGCGCACGCGGGCCCGGCGGCGCGGGATGGTCGAGACCTTGCCGCCGCACGTCATCGTGCTGTTCGGCGCGACCGGCGACCTCGCGAAGCGCAAGCTCCTCCCCGGCCTCGGCTACCTGCAGCAGTCGCAGTTCACGCCGGACGTGCGCATCGTCGGCACCGCGATGGACGACATGTCCACCGACGAGTTCCGCGAGCTGGCCAAGAAGGCCGTCAACAGCTTCGGCACCCACAAGCTCACCGAGGAGGAGTGGCAGGAGTTCGCCGAGAAGCTCACCTACGTGCCGCACAGCGCCGGGCCGGAGGGGCTGACGACGGCGGTCAAGGCGGCGGAGGCGCTGCTCGGGGAAGACACCCGGCGCCTGCACTACCTCTCCGTGCCGCCGCGCGCCGCCCAGGCGGTGATCGCGATGCTCCGCGACGCCGACCTCGTCGGGAACTCCCGAGTGATCATGGAGAAGCCGTTCGGGGACGACCTGGAGACGGCGATCCGGCTCAACGACTTCGTGCACCAGACCTTCGCCGAGTCCCAGGTCTTCCGCATCGACCACTTCCTGGGCAAGGAGGCGGCGCAGAACATCCTCGCGTTCCGCTTCGCCAACGGCCTGTTCGAGCCGATCTGGAACCGCAACTTCATCGACCACATCCAGATCGACATCCCGGAGACGCTCGGCCTCGACCAGCGCGCCGACTTCTACGAGGCCACCGGCGCCTTCAAGGACATGGTCGTCACCCACCTCATGCAGGTGATGGCGTTCGTCGCGATGGAGCCGCCCACCGCGCTGGAGCCGCGGGCGATCAGCGAGGAGAAGAACAAGGTCTTCCGCTCGATGCTGCCCATCCACTCGTCGGACGTCGTGCGCGGGCAGTACACGGGCTACCGGGGTGAGAAGGGCGTGGCCTCGGACTCGGACACCGAGACGTTCATCGCGCTGAAGGTCGGCATCGACAACTGGCGGTGGGCGGGCACCCCGTTCTACCTGCGCACCGGCAAGAAGATGGCCGAGGGCATGCGCATCATCTCGATCGCCTTCAAGGAGGCGCCGCGCACGATGTTCCCCGGCGGCTCCGGGGTCGGCCAGTCCGGGCCGGACCACCTGACGTTCGACCTCGCCGACAACTCACGGGTCTCGCTGTCGTTCTACGGCAAGCGCCCCGGCCCGGGGATGCGGCTGGAGAAGCTGTCGATGCAGTTCTCCACGCAGGAGACGGGCAGCGCCTCCGACGTCATGGAGGCCTACGAGCGGCTGATCCTCGACGCCATGCGGGGCGACCACACGCTGTTCACCACCGCCGAGGGCATCGAGTCCCTGTGGGAGCGCTCGCAGCCGCTCCTGGACGACCCGCCTCCGGTGAAGGTCTACCCGCCGGGCACGTGGGGGCCGAACGCGATCCACCAGCTCATCGCGCCGAACGCGTGGCGGCTGCCGTTCGAGCGGGCGTGGCGCGAGAAGAAGTGAGAACGCGGCGTCAGGCGGCGGCGTGGAAGGGCCTCGACAGCAGGTCGCGCGCGTCCTCGGGGAGGTCGTCGCGGAACGCGGTCGCGACGGCCGCGCCCCAGACCGCGTCCGCGAGGCCGCGGTCGGTGCTCACCGAGAGGGCCTCACCGAACAGGTAGCGGGCGAGGAACGGCACACCGCAGACGCTCGAGGTGTCGTCGACGACCCCGCAGGCGGCGTTCCAGGCGTGGGCCGGGATGGCCGCGCGGGCCTCGTGCGCGCGCAGCCGGGCGGCGGGCGAAGCCGCCCACGCGTGCCGCAGCACCTCCTCGACCTCCGGGGTGCGCGGCCCGTACGCGGTGCCCGGCGTCAGCGACGTGGGCAGGCAGGCGCCCGTCCAGCCCTGCAGCAGCACCTCGTTCGCCTCGGGCTCGTCGGGCACCCCCGGCGCCAGCGCGAGCCCGGCGTCGAACACGGCGAGCACGCCCGAGAAGTAGGGCGCGAGGGTGCGGTGCACGTGGTCGATCACGTCGAAGGGCGCGAGCAGCAGCCGCGCGGCGGCCGTCGGCGCCGCGGGGAGGCGCGGCAGGCCGAACATGCGGGCCCAGCGGTACCAGCGGGTGCCGAGCCAGCCGTCCCCCTCGAGGTGCGCGACCCCGCCGATCACGGTGATCCGGGCCTGCGCCCGCTCTTCGGCGGGCGCGGCGAGCTCGCCCATGCGCAGGACGCGGTCGAGGTCGAGGCGCGCGACGGTCACGTCGAGCATCGTCCGCCGGACAGCGGGCTCCATGACGGGAGTGGTGCGCACGGCGACGGGGAGCAGATCCAAGGACATCAGACACCAGGCTTCGAGCGGGGAGCGGGTAGCGGGTCGTCCAGACCGTAGGCAGGGGCCCGACGCCGGTTGCCGTACCTGAGGAAGCGGCCTGCCCAGCGGGAGATCACCGGGGGACGAGCGGTAGCAACCCTCAGGAAGATGAGCCGTTCGGCGGAGCGTTGCCGTCTGATCGGCATACGCCCGCTCTCAGCTCGACCCCCGGCCCGCTCGCCGATCCGTTCGCAGCTACGGGATGACCGCGACGAACAGGAACGCCGCGAAGATCACGAGATGCACCACGCCGCCGAGCACCATAGCGCTGCCGAGCCCGACGGTGAGCGAGCCGACCACCGCGGTGACCGCGAGCAGCACCAGCTCCACGCCGGAGAGCCCGAGCAGCAGCGGGCCGTCGATCCAGATGGAGGCGACGGCGATGGCCGGGATGGTCAGCCCGATGCTGGCCAGCGCGGAGCCGTAGGCGAGGTTGAAGCTGGTCTGCAGCCGGTCGCGGGCGGCGGCGTTGATCGCGGCGAGGGTCTCGGGGAGCAGCACGAGCAGCGCGATCGCCACGCCGACCACCGCGAGCGGCGCCCCCGCGGCCGTGACCCCGTCCTCGATGGCGGGCGACTCCGCCTTCGCCAGCCCGACGACCGCCACCAGCGACACGAGCAGGAGCCCGAGGCTGGTCCACGCGGTGCGGTTGCTCGGCGGCTCGAGGTGCTCGTCGCAGTTCTCCGCTCGGCCTTCGGGCGCCACGGGGAGGAAGTAGTCGCGGTGGCGGACGGTCTGCACGAACACGTACACGCCGTAGAGCACGACCGAGACGACCGCAGCGAACACGAGCTGCGGTGTCGCGAACGTCGGTCCGGGCGAGCTGGTGGTGAAGGCGGGGAAGACCAGGCACAGCGTGGCGAGCGTGATCACCGCGGCGAACGCGCCGCCGCTGCCCGCCGCCTGGAACTCGACGACGTGGTGGCGCACCGCCCCGACCAGCAGCGACAGCCCGACGATCCCGTTGCAGGTGATCATGACGGCGGCGAATACGGTGTCGCGGGCGAGCGTGGCGGTCTGCGGTCCTCCGGAGGCGGTGATGCTGAGGATCAGGCCCACCTCGATGATCGTCACGGCGACCGCGAGGATCAACGAGCCGAACGGCTCCCCCACGCGGTGGGCCACGACCTCGGCGTGGTGCACGGCCACGAGCACCGCGCCGACGAGGACGACCGCGACGATCGCGACGAGCGCAGGCCCGAGCTCGCGGTTCCACACGAGCGCGAGGAGGAGCAGGGCGAGGACGGGCGTTCCGGTGGTGCGGAGCACGGAGAGCGGGGGCACGGGACCGACGCTGTCACATCCGCTCAAGATCCGGGCGCGGGCTTGTCCCCCGTGTTGCGCAGCGAAGCCAGCCGGGTGAGCACCTGGAACCAGAAAGGTGCGCCGAGGCTCGCCGCGAGCACCGAGAGCAGGAGTCCGGCGATCACCGCGACGACGTCCTGCGAGGTGTAGGGGGCGGGTCGCTGCGGCAGCAGGCACGCGCCGAGGTCGGCGAACGCACAGCCCGCGGGCGGCCCGACCGAGAGGCCTGCCGAGCGCAGGCCCGCCGCCTCCGTGTTCAGGCAGGCGAGGTAGGCCTGCTGGTCGTTCTTCTGGGCGTCGCAGGAGCTCGGCGAGGCGAGCGCCACCACGGCCTGGCGCACCTCGGGGTCGCGCCAGAGCGTGCCCGCCATCGAGATCGCGTCGATGTGCATCACGAGCACCAGCACGGCGGCGATCACGAGGATCCAGCGCTTGACCCACCGCTTGTAGTAGCCCGAGACGCGGGCCATCTGCGCGTCGTACCAGGACTCGACGGCGGAGGCGAACGCGGTGACGCTGCCGTCGGCCTGGCGGGCGAGGGCGGTGAGCGTGGTGGACAGCGGCTCCGGCAGCGCGTTCGCGGCGACCCGGCCTTCGAGCATCGCGCTGGGGTCGTCGCCGACGAACTCGTCGAGCACGGCCGCGGCCACCGTGGACGCCGCGAGGTAGGACGGCGGGCGCGTCACCGAGCCGCCCGCGCGGCGCTGGGCCTGCGCGGCGATCAGCGGGTGGCGCAGCAGCCGCGCCAGCGGGGTGCCGTCCGCGGCGGAGGGCTGGGTGCCGTCGAGCACGCGCAGCGCGTCCTTGGTGATGGTCCGCTCGGCCTGGACGGCGCTCCAGAACCGCGTGGTGGCGCGGTCGGGGTCCTCGGCGGTGCCCTCGAGCATCGCCCGCAGACCCCGCAGCAGGTACTTGGAGCGCTTCTGCAGCACGGTCGCGACCCACTCGGCGATGGCCGACGCGGCCAGGCTGAGCACGAAGAACGCGAAGGACAGCCCGATCACGGTGTCCACCACCGCCGACACCGGCATCGCCCGGATCTCCCCTCACCCCGACGGACGCCGCAGGCTAGCGGGCGCAGTCCCGCCGGGGAGCCGCGGGTCGCGTGCA
>Ga0207689_10006343_pt1 | contig 10474 bp, 10 predicted proteins | sample KBSMisM52_FD_184312 | JGI IMG/M metagenome (GOLD analysis project Ga0207689, IMG submission 184312) | Miscanthus rhizosphere microbial communities from Kellogg Biological Station, Michigan, USA - KBS Miscanthus M5-2 (SPAdes) (version 2) | ecosystem: Host-associated > Plants > Roots >... | reverse complement strand
GGTCTGTATGAAACCAGATGTTGCCATTATTATCATTTATTAATCCTACAGCAGTCAATTCAGGCATTCCATCATCTTTTGAATAGATCCGGATAACACGAAAATTTTTAGTAAAATGAAATAGCTGGCTTTGTGCTGCAACCCAATAAGTAGTATCTTCTTTAACGTATGCTATAGAAGTCCACTTTATACTATCTATAGGTGTATAAATGCGCATCCAGTTGCCATTTTTATTTTCATAGGTCTTGTTATCCTTTTCGTTACTATTTCCGCATAAAAACAAAAAATTATTTTCTGTGGGAACTGTAAAGAAAAAATTGAAGGGAAATCCGGCAAAAGTTAGTATTTCATAGGCGGTATCGTTAGCAGGATTTAGAGTAAAAACGCTTTGACTTTTATTGTCAGCCGTGGTGAAAAATAGTTCTTTACCATTAAATCTTGGTATGCCCCCGGAAGCTACTATTTCATTGTTCCGCTTTTTAAATATAACCGGCGTACAAATTTTAGTGGACATATTTGCTCTAAAAACACCAGCATTTGTTAATAACCACGCCTTTTGCGCCAGCGTGTCAATGGCTCCTACACCGATGAACCCGTCTGTCGATTTCATACCCGGTAAATCCTTTTTCTGCAATGCGTGAAACGCCCCGGTTTTTGTGTCCAGTATATTAATGCCATTGGACGTGCTTAGCCATATATTCCCTTTACCAGCATCGGCAGCTGAAATAACAAGATTGCTGTTCAACGAATCTATTTTATGGCTTGGCTTATAGTGTTTCACCATCGGTTTAAAAGGAAGTATTTCATAAAATCCCTTGCGCAACCAGGTACCCGACCATATTATGTTATCCCGGTCGCAATAAATACAGGCATTGGCATCCGAGCAATCCGTCTGTAATGCGGAATCATCCGGAAAAGGAAAACTGACAGATTCATCATCAGGATTATAAATAATCATCCCGGTTGGCTTCGTTGCAAACCAAATACGGCCCTTTTTATCAAGCGTGATTCCTACAAAACGGCCATAGTCCTTTAAATGTTCATATTTGCTTAAAGCATTAATATGATGAAATTGGTTGTCTTCAAGGGTAAATTGTAGCAGGCCCTCGTTCCCGTTAATCCAAAAACATTTTCTCCTGGCATCATAGCAAAAACATTCGGCCTCGAAATAATCAGACTTCGAATAATGGGGAAGCGAAAAAAATTCCTTTTTATTTGTGGCGAGACTAATTTTCAATAGCACAGCTTTAGGATATCCAATCAGGCACCAAACTGAATTGGCGCCGCTGTCAAATACTGAATAGGACTCTGAAGGACCTACAAATTTTTCTTCAAAACCATGAAGATCAGCGAGAACTTTTTTGGCAGCGGTATATATGTTGTAAGATGTGATCGCTGATTGTCCTTCAACACAAAGCACTTCAGTTTTGGTAGCCCAAAATGGACTTATAGAAGACGGATTTTTTTTTATAGCAGAGTCAGGAAAGAAATTGGTAAAGTCATCCGTCTTGATGTTATAACGGGATAGTCCGAGATCAGCGCCTATCCATATATTATGCAGGCTGTCTTCTACTAGTCCACCGATCACATGATCATCGATAATCGATTTCCCGTCATTGCTATGGGGCAAATAAACTTTGAAGGTGTTACCGTCAAATCGATTTAAACCATACCGTGTTCCCATCCATAAAAAACCATTTTCATCTTTTATCATGTGGTAGACCTCGCCCTGCGAAATACCCTCATCCAATCCCCAATGCACAGCCCGGTAATTATTACCGGTTTGATTTTGAGCATGCGCACTAATATAACAAATGAGCAGTAGGGTGGGAATAATTAATATTGACTTATGGCATTTTTCAAAATGAGTGGGAGAATGTCTCATAGATAAGGTGGCTATCCCAATTTAATTATTAAAATCCTTTAAAAAAAATATATTCCCTGATGATGTAAAGCAGACACCGTGCTTAATTGCAACCCGATTGTAAGTATCCAGGATCGAGAAAGAGATACAGAAACTGAAAGAAAAACAGAAAGGGAGCGTACGCAGCGACATCCATCATCCAATATCCAGGTTCCGGCATCTATTCACCAGTCTCCCACCTTTATAGTACTTTTGCCGACTTAATAATAATGTGTCTATGGACCTTCATGAAAACCCGGCAGAGGCAAAAGATCTTTTTGATGATATGCAATACAGGCTTGTTCAGGCCAGCATGGGAAAACGTTTTTTGAATTATATCATTGATGCCATCGCGTTTGCGATATTGCTCTTTATTGTATTGATGATACTGGCGTCAGCAAACCCCGCCGCATTTCAATCCTTCATCAAAAAAAATGAAACTGGCGATTTCTCACTCGTCGAGCAGTTATTGATCCAGGTGATTTACGGTACTTATATGTTTATCATTGAGGCAATATTTAAAGGGAAGACCCTGGGTAAAATGATAACCGGCACCCGGGCGGTAAAACAGGATGGGTCGCCGCTTGTGTTGCGGGATGCGCAGTTACGGGGTTTATGCCGGATGGTGCCGTTTAATGCCTTCAGCGCCCTCGGAAGTCCTTCTTATCCCTGGCACGACCGGTGGACGAAAACCTATGTGATAGACGAAAAACTCTCGCGATATCCCGGGAACTAAAAAGCCCTACATACCAATAGAAATATTAACGAGCCCGCGAGGCAGGGCATCCCACTCTTTTATCTTTTTTATATGACGGCAACCCCGAAGTTTGTTTGTACTTATCAAAATAAAAACGAAGTGTGAATGTAAGTGCGACATAAAAATAGCCGTCCTTGCTCTTTGGATTTCCCCTCGTAACTTTTGCACCCGGATAGGGTCCTGCACCCACTTCATCACCACGGTAGGCAAGATCAACCGCTTTTTGTCCTCTTGCTGCCAGCAATGCCGATTCATCTGTATAAACATCGCTAACATCGTCGAGATAGTCTGTAAATAATTTACGATAACCGAGTTCCATCCCAACTTTCATGTCCTCATTCAGGGAGCGTTCTGCACCGAATCCTAACGGTATACTAAATTGCGTCAAGCTATATTTTTTTACTCCCGGCAGGAAGCCTTCACCTTCCGTACTCAGCGGTCTTAAAAATGTTTTACCACCATTCAAATCTTTGGTGTACGGATTAAAATGAAAAATACCGACGCCGGCATAAACATAAGGCGTCCACCAACTGTCATTCATGTTGAGAATATTATACTGCGCCCCAAGTTCCCATTCAAAAATTCCGGTTTTGAAGTTGAGGTTACGGTCCTTCATTACCGCATTTCCTTTTTTATCATCTCCTTTCAATGAAGTAAGAGAAAAATAACTTCTGGCAGTGAGATGTTCGCTGATATCGTATTTTGCCCCGATCGAACCCATAAATGAAGATTGAGAAAAACCAAATGATTTTCTCTTGAGGTCGCCATTGTAGGAGGCGACGCCGGCCCGTATGGAAAAATGAAAATTTTGAGCGCAGACCACAATGGGAAAAAGCGCGGATATCAGGATTAGTTTTTTCACAGATAATTGAATTAGAAGCTGGTTTTGAATTAAAACGTTATTCGACCGAAAATATTTTAAAGCGGGTTCAATAATGCAGGAAGCCGTGTCAATCGAGGCTCATTTTCAGATTAAAGAGAATAATATTCAATTGTTCTTTCTTCACAGTATAATTTATCCCATGCACAAACTGTAAATTCGCAGCATGCTGGATTATTTGAGTGAGTTAAATGACCGTCAGAAAGAAGCGGTTCTTCATATAAATGGACCGCTGATGATAATCGCGGGCGCCGGGAGCGGAAAAACGAAGGTATTGACCACCCGTATCACCCACCTGATGGCGAACGGTGTTGATGCATTCAATATTCTTGCGCTAACGTTTACCAATAAGGCGGCGAAGGAGATGAAGGAGCGGGTTGAAAAAACGCTCGGAAACAATGAAGCAAGAAATTTATACATCGGAACATTCCATTCCGTTTTCGCTAGAATTCTACGGACGGAGGCGCCCCGGTTGGGGTTTCCCAATAATTTTACGATTTATGATACGGATGATGCCAAAAGTGTAGTGAAAACCGTCGTCAATGAACTGAGTCTTGATGATAAACATTATAAACCAGGCACCGTCTATAACCGGATTTCGTCTGCAAAAAATGCATTGGTTGGACCCGTGGAATATGCGAACGATTACTATTTGCAACAGGAAGACATGCGGAGTAACCGCCCGGCTATTGCGCAGATCTATGACGCCTATGTAAAGCGCTGTTTTAAAAACGGCGCCATGGATTTTGACGACCTTTTATTAAAATTTTATGAGCTGCTGAAAAATTTTCCCGAGTCCCTTAGTAAATACCAGCATAAGTTTAAATACATCCTGATCGATGAATACCAGGATACCAATCCTGCTCAATATGAAATTATAAAACTGCTCGGTGCCATGCATGAAAATGTATGTGTTGTTGGAGATGATGCACAAAGTATCTACAGCTTTCGCGGCGCCACCATACAAAACATTCTCCAGTTTCAGAAAGATTATGAGGACGTGCATGTCGTAAAGCTGGAACAGAACTATCGAAGCACGCAAAGCATTTTGCATATCGCTAACGAGGTTATAAAAAATAATAAAGGACAGATTCCCAAGAACCTCTGGACAGAAAACAGTGAAGGCGAAAAAATAAAATTGGTACGCACGAACACGGACAATGATGAGGGAAAATTTGTGGCCGATACAATACAGGAACAAAAACTGCGCAATCACTATAGCAATCGCGATTTTGCAATCCTCTACCGCACCAATGCCCAGAGCCGTGCCTTTGAAGAAAGTATGCGAAGGATGGGGATTGCCTATACCATATACGGTGGCGTTAGTTTCTATCAACGGAAAGAAATAAAAGACATAGTTGCTTACTTGCGGGTAATTGTAAATCCCAATGACGAGGAAGCGTTAAAGCGCATTATCAACTATCCCGCCCGTGGTATTGGCAAGACAAGTATTGATAAGGCCGTGCTGGCTGCGAATGAACATAATATCAGCATGTGGGACGTGATGGACCGGGCGAAGGAATTTGGCTTTAAGGCCGGGACCCTTGAATCTATCGAGACGTTCGTATTGATGATTAAAAGTTTTGCCAGCATGCTGAAGAAACAGAATGCATACGAAGTCGCATTTCATGTAGGCAAGCAAACAAATCTGGTTAAGGAACTTTTTAATGATAAGAGTACCGAGGGGCTACAACGATACGAGAATATACAGGAGCTGTTTAATTCTATTAAAGAATGGATCGAAAGCCCGGATAATGAAGAGGGTGAGGTGCTCGATAAAAGTCTGGGATCCTATCTTCAACAGATAACGCTGGTAACGGACGCAGACAATAAAGACCCGAATGCAGATACCGTAAAACTAATGACAATTCATGCGGCGAAAGGCCTTGAATTCAGTTGTGTATTTGCGGCGGGACTGGAAGAAATGCTTTTCCCTAACGCCATGAGCATAAATACCCGGGAAGAGTTGGAAGAAGAAAGGAGACTGTTTTATGTGGTTATCACAAGAGCCAGGCATCGCTTGTGGATAACGTATGCCAATACCCGCTATAAATTCGGTAGCCTGGTACAAAATGAACCCAGCCGCTTTATTGATGAATTGCCCGAACAATTCCTGGACAGGAGTTTTGCCGGTGGCGGCGTAAAGAACCAGGGCAATTTTGGTTTTGGAAATTCGGCCCATGACAGAATGAACGGTGGTGCCTGGGGGTCGCAAAGCAAATCCGTTTATGAAGCTGAAAGAAGGTATGGGACACCTGAAAAAAAATCGATGACACCCACCTACTTGTCTCCCAAACCGCAAAACAAGACGGTAGAACATGTGCCATCAGCTGATTTCAAAGCAAGCGATATAAGCAACTTACAAGCCGGTCAGAAAGTGGAGCATCAAAAGTTTGGCTTTGGCGAGGTTATAAAAATGGAAGGTGCGGCACATAATCCCGTAGCTACCGTAAAATTTGAATTGAATGGCGAAAAGAAGATCATGCTCAATTATGCAAAATTGCGAATCGTGGAATAGCAGCTTCAATTTCGTCGTTTTCCTGTGATTTTGGTCCCTCCGTGTAATAGATTTATACAGTTTTCCACATTTCGCATAAAGCGGAATAAGATTTGCAATGATTTTTATCGTATCCGCAAGCCCTGAGTAAACAATTTGCTAATCAAAAACTTGAGGGACATGTTAAAAACTGATAAGTCACATGAACACCAATATATCAGCCATTTTATTACATTAAATGTTGTAGACTGGGTAGATATATTTATTCGTCCTGTCTATAAACAAATAATTGTACATTCTCTCAATCATTTTATAGCAACGAAAGGGCTGAATGTTTATGCGTGGTGTCTGATGAGTAATCATCTCCATTTGATCGCCAATGCCGAGGGACATTCTTTACCAGAAATTGAAAAAGAATTTAAAAACTTTACTGCCCAAAAGATCCTGGAAGATATCAGCGTGGAGCCGCCCAAAAGGCTTGAATGGATGATGGCCCGTTTTGAGAGTTTCAGTAATTTATTAGGCTTGAATAAGAAATTTCAGATATGGCAGACCTGTACCAGTCCCGTTTATATTAATCTTCTGAAATCGGCACAGCTTATTGAGCAAATCGAATTTATTCACCATAATCCGGTTCGTGATCGTGTTGTTACCACGGCAGAAGATTATCTATATAGCTCAGCAAGAGACTATGCCGGAATGAAAGGTTTAGTAAATATCAGAAAGCTGCCCAAGATCGCTCAACAGTTTTCAGCTGCCGAAAATGTGAACGGTAACTTCTTTAATAAGTATATCGGGAACTAATTTCTACTTTTTAACCGGTTTGTTTTTCAATCATTTATGACTCCTGTACGGTGGACTGTCAACGCAGTTGCAGAATCCGGCCAATAACTTTTTTCAAAAAATCCCACGGTTTTTAAACTATCATCATTTGAAACGGTCTTTAATATACCTGCGCATCTTTTAGTTCTTTTTACTGTAAAAAAATCCGGAAACCGGAGATTCCATTTTATATATTTTTCTGCGTCTGTGTATCTACGTTGGTAAATACATACAGGCCATCTTGTACTTTATTTAATCATCAAAAAATGAAAACTATGATCACAATCCGTAAAACAACCGCCTTATTCATTTCCATGGGTATTTCGATTATTGGTTTTTCACAGGTTAACCTTGGCTTGCAATCTACTACCAATGCTGCCATCCACGCTACAACCAATACCGCAGCAATTCTGCAGACAACCCATGCAGCTTCTGCTGCTACCAAAAGCACTGTGCAGACAACTTCCGCACAGGTAAAAGCAACCACTCAAAAAATTACCGGCACCACAGCCAATGCGTCCGTTTCGTCCCGAAGCAATGTTACGGTTGGCAATAGTTCCGCTACAACAGACGTCAGCAACGGAAATTCTGCGGACCTGAAAACCGGTGCGTCAATAAGCAATGTTAAAATGGTCGATAACGCGGGTTCGACCATGTCTGTCGCTTCTGATAAGATACAAACGACATCAGGAGCCACTTTGAACACCGGGGAAGAAATCAAGACCCATCTGCAGGACAAGACAAAATCAACGATTACATCCGGTGAAGAAAAAGCAAAAGCTTCTTCGTCATCGCCGGCAGTGTCTGCGAATGCCAGGGCCGAGTCTAAAACCACCATTGTAAAATAATACCCGATCCGTACTCTATAATTCAATATGCCTCTGTTTAATACGGAGGCATATTTCAAAATGCGCCGCTCATGAAAACTACCCGACTCATCTTGCTACTAACCAGTGCTTTCATAATTTCAGCAAACAGCTTTTCGCAGCAGGATACTGCAAGGCAGGCTGACAGGACTCAGTTCAAAATAGGTATTTACTATAACACGAAACTGAACTACTATGGCCGGACAGACAATCTGCAGAGTAGCGGTGCATTCCCGTTGGCAGAATTGTGGTTAACCCACAACTTTTATGTGAATGCTGCAACTGTCTTTACAAATAATAAAGTGAATGGGTTTCAATACGCCGGCACAATTGCTACAGTGGGGTATCAATTTAATCGTAACGATCGATTTGCGGGAAATCTGTATGCAGTCAAACCTTTTTATGAAAGCAAGAGCCAGCTCGTTCAGACGGCTTTAAAAGCCCAGGTGGCTGCTAACTTTACCTGGCTTGATAAATTCGTCAATTTTACGATAGGCGGCGACCTCAAATTCAGTGATCACACAGACTTTGGCGGAACTGCCGGTCTGGACCACCTCGTGCGGCTGAAGCTTAACACACACACCCTGTTGATAATAGACCCGTCGGTTTATATCTATGCCGGCACACAACAATTTACCAAAACGTACCTGAACAAATCTTCCGGATTTTTATTGCTGCCGGGCGGTAGTCAATTGGTAGATCAAACAACCCGGAAATTCAATATTCTTTCCTATGAACTTTCGCTTCCGGTTATAATAGGAGTGGGCAAAATCCAGGTTGTGTGTACGCCGGCTTATGTATTGCCACAGAATCTTGTGGTGGTGGAGAACCGTCCTGATCTTTCTGAAAAAGGTGAACGGATGTTATATTTCACGACGGGAATTAAGATGGCCATTTAAAAAATGGCCGGGAGGTTGAATCCCGGCTAGTCACCATGCAAATTTTTAACCGCTTTCTTTAACGCATCGCGTGTTTTTTTCTCGCTACCCGCAAATAATTTGTCGTTAATAATTATTACGGGGCGTTTTAAAAAAGTGTATTCATCGAGAATGAGATTACGATAGTCGATTTCTTTCAACTTTTTATTTTTTAAACCCAGTTCTTTATATTTTAACGCCCTTTTGCTAAAAAGCGCTTCATAACTGCCGGCATTTTGTTTCAACTGATCCAATTGTGAAGGGGTAATTTTCTCAAATTTGATATCCTGCATTTCAAATTCTTTTTTATCTATCGCTGTTTCTTTCATAATGGCATGGCAGGTAGTGCAGGTACTGAGGTGATATATTTTCTTCATAAAAACTCGATTATCTGTAATAGTTTTAGTCTCCTGGCGACCTATATTAAAGTCTATTGCAAATTACGATGACCCAGGCCGAATTTGTCCAACTTATCAGAGAACATAACGGATTGATACAGAAAGTATGCAATCTCTATGCTGCTACGTTACAGGACCGGCAGGACCTTTACCAGGAAATAATAATCCAGCTTTGGCGGGCCGTTCCGAAATTCAGAGGCGACTCGAAGCTTACTACCTGGATGTACCGGGTGGCATTAAATACTGCCATTTCCGATTATAGAAAACAGCAACGCATTGTGCCTATGGCCGAAATCGATCTAATCAACAGGGAGTTGGCTGACCATGACAAGGGTGGTGACGAAGAGGAAAAACTAAAACTAATGTACGATGCGATAAGATATCTGTCAGAAGTTGAAAAGGCCCTCGTTATGCTGTACCTCGATGACAAGCCCTATGAGGAGATGGAAGACATACTTGGCATAAATCAAAACAACCTGCGGGTGAAAATGAACAGGATCAGGGAAAAATTACGTCAACTTACAAAAGCTGAAACATATGGAACTTGAAGCGTTAAAAGAAATATGGAGAGATGCCGGTAATAAAACCAGTTCACAGCCGGCTAATGCTGAAATAATCGGGATGTTGAATAAATCATCCCAAAGCCCCATTGCAAAAATGAAACGAAATGTGTTGAAGGAAACAATTTTGGTTATTGTGTTGCTTGGAGGTATAGCTATCTATTACTTTATAGCATTTAAAAGTCAGTTCAATATAATAGCATGGTTCTATACCGGCCTGGCACTTTTTTTTGGGTTATATTATTACCGGAAATGGAAGTTGCTGGATGGAATGCAGTGTGTGGCATGCCAGGTAAAAAGTAACCTTCAGCGCCAGGTGCAGGCTCTCGAAAGTTATATCCGCTTTTATTTATTAGCCGGAACGGTGGTTGTTCCTCTGATTTTTGTCTTTCTGGGGCTCATATTTTACTATAAATTTCCGGCTGGCGCTTTTTATATCATTTTCCCCCCTATCTATAAGTCGACCAGGGCTGTAATCGGGGCCTCGATAATCTGGGTGATATCCCTTTCTCTGGTATCCCTGGTTACTTTTTGCGGTAACCGCTACTTTATTAACAGGTTATATGGGCGGCACATCCGGCAGTTGAAGCAGATCCTGGATCAAATGGAGGACGAGTAATCTGCCTTTCCGTCATTCGTAAACTTTCTGAAAAGATTATTGTTATTTTTGTGTTGCGGATTTCGCAATAAGCAACAATTGATTTGATATGATTAAAACAGGCAGCCCGATAATAAGTATTTATACAGAGATGACCCCGAATCCGGAGACTATGAAATTTGTGGCGAACAAGCTATTATATCCGGGTAAGAGCATTGATTTTCCGGACGTGGAAAATGCAAAAGCCTCTCCTCTGGCGGTTGAACTGTTCGGGTT
>Ga0207689_10006342_pt1 | contig 10474 bp, 7 predicted proteins | sample KBSMisM52_FD_184312 | JGI IMG/M metagenome (GOLD analysis project Ga0207689, IMG submission 184312) | Miscanthus rhizosphere microbial communities from Kellogg Biological Station, Michigan, USA - KBS Miscanthus M5-2 (SPAdes) (version 2) | ecosystem: Host-associated > Plants > Roots > Rhizosphere... | reverse complement strand
ACCGCGTCCACGTCCGCGGGCGACAAAGGGCGCATTGGGCTTTCACTGTATGCGACCGATCCCAAGGTTGTGTACGCGACGATCGAGGCCCGCGCGCCGAATGGCGGCATCTATCGCACCCTCGACGGCGGTGCGACGTGGGAGAAAACGTCGTCGCTCAACACGCGACCCAATTATTACTCGCAGATTCGCGTCGATCCGCGCGACCAGCAGCACGTCTACACGCTCGGCTCCAACCGCGGTTTCTACTTCTCTGATGACGGCGCCAAGGCATTCACGGAGCGGTTCAGCGACGTCCACGGTGAAGATCACGCGCTATGGGTCGACCCGGACAACGGAAACCATCTGATCATCGGCGGCGACGGCGGCGTATCGGTCTCCTGGGACCGCGGCAAGACGTGGGATTTCCGCCGCAACATGCCGATCGGCCAGTTCTATGAAGTGGACGTGGACAACAGCGTCCCCTTCCGGATCTGCGGCGGTTTGCAGGACAACGGCGTCTGGTGCGTCCCGAGCGCCGTGCGCAATCGCAATGGCATCGCCGACCGCGACGCATGGAACATCGGCGGCGGCGACGGCTTCCATGCGCACTTCGATCCGGCCAACAACGCCATGGTCCTCCAGTCGTCGCAGAATGGAAATGCGGCGTGGGTGAACATCGAGACGCTCGAGCGGCAGGGTGTGCGGCCGGGCACGGGCGAGCGTCCTCCGGTGCCGCCCGCCGCGGGCCGCGAAGTGTATCGGTGGAACTGGGATACTCCCATCGCGGTCTCGCATTTCAATCCGAAGGTTTGGTTCATGGGCGCGCAGTTCCTCTTCCGCAGCGACGACCGCGGTGCGAGCTGGCGCAAGATCAGCGATGACCTCACGCTCAACATCGAGCGTGATACGCTCAAGATGATGGGCAAGATCGTCGCATCCGACGCGTTGTCGCGTCACGACGGCCAGTCGAACTACGGATCGCTTACGTCGATCGGCGAATCACCGCTCGACTCGGCGCTGATCTACACCGGAAGCGACGATGGGCAGATCCAGGTGACGCGCAACGGCGGCCGCACTTGGACGAACGTCACCGCCCGGATTCCCGGGTTGCCGGCGCGCACCTACGTCAGTACGGTGCTGCCGTCGCGCCACAAGGCGTCGCGTGTCTACGCGACATTCGACGGCCACTACAACGACGACTACAAACCATACGTCTTCGTGAGCGAGGATTACGGCTCGACGTGGAAACCTCTCGTCGCCGGCCTGCCCGAGACCTCCGTCAATCGCATCCGCGAGCATCCGAAGAATCCGCGGGTGCTTGTGCTCGCCCACGAGCGCGGCGTCCATGTGTCGAACGACGGCGGTGCGACGTGGCTTGCGTTGTCCGGCAACATGCCGACGGTGTCGGTCGACGATGCGATCTTCCAGGAACGCGACAACGCGCTTGTCGTCGGCAGCCACGGACGCGGCATCTGGGTCCTCGACGACGTCGGTCCGCTCGAAACGCTGACCAGCGACGCGATCGCTGCCGAGGCGACGCTGTTGCCGGTCAATCGGGCGCGGATCATGAGCACGTTCTCGCCGCAGGCGTGGTACGGCGAGGGCGAGTTCTTTGCGCCGAACCCGGAGTGGAACGCCGTCATTCAGTACAACCTCCGCGACGCGGCGAATGGACCGGCCGACGTCGTTGTCTCCGACAACTCCGGCAGAATGGTTCGCACGCTCAGAGGACCAACGGCGAAGGGTGTCAACCGCGTCGTGTGGGATCTCAGGATGAATCCACCGGTCGACTCGACGAACGTGCCCACTGGTGGTGGACGCGGCGGCGGTGGCGGCGGTGGTGGTCGCGGCGGCCCGCCGGCCGCGGTGCCTATCGGTTTTCCGGGAGGCGGCGAGGGCGGTGGCGGGGGGGGCGGCCGCGGGAGCGTCGTCGGCCCGTTCGTATTGCCCGGCTGGTACTCGGTGCGCGTCACGGTGCCGGGCATCAAGGCGCCAATGACGCGGCCAATCATGGTCGAAGCAGATCCGCTGCCAAAATTCTTCGTCGCCGATCGCGCGGCTCGTCAGATCGTATTGTTGGCCATCTACGACTGGACCAAAGCCCTCGGCGACGCGCGGCTTGCCGCTCGCGCGCTCACGACTCAGCGCGATTCCATCAAGGCCGATTTAGCGAACGCCGGGACGCAGGCCGATTCGCTCAACGCGCGCATCGGCCGAGTCGCCGCGGCCATCGATCGTTCATTCCTCGCCGTCAACGGTCAACGTGGGCCGATCGAAGGATGGAGCGGACAGCCAACGTCGGATCAGCGCAAAGCCGTCGGCTACGCGATCGACGACGCGCGCAAGGCGATCAACGATCTCAACAAGCTCGTGACGACGGACATTCCCGCGGCATATGGTGGAGCGAACGCCTGGAAGCGGAAGGTGTCGCCGGTGAAGTTACCGGCCCGCACCAATCCGTGAGCGATGCTCGCGCCGGCGTCGCCAACCTTCCCACACGTTGGCGACGAGCAGGCCCGCGAGTAAGAAATACGCGGCGCCGATCAAGTCGAACGCCGCGAACGCGGCCGTCGCGGTGATCGCGCCGAAGATGACCTGATCGCGGTGCTTGGGCGGCGACGTCGGCGGGTCGGTGACCATGAAGAACGCGAAGTACAGCGCGGCGTGCACGTCGGGCGCGCGGTACAGGTCGACGAATCGCTCCGGGTTGCCGACGAAGGTCGCGGTGGTGGCGCACAAGTAATAAACGCCAAGGAACGCGAGCACCGCCGGGATCTTGTTCACCTTATACGTGATGAACATGCCGGTCACGAGGAGCACGATGAGCGCCGCGGTCGGCAGACCGGGGAGCGCTCCCCACCAGTTCTGCGCCGGATTGAAGAGGTAGAACGTCGCGACGAGTGCAATGGCGGCGGGATTGAAGACGTTTGCCGTATGTCCGCGCACGATGTACTTGCTCAACACGCCGACGATCGACGTCACCGCGACGACGTACCACGCCGAGTGCGAGTTGAGGATCATTGCGACGATGAGGCCCGTGAGGAGCGCGCCGCTCGGAAACGCCCATCGTTTTTTCGTTCGGTACAGGATGAGCGCGTCGATCACCATCGCCGGCACCGTCGCGACGCCGACGGACATCACTACCGGCCATCCTTCGCGCGCGCCGGCGAGGACGGCCAGGAAGCCGAGCACCACGAGAACGAGTCCCTTTGGAGTACGGAAGAAGCGGCTAGCGCGCATGTGTGTCGTTTGGCATCGAGCGGCGTATAATTTGGCGCATTGACGTACGTGAGGCGACTGTGAGCAGGGTGATCCCATTTGCCGCGACTCTCGGGCTCGCAGGCATTTGCCTCGCGTGCGTAACTGCCAACAGACCAGCGCCGCCCGTCGATTTCACACCTGGTTCCTGGCGACTACGGATCGACGTCGACTCGGCTCCAACCCGCATGCCGGCCAAGGAGCCCACTTTCGGCTCGATCGACTTCGCGGCCCGCCGCTACTCGATCGACTTCTGGCGCGCGATCAACCATAGACTTCCGAACGGCGCCTCTGTAGCCGTCCTCGAGGATCCGCGGCGTTACAAGATCACGCTCGGGGACTCGACGTCATTCGACGAAAAAATCGTCATGATCGGACGAGCTGTGACCCGCGACTCCATCGTGGGCACGTGGTCCGAGACGATCGTTTGCTGCTCGGCCAGCGGGCGCTTCAGTCTTTGGCGCCCTGCAACCGTGAATCGTTGACGTAGACGCCGCCCGACGCCGGCACACCGACGGTCGCCACGCGCGCGAGCTCCGACGAAATGATGATCGCGTCGATCCCGTGCCGCTCGAGCAGCGCGAGTCCGTCGATCGGGCCGAGCACGAACGCCGCGGTGCCGAGAGCGTCCGCGATCATCGCCGACGACGCCAGCGTCGTGACGCTCGCGCATCGCCTGGCCGAGGATCGAGTCCGCGGGTCGATGATGTGGTGTTCGATCGACGAGTCCTCACCGGAGGCGCGGCGCTCGTAGTCACCGGAAGTGCAGACGGCGGCGCTCGAGACGCGGAACGATTCCAGGATCTCGCCCTCGCTCCGCGGATGGCGAATGCCAACGGACCATGGCTCGCCGGCCGCGTTCGTTCCGGCGAAATAGAGATCGCCTCCCGCATCGACGGCGAAGTTCTCGTAGCCGTCGTCGTGGAGTTGCTTGACGGCCATGTCGATCGCCAACCCCTTCGCGACAGCGCCGAGGTCGAGGAGCAACGGACGCTCCAGGCGGATGGTTTGCGCTTCGGCGTCGAGCTCGATGTCGCGGAACGTCACATCTGCATTCGATGCGGGAGCGATGCGCACGGGCCAGCCGCTCCGATACTCGTGATTGAAGCCCGCCGCCTCGAGGATCGAGCCGAGCGTTGGATCGAACGCGCCGTTGGTTTCCTCGGCGACGGCCAGCGCGAAGTGTGTCGCGGCGAAGAGCATTGGGCTCACCGCCACCGGCTCGCCGACGCGCGACGAGAGCGCGCTCACCTCACTCGTCGGCTGGAACCGGGAGCAGACACGCTCGACGTCACGAAACCAGCCAAGCGCTCGCTCCGCCGCGCGATGCTGCGCGGCTCGATCGGCCGACGCACGGCCTCCGACGATGTGAACCGTAACGACCGTCCCCATCGACGCTGTCGAGAGGAGGAAGGCGTCGGTCACTTCGCTTTCTTGAGTGCGGCGATCACCGCGTAGTAGAAGGCGTTGGTGCTCTGCGTGGCACCGGAGACATAGTCGACTTCGGCGCTCTGACGCGCGACGACCTGCGGTGGGAGCGCGGCAACCCAGGAGCACGAGTACTGGGTAAGGCACTGGCTGATGAACGCTTCCGTGATCTTCCCGTTTTTGATCGCGATCGTCGCCTCGATGTCGCCGTGGCGTGACCTGCCCCACCCGGAGTAGACGCCGTCGGTGAGAGGCTTGTCTTCGGCCGCGGTCGTGTCGGGGGACGCCGTGGGCGTCACCTTGAACGTCGTGCTAGGCGTCGGAGCAGCGACGATGGGAGTCGGCGCGCTCACTGGTGGCGTCGGCTCGGTCGGTTTCGCGGCGACCTCGGCGACCGGAGCAGACGCGGAATCAACACGTTTCGGAGTCGCAGAATGGGGTCGCGGCGCCACCTTGGTCTCAGCGTGCTTCGGCGTCGCGGCAGCGATCACGGGAGGCGCGGCGGCCACGGTCGTATCTTTTTTCGTCTCCGGAGCCGGTTGCGGCAAAACTACCGGCGGCGATTGAGTCCGTCGCTCGTGCTCCACACGGCGCTGCGAATCCTCGATGGCAAAACGCTCTGCCGCCTCGCGCGTACGCATGTAGCCCGCAGAGTACACGGCGACGACGGCCGCCGTGCCGATCGCGACGAGGTTGCTCTTGACCGGCGTCATCGCGACGTGCCCGGCGCGTAGCCGCTCATCGCCAGGAGTTCCCGGACGTGGCCAGCCCGAGCGGTGATGATCTCATGAATCGCCTGCCTCTTGTCGGACGCCTTGTTGTAGTACGCCTGCGCGATGCGGTAGCCGATGAAGTAACCGAGGTCATTGGGTTTGCCATCGGTCGGCCGCGCGTACATCCAGGGGAAGTAATCCTTGTTGTCGAAATGCGCGCTGAATTCTTTCCACAGCTCGGCCTCGTGCGCAATACCGTATCGGTGCGCGTCGTTGTTGATCTGCCGTCCTGAGATCAACTCACCGACGAAATCGGCCGAACCCTCCATGAAGGCATGCTCGAGCAGCGGACCGCTCGGATAGCGCTGCTGAAAATGAATCAGCTCGTGCGAGACGATGCCCGGCAGTGACGCCGGATCGCGATACATCTCGGCGCCGATCAACAGACCGTGGTCCGTCGATGTGCCGCCGGAGTTGAAGCGTCCGATGACGAAGTACACGTCGGGGAAGACGGCCGGCGGATAGAGCTCCTTGAGTCGTCGAAAGGCGTTTCGGATGTCCGCTTCGGCCTTCGTAACGTCGAGGTTCGCCGCGCGAATGGAATCGTACGTCGCGCGCCGCGCGCGAACGGACGTCGCCAAATCCTCGGCGCTGAGGATTCGGCCCTGAATGAAATCGCGCACCCCGACGCTCGCCTTGTCGAGATACTCGCGCTGAAGGTATTCCGCGAGACTGTCGGCCGGCGCTCGATCGAGCGCGCTCCAGAAGAGTTGAATGTCGCTCGTGACGAGTCGCGCCGAAGCGGGATTGGGCGTCGGCGGTTTGGCGGGCGGCACCGACTTCGCCAACCGGTTTGCCAGTTCACGCGAGTGCTCGATTCGAACCACCGGGGCGGTCAGCGCGGCGGCATCGCTCGTCCCGGCGCGCGCGGCGACGACACTGCCCTCACCTTGCGCGATAACGGTTCCGCGAAGTTGTCGGCCGTCCGGCGATAGCGCGACGCGTAACACGCCGTTCTGCGCGGCGGCGGGCAACTGGAGGATCAGCGAGTCCTGCGCGCGCCCGATCGACGCGAACTTGAACGGCTGCGACGATTGCGACGGAACGGTCAACGAGCCCTGCCATCCGGTCGAGCTCGAATCCAGCGCGATGACGACCCGGAGCGCACCCTGGCCCGGGACTCGCGCTACTCCCTCCCAGCGGCCAACGGGCGCGGGCTGGGCGGCCACCGGTCCGGCCACAGCCGAAAGCCCTATGAAAGTCGCCGCGGCGAAAAGGGATCGGCCAGGGATTTTCATGGTATCATACTAACGCTATGCTCGCTGCTCAGGGGCTGCACTGGTTAGACCGCCAACCTCGAGGCCCTCGCTGGCCTTCGTTCGGCGTGGCTGCGGCCGTCACCGCCGCGATGTTCGCGGTCGCGTTCGTGTCCATGCGCTCAGTGGCCCCGTGGTCCGACGCCGAGCGTGAACCCGCCTCCACTCCATTGGTCGTGCCCCTTCGGCCACCGCCGGCAGCGCCGCGAAAGGAGACGCCGGTTGTCCCCGCGCCGCAGCCGGCACCGAGGATCAGAACGGACGTCACGCCCGCGCCACCAACCGTGACAGCGGCGCCACGAGTCATCGCGCCGATCGTGGCGCCGCTCGCGCCTCCGACTGCTCTTCCGGTGGCGCCCCCAGTCGCCGCGGATACGGCGCGGGCGCGAGATGTAGCGCCGGCAATTCCGACCGTCCCGACGCTGCGTCGCAACTCGGGACTGGCCGATACGGCAATGACGGTTCGCGGCGGCGCGCCGTCGTACGCGCCTGCCGGCGTGACGGACGCTTCTCGCGCCAAGAACACCGCGAAGCTCAGAGATTCGGTCATCACCGAAAAGCTCGCGGCGATTAACTGGCTCACGGCGCCGATGAGCGCCGAAGCGAAGAGCGGAATCGCGCAATCGCAGAATCAGGCAAGAATGCTGATGCAGCGTTCGACGAGCGTCGGCATGACGAACGGCCTGTACGTTCCGATGGGCAGCGGTGTGGGCGGCGTCGGCGCGGTCAACGGCGGCAAGACGGGCGTGACGATGGACTCGCGCGGCGTGGGCGTGAGCCTTCCTTTCCCGCTCTTCTCACCCGGGCCGTCGCCCGCCGAGCGAAAGCGCAACGAGAAGCTGCACGCCGAGTACCTAGCGTACTTGCGACACGAGCAGGAGGTCATCCTTCTCAGGCGCGATTCGATTCGCGCCGACTCGCTCCGCCTCGATTCTCTGGCGAAGAAACGCGCGCTAATCCGTCCGTAAGGCGACGATCGGATCCACGCCGAGCGCTCGGCGCATCGGCGCGGCGCACGCAACGATCGCGACGATGACGAGGACTGCCGCGCAGACCACGAACACCAGCGGATCGCGCGGCGACACCTGATAGAGTTGCGCCGCGATCGCCTTACCCGCGGCGAGCGCCAAGCCGATCCCGATCGCGATTCCAACGAGCGTCATCGCCAGTGCGTCGCCAAGCACCATACGAATGACGCGGCTGTCCGCGGCCCCGAGCGCCTTGCGTACGCCGATCTCGTGCGTGCGTTGCGCGACGCCGTACGACAGGAGACCGTACAGCCCCACGGCTGCAAGGCAGAGCGCGAGCACACCGAACGCCGTGAACATGGAAGCGCCAAGCCGCCACGGACGCAGCTGCGGATCGAGCCTCCGCGCGACTGGTTGAACGTCGACCCACGGCAAATCGGACGAGACGGACAGCACCGCCTGGCGAACCGGTCCGACAAGCGCGGCCGGATCGCGCGAGGTTCGCACTTCCATCATCGTGACGCTCTGTGCCCACGGAGACTCGATCGGAACGTAGACGATCAAGCCCTTGTCGCCGGTCATCTCCCACAACACGGTATTCGCAACGACACCCACGATCTCGGTGCACTGGGTGTTGTCGCCAAGATACGCACACGGGTCGACGGGATTGCCGTCCGGCCAAAACTTCTTGGCCGTATTCTCGTCGATGATCGCCACGCGCTTTCCGGGCAGGTGGTCTTCTGCGTTGAAGAACCGGCCGCGTACCAGCCTCGTGCCCATTGTCTCGAAGTAGTCGGAGCCAACCGCTCGCCCGAACGGCATCGGCTGGCCGGGTGCCGGAGGGGGGCCGCCTCGACGCTGGAGGCTGATTGCCCATCCACTCGCCAGCGGTTCGCCGGCGGTGAGCGTCGCCCGGGCCACACCCGGTACGGCGCGTACCCGCTCGACCATCGTGTTGTACGTCGCCCGCAAAACAGCGGCGGCGGTCGAGTCGTTTCGCCTCGCGCGAGGGCTGTCCAGCTGCACGTACATGATGTGATCGACATCCACGCCGAGGTCGATGCCGCGCACGTTTCGCAGACTCGTCACGAAGAGACCGGCGCCGATGAGCAGCATCGTCGCCAATGCGACCTGACTGCCGATGAGCGTGCGCAGGAGACGCAGCCGTTCTCGCGTGCCCGACGTGCGCCCGGCGCTGACCAACGGACCGAAGTCGCGACGCGCCGTGACGATGGCCGGCACGATCGACGCGAGGATACCGGTGACCACGGTAGCCGCCAGCATGAACGCGAGCACGCGTCCATTGACGACGGCCGACGCTTCCGCCTTGGGGAGAAGAAACGTGCGCAGCGTCGCCCCGCTCCAGCGCGCGACGAGCAGCGCGCCAATCGCGCCAACAACAGCCAATAACACGCCTTCGATCAATGACTGTCGGACTAGACGCGCTCGTGTCGCACCGAGCGAGAGTCGAAGCGCCGTTTCGCGCGCACGCGTCAGGCCGCGCAGGAGCAGCAGGTTCGCGACGTTGGCGCACGCGATCAGCAATACGACGATCGAGACCGCGGCCAACCAGAGCGAAACGCGCGCGTCGGCTTCCCGCGCCGGCCCGCGCGCGACGATGATCGGGCCGACCACTGCTTTGGCCTTTGCGTACGTCGCCTCGTAGCGGGGAGAGTCGCGATTTGCCTCGCGGTACTCGCGTGTGATCTCGTCCTCGAGTCGCGCAACGGTCACACCGTCGCGTCGCTTCCCGATGCACTCGAGCCAAAAGCTCGAGCTGGTGGGATCGAGCGCGCGCGGGCTGAAAAGCCGTCGCGCGACGCCGAGCGGGAGCCAGAGGTCCACACGGTTCGTGTTCACGCCGGTGAATCCTTCCGGCGCGACACCGATGATCGTGTGCGGCACCCCCGACACGTCGATCGTCTTCCCGAGGATCGCGGCGTCGCCGCCGTACTGCGTCTGCCACAGCTCGTGGCTCACCACCGCCACATGTTCGTTCTCGTCCCGCTCCTCGGCGGGGGCGAAGAAGCGTCCGATCGCGGGGCGCACCCCGAGCATCGTCATGTAACTCGGCGTGACGAGAACGCCTTCGAACTTTCGCGCGTCGGCACCCCGTCCACTGGAGATCGATTGCGCGGCGAACGCCGCGACCGCCTCGAAGCCGTGGACGCGGTCGCGGAGCATCGTGTAGACCTTGTAGCCCTGCGTCGGGAACGGCTGCGCGACGCCATCCGGACCCGGTACGGCGAAATAGACGCGATTGATGGTTCCGGCATTCTGCACGTGCGCCGGTGTCTTGAGCAGGATCGCGTCGATCACGCTGAACATCGTCGTGTTTGCGCCGATCCCCAGCGCGAGCGAAATGACGGCGATGAACGTGAACGCCGGATTGCGGCGCATCGCCCGCAGGCTGTATCGCACGTCCTGTCCGATCGATTCCATGGTCCACCCCGGACGGTGTTCGCGGAAGTGCTCGCGCGCCGCTGTCGTGTTGCCGAACGCCCGTCGCGCCGCGAATTGGGCTTCCTCGGCGCTCATCCCGGCGCGCATCAAGCGCTCTACTTCCATCGCGATGTGCGATTCGATCTCCGCGGCGAAGTCGTTCGACGAACGCCGAGTCCACCACTTCCAGAAGCCCCAGCGCATGGCGAGTTAGCCTCCGTTCAGCTCCGGTCCGAGTACTAGACCAACCGCCTTGGCCAGCCGGCGCCACTCCCCGGCCTCCTTCACGAGCTGTTTTCTGCCGGCCGCCGTGAGCTCATAGAACCGCGCGCGCCGATTGTTGTCGGATACGCCCCAGTCGGCACGC
>Ga0207689_10006338_pt1 | contig 10479 bp, 9 predicted proteins | sample KBSMisM52_FD_184312 | JGI IMG/M metagenome (GOLD analysis project Ga0207689, IMG submission 184312) | Miscanthus rhizosphere microbial communities from Kellogg Biological Station, Michigan, USA - KBS Miscanthus M5-2 (SPAdes) (version 2) | ecosystem: Host-associated > Plants > Roots > Rhizosphere... | reverse complement strand
GGATTTCTTCGCGAGCAGCGCGCAGATCACGGACGCATTGTCGTCGCCCGACTTGCCGCCGAAACCGCCGCCGACTTCGGTTTGCACGACGCGCACCTTGCTTTCCGGCAATCCGAGCGCGATCGCATAGCGCCCGCGCGCGAGATAAGGGGTCTGCGTATTGCACCAGAGCGACACACGGTCGCCGGTCCATTGCGCGACGCACCCGATGGTCTCCAGCGACGTGTGCCATTGGCGCCCGCTTTGCCATGTGCCTTCGACGATCACGTCGCTCGCCTTGAAGCCGGCGTCGACGTCGCCGCGCTCGAACGCGAAGTGATGCGCGACGTTGCCTTCCGCATCGTCGTGCACGCGCGGCGCGCCGGGCGCGAGCGCCGCGTCGAGCGACAGCACGGCGGGCAGCACTTCGTACTCGACTCTGATCAGGTCGATCGCCGCGCGCGCGGTCTGCGGGTCGCGCGCCGCTACGGCGGCGACTTCGTCGCCGACGTAACGCACCTTGTCGAGCGCGAGCGGGTAGAGGTCGGGCCTGAAGCAGCCCCATTTCTTGCGCGCCGTGTCGGCGCCGGTAATGACCGCCTTGACGCCCGGCAGAGCCGCTGCGGCCGTCATGTCGATGCCGACTATGCGGGCGTGGGGATGCGGGCTGCGCAGCACTGCCGCGTGGAGCATGCCCGGCATGTGCAGGTCTGCGACGTATTGCGCCGCGCCCGTCACCTTGGGAATCGCGTCGGTGCGCGGCACGCTCTTACCGACGACCAGGAGGCTACCCGCGGGGCGCAGGTTAGTCTCGCGCTGGTTCATGGGCGCGCTTTCTTCGCGAGCGCGACCGCTTCGCGGTAGGCAGCTTCGATGCGCACGTAGCCCGTGCACCGGCAATAGACGCTTTCGACGCTGGTGCGGATCTCGGCGTCCGTGGGTGTAGGGGTTTTTGCGAGCAGCGCGCACGCCGCCATCACGTGGCCCGGCGTGCAGATGCCGCACTGCATTGCCGCCGCGTTGATAAACGCCTGCTGGACGACGTGCAGCGACGCGGCGCCGGCCAAGCCTTCGACTGTGCGCACGTCCGCGCCGTCGACGAGCGCGGCGAGCTGCAGGCACGAAGCGACGGGCAGGCCGTCGACGATCACGGTGCAGGTGCCGCAGGCGCCGATGCCGCAGCCGTGCTTGGTGCCGGTCAATTGCAGGTCTTCGCGCAAGACGTCGACGAGCAGGCGGTCGCCGCTCTTGAGATGCGTCTCGACTGGTTCGCCGTTGAGCGTAAATTTTATTTGCACGTCGAAATTTTCTCGCGATCGGTGGCCGGATTATAAGGCATCGCACGCACAACGCTTTCTGCCGGCAGACATCCGCTTATAATCGGCTCTCTTAGCTATCACTAGAGGAAGTTCCGCATGACCGCGGCTACCACGCAACAGGGCGCCTTGCTCGACGCCGATACGCCCGACACCATCCGAATGACGCCTGAGGCTGCCGGCGAGCTTGCCGTCAGCGCACTGAAGCGCGTCGGCTTTACGGACGAAGACGCCGGAATCATCGCGGACCAGCTGGTTGACAACGCGCTGTGCGGTTACCGGTTTGCGAGTCTGCCGCGCATTCTGGCGATTGCCGGCAACAACAAGACGCAGAACGAGCGCCGGCCGATCAAAGTCGTGCATGAGACGCCGCTGTCGGCGCTGATCGACGGCGGCAACAATCTCGGCTATGTGTCGGTGTACAAGGCGACCGAGGTCGCAATCAATAAAGCGCGTGACCGCGGCTTTGCGATGGTCGGCGTGTACGACAGCTATTACAGCGGCCGCAGCGCCTATTTCATGGAAATGATCGCGAAGGCGGGGTTCGTCGGCATTCATGCGGCAAGCACGCGGCCGCATGTTCTGCCGGTCGGAGGCATCAAGCCGATATTCGGCACCAATCCGCTGTGCATCGGTTTCCCGTCGTCGAAGGGGCCGGTCATTTATGACATCGGAACTGCATCCATCATGGTCGGGGAAGTGCAATTGTTCGCGCACATCGGCCAGGAACTGCCCGAAGGCATTGCGTTCGACGAACACGGCAACCCGACGCGCGACCCCAATGCGGCATTGCGCGGCGGCTGGGTACCGTTTGGTGGCCACAAGGGTTACGGCTTGTCGTTTGCAGTACAGGCCCTTGGACTACTCGCTGGTGCGGGCCTCGCGCAGAGCAAAGTCAAGGACTACGGTTTTCTGCTCCTCGTCATCGATCCCAAGCTGACGCTGCCCGGCGGCGAATTTCCCGATCACATGGCGGAACTCGTCGACAAGATCAAGGCGACGCCGCGGCGTCCCGGCGTCGACGAAATCCGCGTTCCGTCCGAGCGCTCGTTTCGAGAACGCGAGCGCCGGCGGGTCGAAGGTTTGGTCTTCGACCGCAAAGTCGTCGATTCGCTGAACGCGCTGTGACCGTCGCGTCATTCGCGCGCCTCGCGCTGGCAGGAATCGCATGGTGCGTGTCCATGCTCGCGCAATCCGGCCACCTGCACGCCGCGTCCGTCGCGCCCGATTCCGACGTGGCCGTTTTCATCGAGCAATTCGCCGCCGAGCATAATTTCGACCGGCGCAAGCTCGAACGCTGGTTCGGCCAGGCGCGCGTGCAGCATGGCATATTGAAAGCTATCGCCAACCCGACGACCGCGCAGCCATGGCATGTGTTTCGCGCGAGCCATGTGAATCCCGCGCGCATCAACGGCGGCCTTGCCTATTGGCAGCGCTATGCCGCTGTGCTCGCGAAGGTTGCCGCGGAAACGGGAGTCCCTGAGGAATTGCTGGTGGCGACGGTGGGCGTCGAGTCGTTTTACGGCCGTGTGATCGGCACGAGCAAGGTTTTCGATGCGCTGTATACGCTGGCCTTTAACTATCCGCCGCGCGCCGAGCGCTTTCGCGGCGAGCTCGCCGAATTTCTGCTGCTTACGCGCGAGCTCAATACCGACCCGCTGCAAATCAAGGGCTCGTATGCGGGTGCGCTCGGAGTGCCGCAGTTTCTGCCGAGCAGTTACCGCCGCTATGCGGTCGACATCGACGGCGATGGCAAGCGGGATTTATGGAACCACGCGGACGCCATCGGCAGCATCGCGAATTACTACAAGAGTCACGGGTGGCTGCCGGGCGAGCCTGTATTGGCGCAGATCGAGCAGTCGACCGACCCGATCAGTGACGAGTTCAAGGCGCTGGTCGAGCGCGGCATCAATCCGCAGACGACGGTGGGGGCGATCAAGCGCGCCGGCGGCTCGCCCGCTTATATCGTCGCCGATGACATGAAGGCAGCGGTGTTCGCGGCCGAAACCGACGCCGGTACGCGCCACTGGATAGGCTTCAACAATTTTTACGTGATCACGCGCTACAACCGCAGCGTGAATTACGCGCTGGCGGTCTACGAGCTCGCGCAGGAATTGCGCGGATTGCGGACGGCGCAGCGCGCGGAATAGCAGGCTATCAGCGGCGAAACGCCACGAGGTGATCGATTTCGAGGCGGATGCCGATTTTCTCGCCGATCGCGTGATTGTGATGGCTCGGCACCAGCGACAGCACGCGGCCCCCCGCAGGGAGCTGCAGGGTATAGAGGAACTCCGCGCCGCGAAATGCTTTGTGCAGCACTTCCGCCCGCAGCGTGCCCACATCGTCGTGCAATATGTCATCAGGGCGCAGCAGCACGTCGACGGCGGCGCCGCGCGGCCATTCAGCCGGAATCTTCGCCTGGAACGTGCCCAGTTCGAGCTGCACGAGCTGGTCGCTGACCACGGTGCCGGGCAGCAGCGTTCCCTGGCCGACAAAATCCGCGACGAGCCGGGTGGCGGGCTCGTGATAGAGATCGTAGGGCGCATCCCACTGCTCGAGTTTGCCGCCGGCCATGATGCCGATCATGTCGGCGATGTTGAACGCTTCATGCTGGTCGTGGGTAACAAGTATGGCAGTGGCATGCTGATGCTTCAGGATGCCGCGCACCTCGACGCTTAGCCGCTCGCGCATTTCCACGTCGAGATTGGAAAACGGCTCGTCCAACAGCAGCAGTTCCGGCTGCGGCGCGAGCGCGCGCGCGAGCGCGACGCGTTGCTGCTGTCCGCCGGACAGTTCATGCGGGAATTTTTTGCCGGCGCCGGCGAGCCCGACCGTCTCGAGCAACTCGGCGACGCGGCGCGCGCGATGACCGGAGTCCGCACCATGCAGGCCGAACGCGATATTGGCGGCGATGTCCAGGTGAGGGAACAGCGCGTAATCCTGGAACACCATGCCGACGCGGCGCTGCTCGGTCGGCACGCTGTAATTGCGGCCGCTGACCAGCCTGCCGTTGAGGCGGATCTCGCCGCCCGCAACCGGCTCGAAGCCGGCGATGCAGCGGAGCACCGTGGTTTTGCCGCAGCCGCTCGCGCCGAGCAGGCAGCCGATGTCGCCGCGCTGCAACGCAAACGAAATGCCGTTCAGCACCGCGGTCTTCCCGTATGCCTGCGTCACGCCGTCGAGCGCAATTACGGCATCGCGCGGCGGCGCGGATTCACGGCTGTCGTTGTTCATGTGCGGGCATTATAACGACGTAGCGACGGCGCGCGTTCTTTGCCCGCAGGAGACGGCTTTGCTACACTGCGCACCGCCATGGCGAGGTCGGCAATATCAAAATGAATAAGCGCACATGAGCGCGGCGATCGGAGTTCCGGCGGCGCGACCGGCACGCCTTGGCCAGCGCTGGCGCTACGCCGGCGCGCTGCCGGTATTGACGACGCTGATCGCGATTCTGCTGGCCGTGCCCGTCGTCGTCGTGCTGGCGAACGTGCTGGCGCCGGGGCAGGGGACCTGGGCGCACCTCGCGGCAACGGTGCTGCCCGAATACGTCGCGAATACGTTGTGGCTGCTTGCCGGGGTCAGCGTGATGGTCGTGTTCGGCGGCGTGTCCACGGCATGGCTCGTCACGACATGCCGCTTTCCCGGCCAGCGCTGGTTCGAATGGACGCTGATACTCCCGCTCGCGATGCCGGCTTACATCATGGCGTACGCGTATACGGATCTGCTGCAGTTCACCGGCCCGGTGCAGACCTGGCTGCGTGCGGCCGGCGGTTGGCGTGCGCATGAATACTGGTTCCCGGAGATCCGCTCGGTCGGGGGCGCCATCGTCATGCTGGGACTCGTGCTCTATCCGTACGTTTACCTGGTGGTGCGCGCGGCGTTCCTCGAGCAATCGGTCGGCATCCTCGAAGTCGGCCGCACGCTGGGCTACGGGCCGTGGCGCAGTTTTTTCCGGATTGCGTTGCCGCTGGTGCGCCCGGCTATCGTTGCCGGCACGACGCTGGCGCTGATGGAGACGCTCGCGGATTTCGGCACCGTGTCGTACTTTGCCGTGCCGACATTCACTACCGGCATCTATCGCGCGTGGCTGTCAATGGGCGACCGCGTCGCGGCGGCGCAGTTATCCGCGTTGCTGCTGGGCTTTGTCGTGCTCGTGCTGTTGCTCGAGCGCTGGAGCCGCGGGCGCGCGCGCTATTACAACGCTGCCGGGCGCCGCCGCGATGCGCGTACTCAGCTGAGCGGAATTGCCGCGTGGACCGCGACGACGATATGCAGCGTGCCGCTGCTGCTGGGCTTTCTGCTTCCTGCGGGCCTGTTGCTGCGGATGGCAGTAACCGATGGCGACGCGCACTTCGGCGCGCGTTTCGTCACGCTGACGCTCAACAGCTTTACGCTTGCCGGCGTGACCGCGATTGCCGCGGTCGTGTTCGCGCTGATAATGGCGTACGCAATGCGGCTGCGGCCGGGACCTGTAGTGCAGGCGGCCAACCGGATCGCGGGCCTCGGCTATGCCGTTCCCGGCGCGGTCATCGCAATTGGCATCTTGGTGCCGGTCGCGCGTCTCGACAATGCAATCGACGCCTGGATGCGCGCGCATTTCGACGTCAGCACCGGATTGCTGCTGACCGGCAGCATTGCCGCGCTGGTCTATGCCTATCTCGTGCGGTTTCTTACCGTCGCGCTGCAGACGGTGGAGGCGGGGCTCACCAAGATCACGCCGAGCATGGACGAAGCGGCGCGCTCGCTGGGTGTCGGGCCGGTCGGCACTCTGGTCAGAGTGCACGGGCCGCTGATGCGCGGCAGTCTCCTGACCGCTGCGTTACTGGTGTTCGTCGACGTGATGAAAGAGCTGCCGGCCACGTTTGTGATGCGGCCGTTCAATTTCGATACGCTCGCCGTACATGCCTACAACCTCGCGGCCGACGAGCGGCTCGCCGAAGCGTCGACGTCCGCGCTGGCGATAGTCGCAGTGAGCCTGGTGCCGCTGATCGTATTGTCGCGGCGCATCGCCCAAGCGGGCACCACCCGCATGCAGGACGCTGGGCGCATAGGCGTCGCGCCCGCGTGACCTCGCAAGAAGACGCAAACCCGCTATTTGTAGCCGACGCGGTCGAATATCTTTTGCGCGTTCGGCTGGTTTTTGCCGATTGCCGCGATATTGAGCGTTTCGGCTTTGAACGTGCCCATTGCTTTTAATGCCGGATTGTTGGTCGCGACGTTCGGCACCACCGGCCATTCGTTGTTGCCGTCGGCGAAGTAAACCTGCGCTTCGTTGCTGGCGAGATACTCGAGAAACTTGACCGCGGCTTCCTTATGTGGCGCGTGCTTCAGCATGCCGCCGCCCGAGATGTTGAAATGCGTGCCGCGCCCCGCCTGATTGGGAAACACCACGCCGAGTTTCTCCGCCACCTGCCGCTCGTCCGGCTTGTCCGAGCGCAGGAGCCGCGCGAAATAGTAAGTGTTGCTGACCGCGATGTCGCATTCGCCCGCGGCCGCGGCTTTCAACTGATCCGTATCGCCGCCTTTGGGCGGGCGCGCGAGGTTGCTGGCGACGCCTTTAGCCCAGGCTTCCGATTTTTCTTCGCCCAGCGCGCCCATGATCGAACCCATCAGTGACAGGTTGTAGACATGGCTGCCCGAGCGCGTGCAAATGCGGCCTTTATACTTGGGGTCGGCGAGATCTTCGTAGTTCGCGATTTCGCCCGGCTTGATCGTGCTTTTGTTGTAAACGATGATGCGCGCGCGGCGGGAGAAGCCGAACCAGTTGCCGTCGGGGTCCCGGTAATTGGCGGGAATGCGCGATTCGAGGGTTTTGGACTTCACGGGCGCAAACAGGCCCATTTGTTCGGCGCGCCACAGGCGACCCACGTCGACGGTGATGAAAACGTCGGCCGGGCTGTTGGTCCCCTCGTTGCGGATACGTTCCATCAACGCGTCCTCGCCGCCTTCGATCAGGTTGATCTTGATGCCGGTCGCTTTGGTGAAATTGGTGTAAAGGGCCTCGTCGGTCTGATAGTGACGCGCCGAATACAGGTTGAGGACGTTTTCCTGAGCGAAGGCGGGCGAGGCTATGACCGCTAGCGACGCCGCGACGGCCAAGAACAGCCGGCGTGCTGACGCAACGAAGGGGTTTAAAGATAAGTCTTTATTATTCAATATTAGGTGGTTCATAGTTAATGTAGTATCTTTGTGTAGTTGAGAGCGAGAACCATTTCCGGCAAGCCATTAAATGATAATGATTATCATTTGTCAAGCTTCGGACTGCAATTAAAGCCGTTCACCGGTGCCGGATAGCCGCGGCTTTGTTGAGGTCTGAGTTCGCCGGCGGCTCGCCGCATCGACCCGTTACTGACGATACAATCGCCCCCTCGCAAATCCCGTTGATAAAGGTCAATTCATTGCGTTTTGCTGCAGCACTGCTATTGAGCGTCCTCGCCGGCTGCAGCGTATTGCCGCGCAGTCCCGAACCGGCGCCCAAGCCCGCGCCCGTCACCGAACTGCCGCCCAAGTCCGAAGTGCGTCCCGCGCCGCCGAAGATCGCGCTCGCGCTCGGCGGCGGCGCGGCGCGCGGCTTCGCGCATATCGGCGTGATCAAAGCACTGGAATCCCACGGCATCGTGCCCGACATGGTGATCGGCACGAGCTCGGGCAGCCTGGTGGGTGCGCTGTACGCGAGCGGTTATGGCGGCTTTGACCTGCAGCGCACGGCGTTACAGCTCGACGACACGATCATCGCGGACTGGTCGCTGCCGGACCGCGGGTTTATCAAGGGCGAGGCACTGCAGAATTTCGTCAATCAGGCAGTGCAGAACCGGCCGATGGAAAAACTCAACAAGCCGTTCGCCGTGGTCGCGACGGATTTGCAAAGCGGCGAACCGGTGGTTTTTCGCACGGGCAACACCGGGATGGCGGTGCGCGCGTCGAGCAGCGTGCCCGGCGTCTTTCAGCCGGTGACCATCAGCGGGAGGGAATACGTCGACGGCGGGCTCGTGAGCCCGGTGCCGGTGCGCGCGGCTCGTGCAATGGGCGCCGACCTCGTGATCGCCGTGTACATTTCCAACAATCCGCGGCTCGGCAAGACCAAGGACAGCGTCGATGTGATGCTGCAGACGTTCGCCATCATGGGGCAGAGCATTGCCGGTTACGAATTATCCGAGGCCGATATCGTGATTCGTCCCGATACCGGGCGCATCCGCAGCACCGCGTTCGAGGACCGGCACCTGGCGATAATTGAGGGGGAGAAGGCGGGGCTGGCGGCAATTGCCGCGATCAAGCAGAAAATCGTGGAGAAAACGGTCGCAAAATAACGTGGATCGTTGGCGTCCGCCGCTGACGTCAGTCACTGTTCAGCAGCCGGCGCGCGCCGTTGAAGCGTTTTTTCCAGTAGCCTTCCTGCATGTCGGAGATCTCGACTTCGCCGCCGCGGCTCGGCGCATGCACAAAGCGTTCGTCGCCGATATAGATGCCGACGTGCGAGTTGGGCTGGCGGCGGGTGTTGAAAAACACGAGATCGCCGGGCAGCAGGTCGACCTTGTCGATTTTCTCGCCGACCTTGCTCATGCTTTGCGAGTTGCGCGGCAACACCATCCCGGCGACCTGCTGAAACACATGAGTGACCAGGCCGCTGCAGTCGAATCCGCGCTCGGGATTGGAGCTGCCCCATTTGTAGTTGACGCCGAGAAATGAAAGCGCCTGAATGGTTACTTCGCGCGCCCGGCTCAAATAACTGTCGGACGCCTGATCGCGCGCGGTGTCGGCGGAGCATGCAGGTGAGGCGGCGAGCGCGATACCCAGTGCGGCGAGAGCGGCAAAAATTTTCATCCGGGCGGACTATAGGCGATGCAGCGACGGTTGTAAATCCTGATTTCACATCGCGAAATGCAGGAACCGGCGCAACCTTGATTCAGAAAGCAAACGCGCAGCGATGCGCACAATATTTAGAGACCGCGGCCGCCCTGCAGTGGTTGCATGGCGCAGCCTGATCGCGAGTGAATCGTGCCCCTTACAGGGCGCATGAGCTGGCGGGCCGCAACCGCCGGATAGGTTGAAGGTGGATGAAATCCGCGAGCGCGCGGCTGCGCGATCAGACGTGTAGAGTCTCCAGCGTCGCGCTGATTTTGCCCGCCTTGATTTCGAGAAAGCCTACTGAGACCGGCAAAGAAAAACGGCGCGGGCCGGCGCTGCCGGGGTTGACGTAGAGGACGCCCGCACGCTCCTCGATGCGCGGTTTGTGCGAATGCCCGTAGATCACCGCCTGCACGCCCGCGGCGCCCGGATCGATGTCGAGTTCGGACAGATCGTGCACCATATAGATAGACATGCCGCCGATCTCGACCAGCATCGTCGTTTGCAATTCGCGCGCCCACGCGCCGCGGTCGTTGTTGCCGCGCACGGCGATGACTGGCGCGATTGCCGCGAGGTCCGCGAGCACATGGCTTTCGCAAATGTCACCCGCATGCAATATATGCGCGACGCCGGCGAGCGCGTCGCGCGCCTGTGGACGCAGGACATCGTGGGTATCGGAGATCAAGCCGATTTTCAGTGCTGTAGCGGCATCGCGCATGGCGAATCGGATTATACTCACGCGCTTTAATCGTGCGGGACCGCGGCGCTGCGGTCCTCGATAGGAATCCTTTGCAAGATCTGGACAGGATATTCGCGGCCGACGGCGCGCTCGCGCTGGCCGTCGACGGCTTTCGCTTGCGCGATGGCCAGCTCGAAATGGCGCGCGCGGTGGCGCATGCGATCGAGAAAAATACCGTGCTCATAGCGGAGGCGGGCACCGGTACCGGCAAAACCTTCGCTTATCTCGTGCCCGCGCTGCTGTCGGGCGGCAAGGTAATCATTTCGACCGGCACCAAGACCCTGCAGGACCAGTTGTTCGACCGCGACATCGCGGTCGTGCGCGAGGCGCTCAAAGTGCCGGTCACCGTTGCGCTGCTCAAAGGCCGCGCCAACTACGTCTGTCACCATTACGTCGCGCGCGCACAGCACGAAGGACGCTTTTCGACACGCGACGATGCGCGCTACCTGCCGATCATCGCCAATTTCGCGAAGAACAGCGTGACCGGCGATAAAAGCGATCTGCCTGCGGTGCCGGAGAACGCCGCGATCTGGTCGTACGTGACGTCGACGCGCGAGAATTGCCTCGGCTCCGATTGCGAGCATTATGCGAAATGCTTCG
>Ga0207689_10006337_pt1 | contig 10479 bp, 9 predicted proteins | sample KBSMisM52_FD_184312 | JGI IMG/M metagenome (GOLD analysis project Ga0207689, IMG submission 184312) | Miscanthus rhizosphere microbial communities from Kellogg Biological Station, Michigan, USA - KBS Miscanthus M5-2 (SPAdes) (version 2) | ecosystem: Host-associated > Plants > Roots > Rhizosphere... | reverse complement strand
TCATATCGCCAATTTCGTGACAACTCTGCTCTTCAAAATCCGGTAAAACGGATTCGGCCGCCATACCCGTGTTCATGACCAAACGAGCCCCTGGTTTCAGCGCGCGTGCCGCACCGCTCAGAAACCGCTCCATGTCCGCGTATTCCATAAAGCCAAAACTGTTTCCGAAACAGAACGCTCCGTCGTAAAGCGCTTCACCTTCAACGCTGCGCATGTCACCGAGAATGAATTGTGGCACGGGCGTCTCGCCCGTCCACGCGCGGAATGCGCGCGCCACATTGTCAGTACCAGCCGCGAGAGCAGATGGGTCAATATGCTTTCTCGCGACAGTCCGGGCTTCGTCGATGAATTCCTCTGCGATATCGACACCCGTGACTCGATATCCGTGCTTTGCCAGCTCAAACGACAGGCGTCCATTCCCGCACGGCACATCAAGCAGGTGCGCGTCGGTCCTACAGTTCAGAACTTGGATTAGGAACTCGGCTTCAGCCTTCGTGTGTTCCGATGGGATCGCTCGGCGCCAGAGTTCGAGCGTGACGCCGTGAAAAAAATCTTCGAACCAGTTTACGGGAATACTTTTCACGATTAATTAGCCGCGGATTAACGCGGATTTCCGCAGACTGAAGGCATGTCTGATCCGCGTATATCTGCGTTCATCCGCGGCATGTCCTCTTATTCCGGCCGTTCCAACGGCGGTAGCACCGCGATGAAGTCGTTTTCAAAGCGCGCCGCGTAATTGGTCAGCAATTCACTGACGCGTTCATGCGTCGTTGCCCCGACGATCAATCCTGCGTGGTGCTTCTTCTTCACTCGATAAACGATTTCCGCATCGGTGTACGCGGAGGTATCGGGGAATTCCTGCTTCGCCAGTGACAGAATAATTCCAGCGTGATCTTTGCGTGGCTTCAACTTTGGTTTCGCGCCGGCTTCGGACATTTCCATCTTGGCCCATTCGCGCCAGAGATTGATGCCTGACGCCGCTTCCAGAACATCCGCGATGTAGGCGCCGCCGACGCGTGCCGCAATTTCGAGAAAATAAAAATCACCATCTGCGTCGCTCTTAATGAATTCGGCGTGCGTCGCTCCGGTTTCCATCTTCATCGCCTTGATCAATCGACGATTGATCGCCAGCAACTTCTTCTTGTCTGCTGAGTCATGCGGAATCGTTTGTGAGACGTACGCGCCACCGCCGTGCGCGACCTGTAAAGGTGGCCGGCCGTATTTGTCGACGCCGGCGAATACGACGCGCCCGTCATGCACCAGCGAATCAACATGAAAGACTTCGCCGGGAACGAAGCACGCCAGCACGTGGTACGAAGCGCGTTCGCGCAAGGCTTCGCGCTGGTTCAATTCTTCAATGGCCGCCCACGCTTGATCGGGATTGTCGAGTTTGCGTATGCCAATCGCGGAAACATCAGAACGCGGTTTGAGCACCCAGGGCGGCGGCACGCGGTTCAGGTAACCGGCAATCTCTTCGTTGCTTATGGCCGGCATAAATTCAGGCACAGTGACACCGCCGTCGCGCGCGCGGACGGCCATTGCATATTTGTCACGAAAAACCTTGGCGGTAGAACTGTTCATGCCGCCCAGGCACAGATGTTCGCGCGCGAGTGCCGCTACGACGACGTCAAATTCCTCGAGCGCTACGATGCGATCGGGCTTCCTGGTCTTTGAGATGTGCGCGACCAGATCGAGAAACAACTCAACCGAAGCATCGTTCGGCAGCGCGAAGACTTCATCCAGCACGTCACGTGGCCAGTCTTCGTTGAGCATCTTCTCTTTGGTGATGAGCGTGACACGTCCGCCTTGCGCTTTGCACTCGCGCATGAAGTCGCCGCCTTTGAAAAACGTGGCGAAGCAAATGATGTTGAGCGGTCTGTTTGAGTCACCCATAAAACGGTTGCGCCAATATACATCTTTGCTGCCGTCAGGTCAGCCGAATCGTGTATAGTGTGCGCTCTTTGGAGTGCGCCGGCAGAGTCCCGATTCAACGGGACGGCGACGGCGCTTTGGATCTGCAATGGCGGCTAATTAAGGGCAATCCAAAGCGGCGTCGATGCCACCTCCAAATTCCGTTTATGATTTTTCGCGGTCCATACCCTGACGTCAGCATTCCCGAAGTCTCTCTCTCCGACTTCATCTTCAGTGCAACGGCATCAATTAAAGATAAGGCGGCGCTCATCGATGCCCCGACGGGGCGAACGCTCACTTATGCCGCGCTTGAGGACGCTGTGCGCCGAGTGGCCGCGAGCCTCGCGCGGCGAGGATTCAAGAAAGGTGATGTGTTCGCCATCTTCAGTACCAATTGTCCTGAATACGCGATTGCCTTTCACGCAGTCGCGATGCTCGGCGGCATCAATACGACGCTCAATCCGCTGTACACAGCCGAGGAAGCGGCTTTCCAGTTGAAAGATGCTCGTGCCAAATTCCTCGTTACGGCGCCCCCCTTCATCGACAAAGCACGCGAAGCCGCCGCCGACGCGAAAATCGAAGAGTTGTTTGTGTTTGGTGAAGCTGGTGCTGCGACTCCATTTGCGACCCTATTAGAAGGTGATGGCGACGTGCCTCGCGTGGAAATCAATCCGAAAGAAGATCTGATCGCGCTCCCGTACTCAAGCGGCACCACCGGTTTGGCAAAAGGCGTGATGCTCACTCACCACAACCTCGTCGCCAACATGCGGCAGATGGATGGTCTCGATTATTTTCTTCGCGACGACATTCTGCTTTGCGTATTGCCGCTATTTCACATTTACGGCTTGGTCGTGGTCCTGAACATGGGACTGCACATGGGGGCGACGATTGTGACAATGCCGCGATTCGATCTCGAACAATTTCTTTCGGCAATTCAGAAATATCGCGTCACGCTTTCGCATATTGTCCCGCCGATCGTTTTGAAGCTGGCGAAGGAACCGATCGTTAGCGAGTACGATCTCTCGAGTCTGAAAACGATTTTTTCCGGCGCCGCTCCGCTCGGACCGGAGCTTTCGAAAGAATGCATGCAGCGGATCAAATGCGGAATTCGCCAGGGCTATGGCATGACCGAAACGAGTCCGGTGACGCACAGCAGTCCGGCCGATACGACGAAGATGAAGCTCGGATCGGTTGGCCCGCCAGCGCCAAACACCGAATGCAAGCTGGTTGATCCGGCGACGGGCAACGAACTGGGGCCGAACGAAGAGGGCGAGGTTTGTGTGCGGGGGCCGCAGAACATGAAAGGTTATTTGAATAATCCGGAAGCGACTGCGCGCACAATCGACGCCGATGGCTGGCTGCACACCGGCGACGTTGGTTATGCGGATGAAGACGGCCACTTCTTCATCGTCGACCGCGTGAAAGAACTCATCAAGTACAAGGGATTTCAGGTTGCGCCGGCGGAATTGGAAGCTGTCCTGTTGACGCATCCGGCGGTTGCAGACGCGGCCGTGATTCCTTGCCGCGATGACGAAGCGGGAGAGATTCCAAAAGCCTTCGTCGTTTTGAAGAGTGAGGCTACGGAAGACGAATTGATTGACTTCGTTGCCGACCGCGTGGCCCGGTACAAGAAAATTCGCATGGTCGAATTCATCGACCAGATCCCGAAATCTCTTTCGGGTAAAATCCTACGGCGCGTTTTGGTAGAGAAGGAACGCGCGAAAAATCACAGCGGGGCAGTCGCCCGACCGTGAGCAATGGCTTTCAACATATGACCGATCAAATTTCACCCGAAAAAATCTCGCGCGCCGTGCGCGCATACTTTTTGGCGATTCGCGCTATGGATGCCGAGGCGTTTGCCAACACGTTTGCCGAAGACGGCACAACCTTCGATCCCGTCGGCACGCCGGCGATCACCGGTCGCGAGGCTATCCGAGAATTTCTGACTTCCATCTGCAAGAACTTCAAGAGCGTGGGACTGACGGAAGAGTCCGTGTTCGTTGCGGACAACGGCGCCGCGGTGAAGTGGACGGGGCGGGGAACCAGCGCGACCGGTAAAGAAGTGAGGTTCGAAGGCATCGATGTCTTCGAAGTCAACGCCGACGGTAAAATTCAGACGGTGCGCGCGTATTGGAATCCGGCGGAAATGATCGGTCAGTTATAAGTTATCGATGGCACTGAATAGAGTCTTATGTAGTTTTATTTTTCTATTAGTGGTGGATCAAACCGTTTCATCGAGCTGTGCGTTTGTTCGCAGCCCAGAGCCAACACAAGCGTTTGATCGTTATGGGAACATCCGATGGGAAGATGAAAAAGCACGCCTCGATAACTTCGCCATTTCCCTTCTGCAAGATAGCAACTATCTTGGCTACATTTGGGTGCTTCAAGGACCCGCGATGTGTCCGGCCGAGGCCGAAGCACGAGCGATTCGTGCCAAGAATTACTTGGTCAACTATCGGCACGTACCTTGGAATCGTGTTGTGTGGTTAACGGGTTATCAGCGGGAACTTGAGACCGTGTTCTGGATAGTTCCGCGAGACAAAGCGAGTTCCGCGCCAAGTCCCGATTACGAAGCGTTACCTAAACCTAAGCTTGCTGTCAAAGGCTGCGCCAAAAGATTAAAGCAAATCAAAAGGAGTAAACTCAATTGAGTTTCGGTTCGTATCATTTGGGTCTTCCCATCATCAAGACGAAGGTTTCATAATGTCATCCATCATCACGACCGCGCCGGCCTGGACGATTCCGGGTTTTCTCGAAGCGCGCGAAAACAATCACCTTTTTATCAGCGGCGCTGACGCGACCGCGCTTACATATCAGTACGGAACGCCGCTTTTTGTGTTTTCCGAGCCACGCATTCACGCCAACATCGCGCGCCTGCAAGCCGCGGCAAAGAAAGTCGATCGCCCGATCAAGTTCTGCTACGCGTCGAAAGCCAATTCGAACATGGCCGTACTTGGCGTGGTGCGCGACGCCGGCATCGACATTGAAGTCAATAGCGGTGGCGAATTGTTTAAGGCGCTGCGCGCCGGATTTCGCCCTGATCAAATCATCTTCAACGGCACGAGCAAGACGAATGAAGAGTTGGACGAAGCAGTGCGCGCCGGCATTTATGCGATCAACGTTGATTCGATTTACGAAATTAGTTTGGTCGAAGACGCGGTCCGGCGGGCACGCGCGCAACTGAATTCGGGAATGCCTCCGGCGCGGATTGCTCTGCGTTTAGTGCCAGAGATTGGCACGCGCTCACATCTCGGATTGCAGACCGCGCTGCTGACTTCAAAGTTCGGTATCTCATCTTCAGAAGTTCTGGATGCATTCCGTCGCGGTTTGCAGTATCCGGATTTGGTCCACGTGTGCGGCATTCACATTCACGTCGGCTCGCAAACGCCGGATGTTGAACCATTCGCGGATGCGTTCAAGAGCATGTGGAACCATCTGATGGCGATTCATCGCGAGACGGGACTGACGCTGGAGCACATCAATCTTGGCGGTGGGATTCCAGTGAATTATTTGCGCGATCGCTCGCAAGCGGATGAATTGCCTGAGCATGAACGCGACATGCTCGGCGCGGAACTCGAACCGTCTGACGTTCTTGCGGAAGCGTTGCGCGTCGCGCGCGAATCCGCGCGCACGGCGGAAGCGGAACATCTGCTCGACAAAGTCACCATCTTGCTGGAGCCGGGACGCAGCATAATCTCAGATGCCGGCGTCGTATTGACCAGGGTTCAAAACATCAAGCAGCGGCCTGAGACTGGCGACGTTTGGTTGTTGACCGATGCCGGATACAGCCTGCTGCTGTCGATGAACAATTACAAGTGGTACTACCACCTGATTTCCGCTTCGCGCGCCTGCGCGGTTTCGGACGCGCAATACAAGGTCGCAGGTCCGCTGTGCGATTCGGGCGACGTGTATTTCGATATTGAGCGCGAAGGACGCCTGCCGGATTACCGACGACTGCCCGGTGACGTCACGCCCGGTGAAGTGCTCGCGCTTTTGAACGCCGGCGCGTATTCGTTTTCGCAGATGTTCGCCTACAACGGACGGCCATTGCCCGCGGCAGTGATGGTGCGGGAAGGCGGAAGGGGCGAGGTGATTCGCAAGCGCGATAGTTATGAGGATCTTTTGTTCAATGAGGTGTGGTAACGTTTCAAATTCGTGTCTGATTTTCTTCCGGCTTTATCAACTTCCACACGGGAGAACCACCATGCGCTACAGAAGATTCGAAGAGTTACCGGTTTGGAATCGTGCAATCGAATTAGCAGTCGAAGTCTATGACCTCACGTCGCGTTCAGAGTTCAGAAACAGATATAGCCTAAAAGACCAGCTTGAGCGGGCCACCGTCTCAGTCTCGAATAATGTCGCCGAGGGCTTTGAACGGGGTACCACTCAAGAGTTGCTCAGCTTTATCTACATCGCGCGCGGATCTGCCGGTGAAGTGCGTTCGATGCTTTGCTTGCTGGAACGGCTCCGCATCTTCACTCATTTCAAATCTGAAATTTCAAATTTGAAATCGAAGGCCGAAGTCATTTCTCGCCAGTTGCGCGGATGGGCCGACTCGTTACAAAACTCTGATATCAAAGGTCAGCGATACTTGTCGCAGAGATCGAAGCGTTCCGCTCAGGCCGCAAAAGAACGTCAGGAATTCCTTGACGAGCTTGCTGAAATCCGCGCGAAGGCTAAAACTGTCGGCAAGAACAGCTAGGACGTACGAATAACGATCGCAGTCGAAAGTCTAACGGCACAATTAGGAGTGCGCACATCTCTGATTTCATGAACCCGAAACTAGAAGACTCAAACTCGAAACCTTCTGCCGGCCAATTAGTTCGCGGCCTCGGACTGGTCGCCGCAATTTCCGTCAACGTTGCGAACGTGATCGGCACTGGCGTGTTTTTGAAAGCGCGGGTAATGACTTGCAACGTTGGCACGCCCGGTAAGGCCCTGACTGTCTGGTTGGTCGCGGGACTGCTATCGCTCGCAGGCGCGCTCACGTATGCAGAGTTGCTTGCCATGTTCCCGCGCGCGGCCGGCGAATACGGCATTATGCGCGACGCGTACGGCCGCGCGTCGGGATTCATCTACGGCTGGACACAGTTCGCGATCGCGAGAAGCGCCTCAGCCGCGGCACTCGCAGTCGGCTTCGCGATCTTTCTGAACGAGTTGTTGAAGGGCGCGCTGAATCAGACATTCTTCACCGTTCCTTTCGTGAACGTTCCGTTCGGCGGCCTGCAAATTGTCGCGCTCACGGCAATCACCCTCACGGTCTTGATCAATTGTGCGGCCGTCACATTCAGTGGCGGTGTCGCAACTTTTCTTACCTCGATCAAAGTGCTGTTGTTGATTGCGGTCGGGCTCGGCGCCTTCTTTTACAGCGGCGGTGATTGGTCACACCTGTCGCAAGCGAACGTTGGCGGGACATGCGAAGGCGTTGCTATCACAACCGGCGGGCTCGCCGGTTTCGCGGCCGCGATGCTCGGCGCGCTGTGGGCGTACGACGGTTGGAACAACATCACGTTTCTCGCGGGGGAAGTTAAGAATCCGCAGCGTAATCTACCGCTTGGTTTGATCATCAGCATGTTTCTGGTGATGGGCCTGTATCTCTTCGTGAACCTTGGCTACTATCACGTGCTCACGCCGACGGACGTCGCCAGCGTTTCCGCAAAATTGTCAGTGGCCGCAGAAGTGGTGCGTCGCTTGCTCGGTGCGGGGGCCCTGACGCTCATGGCCGCCGCGATGATGACGTCTTCGTTCGGCGCATTGCACGCGTCGATCCTTGCTACTTCACGCGTGCCATACGCGATGGCGCGCGATCGAATGTTCTTCAGTGGCTTAGCAAAGCTTTCGCCACGCACGCACGTGCCAATTCGTTCATTGATTGTGTTAGGCATTTGGTCAGGCGTGTTGGCGCTCTCTGGCTCGTACGATCAATTGACCGACGCTGCGGTTTTCTCGCTGACACTTTTTTACGCGTTCGTGGCCGGATCAGTTTTTATCTTTCGGCGTCGCCTGCCGGACGCAGAAAGGCCGTATCGCACATTCGGCTATCCCATCGTCCCGATTATCTATTTGGTGGTGACGACCTTTCTGCTGGGCCGCATCGTTTGGGATGCGCGTTCAGCGATGGTTTCAACGATCAAACTAATCGGCGGCGGACATCTTCTTGGGGCGCTGCGCGAGTCGCTGCTGGCACCACCGCTTGCGAGTCTGCTTTTCATTGCGCTTGGTTTGCCTGTCTATCTGATTCTGGTGCGACAGAGTAGGAGAACAATCGATGAAAACTAAGCTCATTGTCGCGCTACTGGCGCTGGTTCTCTCGTGCTTAACAGCGTATCCGCAAACGCGAAGTTCGTTCGCGCCGGCGGCCGTACCTGGCTCGCTTCAGGAGTTGGTGGACAACGCGGCGCACACGGCACTGACGAAATTCGCCGAAAAGAAACTGACTGAGAATCAGCTTTCGATCACGTTGATTGATTTACGCGATTCGCAACATCCGGTGACCGCAAGTTATCGCGGTAATGAGAGAATCTATCCCGCGAGTGTGGTGAAACTGTTTTATCTCGGCGCCGTTCATCGCTGGCTCGAAGACAAAAAGATTCAGGAGACAGATGAGCTCAAGCGGGCGGTGCGCGACATGATTGTCGATTCGTCGAACGAGGCGACCCAATACGTCGTGGATGTGTTAACCCAGACGACCGGCGGCTTTGAGTTGTCCCCGAAAGAGATGGAAGAGTGGCAATACAAGCGCAACGCGGTGAATCGGTACTACGCGTCAATGGGCTACACCAACATCAACGTCAATCAGAAGACATTTTGCGAAGACGCTTACGGTCGCGAAAAGGTTTCACGCGGTCCGAACGGCGAAAACCGGAACAAGTTGACGACCGAAGCAACCGCGCGACTGCTTTCGGAAATCGTCACCGGGCGGGTGGTTACTCAAGCGCGCAGCGGCCAAATGATGGAGTTGCTCAAACGCGATTACACCAGCACTTCCAAAGACAACGACGATCAGGGTCACGGCTTCACCGGCATTGCATTGCAGGGAATGACCGGCGTCAAACTTTGGTCAAAGGCGGGTTGGACCAGCACGACGCGTCATGATGCCGCGTACATTGAATTACCGAACGGCGCGAAATTCGTGCTGGTGACGTTCACGACCGACCATGCGAACGAGCGTGAGATCATTCCGACGGTAGCGAAGGTGGTAATCGACGGTATGAGGTCGGAACCACCTGCGTCAGCGGGTGGGTCTCGGAGTCCACAGCGCTAAACTCTAACCCACCCACTCACGCGGGTGGTTCTGACTTTTTCGCGCGACGAGCACATCATGGTCGCCGATCTATCCCTTTATCACGAACCAATCACTCCACTGTTCGCTCGTGCCACCACATCGCTGGATTGGAATCAATATCGTCTCACTCCCGATCAAATCGAGTTTTTCCACGAGCACGGTTATCTCGCGGCCATCCGCGCGCTTAAACATGAACAAGTTGAAGGGTTGCGATCCGAACTCGCCGAACTAATCGATCCGAATCACCCTGGCCACGATCTCTTTTACGAGTTTCATTCGAACGAGTCGGCCAATCCAAACACTGTTTTATTTCACGCGTTGGGCGCGTGGCGGATCTCAACCGCCTTCCATGACTTGCTTTGGAACCCCGCGTTTCTGATGCCGGCCGCGCAACTGCTCGGTGGTGCGGTGCGCTTCTGGCATGACCAGCTTTTCGTGAAGCCCTCGCACCATGGTGGCGTCGTCGCGTGGCATCAGGACTATTCGTACTGGACGCGTACGCAGCCGATGGCGCACTTGTCATGCTGGGTTGGGCTGGATGACTCGACGCGTGAGAACGGCTGTGTTCACTACGTACCCGGCAGCCACCGCTGGAATCTCTTGCCGATCACGGGACTGGCGAATGACATGCATTCAATCCAAAGCCGTCTAACTGACCAACAGAAAGCACAGTTCCAACCCGTCGCGATCGAACTAAAAGCCGGCGAGTGTTCGTTTCATCATCCGCTGATGGTGCACGGCTCGTTTGAGAATCGGAGCGGTCGCTCGCGTCGCGGCGCCGTCATTAATGTGTTTCGCGACGGCGTCAAATCGGCTTCTGACTTACCGCTACTCGAAGGTGTGCCGTCGATTCCGTCCGGTCAAAAGATGGGCGGTCAGTTCTTTCCGCTGCTGTTCGATCCTTCCGCGTTAGCGACGGAACTTAATCCGGCGCGTGCTGTCTAAAAACTAACGAAGGAGGAAGACGATGAGCGCCCTTGCCGATCGCGCAAGCCGGTCCGAGAACTGCGCAAAACCATTCATCAACGTAACACCTTTGATCGACGTTCTGCTGGTGATGCTGATCATTTTTATGGTGGTCTCACCGCTCCGGCCTGCGAGGTTTCTGACGAAGACGGCCTCTGAACCTGATGATCAGCACGTCGATCCAAACCCCAAGACCCTTGTCGTGACTATAAGACCTGATCGCACACTGATGTTGAACCGCGAGTTAGATATGGGCACGGTTTACGATACAAGCAAGTTAGCGACCGCTTTATATGACGTGATTCAGCAGCGTTTTC
>Ga0207689_10006334_pt1 | contig 10483 bp, 8 predicted proteins | sample KBSMisM52_FD_184312 | JGI IMG/M metagenome (GOLD analysis project Ga0207689, IMG submission 184312) | Miscanthus rhizosphere microbial communities from Kellogg Biological Station, Michigan, USA - KBS Miscanthus M5-2 (SPAdes) (version 2) | ecosystem: Host-associated > Plants > Roots > Rhizosphere... | reverse complement strand
AAAATCGCATTAAATCATATCACTAATCCTTTACCCAAAATTTTATTCATAACATCCTTTCCGCCCAGGGAATGTGGCATAGCTACTTACTCGCAGGATTTGATAACGGCTCTGAATAAAAAATTCAGCAATTCATTTGAGATCGGCATTTGCGCCCTAGAGTCGGAGAACGAAAGACATGACTATAACGGCGAAATAGAATATATTCTAGACGTGGATGACCCAGGCTCATTTGCCAACATCGCAAAAAATATTAATGATGACGCAGACATCCGGATAGTCATGATTCAGCACGAGTTTGGATTCTTTGAAAAAAAGAAAAATGAATTTGTACAATTTCTGGGTGATCTGACTAAATCCGTTGTTATTGTTTTCCATACTGTTCTTCCAACTCCCAATGAATCCTTAAAGGAAAATGTACAGGAAATCTCAGGGCTTGCCGAATCTATTATAGTCATGACAAACTTTTCAGCGGGAATATTAACCAGCGATTACGCAATACCACAGGAAAAGATCACCGTTATTCCTCATGGCACTCACCTGATTCCTCATCTCGACAAACGCTTTTTGAAGAATAAATATAGATTGACCGATAAGAGAGTACTATCCACATTTGGGTTATTAAGTTCAGGAAAGAGCATCGAAACCACATTAGAAGCATTGCCGGATGTTGTCAAAACAAATCGTGACATATTGTTTCTGATTATTGGTAAAACCCATCCTTCCGTTTTAAAATTGGAAGGAGAAAAATACAGGCACATGCTTGAAGAAAAGGTTGCCGCCTTACAATTGCGGCCGTATGTACGGTTTATCAATTATTTTTTGCCACTTCCAGACTTGTTAGATTATTTACAGCTGACAGATATTTATCTGTTTACGTCAAAAAATCCAAACCAGGCAGTAAGCGGTACATTTTCTTATGCTATTAGTTGCGGATGCCCGATCATATCCACGCCCATTCCCCACGCCCGCGAGGTATTAAAAAATGATGCTGGAATTATTTTCGATTTTGAAAACTCCCAACAATTAAGCAAAGCGATAACCGGCCTGTTGAAAAATGAAGAGCTAAGAAAAAATATTAGTTCAAACGGCTTGCACCGTATGGCATCAACGGCCTGGGAGAATTCAGCTATTGCTCACGCCATCTTGGTAGAAAAAATATGGGATGATGAGGTTTCCTTGCGCTATGATATACCGGCTATAAATCTGAATTATGTAAAAAAGCTAACCACAGGTTTTGGAATCATCCAGTTTTCCAAATTAAACCATCCGGATATTGATTCTGGCTACACACTGGATGATAATGCAAGGGCATTGATCGCAATGTGCCGGCATGTTGAATTAACAGGCGATGCAAAGGACATACAGTATATAAACATCTATTTCAATTTTATAAAATATTGTTTGCAGTCTGACGGTAAATTTCTGAATTATGTAAGCAAAGAAAGGGAGTTTACGGAACAGAATAATTTTGCAAACCTTGAAGACTCAAATGGAAGAGCCATTTGGGCACTCGGTCAGTTGCTTTGTATAAGAGATTTATTGCCGGGTGAACTTATACAAGATGCGGAATTGACAATCGAGAAGGCTTTGTTGAATATAAACAGGATCCGTTCTACGAGAGCCATGGCATTTGTCATAAAAGGATTGTATTACCGTAATAGAAAAAATAAATCGATACGGGATGTACAGTTAATAAAAGAATTTGCGAACAGGCTTGTTCAAATGTACAGGCACGAAAAAAATGATACATGGAAATGGTTTGAAAGCTATCTCACCTATGCCAATAGTCTCTTACCCGAAGCCATGCTATGTGCATGGCTTGTAACGGGTGAATCCATCTATAAGGATATTGCCACAACATCTTTTGATTTTCTTCTTTCGAAGATTTTTTTAAATAACAGCATAAAGGTGATCTCAAATAAGAGCTGGTTGTATAAAGACGAGATCGCTCCAATGACAATCGGTGGTGAGCAACCCATTGACGTAGCTTACACCATTCTTGCTCTAAAGAAATTCCATGAGGTCTTCAAAGATGAAGATTACAGGAAGAAAATGGAAACAGCCTTTAACTGGTTCTTAGGTAACAATCATCTTCACCAGGTGATCTACAATCCCTGTACGGGAGGATGCTACGACGGCCTTGAAGAAAATTGTGTGAATCTCAACCAGGGAGCCGAATCAACAATCAGTTATCTTATAGCCAGGTTAACGGTTCATGAGGAGTACCCTGATAGCCCCAGGGGCTTGCAAAAGTCAGAAATACGAGACGGTTACTTGATTAACAATAGAGAGGGGATTAGTTTAAGGTTTGCTTGATGTAATTTTTTTAATTACTATAATAAAATTATTAATGAAATCCACGAAAGTTTTATTCATTGCTACTTCGCACGCTAAAGTAGCCGATTCGAATGATGAAACGGGCGTTTGGCTGGAAGAACTTGCTGCCCCCTATTACATATTTAAAGAAGCCGGGACTGACATTACGCTTGCATCTCCGGCTGGAGGCAGAGTTCCACTTGATCCCAAAAGCCAATCTATCATTCTCGCCACATTCACTACAAAGCGATTTTTGAAGGATGAAGAGGCGATGAATTTCTTGTCTAATTCCATGCCGTTGGAAAAAGTGAAGGATGGGGATTTTGATATCATTTTTCTCCCAGGGGGAAACGGTCTGATATGGGATCTTGCAGATAGCAGGAAAGTAAGACAATTACTGGAAGTTTTTTATAGTAATAACAAACCCATTGGAGCAACCAGCCAAGGAGTAGCTTGCCTGCTCCCGTTGAAAAATGATAAAGGAGAGGCTTTGATAAAGGGAAAACAAATTACGGGCATCAGGAACAGCGAAGAAAATTTATCAGGTCTAAAAGATAAAGCGCCATTTTTATTAGAGACCAAATTACTTTCACTGGGCGCCCTATATAGCAAAGGTGAAGATTATATAAGTCACGTGGTAGTGGAGGGACGCATCATCACGGGTCAAAATCCGGCTTCATCAAAAGGGGTTGCACAAAAAATAATTGAGCTGATAAAGCAGGATAAATTTATTGATAACCTGCTTCAACCTGTTTCTAACTAAAAGCATACGGTCACCATACCTTCAATCAAAAATATGAAACAATACAACAAATATCTCATTCGCTCAACCGATCAATTTGATCCAGTAAATTTCTCGTCCCTTGATGATGAGATTCATCTAATAAACGAAGGAACGGCCAGCCTTCCACCTTTTTTTAAAGTCGACATTCTCGTCTCTTTTCTGAAAGGTCATTCCCTCGAAAACGATTGGACAAAGGCAAACCCAGAGTTAACAGATTTAGTCACGTCTGGCTCATTATTAAAAGGGAATATCAAATCACTATTTGAATCCTGCCGGAGCAACCCTGTTTTCCAGCGAGATCTCGAAACTTACTTAAAGAAAGAATTTAAAAAGGTACATCCCCGCGAAGAGCAACTTGAAGAAAACCAATAATTCCTGGAAATTATACGCTAAAATTTAGCTGAGGACTGCTCCAATCGAAATTGAATCTGGCGGACCGGACGGGACTCGAACCCGCGACCTCTGCCGTGACAGGGCAGCATTCTAACCAACTGAACTACCGATCCTTTTTTATTTCTTTGGTAGCATTCAAACCATCCCGATGGCTATCGGGAGAACTACCGATCCCTTTTTATTAAAGGAGGGCAAAGATATGAGTTTTGATTTTTTGAGAAAAACATTTTTAGGGACACCGGGTCGAGAATTAGCTCCGCAGATACTTCAAATGTTTCCCCTACTCATTCTCAATCGAAGCCGTTTTATATTCCATCCCCTTTCAACCATCCGGCGAAGCAACCGAAAGCGCAGGGCTGATGACCATGGACCTACTTTATTTTTAAGAATTCCCAGTATAATTTCAAAGACAATATACCCTATAAGGACAGAGCTAATCCACTCGAGATGACCAAAGGTTTGTCTACTCACCACCGTTTTTTTCGCAGTGAGTCCCCATAAATTATGGATGCTTCGCGTGGTAAAAAAATGATGTACCAACTGACTGGCCCAAAGGCCTATGATAAAGCCAGTAAATCGGCCAATGAATTGATCTGAAAAATAATTGAATAGCGATTTTTGATTTTGTTTTTTCATAGATACCGGATTAAAGAGTGTTAGCAGCAGACTCTTAAATTAATATTATTTTACCGGATGTACAAGGCTCAATGAAGCTTTTCAACTAACTCGAAAGGGTTCGATTCTATTATGTGAGAAGTTGCATGTTATGATTGCAGGTCTTCCGCCTTCCTGTCGGCGTGCCCAAGATTTTTCTCCGGATTTACTACATCGCGCACCCATTGCTTGATCTCTTTTATTTCCGGAAAGCCATTGTATTCTTTACGATCGAAAATTTTTTTTTCATCAATAAAGATCTTGTACGAGCCGCCGATCTCACTAGGCTGTAATGTCACTGACCTGATATCGTCAGTAAAAGTGGTTAAAATTTCCTGCGCCATATATGCTGCACGCAAAAGCCACCCGCATTTGGGACAGTATTCAATAACCACCGATGGTTTCATCATAAAATAGTTATAACCTCACCGAATTTACCATTATAATTCATATAAATCCATATATGTTTTTCCTTCGTTAAATGATCAAAATCAATCTGGCGAAATCACCATCTTTCCCTCACCAGGCGTATCTTTGTGGGCTCAAAGGAAACCAAAACTGTCCCGGCATATTGGGGCAGTTTTCATTTTAATGATCCCATTTATTAACCATTGAAACCATTTAGCCAATGCCCATCTTGAAAAAATTGCCAATCCTTTTCCTTGTTGTTTTAGCAAGTTTTCTTTTCATTTTCGCAACTAAAAAAGAGCCGGTTGCCACGAACCGCGCTATAGTAGTTTCGGCCGAGAAATTCAGTGAAACTCCAGCTGTCCTGTTTTCGGAGTTACACCTTAGTGAAGCAGGGATGGATCAAACCGTTTTCAGTTCTGCGTTACAAGGATTAAAAAAGCTGGACAGCTCAGGGATTATAAAAAAAGATAGCATTATAACGATTATTGACTTCAGTCAACCCAGCAATAAAAAAAGATTATATGTCCTTGACCTTGCAACCAAACAGCTTTTGTTTAATACGTTAGTTGCCCATGGACGGAATTCCGGGTCACTATGGACCAGCTCGTTTTCAAATTCGATCTCTTCCCTAAAAAGTAGCCCCGGATTTTATGTCACCGGTGAAACTTATACGGGAGAAAATGGCTACTCTCTCCGGCTCGATGGGCTTGAAAAGAATATCAACGATAATGCCCGGGCGCGTTCTATTGTCATGCATGGAGCTCCTTATGTTGATCAATCTTCTATTAATACATTGGGATTTCTGGGAAGAAGCTGGGGTTGTCCTGCCATTCCTGAGGCGTTGCACAAGGCCATCATCAATACGATTAAAGATGGCACGTGTCTTTTTATTTACAGCCCAGATAAAAATTACCAACTCCATTCCACTCTGCTGAATTCATAATTTTTAGTCTTCCATTATCAGAGTGTTATGAATAATTATCTTTACCGATAATTTGGTTACATGCTAAAAGTTGGCGTCTTCGGTGTTGGCCATTTGGGAAAATTTCATCTTAACAACTGGAAAGAAATCACAGACACAGAGCTGGTCGGGTTTTATGATCCAAATGATGAAACAGCAACCGAAGTTGCTGAAAAATATGAACTTCCCCGCTTTGCCAAAGCAGATGCTTTGATCAATGCCTGCGATGCCATTGACATAGTTGCTCCTACTAATTTTCATTTTGAGCTTTGCGAAAAAGCGATCCGTAAGGGCAAACATGTATTTGTTGAAAAACCCCTGGCAAATACAATGGACGAAGCCCGCCAATTAGTAAAATTGGCCCAGGAATCGGATATAAAACTTCAGGTTGGCCATGTTGAGAGGTTTAACCCCGCCTTTCTTGCGTTGAAAACGACGGACCTTAACCCCATGTTTATCGAGGTACACCGCCTGGCGCAGTTCAATCCAAGAGGAACGGAAGTGAGCGTCATCCTTGACCTTATGATACACGACATCGATATTATCTTAAGTATTGTCAAAAGCGGGGTGAAAAATATTTCGGCAAGTGGTGTGTCGGTTATGACAGATACTCCCGACATTGCGAATGTGCGGATCGAATTCGATAACGGCTGCGTTGCCAACCTGACGAGTAGTCGCATATCAATGAAAAAAATGAGAAAGATGCGGTTATTTCAGAAAGATGCTTATATCGGAATTGATTTTCTGAATAAAAAAACCGAGATCATTAAGCAGAAAGAGGAAAAAGATGTAAATGTTTTTTCGTTTGATATTGAAACATCGAAAGGGAAAAAAACGCTTGCGATCGCTAACCCCGCCATACCCGAAATAAATGCCATAAAAAAAGAACTGGAGGAATTCAGCAGTGCGATTATTCACAATACAAAAACGATCGTGTCAGAAATTGACGGGCTTATGGCAATGGACGTGGCGCACCAGATATTGAAAAAGATTGGCAACAATATCATAGTACGATAGCCGAATGAAGAAAAAAAATAACCAAATACCGATTGTGTTCTACGCCATGATGGACGTCTTTACGGGTGCATTGGCATGGGGTATTTGTTATTATATCAGGAAATGGCTGCTTAGTAAGAATATTTCAGCGGCAGAAAATTTTTCGTTGGATTATAGGTTCTGGATGGGAATAAGTCTTGTTCCTGTAGGTTGGCTGGTGCTTTATGCTATCGTTGGCACCTATCGCTCGTTGTATAAAAAATCCAGGCTTTTCGAACTGACAACGACATTCATTTGCACTCTTATTGGCAGTATCATACTTTTTTTTGTTTTTATTCTTGATGATACAAACGATAACTATTCTTATTACTATATGGCGTTTTTCTTTTTACTTGCCATTCATTTCACTCTTACCTTTCTTGGAAGGTTCATTTTTCTCAATATTGCCAAGCAACAATTAGTTAGCGGCACTGTTCAATTCAATTCATTGATTGTTGGTAATTCTGACTATGTCACACGTATCTTTATCAAACAGAAAAAAATCTCCGAAGTGATGGCTACTATTATGCTGGTTATGTTGCGTTGTCCCAATTTGGCAAAAACGGAACGAGCAAAAAACTACCTACACTGGGAAACATCGAATCATTGGAATCGATCATTGACACCAATAATATTCACCAGGTGGTGCTGGCCATGGAGAAATCAGAACACGCCATGGTTGAGAATATCATTAACCGCCTAAGTGAAAAGGATGTAGAAGTCAAAATACTTCCTGATACGCTGGATATACTTTCCGGATCTATTCGCACCAGTAATGTGATGGGCGCTTTGCTTATTGACCTCCGAACGGCGCTGATGCCTGAGTGGCAGCAAAATATCAAAAGGCTGATCGACGTGGCAGCCGCTGTTTTTGGCTCGATTATTCTATCACCACTCCTTTTGTACGTTGTCGTGCGCGTAAAATTTTCGTCGAAAGGGTCTGTCCTTTACAGCCAGCAACGGATCGGATTTAAAGGAAGACCATTTACGATGTATAAGTTTCGTTCCATGTATATGGACGCTGAAAAAAATGGCCCCTTGCTTTCGAGCGACAACGATTCACGGATTACACGCTGGGGAAGGATCATGCGCAAATGGAGACTCGATGAATTGCCCCAGTTATGGAATATTTTACTGGGTGACATGAGCCTGGTTGGGCCCCGGCCGGAAAGAAAGTTTTATATTGACCAACTCGTCGCTAATTTTCCCTACTACAAATATTTGCTAAAAGTAAAACCCGGACTGACCAGTTGGGGCATGGTGCAATTTGGTTACGCAGAAAACATCGATGAGATGATCGAACGCAGTAAGTTTGATCTTCTCTATATAGAAAACATCTCTCTCGCCCTGGATTTTAAAATTATGATCCATACGCTGCGAATTATTTTTTCTGGGAAGGGAAAATAATTGTGTACCCGGCAAGATTAGTGCTATTTCGTTCCTGGTGTGTCACTCCCTTGTACTTAAGTAACTCTATTCTGCTTTTATTCGCAGGTTATAAACATTCCATCTTTTCGATTATTTTTGATTGAAATACCACCTGTGAGAAAATCCTTCCTTCTTGCCCTCTCAATTTGTCAATTATCAATTGTCAATTGTCAACAAAACTACTGGCAACAAGAGGTAAATTATACAATCGATGTTACACTTCATGATAAAGAGAACAGCCTTGATGCGTTCGAAAAAGTCGAATATATCAACAATTCGCCCGACACATTAAAATTCATTTGGTTTCACATCTGGCCAAATGCGTACAAAAATGACAAGACGGCCTTCAGTGATCAGTTGTTAATAAACGGAAATACTAAATTTTATTTTTCTGGCAAAGAACAAAGAGGTTATATCAATCAGCTTAATTTTAAAGTTAACAATGTCACTTGTGAAATTGAAGATCATCCGCAATACATTGATGTAATAAAGGTGGTGCTTCCCGACCCCTTGCCGCCGGGACAAAAAATCGCCCTTACCACTCCATTTCACGAACAGCTGCCTTATAATTTTTCACGCGGCGGTCATGATGGAGAAAGTTACCAGCTGACACAATGGTATCCCAAACCTGCAGTATACGATAAAAACGGATGGCATCTAATGCCTTATCTTGACCAGGGAGAATTCTATGGTGAATTTGGAAGTTTTGATGTCCAGATAACCGTTCCCGAAAACTACGTGGTAGCTGCAACCGGTCAATTGCAAGATGTTGGAGAAAAGCAGTGGCTGATCGGAAGAAATAACTTTTCCTGGGAGCCGACCAGGAAAAAAGTGAAATCTAAAGCTGGTTCTGTAAAAACGATTGTCCAGAAATTTCCAACTTCATCGACAAAGGTCAAGACACTGAGATACGTTCAAAATAATATTCATGACTTCGCATGGTTTGCAGACAAAAGGTTCATTGTAAATATCGATAGTTGCGAGCTTTCTTCCGGGAAAGTCGTCAAGGTATATACCTTTTATACGCCCCAGCAAAAGGACACATGGAGAAACAGTCTTTTATACGCGAAACGAGCCATACAATTTTATTCGATAGAGATTGGAGATTATCCATATGACATAGTAAGCGTGGTACAGGGTCCTGAAAGTTCCGGCGGCGGAATGGAGTATCCAACCATTACGGTCATCTCGCCCACATCATCCGGCAAGGAACTCGATGTCACAATTGCACACGAAATTGGCCACAATTGGTTTTATGGCGTACTTGCGACAAATGAAAGAGACCATCCCTGGATGGATGAAGGAATCAATAATTTTTATGAACACCGATACACTGAAAAATATTATAAAAATGTCTCTTCAGAAGAAAGAACGCTTTTCGAAACTTTTGCCGGTGAAAAGATCGACCAGCCGATAGAAACCAGTTCTGAAAATTTCAGCGAAATAAATTACAGTCTCGTTGCATATACAAAAACAGCAGAGTGGATGAAATGGTTGGAATTGCAGATGGGCCGGGAAAACTTTGATAGGGCAATGCAGGAGTATTTTCATAATTGGCAATTCAAGCACCCACAGCCAACAGATTTTAAAAATGCAATTCAACAAGGCTCCACAAAAAACCTGGATTCGGTATTTGTCCTCTTAAATACAAAAGGAAGCCTTCCTAACCTTCAGAGAAGCGGAACAAAACTGAGTTTTATTTTAGAACCAAAATATTTCCAACGGTTTTTTAACAACCACTATCATAACCTTGTAACCATAAGCCCGATCATTGGAGTAAACAGTTATGACAAACTGATGGCAGGTCTTTTTATCACAAATTTTAAGCTGCCCTTCAATAAATTCAAATTTTTGGTAACTCCAATGTATGCGTTCGGGTCACAAAGATTTACCGGCCTGGGAAAACTCAACTATTCTTTTTATCCAAATAGAACTTTCAGAGCCATTGATCTTTTTTTGAATGGTTCAACCTTTACTGATGATGAATATGCAGATTCTGCAGGAAAGAAGACGTATCTCGGTTTTCGGAAATTAGTTCCCGGCATTCGTTTCACTTTAAAAGACAAAGATCCCCGAAATCATTTGCTTCGGTATATTCAATGGAAAACTTTTTTAATTAGTGAAGATGGATTAAGTTTCTCGAAGGACACGTTAAGCAATCCCCCTGTGACGCGGGTAACCAAAATAAAAAACGACAGCTATGTCAACCAACTTTTATTCGTTGTTGAAAATTCAAGAGTATTATATCCTTACTTCGGTGAATTAAAATTAGAACAGGCGAAAGATTTTATAAGGGCAGCCTTTACCTCCAACTATTTTTTCAACTATCCAAAAACCGGGGGATTGAATGTTCGCTTTTTTGCCGGCAAATTTTTTTATACGGGGGCAAAGACCTCTACCACCGAATTTTCAACGGAACGCTATCATTTAACTATGACCGGCGCCAATGGGTATGAAGACTACACTTTCAGCAATTATTTTATTGGGCAGTCCGGTTA
>Ga0207689_10006328_pt1 | contig 10485 bp, 11 predicted proteins | sample KBSMisM52_FD_184312 | JGI IMG/M metagenome (GOLD analysis project Ga0207689, IMG submission 184312) | Miscanthus rhizosphere microbial communities from Kellogg Biological Station, Michigan, USA - KBS Miscanthus M5-2 (SPAdes) (version 2) | ecosystem: Host-associated > Plants > Roots >... | reverse complement strand
CGATCTGCCGCCGCACGAGCTGGAGCCGATGGGTGAACTCTTCGATTAACGGCTTCGGCACCATGGAGGACATCGTCTCGGCGATGTTGTTCCTGTGCTCCGACGAGGCCTCCTTCATCACCGGCGAGACGCTCAAGGTCAGCGGCGGCTACCCGCTGAACTTCTGATCCGCGTAGCGAACCAGGCGCGCCTGCATCTCGGGGTAGGGGTCGGCGGCAGGCAACTCGGTCGCATCGCGGACGGCGACCGCGGCCTGCGCGGCGGCGTGAATCGCGGCGCGGTACGGTAGCGACCCTGTCGACACCCGGCGCAGGCCGAGCGCCGCGAGATCCTGCAACGAGAATCCCGGAACGGCAAGGACATTGACGGGCACCGGGATGGCCGCGGTGAGTTCGCGCAGCACGTCGGGGTCGGTGGCGCCGGGAACGAAGATACCGTCGGCGCCTGCCTCGACGTACCGCACGGCCCGGTCAAGCGTCGCGGCAACCGTGGCATCCTGGCCGAGCCAGTAGGTGTCGACGCGGGCGTTGACGAACACATCGGCTGAATGGTGTTTCACGGCTTGTACTTTCGCCGCATGCCGCTGCGGCTCGATCAGCTTCTCTGCGGTGCTGTCCTCGATGTTGATTCCGTGGACGGGAAGTCGGGCGACGTAGTCGGCGACCTGGTCAGGATCATCGGAATAGCCGTCCTCGATGTCCAGGCTGGTGTAGCAGTTCAGTGGTCGCAGGGCGACGGCCAGGCCGAGATTCGCCTCCTTGGTCGACCGGTCGCCGTCGGGCCTGCCAAGGCTGGATGCGACGCCGAAGCTCGTCGTGCCGATCGCCGCGAAACCACACTGCAGCAGCGCCAGCGCCGACGGCACATCCCACGCGTTGGGCAGCAGCAGTGGCAGCTCGCCGTAGTGCAGGTCCTTGAAGGTCATCCGTCGCTCCACGGCGTCACCGGCCGGTCGTGTCGCCTGCCGTCCACGATCACGTCGACGCGTTCGTCGAAGAAGCAGATCCGGTCGCGCACGGGTTCGGCATCGTGGCGCGGCTCGTGATACGTCCACGCCACGTCGCGCGGCCCGTCGGGCACCGAGTAGTAGGACGCCCGGCCCTTGTAAGCGCAGTATGTCGCGGTGTCGCTGGGTTCGAGCCGGACCGCCACGTCCTCGCGAGGCAGATAGAACCGGACCGGCAGCAGCGTCTCGAACAGCAGCATCGGCCGGTTGGAGTCCGCCAACCGCTCGCCGTCGAGCTCAATGCGGACGTGGCGGCTGCTGCGCAGGACGTCGATGCGGCCGAACGGGTCATGCGGATGGCTGACCACCGGTTCGTCCTCCTCGCGCCATTCGAACGCGGCGAACTCCAGGATGACGTAGTCGGCGAGGTCCGTGTCGTCGGGCCGGAAGGCCGCCGCGGCGCCGGTTTCTTCACCCGCGATGACATCGAACGCGGTACCCGCACACGAGTGCGCATCGAAGGGCACCGTCGGATCGAGAATGGGCCGCGAACTGATCGCGGGAAGGTGCACGCCGGGTTCTGATGTCGCCTGCCGGGTGGCTCCGACGTTCTCGTCCGCTCCGGACTCGGCCCCAGCCGGCACCAACTGCGCCGTCAGCGCGCTGATCGGCACCGCATACGTCGGAACGACGCGGCGAGGCTCCCAGACGAGCCGGGCCTGGCAGGTGTCGGCGACCGGGTCGCCGCCCATCGCCACTCGCACCCGCTTCGCGGTGGGCTCATATCGCAGTGTGTCGAGATTGCCGCTGAGCAGATCCATCATTCTGACGCCCATCGGGGACCCTTTCACTTGCGGGGTGGACGCAGCACGTTCATTGCCAAGCGCATTATCGGGCCGGGGACGGAATCCTTGGCGGAAAGCGCGGCATCGGCCGCCCTGCTGCGCAGCGGAGTGCCTCGGCCGAACCATCGGTTCAGTGGGCCGCCGGTCGGCTCGAGGTGGACGTGCAGGGGCGGCTTGCCGTCGGCAGCGCCGAGCGCGTTGGAGATGACGACCCGCTGAATCTCGCTGGTGCCCTCAAAGATCGTGTACAACTTCGCATCTCGGTACCACTTCTCAACCGGATGGTCCTTGATGTAGCCCCAGCCGCCCATCGTCTGGATGGCGCGCTCGGTGGTTCGGACGGCGACTTCGCTGGCTGCCAGCTTCGCCATCGAGCCCTCGCCGCGCTCGAACGCCACGCCGGATGCGGCCATCCAGGAGGCCCGCCAGGTGAGCAAGCGCGCCGCGTCGATCGCGGTGGCCAGATCGGCGAGCGGGAACGCGATGCCCTGGTTGTCGATGATCGGGGCACCGAACGCTTTGCGCCGGTTGGCGTATTCGGTGGCGTATTCCAATGCGGCCCTTGCGATTCCGAGTGCCTGAGCGGCGACCATCGGCCGAGTCTGCTCGAAGGTACCCATGGTGGCGGAGCCGGAATGCCTGGCGCCCTCGATCGCTTCTCGCGCCTTCGCGAGTTTGTGCTCGAGTTTGTCCTGGCCGCCGAGCAGGTTCTCGGCCGGAACGCGCACACCGTTGAATTTCAACTCGGCGGTGTGCGATGCGCGGCAACCGAGCTTGTCGAGCTTGCGGACGAGTTCGAGGCCCTGGGTGCCGCCAGGCACGATGAAAAGGGCCTGTCCTCGGTGGCCGAGCTCCTCGTCGACGACGGCGTTGACGACGTGCACGCTGGCGATGCCGCCGTTGCCGATCCACATCTTGTGACCGTCGATGATCCAGTCGTCGCCGTCACGACGTGCATGCGTTCGCAGGTTGCGAACGTCGCTGCCGCCTTCGGGTTCGGAGATCGCGAGCGCGGCAAGCTTCAGATCCCCCGGCGTACCGAAACATTCGGGCGCCCATTGCAGCATCTGCTCGGGCGAAGCGGCCTGGCCGATCGCGGAAAGCGCCAGCGCGGGCATCACGATCGCCAGGCCGATGCCGGCGCAGCCCCAGAACAGCTCCTCCATGAACATCGGCAGCGACATTCCCGTCGGATCGCCGATCAGATCGCGGTAGAACAGCGGGCTGTAGAACCCGCGTTCGGCGGCCTCCTCCAGCACCGGCCACGGAAACTCCTGGCGCTGGTCGTACTCCAGCGCGACAGGGCGTACGCACTTCTCCGCGAATTCGTGAGTGCGTCGGGCGAGGTCGTGCTGCGCTGCGGTGGGCGTGATGTCGAAAGTCATCGAGTGTCGAGTACCCCGCCCGGGAGCCCGCGAAGCGCCGAGCCCTATTCGACCCCGATGGCGACCTCGGTGGACTTGACGAACACCGTCGCGGGCATGCCGGGTTGCAACCCGAGATCCTCCGCAGCGTCCTTGGTGATCGACGACGTAATGATCTGATCGCTGCCGTCGAGGCGCACCTTCACGGTCGCCATCACAGCGCCGAGGTTGACTTCGGTGATCACTCCGGTGAGCTGGTTTCGAATCGATAGTCGCATGGTGCGAAGCCTATGCGCCTAGCGTGATGACCGATGAAACTTGCGGCGCTGCGTCTTCGGCAGCGCGACGGCGTCACGTGTGGGCCGACCGTCGCGGTGGTGGCGGGTGCGCTGCTGGATCCCGGCCACGGGGACGACCTGGCCGACCCGGCATGGTTCGCCGACCAACAGGCCAGGGTGCACGCGCAGGTGAACCGGGTCTGGCCGCGCCGACTGGGCACCACGCCGATCGGGATGGCGCGTGCGCTCACGGCACACAGCCTCTCGTCGGGCGTCCGGTACCGGTGGCGACTGTTTCGCGGTCGGCGGGACGGGTTGTCCGATGTGCAGCGAGCGGTGGGAGCGGGCCGGCCGGTGGCGATGTTGATCGGACGGTTCATCCCCCGGCACTGGGTGCTGATCGTCGAAGCGGACGGGCTGCGATGGCAGTGCTATGAACCCTCGTCGGGGGAGGTGCGCTCGCTTGCGGTCGATGGCGTGCGGCGGTCCCGCATCGGTGGGTTGGGCTATCCGCGGCCGTTCGCGTTCGTGCTTCCGAAAGCCTCGACTCGGTCCGCGACGAGCTGATCGTCCGGTGCGGCGGATTCTTTGAGGCCTGCGACCACACCCGTCCGGTTGCGTTCGGGTTGGTTCTGCGACATCTTCGCCTTGCCTTCGACTTTCGAGATGACAAGTTCGACGCCGACGATTGCGCGCAGCTGCGCGCGTGTGTAGCTTTCGGGCGCATCGGTGACCTGCCACGGCTCGGCGCGGGGCTGCTCGTGCCGATTCGTCAGCATCGTGACGAGGTTGAGCACCCAGTCCACGTCGTCGTGCGCGACGAGCCGACCGTAGACGTTGAGTACCTCGTAGTTCCAGGTCGGTACCACCTTGCCGGTTTCCGCTTTCGTCGCGTAGAAGCTGGGTGAGATGTAAGCGTGCGGCCCGGAGAAGATGGCCACAGAATCGTGGCCGTCGGCATGCCAATGGGGGTTGGCCCGTGACACGTGGCCGATGAGCGAGTGCCGGGCCGCGTCGTAGAGGAGCGGCAGCGGCGTCACCATCAGCCCCGACGAGTCGTTGGTGACCAGATGCGCGAAGCCGGCCTGACCGAGCGCGGCCTCGGTTTCGTCGTCGGAGAGGGCGAACTGTCGAGGTATGTACATAGCAGTTTCAGCGTAGAACGACCGTGATTGCTTCATTGCCGCGCACGGTGGCCGATCCGCGGGCGCGGCAGTTGTCCCGCCCGTCCTGATCCCGGCCACCAGCGAGATGTCGGCGTCACATCGGGTCGGGGCTTTGCAAGCCGGCGGTGATCTCCGCGACCGCCGCGTCGATCCGCTCCCTGTCGGCCGCGATGGACTGCGTCGCGGCGGCCGTCGCGTTCTGCAGGGCCTCGTTGATTCGCTGTTCCACCGCGCGCGCCCCAAGGCGCAGCAGGCCGTCGGAGATGAACGCAGCGGTCAGGTAGTGATGCCCGTTGAGCGTCACCTCGACCGTCTCGGATTCATCCGTAGCGGTGAATGTTTCGCTGTTCATCTTGTGTAGCTGGTCGTCCACGATCGACTGCAAGCGCTGCGCCTGCTTCAGGACCGCGGCGACTTGCGGATGCATCTCGTCGGTCACTCGGCTTCCTTGCCGTCCTGCACATTCCTACGCCTGCGATTGCCGATGATCGCCTCCGTCCACGGGCGGTCCTCGGTGTAGAGGTCTTCATCGGGCGACAGATTCGGGTCGCGCCGCTTCTCCCTGCCCTGGTTATGCCCGGCACCATGACCCATCGGCGCCATGCCGCCGCCCATCGCACCGCCGGCGGCTCCGGTCGATCCGGCCGCAGGTGCCGCCGACGCGGTGGGGGTTGGGGTGGTCGGCGCCACTGTTTCGGCGCCGACCGCAGGCGACAACGGCATCGAGGGTGCGCCGCCGCCACCTGCGCCGCCACCCCCCGCGCCGGCTCCGCCGCCACCATGTGCGGCTGGCCGCAGCCTGGGATCCGCCGGTAACTTTGGCGTTCCCGTCGACGGGCCGCCACCCGGAAATCCGCCAGGAATGCCGCCCGACGGCGCTCCGCCGCCGATCGGGGCGCCGCCACCCGAAGGGACACCGCCGCCGGACGGCGCACCACCGGCCGGCTGACCGGCCGACGCCTGTGCCGTCATCGGCTGGGCTCCAGGGGCCGGACCGCCCGGCGCCGGTCCGCCAGGGGCCGGTTCGCCCGGGCCGTCGGGCGAACCCTCGCGCTTGGTGGGGTCTTGCGGGTCTTGGGCGTTGGCGTTCCTGGTCGCCGCCGTGGGGTCGAGTCCGCTGTTGGGCGGATCCTCTGGCTGAACCACCCTGAGGGACATGCCGGCAGCGTATTGGCCTACAAGCGCTTCCGAAATCGCCTGCGCGGATTGCATTTCCGCGAAAAGGGCTGATACCTGGGCTCCATAAGTTGCATCCGCCAGCTTCTTCTCGGCTTGCTCATACCGCTCGGCGATAGCGCGGTGCGCCTCGGTTACCGCATGGTGTACGTCGGCGAGCCGGGTGGCCTCGGCCGAAAGGTCGTCCCACGAGTTGGCAAGTTCGTCGAGCCAGGCACGGTAGCTGTTGAACTTGGCGTATGCCGCCTCTGCGGCCGTTCCTTCCCAGTCACCTACGCGCCCTTCGAACGCGGGCGCGGAACCACGGATCTGATTGGCGAAACCCTTCCACGCATCGCTGTAATGCCTCAGCGACGTGCCTTGGTCGCCAGCGTCGAGCTGTTGCTGGACGATCACGGGAGTCGCGAATCCGCCTGGGCCTATCGCGGGTGGCGGCGGGATGTGACCGGGTGGTGTAGGCACCGGAGGGGACGCGACCGGTTCCGTCATCACCGTGATGGGCTGGCTTCCGCCGCTGTTGAGCGATTGCTCGGAAGCGGTGTCGACGGCCTGGTAGGCCGCGCGGGTTGCGTCCAGGGACTCGGCGAGGCGTTCCCCCTCCTTGGTGCCCCAGGCTTGGTACATCCACACCACGAGCGACGCCAAACCCAACCGCATCGCCGACTCGGTCGATACCTGGTGCGCGCTGGGTGGGGCGATCTGGCCCTGCGCCCCCGGCTGCGGCAAATTCGCGAGCTCGGTTCGTATTGCGGCAGACTTCCGTTGCAGGTCCTCGAGATCAACTCGCATTGTGATGACGTCACACCTCCTCAGGACGCCGCTGCGACACCCTGCCCAGCAAACTACTTGTCATTGTTCAAGAGCCATCTGGAAGCGGCTTTCCTCACGCGGGTTGATCAGCCGGATCGGCAACTGGCGATGGCGCGGCGTGTCGATGAAGTTGTGCCGCAGCACCACCCGGCCGATGCCTGGATGCGGACCGAGGTATGTAGTGGCGTTCGGCCACGACACCTTCGCCACCTGCCCGATGCGTCCGTTGATGAAGCCGGCGAACTCGCCGAACTGCGGCCCGAGCGTCACCACCGCACCGGCCGCGGCCGATCGTACGACGAACTGTGTGAACAGCCGCGCGTCGCCGAGGTTGATGCTCACGTCAACGTCGTCGAACGGCATGTACACCGGATAGCGGTCTGCCGTCTCGCCGACCAGCACGCCCGCCGACCCGATCGGTAACTCGTAGTGGCGGTCGGTGACCGGGCTGATGCCCCGCAGTGCAGCACGCTGGCCGCCGAACAGACACGAAAACCCGCGCGGTGTACTTGGATTGGCCAGTGTCGTCAACAGCACCGTTGCCGTCGGCGCCACACCCGGGCGGATCCGCACCCGCGTGATCGTGTGATCCGCCCGTGCCGACCACCACACGTCTGGGCCGCCGCCTGCGCTGTACGCGGCGGTGAAGGTGCTGCGGCCCTTGATCGCCGACCAGGTCTCACGTTCGAAGCTGATCTCGGTCGCGTGGTCGAAGTCGTCGAAGCTGCGTATAGGCCGGGCATCGATCCCGTTGCCGGCCAACTGATCTGCGATGCGGGTGGTCGACGCCACCAGGTAGCGGGCGAGACCGGCGACGCCGGACTCCCGTCGTTGTGACGACTTGCGCGAGTGTTCCGGGTCGGCCCTCAGCACGATCCAGGTGCGCCGGTTGGCGGGCGCGGGGTACGGCCCGACCACCTGTTCGTAGAGCGCGACGAGGCTCGCGGGCGCGGTCTTGCCCACCCGGTAACCTGCAGACACGACGTCGGCCTCGAGGTCCTGGCAGTGCGCGGTGACCAATTGCTCGACCAGCCGGGTGTCCACGACGTCGTCGGTGTAGGCCTGGCCGCCGACGATCACCGTCGGGGTGAATGGCCGGGGGACCAGCTCGATGGCCGAGACGAGGCAGTCGTCCTGCCAGCGAACCGCGACGTGATCGCCCGGCAGCACCGTCGCACCGACGGCGGGTTCCGACGGGAGAGGGGGGACATTGCGGTGGCGCCGGCGCCACGAGAACACCGCCGCCACCCAGCCGGTCAGCCGTCGGCCCCGGATCGTCACCACCGTCGCAAGCGCGATGACGACAGCCAGCGTGATGCCGACCCACAGCTGCTCAGGTGGCGCGGACAGGGCGATGCATGCGGGAATCAACGCGACCGCCCATATCAGGTGGCCGGTGGTGAAGCGCAGCCCGAATAGGCCGACGACGTTTTTCATCGGCGCCTCAAAGCACGTCGTGCCAGTGCACCGAGCCCGATGGCAATGGCCAGTCCGGCGGCGGTGACCACGACCACGGTGATCGGCCCGCGGTCCGGCGGCGGCACGTAGGCCGGTGGCGGAAGTTGCTTGACCTGGTAGGGCACCGTGGCGGGGCCTGCAGGCACGTCCCAGGTCAGCGCCGCCACGGGGTCGATGACTCCTGCGCCGACCTCGTTGTCGACACCGCCGCCCGGATGACGGGCGGTCGCGGTGATCCGATTGATGATCTGTGCCGGCGTCAGATCCGGGAACCGCTGTTTGAGAAGCGCCGCGAGCCCTGACACGTATGCGGCTGCGAACGAGGTGCCGGTGATCGGGATCGGACCGTCCTGGCCCTGCAGCGCATTGACCGGCGCGCCGTCGTAACCGAGCGCGATGATGTTCTCCGCCGGCGCGGCGGCGTCCACCCACGGGCCATGCATGGAGAAGTTGCTGGGCTGGCCGTTCTGCGCGATTCCGCCGACGGTCAGCACCAGTGGCGAGTACCACGCCGGGCTGACGACTGTTTGCACCTGCTTCCAGCCGCGGGGATCGGCGGGAATGCCCGGATCTGGGGGCGGGTTCTGCGTGCAGTCCTGGCCGGTGTTGCCCGCCGCGACGATGATGACCGCGCCTTTGACGTTGACCGCGTAGTTGATGGCCGCGCCAAGGCCAGATTCATTGATGGGCCTGGACACCTTGTAGCAGGCGGCCTCGCTGATGTTGATCACCTGCGCGCCGATGTTGGCGGCATGCACGACGGCACGGGCAAGGCTGCGCAGCGAACCCGCGGTCCGAGTGGTGTTCGGGTCGTTCGGATCCGTTCGGGAGCCCACGGGCTGGAACGCCGCCGACGTCTGACGCAGCGACAGGATCCTCGCGTCGGGCGCGACGCCGAAGAACCCGTCGTTGGGCGCGGGGCGGCCGGCGATGATCGACGCCGTCAGCGTCCCGTGCGAATCGCAGTCGGACGTGCCGTTGCCTGCCTCGTCGACGAAGTCGCCGCCCGGTCCGGCGGGAACCCGCGGCGACCCGGTCACCCCGGTATCGATGACTGCAACAGTTACTCCTGCGCCGGTTGCGAACTTCTGCGCGTCGCTGATCCGCAGGTAGTCGTTCGCCCACGGCTTGTCGGCGAAGTTCGAATTCGGGAACGCCGTGGGGGCGGAGCAAACCCGGCGTTGCTCGGTCGGCTGATCCGGGCCTATCTCGTCCGTCGGGACGACAGCAGGATCGATGGTTGGAGGGTCAATTGCCACTGCAGGGGGAGCGCTCAACAGCGCCACGATCAGCGCTGCCACTAACGCACCGATGCGCACGCGCCTTCACTCCTCTCGTCCTCGGGGCCGCCCGCAGTGTGCCGACGGGTCCGCAGCAAACAATGTACCTGCCGGGGGGCGGTACAAATTCTCACGTCAAGCCGATCGGCCCAATGCACGCAGCCAATCTTAAGGGGACGCCAGAGGTGTCCGATCCGCTAACTGTGCTCAAGCAGGGAGTTGCAGCGATGTGGTATTCCAGCGGCCCCAGAACCGCCTTGTCACGTGCGTCAATAATGTTCAACAATCCTGATCAGGCGGTGCCACGTGCGGCCGAGGACTCAGTACGTCGATAGCGGTGGATACTCGATCGCCTATCAGGTGATCGGCGACGGGCCCGTCGACGTGTTTTTCTCCAAGGCCTGCTGTCGCATCTCGACATGCAATGGTGCGATCCGATCTTCGCCGCGTCCTGAATCGGCTCGCCTCGTGTTCACGCCTGATCGATCGGGCACTGCCACGGGGGCCCGCCGGCCATCGTCTGTACCGCGCCCCGTCCCGAACGGGTCGCGGGATTGATCTTGATGTCGACGTTCGCAAACGGGACGGCCGGTGCCAACCATTCTGGCGCTCTCTCCGAACAGGATTTCGCGTCGTGGATGGAGGCGATCGACCATTGGGGCGAGGGCCGCTCAATGAGTTACTTCAACCCCAGCCGCGACGAGGGCCGTCTTTATCGCCACCTCTACGCATCTTTTGAGCGTGCGGCGTTGACACGCGGAATGGCGCGCGCGGCAGTCGCTTCCACACGTGAGATCGATGTGACAACGGCGCTCGGGTCGATCCGGGTAATGGTAAAGCGACTATGGTGATGAAGGTGGATCCGAACTACAAACCACCGCCCGTGGATCCCGCTGCTGCGCCCGCGAAGATCGGGACGACAGAATCAAAAACTATTTCCGGTGGTGTGCTGAACGGTACTGCCATGTCACTTCCAAGACCGACTTATCCTGCCGCGGCCAAGGCGGTTCACGCTGGCGGAGCTGTTAGAGTTCAGGTTTTGATCTATGAAGATGGCAGCGTGTATTCGGCACAAACAGTATCTGGCCACCCCCTATTGAGACACGCAGCTGAGACTGCAGCCTGCGGTGCCGGCTTCACTCCGACCCTCCTCGCAGGGCAG
>Ga0207689_10006326_pt1 | contig 10485 bp, 4 predicted proteins | sample KBSMisM52_FD_184312 | JGI IMG/M metagenome (GOLD analysis project Ga0207689, IMG submission 184312) | Miscanthus rhizosphere microbial communities from Kellogg Biological Station, Michigan, USA - KBS Miscanthus M5-2 (SPAdes) (version 2) | ecosystem: Host-associated > Plants > Roots > Rhizosphere... | reverse complement strand
GAGTACTAAATCCTTGGTGATCATGAACTGGACGGAGTGCAGCCTCAACTGGGCAGGTCCACGGTGGCAGACGAAGGGAGTGTGACGACGGCTCGCCGGGCAGGCGCTGTGCGAGGGGAATGCTGCGTGCGGGATGGTGCGCGTGGGGGCGCCGCGCGAGGGGATGCGGCGACCCGGTCAGCGGCCGGTGAAGGTAGCTTTGCCGGGGCCGTTTTCCAGGAAGCTGCGCATGCCGGCCTTCTGGTCCTCGGTGCCGAACAGCGCGGCGAACTGCACCCGCTCGATCTCCAGGCCGGTGGCCAGGTCGACGCCGAGGCCGGAGTCGATGGCCTGCTTGGCGGCGCGCAGCGCGAGCGCGGGGCCGCTGGCGTAGCGCCGCACCATGTCCAGGGCCGCCTGGTAGACCGAATCGTCCGGCACCACCTGGTCCACCAGGCCGATCTGCAGCGCCTCGGCCGCGCCGACCATCCGGCCGCTGAACACGATGTCCTTGGCCCGGGCCGGGCCGACTAGGCGGGACAGCCGCTGCGTTCCGCCGGCCCCGGGGATGACGCCGAGCAGGATCTCGGGCTGGCCGACCCTGGCCCGCTCCCCCGCGACGCGGAAATCGGCGGCGAGGGCGAGCTCGAGCCCGCCGCCCAGCGCGTAGCCGGTGATCGCGGCGACCACCGGCTTGGGCAGGGCGGCGACCAGGCCCGCGGCTTCCTGCAGCCGCCCGGACCGCAGCGCCATCTCGGCATAGCCGGCCTCAGCCATGACCTCGATGTCGGCCCCGCCGCAGAAGACCTTCTCGCCGCCGTAGAGGATCACGGCGCGGACATCGTCCGAGGCGGCGGCGCCACGGGCGGCCTCGGCCAGTTCCGCGGTCACCTGATCGTTCAGCGCGTTGACCTTCGGCCGGTTCAGCCTGATGGTGCCGATGCCGTCGGCGACTTCCAGGTAGACGAACTCACCCATGGCCGCAGACTAGCGGAGGTCGCCGTTGGTCATCCCGGCCGGGGCCTGCGGGTAGGTGACCAGGCCGAGCTCGGCGCGGCTGTCGAGCAGCGGGTGGTTCGGCAGCACCCGGGCGGTGTAGCCGAACGGTCCGGGCTGGTCGAGCGACACCTCGCCGGAGTAGCGCACGACTCCGTTGGCGGCGCCGGACGGCTCGGGCGTCAGCGTGGCGTAGGCCGGCGAGACGATCTCGTCGGCGTCGTCGGGCCGGCCGTAGACGACCTCTACCGCCACGTCGTCCGTGGTGAGCTCGCCGAGCGCCACCGAGACCCGCACGGTCAGCGCCGAGCCCAGTGATGAGCTGGGCGCCTGCCCGGCGGCCTCCGATTCCACGTGCTCCACCCGGACCTGGGGCCAGGCCTGGATCACGCGGTGCTTCCAGGCGGCCAGCTCGCGGGCCGGGCCGAACCCCTCGGCATCGGCCAGGTCGCGGGAGGCCGCCGCCGCGGGCACGTACAGCGCCGTCACGTACTCCCTGACCATGCGCTCGGCCTGCACCTTCGGGCCGAGCGAGCGGAACGTGTGCCGGATCCGCTCGACCCAGCCCTGCGGCACGCCGTCCGCGTCCCGGTCGTAGAACAGCGGCGCCACCGACTTGCTGAGCAGCTCGTACAGCGCGGAGGCCTCAAGCGCGTCGCGGCGGGTGGCGTCGGCCACGCCGTCGGCCGAGGGGATCTCCCAGCCGTTCCCGCCGTCGTACCACTCGTCCCACCAGCCGTCCCGGACCGAGACGTTGAGCCCGCCGTTCAGCGCGGCCTTCATGCCCGAGGTACCGCAGGCCTCCAGCGGGCGCAGCGGGTTGTTCAGCCACACGTCGCAGCCCTGCACCAGGGCGTGCGCCATGTCCATGTCGTAGTCGGGCAGGAACACGATCCGTCGCCGCACGTCGGGCGAGTCGGTGAACTGGACCATCTGCTGGATCAGGCCCTTGCCGCCCTCGTCGGCCGGGTGCGCCTTGCCCGCCACCACGATCTGCACCGGCTGATCCGGGTCGTTCAGCAGCCGGCTGAGCGTGGCCGGGTCGTTCAGCATCAGCGTCAGCCGCTTGTAGGAGGGCACCCGGCGGGCGAACCCGATCGTGAGCACGTCCTCGTCCAGGACGTCGTCGATCCAGGTGAGTTCGGCGTCGGAGGCGCCGCGCTGCCGCCAGGAGGCGCGCAGCCTGCGCCGGGTCTCGGCCACCAGCCGGCCGCGCAGCAGGCGCCGGGTCTGGAACAGCTCGCCGGCCGGGGCCGTCGCGGCCCGTTCCCAGTCACCTTCGGCCAGTACCCCGACTTCGGGCGCCACCCAGGTGGGGGTGTGCACGCCGTTGGTGACCGAGCCGATGGGCACCTCGCGGGTGTCGAAGCCCGGCCACAGTCCGGCGAACATCTCCCGGCTCACCTGGCCGTGCAGCAGCGAGACGCCGTTGACGCGCTGGGCCAGCCGCATGCCCATCACGGCCATGTTGAACACGTCGGGGTCGCCGCCCGGGTAGGTCTCGGCGCCGAGCGCGAGCACCCGCTCGGTGGGCAGCAGCGGGTCGTCGGAGAAGTGCTCGGAGATCAGGCTGCGCTCGAACCGGTCGATGCCCGCGGGGACCGGGGTGTGCGTGGTGAACACCGTGCCCGCCCGGCAGACCTCGAGGGCCTCGTCGAAGCTGAGCCCCTGCTCGGCGTACTCCCGGATGCGCTCCAGGCCGAGGAAGCCGGCGTGGCCCTCGTTGGTGTGGAAGACCTCGGGCGAGGGATACCCGCGCAGCGCGCAGAAGGCCCGCACCGCGCGCACGCCGCCGATGCCGAGCAGCAGCTCCTGGCGCAGCCGGTGGTCGCTGCCGCCGCCGTACAGCCGGTCGGTGACCTCGTGCAGGTCGGCCTCGTTCTCCTCCACGTAGGAGTCGAGCAGCAGCAGCGGGACGCGGCCGACCTGGGCCACCCAGATCTGCGCGGCCAGCACGCGGCCCGCGGTCAGGCCCACTTTCACGTGCACCGGCGCGCCGGAGTCGTCCCGGAGCAGCTCCAGGGGCAGGCCGTTCGGGTCGTCGGACGGGTACCGCTCGGCCTGCCAGCCGTCGGCCGACAGCGACTGGGTGAAGTAACCGTGCCGGTACAGCAGGCCGACCCCGATCAGCGGCACGCCCAGGTCGCTGGCTGTCTTCAGGTGGTCGCCGGCCAGGATGCCCAGGCCGCCGGAGTACTGCGGCAGCGCGGCGGTGATGCCGTACTCGGGCGAGAAGTACGCGATCGAGGCCGGGGCGCCGTCCTGGCCCGCGTACCAGCGCGGCTCGGACATGTACCAGGACAGGTCCAGCTCGGCGTCGCCGAGCCGGCGCCGGAAGTCCCCGTCGGCCGCGAGCGCCGCGATCCGGGCCGACGGCAGCGCGCTGAGCATCGCGATCGGGTCGCCGCCCGACGCCGCCCAGGCGGCGGGATCGATCGAGGCGAACAGGTCGGCGGCCGGGCGGTGCCAGGACCAGCGAAGGTTCAGCATCAGGCCGTGCAGCGCGGCCAGCGGCTCGGGCAGGGTTACGCGGACAGTGAACCGGCGAATCGCTTTCACGGGCAGACCTTAATCGGTCCGGGCCAGTGACGCGGAACGATTGGCTGGGACGAGAGCAAAAACCAGGGCCCGGCGACCGGGAATATCAGTTCAAATTATACCGAACGGGCTGGCGAGATGCCGGTCCGTTCGGTACCTGTTGTGACTTGGCTACGGTGCCGGCCCTAAAGCGCCACCCGCTCTGGTGTGAAGGCAACCGCTCTCGGTAGCGTAACCAGGGTGATTGGACGAATCCCGATCCTTGACGTGGAGCCCGCCGTGGAGTGCGGGCGGCGACCTGCGAGGGCGGTAAAGGGCGAGACATTCCAGGTCAGCGCCACGATCTTCCGCGAGGGGCACGGCATCATCAACGCCGCCGCGGTGCTGCGCGACCCGGATCGGAAGGCCGGCCCGCTGGTATACATGCGCGAGCTCGCGCCGGGCACCGACCGGTGGGGTGCGGACGTGACCGTGACCAGCGAGGGCGCGTGGCGCTTCCACGTGGAGGCGTGGGGCGACCCGATCGCCAGCTGGCACCATGACGCGGCCATCAAGATACCCGCTGGCCAGGACGTCGAGCTGATGCTCACCGAGGGCGCGCTGCTGTTCGAGCGGGCCGCGCGGCGGATCCCGCAGCCGCCGGGCGCGAGCCGGCCGGCCGCGGCCCGCACGGCGCTGCGCGCGCTGGCGGCGAAGTTGCGCGACCGCGGGCTGACCCCGTGGGACCGGCTGGCGGCGGCCGAGGATCCTCAGATCGCCGCCATCTTGCGCACCTGGCCGCTGCGCGAATTTGTCACCAGATCCCGGCCGCTGGCCGTGACCGTGGACAGGGAACGGGCGCTGTACGGCGCCTGGTACGAGTTCTTCCCGCGCTCCGAAGGGGTCCAGATTGACCCAATGGGCCGCCGGGCGCCCGCCTCGGGCACGCTCCGCACCGCGGCCAAGCGGCTGGACGCGATCGCGGGCATGGGCTTCGACGTGGTCTACCTGCCGCCGGTGAATCCCATCGGGACCACGTTCCGCAAGGGCAGGAACAACACCTTGACCCCGGCCGAGGGCGACCCCGGCTCGCCGTGGGCTATCGGGTCTCCGGACGGCGGGCACGACGCGATCCATCCCGACCTGGGCACGATGGACGACTTCGACGCGTTCGTGGCCAGGACCCGCGAGCTGGGCATGGAGCTCGCGCTGGACCTGGCGCTGCAGGCCTCGCCGGATCACCCGTGGGTCTCCGAACACCCGGAATGGTTCACCGCCCGGGCCGACGGGTCGATCGCCTACGCCGAGAACCCGCCCAAGAAGTACCAGGACATCTACCCGCTGAACTTCGACAACGACCCCGAGGGCATCTACGCGGAGGTGCTGCGGATCGTCCGGCAGTGGATGGATCACGGGGTCCGGATCTTCCGGGTGGACAACCCGCACACCAAGCCGCTCCGGTTCTGGGAGCGGCTGCTCGGCGAGATCCGCGGCACCGACCCCGACGTGCTGTTCCTGGCCGAGGCGTTCACCCGGCCGGCCATGATGCACACCCTGGCCACGATCGGGTTCCACCAGTCCTACACGTACTTCACCTGGCGCAACGGCGCCCAGGAGCTCGAAGAGTACATGCTCGAGCTGTCCGGCGAAGCGGCCGCCTACATGCGGCCCAACTTCTTCACCAACACCCCCGACATCCTGAACGAGTACCTCCAGCACGGCGGGGTGCCCGCGTTCAAGATCCGGGCGGTGCTCGCCGCCATGCTGTCCCCGACCTGGGGTATCTACTCGGGGTACGAACTGTGCGAGAACGTGCCGATCAGGCCGGGCAGCGAGGAGTACATGGATTCGGAGAAATACCAGTACCGCCCGCGCGACTGGGAGGCGGCGGCCAGGGACGGCATCGGGATCGTGGATTACATCACCGAGCTCAACCGGATCCGGCGGACCCACCCGGCCCTGCACAGACTGCGCAATCTTCGCTTTCACGGCGTTGACCAGCCGGGGCTTATGTGCTTCTCCAAACGCGTGGCTGATGCCCGTCCCGGGCCGCGGGACGATACCGTACTGGTAGTCGTAAACCTCGACCCCTACCAGACCAGGGAAGCCACGGTCTGGCTCGATTTGCCCGCACTCGGGGTGGACCGCGAGTTCATCGTGACGGACGAGCTAACAGGCGAGTCCTACCGGTGGGGGAATGCCAACTACGTCCGCCTGGACCCGGCGACGCGGCCTGCGCACGTTTTCTCCGTTACGCCCCAGCAGTAATTCCGCACGAAGTCAGTAAGACCCAGGAGATCTTGCCGTGACCGAACACCACGATGCGATAGCCGACTCTTTCGACGCGGATCAGCCCCTTGACCCGGAGTGGTACAAGCGCGCGGTGTTCTACGAGGTACTCATACGCGGCTTCCAGGACTCGACCGGCGACGGCACCGGCGACCTGCGCGGGCTGACGTCCCGGCTGGACTACCTGGAGTGGCTCGGCATCGACTGCATCTGGCTGCTGCCGATCTACGCCTCGCCGCTGCGCGACGGCGGCTACGACATCGCCGACTTCATGTCGGTGCTGCCCGACTACGGGAACATCGGCGACTTCGTCGCGTTCGTGGACGAGGCGCACAAGCGCGGCATCCGGGTCATCGCCGACCTGGTCATGAACCACACGTCCGACCAGCACCCGTGGTTCCAGGCGTCGCGCACCGATCCCGACGGGCCGTTCGGCGACTTCTACGTGTGGTCCGACACCGACGACAAGTACTCGGGCGCCCGGGTCATCTTCGTCGACACCGAGGCCTCCAACTGGACCTTCGACCCGGTCCGCGGCCAGTACTACTGGCACCGGTTCTTCTCCCACCAGCCGGACCTGAACTTCGAGAACCCGCGCGTGCAAGACGCCATGCTCGAGGTGCTGCGGTTCTGGATGGACCTGGGCATCGACGGGTTCCGGCTCGACGCCGTGCCGTACCTGTACGAGCGGGAGGGCACCAACTGCGAGAACCTGAAGGAGACGCACGAGTACCTGAAGCGGATCCGGACCGAGATCGACAAGCTCTACCCGGACAAGGTTCTGCTGGCCGAGGCGAACCAGTGGCCGGCCGACGTGATCGAGTACTTCGGCGACCCCGAGGTGGGCGGCGACGAGTGCCACATGGCGTTCCACTTCCCGCTGATGCCGCGGATCTACATGGCGGTGCGGCGGGAGCAGCGCTACCCGATCTCGGAGATCCTGGCCCAGACCCCGGCCATCCCGGCCGGCTGCCAGTGGGGCATCTTCCTGCGCAACCACGACGAGCTGACGCTGGAGATGGTCACCGACGACGAGCGCGACTACATGTACGCCGAGTACGCCAAGGATCCCCGGATGAAGGCCAACATCGGGATCCGGCGCCGGCTGGCCCCGCTGCTGGAGAACGACAGGAACCAGCTCGAGCTGTTCACCGCGCTGCTGCTGTCGCTGCCCGGGTCGCCGGTGCTGTACTACGGCGACGAGATCGGCATGGGCGACAACATCTGGCTCGGCGACCGGGACGGGGTGCGGACGCCGATGCAGTGGACGCCGGACCGCAACGGCGGCTTCTCCCAGGTCGACCCGCAGCGGCTCTACCTGCCGCCGATCATGGACGCGATCTACGGCTTCCAGGCGCTCAACGTCGAGGCCCAGCAGCGCAACATCGGCTCGCTGCTGCAGTGGACCCGGCGGATGATCGAGATCCGCAAGCGGCATTCGGTCTTCGGCACCGGCATCTACGAGGAGCTGACCTCCTCCAACCCGAGCGTGCTGGCCTTCGTCCGGCTGCCGGCGGCCTCGGGTCATGACGATTCCGACGGCTCGGACCGCATCTTGTGCGTGAACAACCTGTCCAGGTTCCCGCAGCCGGTCGAGCTGGACCTGCGCCGGTTCACCGGCGTCACGCCGGTCGAGTGCATGGGCGGCGTGGTCTTCCCGCGGATCGGCGAGCTTACCTACCTGCTGACGCTGCCCGGGCACGGGTTCTACTGGTTCCAGCTGCCCGCGGCCAGGGACGAGAACGGCGCCGTGACCTCCGGCGGGGACGGCGGGTCGCCGTATGGCGGCTCGGCCGAGGACAGCCACACGCCGACCATGGGAGATCACCTGCCCGGGCCGCCAGAGAGCCACCAGCCATGACGCGATAAGCTCGGCGGCCGGCCGTGCTGGCCAGGCGTGCTGGCCGACCGGGGCCGCCGTCCGGAAATATCTCAATATGCCGCCCGGAATTCGGCCTGCGTGTGTTTGCCGGGACCAGCCACGGGGATGTGGTAAGCGCTCATGACTTTCGAAGACACACTGGCAACATGGCTGGTCAAGCAGCGATGGTTCGCAGGTAAGGGCCGGACCGTCCATGATCTCGCGGTCGTGGCCGACACCGAGATCATTCCCGGCGACCCCGGCCTGCGGCACCTCATGGTCACGGTCTCGCACGGCGCGACCTCGGACTGCTACCAGCTGTTCATCGGCTACCGCGCCCGCCTGCCGGCCCGGCTGCGGCACGCCAGGATCGGCACAAACGACGGGCTGCAGATCTACGACGGGCTGCACGACTCGGCGCTGACCCGGACGCTGCTCGACGCGATCGTCGACGACCGCAGCGTCGGCATCCTGCGGTTCTGCCGGGTGCCCGGGGCCGAGATCCAGGCCGGCCTGGACAGCCTGGTGCTCACCGGCGAGCAGAGCAACACCAGCCTGGTGTTCGGCGAGTCCGCCATCTTCAAGGTGTTCCGCCGGGTCAGCCCCGGGCCGAACCCGGACCTCGAGGTGGCCTCGGCGCTGGCCCAGCTCGGATCGTCGCACATCGCGGAGCCGTTCGGCTGGGTGGAGACCAGGATCGACGGCGCGACCACGGTGCTGGCCATCTTGTCCCGGTACCTGCGGGCCGCCTCGGACGGCTGGTCGCTGGCCGCGACCAGCGTGCGCGACCTGTACGCCACCGAGGAGGGCACCCGCGCGGCCGAGGCCGGCGGGGACTTCGCGGGCGAAGCCGAGCGATTGGGCGCGGCCACGGCGCAGGTGCACCGGGACCTGGCCGACGCGTTCGGCCGGTCCGAGCTCGATCCGGAGGCCATCCGCGAGCTGGCCGAGCAGATGTACCGGCGGCTCGACATGGCGGTTGCCACCGTGCCCGAGCTGGGCCGGTTTGCGGACAAGGTCGGCGACGCGTACTCGGACCTGGCCAAGCTGATCGAGCCGGTTCCGGCCCAGCGGGTGCACGGCGACTACCACCTGGGCCAGGTCATGCGGACCCAGACCGGCTGGGTCGTGCTCGACTTCGAGGGCGAGCCGGCCAGCCCGCTGGCCCAGCGGCGCGCCCGGTCCTCCCCGCTGCGGGACGTGGCCGGCATGCTCCGCTCGTTCGACTACGCGGCCCGGCACCAGCTCGTCACCCACCCGGACATGTCCAGCCTCGCGCCCAGGGCGGCCGACTGGATCCGGCGCAACGGCGACGCGTTCTGCGCCGGCTACGCCGCGGCCGGCGGTCTTGACCCGGCCCAGCACTCGGTCCTGCTTCGTGCGATGCTGCTCGACAAGGCCGTGTACGAGGTCATCTACGAGGCCAGGAACCGGCCGACCTGGGTCCCCATTCCGCTAGAGTCCATTGCCGAGCTGTAGCTCCCTACAGAGATCGAGTGGCCTGTTATGACACAACCCGACCCCAGCCTGTCTGGTTCCAGCGCGTCTGGCCCCGACGCGGCCAGCCCTGATGCGGCCAGCCCTGATGCGGCCAGCCCTGATGCGGCTAGCCCTGATGCGGCCGGCCCCGATGCGGCCGACACGACCCGCGACGGCCTCGAGTTCAAGCGCACGGTCGTCGTCGAGAACGTGCTGATCACGGCGCCGGGCAAGACCCTCGTCGGCATCAACACGAACTACGGCGACACCGCGACCCTGAGCGGCATCACGATCGTCGGCGACAGCCGCAAGAAGATCAGCATCTGCGACCGCTTCACCGGCAACAGCTCCGGCGACGAGCCCACGAAGACGGGCAGTGGCCCCGACGGCACGTTCTGCAAGTACGACCCCGCCGCCGTGGTCTACCGGTGACGGCCGCGGGCGCGCCCGGCGGTCCGGGGACGGCGGTTGCGGTGCTGACGGCGCCGGCAACCACCCAGTCGGACCTCCGGGCGCGTCCCGGCCGCGCGGTACAGTCCCGCGGTCGACCCGTCGAGTCCGCTCAGCCGCCCGGGTCGACCCTGTGCCGAGTCCCCGCCGGCGGTCGGGACCGCACAGCCGCTCGCGACGCCCCGCCGTCGCCCGCTCCACCGCCGTCCTCGAGGTGGTCCGTGGCTCCGACCGAGGACGACGGTCCGACGGCCGACGACCACGCCGAGTTCGAGCACTTCTTCCGTACCTACCACCGCGACCTGTCGCGGGTGGCGTACGCGCTCACCGGCGACCACGCCGAGGCGGACGACGTCGTGGCGGACGCGCTGGCCTCGGCCTGGAAGCACTGGGACCGGGTGCGCGCCGCCGGCCACACGCTGGCCTACGTGCGCGGCAGCGTGGTCAAGCTCGCCGCGACGCGGGTCCGCCGCCGGGTGTCCGAGCGCCGCGGGTCGGCGCTCCTCGGCCCGCTGATGGCGTGGCGGCACTCCGGGCCGGACGTCCCGGCGCGGGTCGACCTGCGGACGGCGATCCTCGCGCTCCCCGAGGGCCGCCGGGCCTGCGTCGTCCTGCGGCACGTCGCGGGGCTGAGCACGCTCGAGGTCGCCGAGTCCCTCGGCATCAGCGAGGATCTCCGCGACGTTTTGAAATCGAAGCGCACGCCGTCCCTGCACGCGCCGGGTGTCTTTGGCCATGGGGGCTCCGGGAGAATTGGCCGTTGCGGCGGGCTCGGGCTGCCGCACACGCCGCTGGTCGCCGGACTGTTCGCCGGCGGCATCGTCACCGGCACCGCCGCCCTGCTCAGTTTCCGCGCCGGCCCGCGCAGCCTGATCGGCCGGGCACGCACCCTGCTCGACGGGGTCATCGTCGGG
>Ga0207689_10006321_pt1 | contig 10492 bp, 5 predicted proteins | sample KBSMisM52_FD_184312 | JGI IMG/M metagenome (GOLD analysis project Ga0207689, IMG submission 184312) | Miscanthus rhizosphere microbial communities from Kellogg Biological Station, Michigan, USA - KBS Miscanthus M5-2 (SPAdes) (version 2) | ecosystem: Host-associated > Plants > Roots > Rhizosphere... | reverse complement strand
CACGGTTCGCATGACCTTGTTCAACGCCGCAACCGGCGCGATCGTCTCAACGCAGGACTTCCCGGTCACACCGTTCGATCAACGGCAGTTCCCCGCAACAGGCGCGGCGCAAATGACGGCGGAGCTTCGCGTGATCAGCGGCGACGCGCGCATCCTCGCCTTCGGATCAGTGGTCGACAACCACAGCGGCGATCCAATCTATGTCGCCGCGAGGCCGCCGCTCCACGGAACGTTCGTCGCGCCGGTGATCAGCCAGCCCGGCGTGAACACCTTCTGGCGCAGCGATGTCTTCCTCACCGCGCCGGACGATAGCGGCGGCAGTTTCGACCTGACCTACGTCGACGCCGTCACCGGCGAGACACTGGTGAAGCACGGCAGCGTCACCGGCCGCCAGGCCATCCGTCTCGACGACGTGATCGGCAACACCTTCGGCCGTTCCGGCTTCGGCACGCTCCGCGCCGATCTGACGGGCAGCATCGTCGCCACCTCGCGCACGTTCACATCGTCAACCAACGGCACCTTCGGCCAGTTCATCCCGTTCACTTCCATCGGCGACAGGGACGGTTCACCGCGTGAGCTGATCCAGATCGAGTACTCCACCTCGTTCCGCACAAACCTCGGCGCGATCAACACCAGCGATACCACGCAGATCCTCCGGTTCACTCTCTACGATGCCGCCGGCCATTCACTCGGCAGCGTGGACCGAACGCTCGACCCGTTCCGGCTCACGCAGTTTCCGGTCGATGCGATCACGTCCGCGCCGTTCGTGAACGGCCGGGTCGAAGTCGAGATCATCGCCGGCGGCACCAAAGCACTTGCCTGGGCCTCTGTCGTCGACAACCTCACCGGCGATCCGATCTTCATCCCCGCCCAGTAAGGTATTCTTCGAGCCTATGCCCGCTACCGAACCCGAGCCGCAAACGCTCGCGCAGATGCCGTTCAAGATCCTCGATGAGACGCTGCGCCAGCTCCGGAGCACGCGCAACGACATCATCCGCTACGGCGTCTGGAACACCCGCAATCTGACCGACGACGAGTTCAACCACGCCGACGACCGCAAGCTCCTCGGCTATTTCCGGCAGGATCTGCTGGAGACCCGTTTCCTCTCCAAAGGCCGGCGCATCGATCTCATCCAGCTCTGGCACTGGTTCGACGACCAGATGACCGGCACCGAGCCGATGCTGATCGCCGGCGAAGAGCACTTCGTGAACGTCCAGGACAAGGACCTCGACAAGGTGCGCAAGCGCATCGCCGAGATCCAGTCCTTCCTCCCCACGCTGCGCGGCGACGATCTCGAAGCATTCAAGCGCGTCAAATACAAACTGCGCCGCACCGTGCTCCGCCTGACCTACGACCTCCACCACCTCTTCAAGCGCCTGGAAAAACACCGCAAGAACTTCGGCGGCCCGATGGCCCCCCGCCCGGAGCGCCTTCCCCTCGAAGCCGCCGTCGACATGCCGGAACCGCCGCCGATCGACGAGCACGAAGAGGAGTGAGATTTAGTTAGTGGATGGAGTCGGCGAGGAGCCTGACGTGATCGCTCGCGGGTGTACCAGCAAGTTTTTGGACCAGTTTCTGATCAGCTGTGATGCACTGAACATTGAGACGCATCGCAAGAGCAACGTATGAGGCATCGTACGCGCTCACATCGGTGGTCATCGCAAGATCGATCGCATCGCGGGCAAGGCTCTGAGTTGTGTAGGTAATGAATGGCGACGCGACGATCTCTTCAATGATTTCGATCGCACGCCCCGGCTGCATATCGCCTCGCCTGACGATCTTCCAGAGAATGTTGGACAGCTCGATAAACAGAAGGTCGGGAGCAGAGAGCCGAACCCGCGGTACCCGAAGAGCGCGGGCCGCGGCAAAATCATCCTCAGGCACGTACCACTTGATAATCACGCTGGCGTCGACGACCCAATGTGTCAACGCTCGCGGTCCTCGCGCAGCAAAGCGGTAGTGTCAGGAAACTTCTGTCCGCTGCGGCGCAGCTCTTCAAAAATGCGATCGGCGGCAGCCCAGGTCTTTTGCCAATCGTCAGCCGCGGCTTCCTGCAAAATCTCCTTCAACTCCGCTTGCAGCGAACGGTTGCTGTTGCTGGCCCGCTTCTTCAGTGCTTTGACCGTCTTCTCATCGAGATCGCGTATCAGAACGTTCATGATATCAAAATGCTATCACACGTCCCGATCGTCAGTGCTGTGATGCCGAGAGCTTGATCTGGACCTCCTCGGGTGCCGAATCGCCGATCGTGATCTCTCGGGCCTCACGGCCGTAGCCGGGTTTATCGGCGGCGATCTGATACGTGCCGGCGGCGACGTTTTCGAGAACGAAGTTTCCTGAGGGATCCGTCTGTGCATTGCGGGCGCCGAACGCCGGTTGGCCCGCGATTCGAAGCTCCACGCTCGCATCACTCAGCGGCCGTGAGTCGGCGGCATCGGCGACGTGTCCGCGCACGGTCACAGTCTTGATGGTGATGTCAAAGGTGTCCGATCCATGCACTTCGTACTGCGTAGTGAACGGGGCCATGAGCGCGATGTCAGTGATCCGCACGGAGTAGGTACCGTCGTCGAGGCCGCTCAACTCGTACCGGCCGTCGGCGTCTGCGGACGCACCGGCGGCGGTCTGACTTTTCCCGCCCCGAGGGATGAAAATCACTTGCGCGCTCGCGATGGGAGACCCATTTCGCGTGATCCGGCCGCGGATCAAGGCACCCGATTGGAAGTCGATTTCAACCTGGGCCGTGCCGCCGTCGAAGTCCACGGTCTTCGGCGCCGCCGACCGGCTCGACCCGCCGAACACAACGCCGGTGCGCGCCCCAATGCGAACCGTGCCGGGGGGCACTCCCTCCATTCGGAAATTGCCGGCGCCGTCGACCGGAGCCGATAACGGGCCGCTTCCGGAGACGCCGGCATAGACGGTGGTCTGGTCGAGCTCCTTCGCCGTCAGGCCGTTGACGTGCCCCGTGATCACGCCGCCGCTCTTCAGAATGACGCGCACCGGACCCGACGTCGGGATTTCGACGTCGGGCAGCGTGGCGGGAGCGAAACCGTTCTTCGATGCCATGAACATGTAACGGCCGGGAGCGAGCCCTTCGATCGTGAACGCGCCGCCTGCGTCCGTGCGGTCCTCACGGCTACCATCAATCTCGTTGCCGGATACCGTCCGCACCGACGCGTCAGGAATCGGCACGCCACCATCGGTAACGACGAGGCCTGTTGCACGCATCCCGTTTGCGATCTGCACGTCGAGCCGCGCGTCCTTGCCGGGCGAGATGGTCACGGTCTTCTGTTGAGTGACGTAGCCGGTTCGCGAGAATCGGAACATCTTCTCTCCCGGCTCCAGCGATTCGATCGTGTACTCGCCGTTGGCATCGGTCGTGGGGCCGTCTTCCGCGGTGTCGATGCGTCGTGGATCGGCAGTCCTCACGATGTTTCGCACCGTCACGCCGGCGATCGGAGTTTCGTCCGGGCCAGTGACACGGCCGGTCAGTTTCGCGCCGGTCTCGACCTCGAGCTCCACATCCTGCACCGTTCGCCCGTCCTCAACATTGACATTGGGCGAACGCGCGGCGATGTAGCCCGGCGCGTTCACGACGACCTGGGTAGAGCCCGACCTGACATTTTCGAGCACGAACGTGCCGTCGTCAGCCGTGAACTGCTTCTGCATCGGAGGCATCGCCGCGCCGCCGCCTTGCGGGATCGCCACTCCCGCCAGGAACGACACCACCGGCCGATGGGTCATCTTGTCGATGACGCGCCCCGTGATCCTTCCGCCGGGCGAAAGTTCGATGACGAAGTTCTGCGCCGGCGCGGTGGCGGGACGGGTCTCCTGGATGAACAACTCCGGCTTGCTGACCATCAGCATCTTCGGCCCCGGGGTGAGGTCGGCGATGCGGAAACTTCCATCCGAGACGGTCATCGCGATAGCGAGGCTGTCCTCCGTCATGGCGAGAACGGGAATGCCTTCCACGCCGGCGCCGCTTCGCATGACACGGCCGCTGATCTCGACGCCCGGATCGAGCATCACCTCGACCGGCCTCGTCGTCGAGTCAGCTTTGGTGCCACGCAGCGTCTTCGCCGAGTACCCTTCGCGCTTGAAGACAAGATCGTACGTCCCTTCCTTGAGATGGATGGCGAACGTTCCGTCGCTGCCGGTTCGGACGGGCTCATCGTTCCGCCCTCCCTGCATGAGCGACGTGAGGAGGCGCCGCATGCCGGCCTGCGGATCTCCGGATGACTCGATCGCCTCCACGCTCGCGCCGGACAGAGGCTTGCGGTCGTTGTCGGTTACGCGACCGGTGATGGCGAGACCGAGCGGAATCGTGACGATCACACCGTTCTTCCGCTCTCCCGCGGCCAGCTTGAAGGACGGCGACTTCCCAGCCGGAAAGCCGCGCTTCACCCCATCGATCTGCAGATCCGCATCGCTCTCCACATTGCGGAGGACGAAGTGGCCGTCGGGCGCGCTGTAGCCTTCGCTCACCCGGCCTCCGCGCAGGAGGGAGAGGATGCCGTTATCGCGCGCGAGTGCCCGCGTCGAAAGCTTCGCCGCGAAAACCGGGCGCTTGTTGTCGTCGACCACGGAGCCGCTGACGCGGCCATGCGCCGACGCGAAGAGCAGCTTCTGCACCGAGGCGGCGCCCTTCACGCTCACCGCCTGCGCCCCCTTGATGTCATATCCCGGCCGCGACGGCCGTACGTCGTATGTGCTGCCCGCGATCGGCGTGAGTGTGTAGGTTCCCTTCGCGTCGGTGACCGCGTCGAAGATGACCTCGTGGGACCGGCCGGTCTGCGCGATCGCCACCCGCGCTCCGGCTACGGGCAGTTGTGACTTCACGTCGCGCACACTGCCGCTGATCATCGCCCCTTTGGTCAGCTTCAGCGTCGCCGGCCCTGCGCCCGCACGCACGCGTTGCGCGATCAGGTTTCCGCTAAGCGCCTCGACCGTGTTCCACGCCTTTCGCGCGTGTGCGATCGTGAACGTGCCGTCGGCGGCCGACCTGGCAACCGGCCAGCCGTCGAGAAAAATCGGCACGTCGCCTGCCGGAGTCTGCCCGTCGTCTCCCACCACGCGGCCGTTGATGGACACACCCGCGATCATCGTGAAGTCCGCACGATTCTTCGCCCCGAACGGCAGGATCGGTTCATCGACGAAGGCAAAATCGGAATGAAGCACGAGGACGCGAGAGGCCCATTTCGCGGGATCCGGCGCGCTGTAACGGCCCTCGGCATCGGTTCTGGTGGTGTACTCCGCCGTGCCGAGGAAAACGACCGTCGCATTCGCGACCGGCTTGCCATTTGCGGTGATCGTTCCGCGCACGGACGATGCCGCCGTCAGCAGCATCGCACCGGCATCGTCGTCGGCGGCGAATCGGTCTTCCAGCGGCGCGTATCCGCCCGCTTCGACGCGGACGTCGGCGACCGGCTGTTCCTTCGGCACCTCAATGCTGAACCGGCCGTTGGAGTCGGTGGAGACGGTCGCAAGCGGCGTTCGTTGCGGCTCCGCGTTCAGCAGGCGAGACCACCGCGCCGCGATCAGCTCCTGTGCGAAGAGCAACACCTTCGCTCCGGCGAGCGGCTTCCCGTCAATGTTGATGACGGTGCCGATGACGGTCGCGTACCCAGGCGCGACGAACGACGACAGCACGAACGACACGCAGAGCAGCCGGCGGATGGTGCGCATGGCTTCCTCCCGATTTTCGTGCGTTCGACTATACATCCGTCGTTACGCTAAGAAAGCCGATGTCGCCATCGGCTTTCTCAGGAGAAGCCTGGTCAACACCGATTCACACGTCGTAATCCCTCTGCTGCCCATCCACCACATCGACCTCGATCGTCTTGGTCACGTGATCGCTGTTCTTCTCCATGACCTCCAGCCGGTAGTGGCCCGGGGCGACGTTGTTCAGCGGCGTAGTGCCGGGAGGGAGCGTGAGAATGCCTTGCGTAAAGGAGTTCATACCGTAGACGACACCCGACGAATCGATCAGCCGGAAGCGGCGGGGCGAGGAGTCACGAGAGTGGAGAATGACCGTCCCGCCCGGCGAGAAGCGAACGGTCTGCTGTGACGGCGACTGCATCGAGATCGTCTGTGGCGCGTAGTTGCGCGCCATCACCGTGACCTTGTAGACGCCCGGCGCGAGCGCCAGCTTCACCACCTCACTGCTGCCAAAGAATCCGCCCTGGTTTGGCAGCTCATTGCCCTGCCCGTCGACCACGCGCAGGACGTTCACCGTCAGCGCGGAGTTGTCGCGCGTGTCGACCGCGCGAATGGTGATGCCGTCGCCCGGCGAGAGTTGAAACTGGACGTCCTCCGGCGCAGAGTCGCCGATGGTGATCGTCCGCGAGTCGTGACCGTAGCCGCTCTTGTCGGCCGTGATCTGGTAGCTGCCCGCGGCCACATTGTCGATGATGAAGTTGCCTGAGGCGTCGGTCTGCGCGGCGCGGCCGCCGATCAATGATTGCCCCGAGGATTGAAGCTGGATGTTCGCTTCATTGAGAGGGCGCGAATCGGCGGCGTCGATGACCCGGCCGCGCAAGGTCACCGTCTTGATGGTGATGTCGAACGTGTCTGAGCCGTGGACCTCGTACTGGGTGGTGAACGGGCTCAGACGCTCCATGTCCATCGCCTGAACCGTGTAGGAACCGTCCTCCAGGCCGCTCAGCTCATACCGGCCGTCCGCGTCCGCCGATCCGCTGGAGGTGGTCTGACTCCTCCCGCCGCGCGGAATGAAGATAATCTGCGCCCTCGGCACCGGTACCCCGTTCCGGGTCACACGGCCGCGGATGACCGTGCTCGATTTGAAATCGATGTCCACCTGCGCCGTGCCGCCGGGCTCGAGCTCGACCGTCTTCGGCGCCGCGGTCTTGCTCGACCCGCCGAACATCGCGCCGGTGCGCGCGGAGACGCGCACCGTGCCCGATGGCGCTCCCTCGATGCGGAAGTTCCCGCCGCTGTCGACCGGCGACGTCACGTTCCCGCTGCCGCCCATGAAATTGACGCCGCCTCCGCTGACGCTGGCGACGACCGTGGCCTGCTCCAGCTCCGGCGCGGTCAGACCGTTGACGTGACCGGTAATCACGCCCCCACTCTTCAAAATGACACGGACCGGTCCGGAAGAGGCAATGTCGATGTCGCGCAGAGTGCCGGGCGCGTACCCCGCCTTCCCAGCCGTGAACGTGTAGTGCCCTGGGGCCAGACCTTCGATTGTGAAGTTGCCGCTGGCATCAGTGCGCCCTTCGCGGCCGCCGTCCATCTCGCTGGCGGACATGGCCCGGACGGTCGCATCCGGAATGGGTGCTCCGCCGTCGGAGACGACGACGCCGGTGGCGCGAATCCCGCTCGAGAGCTGCACGTCCAGCCGGGCATCCTTGCCGGCGGGAATGGTCACCGTCTTCTGCTGGGCAACGTATCCGCTACGCGAGAAGGTAAACGTCTTCTCGCCCGGCTCCAGCGAATCGATCGCGTACTCGCCGCTCGGATCGGTCGTCCCACTGTTATCGGTGGCGTCGAAGCGCATCACCCGCGAGCCGCCGGCCATCGGATCGCTGCGCACCGACACGCCGGCGATCGGCGTGCCGTCCGGCCCCGTCACGCGGCCGGTCAGCTTCGATCCCGCCTCGACGTCGACCTCGACGTCCGGCGCGGTCTTGCCATCCTCCACTTCGATGTTCGGCACGCGCGCCGTGGTGTAGCCGGGCGCGTTCACCACCACCTGCGTCGGCCCGGGCTTGATCCCTTCCAGCACAAACGAGCCGTCGTCACTGGTGAACTGCTTCTGCATCGGCGGCATCATCATCACCATGCCGCCGCCGCTGCGGGACGTCGTCACTCCCGCCTGGAATGACGTGATCGGCTGGTGCGAATTCTTGTCGACAACGTGCCCGGTGATCCGGCCGCCGGGAGGGAGATCGATGACGAGATCGCGCGCCGGCGCCGTAACCGGACGCATCTCCTGGATGAACGAGTCCTGCTTGGTGATGTTCAGCATCATCTGGCCGGGAGTGAGATCGCTAATGGTGAAGCTGCCGTCGCTCGCCGTCACCGCGGCCCCCATCCCTTCCTGCGAGATGGTGCGGACGTTCACTCCCTCCACGCCGGCGCCGCTGCGCGTAACCCGGCCGCTGATCTCGACGCCAGGATCGAGAGTGACCTCTACCGGCTTCGTCGTCGCGTCGACCTTTGTACCGCGCACGGTCTTCGCCGAGTAGCCGTCGCGCTTGAAGGCCAGGTCGTACGTCCCTTCCTTGACTCGGATCAGGAACGTGCCGTCGCTGCCGGTTCGGACCGACTCGTCGTTTCGGTTGCCCATATTCGACAGGACCATCCGGCGCATCCCGCCCATCGGGTCGGCGGCCGATTCGACCGCTTCGACGGCTACGCCCGACAGAGGCTTTTTGTCCTTGTCGGTGACGCGCCCCGTGACGGCGAGGCCGCGCGCGATGGTGATCATCACGCCCGTCTTTCGTTCACCCGCGGCCAGCTTCAGCGTCGGCGACTTCCCGGCCGGAGAGCCGCGCTTGACCGCGTCGACCTGGAGGTCCGCGTCGGTCTCCACGTTGCGAAGAACGAAGTGACCGTCCGGCGCGCTGTAGCCCTCGCTCCCGCCGCCTCCGCGATTGATCATGGCGAACATGTCGTTGTTCCGCGCGGCCGGGCGCGTTGACAGCCGCGCCGCCGCCACCGGACGCTTGTCATCGTCAGCCACGGAGCCGCTGATGCGTCCGCGCGCCGTGGCGTAGAGCGCCTTCTGGGTGACGTCGGCCGCCTTCAGATGCATCGCCTGCGCACCGTTGATTCCGAAGCCGGGCCGCGAAGGACGCAGGTCATACGTTCCCGCCGCGAGCGGCCCGAGACTGAAGTTTCCCTTGGCGTCCGTGACAACGTCGAGACCGGCGTCGCGGCTGCCGAACCGGCCGGATGGAGCGATGGCGACGCGCGCGCCAGCCACCGGAAGCTGCGACTTCACATCGCGCACGCTTCCGTTGACCATCGCCCCTTTGCCCAGTTTCAGAGTTGCCGGCGCCGCTTTGGCCGACCGCGCCCGCTGAGCGATCCGGTTTTCCTTGCGTGCCTCAACAAGTTCCCACTCCTTCGGAGCATGGGCGATGGTGAAGCTTCCGTCGGCCGCCGATTTGCCGGCCGGCCAGCCATCGAGCGACAACTGCGCGTCGGCCACGGGCGTCTGTCCATCCTCGGCGACGACCCGGCCGGTCACGGCCACGCCCGCGTTCATCGAAAAGTCGGGGCCCTTCTTCATCGCGTTCGGGCCGATCTGCTCTTCGAGCAGGGCGAAATCGGGATGAAGCAAGATGACGCGAAAGGCCCACTTGGAGGGATCTGGCGCCGTGTAGTGCCCGTCGGCGTCGGTCTTCGTGGTGTACTCGCCGCTGCCGAGGAGGATGACCGTGGCGTTCGGGAGAGGCTTGTTGTTCGCGGTGATGGTGCCGCGCACCGGCGGCGCCTGCGTCAGCAACATCGCCCCCGCATCATCATCGGCGGCCAGGCGGATGCCATACGGCGCATAACCGGTGGCTTCGATACGCACATCGACCACTGTCTGATCCTTCGGAACATCGAAGGTGAACTTGCCGCCGGAGTCGGTGGCCGCCGTCGCCAGCGCCTTCCGCTGCGGATCGGCCGAGAGGAGGCGCGGCCCCTGTGCGGCAATCAGCTCCGGCGCGAAGAGCGACACCTTCGCCCCCGTGACCGGCTTCCCATCGATGTTGATGACGGTTCCGATGACGGCCCCGCGCACCGGCGCAACCAGCAAAGACAGAACGAACGAGACACACAGCAAGCGGCGGATTGCGCGCATGGAGATCCTCCCGACGACGAACGAATGTACGACCTTTAGACGAAGAATGCTGAAGCGAGTTTCGGCGTTTGGCCCGGACATGCCGAGAATGCCGGTTCGCGGGGAGCTGCTGCGGCAGCGCCTCGATGCGCTCGTGGAAACGTTCGACGTCTCCACCATTGAGCCCGATCCGCTGCAGCTGGTCCGCCGCTACGAGGATCCACGCGACCAGGAAGTGGCCGGCATTCTCGCCGCCGCGTTCGCCTACGGCCGTGCCGACATCGTCGTCGCCAACGTCGGCCGCGTCCTCGGCCGCATGGCTCCGTCGCCCTATCTCTATCTGACGACATTCACTCCCACGAACGCTAAACGCACCTTCGCCGGCTTTTCCCACCGCTTTCACAAGACCCCGGAGCTGGTCGCTCTCCTGAGCTGCCTCGCCACCGCCATCCGCGAGCACGGCACCCTCGGCGAACTTTTCCGCGTCTGCTACGACGCCGCCGACAAAGACATCGGCCCATCACTGACCCGATTCGTCGCCGCCCTGATCGCCAAACGCCGCACGAAGGCGCTCGACTACCTCCTCACATCCCCCGCCAACGGCTCCGCCTGCAAACGAATGAACCTCTTCCTCCGCTGGATGGTCCGCCGCACCCCACCCGACCTCGGCATCTGGTCCTTCGTCGATCCCGCCAAACT
>Ga0207689_10006320_pt1 | contig 10494 bp, 10 predicted proteins | sample KBSMisM52_FD_184312 | JGI IMG/M metagenome (GOLD analysis project Ga0207689, IMG submission 184312) | Miscanthus rhizosphere microbial communities from Kellogg Biological Station, Michigan, USA - KBS Miscanthus M5-2 (SPAdes) (version 2) | ecosystem: Host-associated > Plants > Roots >... | reverse complement strand
CCGCATCTGTCGCAGCAGCTCCTTCTGGGCGACGCCGAAGCGCTGCTCCTCGTCCACCACCACCAGCCCCAGGTTGCCCGGCACCACGTCGCGCGAGAGCACGCGATGGGTGCCGATCAGGACGTCCACCTTGCCCTCCCGGAACCGCGCCAGCACCTGCTTCACCTCGGACGGGGGCCGGAACCGCGACACCGTCTCGACCTCGACCGGGAAGTCGCGGAAGCGATCCCGGAAGGTGGCGCCGTGCTGCTGAGCGAGCACCGTGGTGGGCACCAGCACCATCACCTGGCGGCCGCCCGACACGCACTTCATCGCCGCCCGCACGGCCACCTCGGTCTTGCCGAAGCCGACGTCGCCGCAGACCAGCCGGTCCATCGGCTGCTCGCCCTCCATGTCCTCGGTGACGGCGTCGATGGCGCGCTGCTGGTCGTCGGTCTCCTGGTAGGGGAACGCCTCCTCCAGCCGCGCCGTCCACTCGTCGTCACCGGGGAACGGCGGCCGGCTGGTCGCCTGGCGCCGCGCGTACAGCGCCAGCAGCTCGCCGGCCAGCTCGCGCACCGCGTTTCGCGCCCGCGCCTTGAGCGTGTTCCAGGCCTTGCCTCCCAGCCTCGCCAGCGTCGGCGCGGAGCCGTCCGATCCGATGTAGCGGCTGACCTTGCCCAGCTGCTCGTGTGGCACGTAGAGACGGTCGTCGCCGCGGAACTCCAGGTACAGGTAGTCGCGCACGACGCCGCCCACCTCGCGCGTGTCGAAGCGGACGAACCGCCCCACGCCGTGGTCGTCGTGCACCACGTAGTCGCCCGCGCGCAGGTCGCCGAACGCGGCCAGCGCGCGGCCCAGCCCGATCGCACGGCGGGTGGCACGGCGGCGGAACAGCTGGCTCGAGGGCAGCACCGCCAGCCGCAGCCACGGAATCACGACCCCGCCCCGGATCGTCGCCTGGCAGAACGCCACCCCGGCTTCGTCCGGCCCGGCCGCGCCCGGCTGCGGCGTCTCCACGTCGATCCGGGTCAGCGCCAGCCGGGTGCGCTCGGCCTCCCCCACGTGCGGAAAGCAGACCAGCACGCGGTAGCCGGCCCGCACCAGCGCGCGCAGCTCGTTCTCGGCCTCGGCGATGCCGAACGACGCCAGCGCCGGCGGCTGCGCCTCGAACGTGACCGTCTGTCCCAGCGGCAGCTCCTCGAGCGCACCGCTGCGCTCGACCAGCGCCTCCACCTCCTGCGGCCGCACGTAGCCGCGCGCCCGCAGCTGCGGGTCGCGCAGGCGATCGGCGGCCTCCTCGCTGTGCTCGCGGGCGGCCTCCACGACCTGCTCCGGATTCCAGACCAGCACCTGGGCGAGCCGCTCCAGCTCCGGCGCCAGCGCCACCAGCCCGGCCGGGATCACCGGCTCGTCCTCCTCGGCGCCCCATTCCTGCTCCAGGTCGCCGGGCTCGGCTGCGGGATACACGACGGCGCGATCGAGCTCGTGCAGGGAGCGCTGGGTGAAGGCGGAGAAGGCCGACAGGCGCTCGATCTCGTCGCCGAAGAACTCTGCCCGGATCGGCTCGCGGCCCGTCGTCGGGAACACGTCGATGATCCCGCCCCGCACGGAGAAGCTGCCACGCTCCTCAACCGTGTCGACGCGCTCATACCCGGCCGCGGCCAGCAGCTCGACGACCGCGTCGAACCCCGGCTCGGCGCCGAGATCGAGCTCCACCATCGCCGGCCGCCGGTCGACCGGCGCGATCCGTTCCACCAGCGCATCCGCCGACACCGCCACCAGCCCACCCTGGGCCAGCGCGTCCAGCGCCAGCGCCCGCTCTCCGACCAGGTGCGCGGCCGGCTCGAGGCCGCTGCCGTATGCGGCGCCGCGCGAGGGCAGGTAGGCGACCGCGGCTCCCGGCAGGTACGGCGCCGCCGACTCGGCCAGGGCGTGGGCGGCCTCGTCGTCGTCGACCACCACCACCAGCCCGCGCGGGGCCAGCTGCTCGCGCGTTCGCCACAGCGCCGCCACCAGCAGCGGCAGCATCGGTGGCGAGACGCGGGCGCGGGGCACGCCGGCTGCCGCGATCCGCGCGAACGAGGCGACGTCGTCGCTCTCCAGCAGGTAGGGCAAAGCCAGCTCCGCGCCGGCGAGCGCGGAGGCGATCTCGGGTGGTCGGTCGAGCGGGTCGGTGCGATCCACGGCCGTCTCTGATGGTAGTCTGGCGAGCGTCATCGTCCGGAGGTTCACCGTTGCGCCGTCGTCACCTCGCCCCGCTCATCGCCCTGGTGCTGCCGCTGCTGCTGCCCGCCGTCACCTGGGCTGCGACCACGTCTGGCACCGAGAAGCCGGACGGGCATGACTGGACGCTCGACACCATCTTCGTGGTCGCGCTCGGCATCCCGCTGATCCTGACCATCCTGACGCTCATCGACATCGCGGTGGGCAAGCACACCAGCAAGCACGAGTAGTGCCGCTCCAGCTGGACGAGCTGTTCGACCTGCTCCGCATCGAGTCGATTTCGAGCGACGGACAGCACGCCCCCGAACTGCGCCAGGCGGCCGACTGGGTGGCGGCGCTGGTCGGCGGCGGCAACGTGGTCGAGGGCTACGGGAACCCGCTGGTCGACGCGCTGATCCCGGCCTCGGTCGCGGATGCGCCGACCGTCGTGGCCTACGGACACTACGACGTGCAGGCGCCCGGCGACCCGACGTTGTGGACATCCCCGCCGTTCGACCCGCAGGTGCGCGACGGCTGGGTGTACGCACGCGGCGCTTCCGACGACAAGGGCAACTACTGGGCGCTGCTGCGGGCAGCGCTCGACCTGGCCGAGAGCGGGAGCCTCGGCGTGAACGTGCGGGTGATCGCCGACGGCGAGGAGGAGGTCGGCGGCCACTCCGTGATCGACTACCTGGCCACGCTCGACGACGACTTCGGCGCGGCGGTGATCTTCGACGGGACGATGGCCAGCGGCGAGGTGCCGGCGGTGACCACCGCCCTCCGCGGGCTGGTCGGATTCCAGATGCGGCTGGTCACCAACCGCAAGGAGCTCCACTCCGGCCTTTACGGCGGCGCCGCCGCGAACCCGGTACACGACCTGGTCGCGGTGCTGGCGAGCGTCGCCGGCCATGACCAGGACTTCTCCGCAGGCATCGCGCCGGTCACCGACGAGGAGCGCGCCGGCTGGGCCTCGCTGCCGTCGGGCGCCGAGCTTATGCAGGCCGCCGGCGCCACGCCGGCCGACGACCGCGCCGAGGCCGACTTCTACCGCCGAACCTGGGAGCGGCCGTCGCTGACGGTGCACTCGATCGGCTGCGGCGATCCCCGCATGCACAAGACCAGCATCGGCACAGAGGCGCTGGCGTCGCTGTCGCTGCGGGTGGCGCCGGGGCAGGATCCGGCGGCCCTGCACGAGCAGCTCGAGACGCGGCTGCGGTCGGCCTGCCCGCCGCACGCGACGATCGAGCTGGAGGCCTGGCCTGCGGGCAGCCCGGCGTACGTCTCGCCGGACGACCCCGTGATCGTCAGCGGCTTCGACGCGATCGAGCGGGCCACCGGCACGCGCCCGCTGGCGATGCGCAGCGGCGGGTCGATCCCGGTGATGGCCGGGCTGGTGTCACGGGGCACGCCGACGATCCTTTCCGGCTTCGCGACAACCGACGACGACATCCACTCACCCAATGAAAGGATGCGGGTGCGGAACCTGGAATGGGCGTTCGCAGCGGGGCGTGAGATCTTCCTGGGGCTGGAAACGGCGCTGCGTGAACGCGGGTAGGGAGTGGACGCCGTCCGTCGAAGGGGTTACGCTTGCGCGCGATGCGAATGACCTCGCGCGGAATGAGCGAATACCAGGTGCGCACGCGGCTGTACGAGCCGCCGGAGATGGTGCGCCGCCTGGAGGCGAAGCTGGCCTGCTGGAGGATCTCCAGCGCGCCGCGGATGCGCGGCGAGGATCTGCGACGCGCGTTCGAGCAGCGGCTGGACAATCGCGCCGACGTCGTGGAGCCACCGGCGGACGTCGTCGAGGCCGAGCGCGTCCGCATCGTGGCGTAGCTCGAGGGCCGCGGCTACGCGGTCGAGCTCCCGTTCCAGGTGCGCATGGCCACGTCCACCCCGTCACGCAGCACCGACAGCGTGCAGTCGGCGCCGTCGCGCACCAGACGGTCGACATCCGTGCCCGGCGGGAACGGCTGCAGCACCCAGTCGGCCACCGGCCGGCGGTCGCCTCGCTCCGGCCTGCCGATCCCGATCCGCACGCGCAGGAAGTCCTGGGTGCCGAGTGCCTCGGCCAGCGAGCGCAGGCCGTTGTGCCCGGCCAGCCCGCCGCCCTGCTTCGCACGCACGTCGCCCAACTCCAGGTCGAGCTCGTCGTGGACGACGACCAGCCGCTCCGGCGGCAGCTTGTAGAACCGCAGCGCCGGCGCCACCGAGCGGCCCGACTCGTTCATGAACGTCTCCGGCACCAGCAGCCCCAGCCGCTCGTCTGAGTCGCGCAGCTCGCTGACCCGTCCGTTCCAGCGCGACCGCCAGCTCCCGCCCAGCTCGTCCGCGATCAGCTCGACGGCGCGCCGGCCCAGGTTGTGGCGCGTGTCCCGGTAGCGCGCACCCGGATTGCCGAGACCGACCACCAGGTGGGAGAGCGACGGCTCGCGCGATCGGCGAAGCAGGCTCACCCGACGCTACTCGTCGCCTGCGGGTGCCTCCGCCGGAGTCTCGCCGTCCGCGGCCTCGCCCTCGCCGGCCTCCTCGCCCTCGGCACCCTCCTCGCCCTCGACGCCCTCCTCGCCCTCCTCCGGCTCGAGCTCCTCCTCGGCGATGGGGGCGGTGACCGTGGCCAGCACGGTGCTCTCGGGGTCGTCCAGGAACGTCACGCCCTCGAGGCCGTCGACCTCGACCAGGCGCAGGGAGCTGCCGATCTCGAGCTCGCTGACATCTACCACGATCTGCTCCGGAATGGCGGTCGGCAGCACGGAGATGTTCAGCTCATGGGTCGGCTGGCTGAGCACGCCGCCCATCTCGACGCCGTGCGGGATGCCCTCGATGTGGACGCGCACGACGGTGTTGATCGGCTGGTCAAGCCGCACCTCGTGAAAGTCGATGTGGATCACGCGGTCGCGCACCGGGTCGAGCTGCATGTCCTTGATCACGACCGGGTGCGTCTTGCCGGCCCCGTCGATGGTGAGGTCGATGATGGCGTGGGTGCCGCCCGAGCCGGAAACGGCCGTGCGCAGATCGCGCGCGCCCACGGTGATGGCGTGCGCGCCCTCGCTGCCGCTCTTCGACGTGTAGAGGACGCCGGGGATATCGCCCGCGGCCCGCATCGCCCGCGCAAGCTTCCCGCCGCGCTCTTCCCGCGAGCGCACCTGTAGTTTCACATCGGCCATCGATCGCTCCCAAATACCGTGACGAGCCGGGCGCCTAGAACAGCTGGTTTCCGCCGTGGAACAGGCCTGACACCGAGTCGTCGTTGAAGACGTTGGAGATGGTATCAGCCAGAATCGGCGCAACCGACAGCACCCGCACCTTGTCGGGCCGCTCGACGGCGTTCGTGGGGATGGTGTCGGTCACGACCACCTGCTTGAAGACGGATGCCTCGAGCGTCTCGAGCGCCCGCCCGGAGAAGACCGCGTGCGTGGCGCAGGCGTAGACCTCGGTGGCGCCGTGCTCGATCAGCGCCTCACCGCCGGCGCAGAGGGTGCCGGCCGTATCGATGATGTCGTCGATCACGACGCAGACCTTGTCGCGCACGCGGCCGATCACGTTGGTCACCTCGGCCACCTGCTGCTCGGGGCGCTCCTTGGTGATCAGCGCGAACCCGGAGCCCAGCATCTCCGAGAACTTCTTGGCCAGCTTTGCGCGGCCGGCGTCGCCGGACACGACCACGACGTCGTCGGGCGGGACATCGCCCACCACCAGCTTGAAGTGGTCGGCCAGCAGCGGCACCGAGGTCATGTGGTCGACCGGGATCTTGAAGAAGCCCTGCAGCTGGCCCGCGTGCAGGTCCATGGTCAGCACCCGGTCGGCCCCGGCGGCCTCGATCATGTCGGCCACGAGCTTCGACGTGATCGGCTCGCGCGGCGCGCTCTTCTTGTCCTGGCGCGAGTAGGGGTACCAGGGCATCACGGCCGTGATCCGCTTGGCCGATGCCAGGCGCGCCGCGTTGATCATGATCAGGAGCTCCATCAGCGAGTCGTTGGTCGGCGACGAGCAGGACTGCACGATGAACATGTCGGCGCCGCGGATCGACTCCTCGTAGCGCACGTAGACCTCGCCGTTGGTGAAGGTCTTGAGCGTGGCCTGGCCCAGCTCGATGCCGAGATGCTCGGCGATCTTGGCGCCCAGCTCCGGGTTGGAGCGCCCGCTGAACAGCATCAGCCGCCTGTGCGGCGCCCGCTCCATCCAGGTCGCGTGCGAGTCGCTCACCGACGGGGCGCTGCCCGGAACGGTGGCGAACAGCGGTATCGGCGACTCAACGCTGACGGCGCTTTCGGCGTCCATATCCTTCGATGTTGGTCTGCTTGGCACGGGCCACTCCCAGCGCGTCGGGCGGGATGTCGTTGGTGATGACCGATCCGGCGCCCGTCCAGGCACCGTCACCGATCGTGACCGGGGCGACGAAGACATTATGAGAGCTGGTGTGGACGTCCTTGCCGATGGTGGTGCGCTGCTTCTCGTTGCCGTCGTAGTTGGCGGTGATCGCGCCCGCCCCGATGTTGCTGCCCGAGCCCACGTCGGCATCCCCGATGTAGGACAGGTGCGGCACCTTCGCGCCTTCTCCGATCACCGAGTTCTTGATCTCGACGTAGGTGCCCGCCTTGGCGCCATCCATCAGGGTCGCTCCCGGGCGAAGGTAGCAGAACGGGCCGACCAGCGCATCTCGCCCGATGGTGGCGTCGACCGCCACCGCGTGCGGGCCCACCTGCGCGCCGGCACCGACGCGGGTCGCGCCGCGCAGCACGGTGAACGGGTGCACGGTCGCGTCGGCCTCGATCTCGACCCCGGGCTCGATGAACGTGCTGGCCGGGTCGACGATGGTGACGCCGGAGAGCATGTGGCCGCGGTTGATCCGGGCCCGCAGCTCGGCGTCGGCCTCGGCCAGGTCGACGCGGGTGTTGACGCCCTTGGCCACCAGCGGATCGTCGTGGCGGTGGGCGTGCACGACCTCGCCGTCCCCGGTCAGGATCGCGACGATGTCGGTCAGGTACAGCTCGCCCAGGTCGTTCTGGTCGGTGACCCGGTCGAGCGCCGACCACAGCCGGTCGCTGCGGACGACGTAGTACCCGCCGTTCACCTCGCTCAGCGCGCGCTGCGCGTCATCGGCGTCACGGAGCTCGACGATCGCCTCCACGGCTCCCCCGCCTCCGCGCACGATCCGCCCGAAGTCGCCGCCGATCGTCTCGGTGCGGTCGAACGTGAGCAGCGTGGCCGCCGCGCCCGCCTCGCGGTGCGCCGCGACCATCGCAAGCAGGGTCTCCGCCTCGACCAGCGGGTGGTCGGCGTTCATGATCAGCACGTCGCCGGCAAAGCCGGACAGCGCCTCGCGGCCGGCCAGGACGGCATCGCCGGTACCGCGCGCGCTGTGCTGGACCGCCGTCGACGCCCATCCGGGCACGAGCGCGTCGAGCTCGGGCTGGTCGGGCGGGACGACCACCACGGCCGGATCTGCCCCCAGCGGCTCGACCGCCGCCAGCGACCAGCCCAGCAGCGGGCGGCCGCAGGCGGTGTGCAGCAGCTTGGGCAGGCGCGACTTCATGCGCGTGCCCTTGCCGGCGGCGAGGACGAGGCAGGCGAGCGGTTGGGTCATTTCACTCAAAAGGGGGGACTGGGGCGCCTGGATTCGAACCAGGGGTCGCGGGACCAAAACCCGCTGCCTTACCACTTGGCCACGCCCCATCGCCGTGCGGTCAGGCAACCACCACGAGTATAAGGGTCGGGATTTCTAGGTGCGGCGGAGGTCGCCGAGCAGGACGAGCACCATTATCACCAGCAGCAGGGCGCCCACGATCGCGGCGAAGAAGAACAGCCCGAAGATGGCGGGCACCACGATTCCCGCGACCGCCTGCGACATGGCCACCACCCACAGCGGCCGGCGCGCGGCGGGCGGCACCCGGCGGCGCAGGTAGAGGTATGACAGCACCGCGAGCACGCCCACCAGCCACATCAGCCTGAAGCCGACGTGCCAGGCGAACGCGGCCTCGACGAATCCGACCACCACCGCGATGCGGATGCTGTTGTCGCGCACCCAGCGGACCGGGCTGCGGCGCCTCGGCTTCTGCTCGAGGGTGACCTGGTCGCTTGAGAGGTTCCATTCGGCCATGTCCCAATTCTACACGGGCGCCGTGGCGATCGAGCCCGGAATCAGCGCCCCCGCGGCCTCGGCGGAGGCGCGGTCAGCGAACAGGCCGAAGACGGTGGGGCCGCTGCCCGAGACGGCGGCGGCCAGGGCACCGGCCGCGCGCACGGACGCGAGCGTTTCCGCGATGCCCGGGCACAGCTCGATCGCCGCCGGCTCCAGGTCGTTCGCCACCAGCCCGGCCACGTCGGCCGCCGAGCGCACCGTGTGGACGCCTCGGATCAGGTCGCCGCGCACGGCTGGATAGATCTCGTTCGGCTGCACCCGCGCGTAGACGTCGGCCGCCGACAGCCGCTCCTGCGACGGCACCAGCAGCACCCCGAAGCTGCGCGGAAACTCCGGCAGAGGCTGCAGCACGTCCCCCCGCCCCGTGCCCAGCGCCACCTCCAGGCCCGAGAGGAAGAACGGCACGTCGGAGCCAAGCGATCGGGCGATCGCATACAGCTCGTCCACCGGCCGGCGCCCGCGCAGCGCGCGCAGCACCGCGGCCGCGTCGGACGAGCCGCCGCCCAGGCCGGCCGCCACCGGGATGCGCTTGTCCAGCACCACCCGCCGCGTCTCGCCCAGCGCCTCCAGGGCACCGGTGATCAGCGTGTCCGGAAACCCCTCGACGCTGGTGACCGGTGCCGCGTGCAGCTCGATCGTGTCGCGCAGGTTGATGGCGACAAACAGGGTGGCGAGCCGGTGAAAGCCGTCGTCGCGGAGCGGGCCCACCCGCAGGCACAGGTTGATCTTTGCGGGGGCGCTCAGGATCACAGCAGCTCCAGGAACTGCTCCGGCGCCAGCTGCTCGGCCCGCAGCCCGGCCAGATCGGCGGGCGCCTCCAGGCCGGCCAGCCGCAGCGAATTGCCGAGCCGCTTGCGGCGGTGAGCGAACGCGGCGTGCACCACCTGCGATAGCCGCGGCCAGTCCGGCCCGGCGGCGATCGCGGAGCGCCGCTCGAACGCGACCAGCGCCGAGTCGACCCGCGGCACCGGCGTGAACACGTTGCGCGAAACCGGGCGCATCGCCAGCCGCGAGCAGGAAAGCTGCACCAGCACGGAGACCGCGCCGTACGCCTTGCTGGCGGGAGCGGCGAACAGCCGGTCGGCTATCTCTCGCTGCACCATCACGCAGAACCGCTCACACACCGGCAGGGCGTCCATGATCACCGGCGTCGCCACGCTGTAGGGCAGGTTGGCGACCATCGCCCCCGGCGCGGGCCGAAGCGACGCGAAGTCGACGCGCATGGCGTCGGCGAACAGCAGCCGCACGTTGTCCACGCCGTCCAGCGTGATCGCCAGCGCCGGCTCTAGCCGGCGGTCGATCTCGATCGCATGCACCAGCCGGGTGCGCTCCGCCAGCCAGCGCGTCAGCACACCGAGGCCCGGCCCCACCTCCAGCACCACGTCGTCGTCGCGCAGCGGCGCAACCGAGCCGATCATGCGCAGCACGTTGTCGTCGATCAGGAAGTTCTGGCCGAGGTCGCGGTTGGGCGTGATGCCGAGCTCGCGCAGCCGGGCGATGGAGGCCTGCTTGCTCACGGGCGGATCATGCCAGCGCCACCATCGCCACCCCGCCCGCCACCACCGCGGCGCCCAGCACGGTGCGCGGGTCGGGCCGCCGCCACGCCACCGCCGCGGCCAGCAGCGGCGCCACCACGATGCTCGATTCGCGCACCGCCGAGACCGACGCCGCGGGGGCACGCTGCAGTGCCGCCAGCACCAGTGCGTAGGCCGCGAACATCCCGACGCCGGCCACCACCGCCGAGCGGCCGGCGGCCGCCCGCAGCGCGGCCGTGCCGTCGCGGGACGCGACCCAGCCCGCGTAGACCAGCGCCGGCCACACCATCACCAGCTCCAGGTAAGGCACCGGCGAGGCGTAGCGGAGGCCGTTCTTGTCGACCAGCGTGTACCCCGCGATCGACGCGGCCACCGTCAGCGCCAGCAGCACGTCGCGGCCCCCGGCCCGGTCGCCGCTTCCGGACACGATGCCGATTCCGCCCGCCACCAGCAGCACGCCGGCCAGCTGCAGCGGCCCGGTGGCGACACCGGTCACGATCGCGGCCGCCAGCACCAGCACAGGGGCGGCGCCGCGCGCGATCGGATAGATCACCGAGACGTCGGCGCGGCGGTAGGCCGCCGCCAGCAACACGATGTAGGCCAGCTCCAGCACGGCCGAGGCGGCCGCCCACGGGG
>Ga0207689_10006318_pt1 | contig 10497 bp, 6 predicted proteins | sample KBSMisM52_FD_184312 | JGI IMG/M metagenome (GOLD analysis project Ga0207689, IMG submission 184312) | Miscanthus rhizosphere microbial communities from Kellogg Biological Station, Michigan, USA - KBS Miscanthus M5-2 (SPAdes) (version 2) | ecosystem: Host-associated > Plants > Roots > Rhizosphere... | reverse complement strand
CGATCGCGCTGTTCGGCGCGCTGTCGATCATGATCTTCGCGCCGGCCCTCGACGCGCGTCTTGCGTCGGCAGGCGCACCTCCCGCGCTGCGTCAGGCGATGGCGGCACAGCGGTTGCGCCTCGCCGAAGCCAAACCTCCCGCGACGCTCGATGCCGCCACGCGCGCCCGCGTGACCACCGCCGTCGATGAGGCCTTCGTTCGCGCGTTCCGCATCAGCATGCTGGCCTCCGCGGCACTCGCTGCTGCAAGCGCGGCGGGCGCGCTGGTCATCGGCCGAAGCACGCGCCAAACGTAGGTCGGACTCTCCAGTCCGACCCCTCGTGAATTGCCCTCGCCACTGCGGTTCAGACCGAGGTCAGCCGGTCGGACTGGAGAGTCCGACCTACGTAATCCCGACCTGCGCAGAACCGATCCCGGAGTATCGTCTTGCTATGGCTCTATTCGACTCAATCCTCGCCTGGCTCGTCTCCGTCGTCGGTGTGGCAACCGGTGCCGCCTACATTCCGCAAGCGTTGCGGATCTGGAAACGCAAAAGCTCGGACGACGTCTCGATCCTGACCTATCTCCTCTTCCTCGGCGGACAGATCGTTTACCTGGTCTACGGAATCCGCATCCGCCAATGGCCGCTGATCATCGGGATGGCGGCGAATATCGTGGGGAGCCTTGCGGTGATCCTGAGCGCGCTCCGGTTCCGAGCGAAAAAGCGCGGACAGGAGTGAGGTCAAACGACCGGCACGCTCTTACCTCGAGAGCCTTCTCCCTCGCGGGTTTTTTCGCGGGGGAAAAGGTGCCGAAGGCGGATGAGGGGGAGTTTCACGCGTACGTTCATTAGCACGATCAGGCGCTCGCAAGATACTTACTGCAGCGCGAGAGGCCTCCCTCATCCGCCTGTCGGCACCTTCTCCCTCCGCAAGAAACCGCGGAGGGAGAAGGACTCTCGACGAAGGGGCGTGGCAAGCGATTCACCGGCTTCTGCTGTCATCTCTACAGCATCTTCGATCGGCGCTTGACCAACCGTCCGATCCACATCCGTTTCGAGCTGCACCGCCCCGCTTCGTGCAGGCTCGGTCGCATCGAGCGCGGCATTGAAGCCGCGACGGGCGACGACATTCGCCAGATGCTGAATGAGATCGGTGTTCATCCGCTTACCTCATCTTCATCAACGCTCCCAGTCCGAGGATGGCGGCCAGCAGCATCAGAGCCCAGGTCGAGAGCGCGGGCACATTGGTCGACACCGGCGCGGTGACTACCGGTGCGCTGGTGCTGTTCCCTGAGTTGGGATCCGAGGTCGAGCTCGATATGCCTGCTCCGTTGTTGATCGTACCGGTTGCTCCGGGAGCGGCGGTCGTGACGATGGTGAACGTTCCCGTTGCCCCGGAAGCGAACGACGGAGCGGTGCAGGTGATCGTGCCGGTCGTACCGATTGGCGGCGTCGTGCAGTTCCAGCCGGGCGGTGGGGTAATCGACTGGAAGAAGAGCGACGACGGCAGGTTGTCGGTGAAGACGGGGTTCGACGCGCCGTCCGGGCCGCCGTTCGTGAGGGTGAAGGTATAGGTGATCGTCGGACCGTTCGCCGACACGCCGCCGCCGAGGGCGAGATCGGCGGAGCCGGCGGTGAAGGAGGCGGTCGCTCCATTGTTGCCGGATGACGGATCGGTGGGCGTGCCGGAGACCGACGCCGTATTGCCGATCGCGCCGCTGGCGTTCGATGCCGAGGTCACCACCAGTGTGAAGGTTGCCGTCGCGCCGTTTACCAGCGAGGCTGCGGTGCAGTTGATCGTTCCGGTGGCGCCCACCGCCGGCAGCGTGCAGCTGAATCCGGCCGGAGAGTTGAGCGACTGGAACTTCAGCGTCGCCGGCAGAACGTCCGTCATCGTCACCGAGGTGGCGGCGTCGGGACCGTGGTTCGTCACCACGATCGTGTAGGTGACCGGAGCGCCTGGCGCGGCGTTCGTCGTCGGCGTCGATTTGGTGATGCCGAGGTCCGCGGTTGGCGGGGCGATCACCGTCGTCGTCGCGGTCGCGGCGTTATTCGCCGGCGTTGGATCGGAGGCATCGCTGCTACCGGCCACCGTATTCGTGATCGTGCCGGAGGCGGCTGTGACATTGACCTTCACCGTGAACGATGCGGTGGCCCCGTTGGCCAGCGACGGAATGCTGCAGGTGAGCGTACCGGTGCCGCCGGGCGGGATCGTCGTGCAGCTGAAACCTCCCGCGATGCTGACCGACTGGAACGTCACGCCAGAGCCGATGGTCTCGGTGATCTTCGCGTTGGCGGCGGCATCGGGGCCGTTGTTGGTTAGCGTCTGCGTGTAGGTGATTGTCGAACCGGAGTTGACCGGATCGGGCGCGTCGCTGTTGGTGACCGCAAGGTTGGCGGTCGGCACGACATACGAAGTCGATACGGCGACGGCGTTGTTGGCGTTGTTCGAATCGGCTGAGTCGCTGCTGGTTGTGAACGTTTCGTTGATGGTTTGATTCGTGTTGCCGAACTGCGCCAGGCCGGCTTTGAGCACAATCGTGAACACCGACGTCCCCGGCGTGGCCAGGTTCGCCGCGGTGCAGGTGAACGACGCGCCATGTCCGACGGCGAGCGACGGACAGGTCCATCCCGCGGGAACCGTCATGGACTGCCAGAGCAGCGTGTTGTTGAGGATCACGCTCATGTGCGCGTTGGTCGTCGCGTCCGGCCCCGCGTTCGTGACCGTGACCGTGTAGGTGATGTTGCCGTCCGGATTGACCGGGTCGGGCGAATCGGACGCGGTGATCTGCATGTCGGCATGCGGCGTCACGTATTGCGTCGAGACCGCGACGGCGTTGTTGGCATTGTTCGGATCGAACCAGTCGCTGCTGGTCGTGAACGTCTCATTGATCGTCTGATTGTTGATGCCGAACTGCGCCACGCCGGCCTTGAGCACGATGGTGAAGGTCGAGGTCGACGGGGCGAACGTGGCCGCGGTGCAGGTGAATGACGCGCCATGTCCAACGGCGAGAGCGGGACACGTCCATCCCGCCGGCACCACCATCGATTGCCACAGCAGCGTGCCGTTGAGAACGACGCTCATGTGCGCGTTGGCCGTCGTATCCGGCCCGGCGTTGGTGACGTTCACGGTGTAGGTGATGTTGCCGTCCGGCGCCACCGGATCGGGCGAGTCTGCCGCTGAGATCTGCATGTCGGCATGCGGCCCGGCATAGAACGTCGATACCGTCACGCTGTTGTTGGCGCTGTTCGGATCGGACTCGGTGGCGTTGACCGTGAACAGCTGGTTGATGGTCTGATCGAGGATGCCGAACTGGTTCTTGCCTGCGTTCAGCACGATCGTGAAAACATCGTTGGATCCCGAGGCCAGCGTTGCCGCGGTGCAGGTGAAGGAGCCGCCGTGACCGACTGACAGCGCGGGACACGTCCATCCCGCCGGCACCGTCATCGACTGCCAGAGCAGCGTGCCGTTCAGGATGACGTTCAGATGGGCCGTCGTCGCCGTGGAGGGCCCGGCGTTGGTCACATGAATCGTGTAGGTGATGTTGCCGTCCGGCGCCACCGGATCCGGCGAGTCCGACGCGGTGATCCCCACGTCTGCTCCCACGACCGCGAAAGCAGAAACCGGCAGAAAAACAAGGCACAACACGAGCAACGCGCGTCGGAAGGTCATTGGATGGAAGCTCCTCTTTAGATAGGTCGCGCAAAGGAGCCCGAAACTCCCTCAAGGTAAAAAAACGAAATGTTGAATGTTCAGTGTTGAATGTTGAATGTTGAATGAACGGCGGGGACCGCGGGCCTCTCCTCATTCAACATTCAACATTCAACACTCAACATTCAACATTCGCTTTTCTCCCCGTTCACGTCAGAACGAACCCGATCCCACCAGCTACAATCTGCCCATGTCCGAGGTCACTCAACTCCTTCGCGAATGGAACGCCGGGGAGCCGGAGGCGCGCGATCGCCTCATGCGGCTGGTCTACGACCCGCTGCACGCCATCGCCGAGCGGCACTTCGGGCGGGAGCGCGAGGGGCACACGCTGCAGCCGACCGCGCTCGTGAACGAGCTGTACGTCCGATTCGCCGATCAGCGCCAGGTGGCCTTTCGCGATCGCGTTCACTTCTTCGCCGTCGCTGCCACGGTCATGCGGCGCATCCTCGTCGATCACGCCCGGCGCAAATGGAGCGACAAGCGCGGCGGCGGCGCCACTCCTCTTGCGATTGACTTCGCCGTCGACGTTTGTGAAGAACAGAACTTCGACATCGTCGCCCTCGACCTCGCCCTCGAACGGCTGGCGGCCATCTTTCCGCAGCAGGCCCGGATCGTCGAGCTGAAGTTCTACGGCGGGCTGACGCTCGACGAGACCGCCGAGGCGCTCGACATCTCCGCCGCCACCGTCAGCCGCGAATGGACCATGGCCCGCGCCTGGCTGCGCGGCGCGATGAGCACTTCATGACCGCGGAACAGTTCGACGCAACCTTCTGGGAGCGCGTCCGGACGCTGTTTCATGCCGCCGTCGACCTTGCTCCCGGCGATCGCGGGCCGCTGTTCGATGACTGCGAGCCCGCGCTCCGCGCCGAGGTCGAGCGGCTGCTGGAGCAGCACGACGCTGCGGCCGGCTTTCTTGAGCAATCGGTCTGGGAGCTCGTCGACACCGCCGACACCAAGTGGGAACGCGTCCTCATCGGTCCGTATCGTGTCGTCAAACAGCTTGGGCACGGCGGCATGGGAACGGTGTTCCTGGCGTCGCGCGAGGACGACGAATTCGAGCAGCGCGTGGCCATCAAGCTCGTCCGCCGCGGCGCCGGCGGCGAGTCGCTCCTGCAGCGTTTCCGGCAGGAGCGCCAGATCCTGGCCGCGCTCGAGCATCCCAACATCGCTCGTCTTTTGGACGGCGGCACCACCTCGGGCGGCGTCCCCTACCTGGTCATGGAGTACATCGAAGGGACGCCGATCGACGACTACTGCCGCGAGCACGCGCTCTCGATCGACGCCCGCCTCCGCCTCTTCCTCCAGCTCTGCGACGCCGTGCAGTACGCGCATCGAAGCCTGGTCATCCATCGCGACATCAAGCCTGCCAATGTGCTGGTGACCGCCGACGGCATCCCGAAGCTTCTCGATTTCGGCATCGCCAAGCTGACCTCGGCGCAGACCACCGGCACGGTGACGCAGATGATGACGCCCGACTACGCCAGCCCGGAGCAACTGGCCGGCAAGCTGGTGACGACGGCGACCGACGTTTACTCCCTCGGCCTGCTCTTGTTCGAGCTCCTAACCGGCAAACGCGCGTTCGATGGCGTGCAACGCACCGGCGACACCGAGCCACCCCGCGCCAGCAGCATCTCCGGCCTGCGCGCGCTGCGCGGCGATCTCGATCGCATCCTCCTGGTCGCTCTCGATCCCGATCCCGATCGCCGCTACGCATCTGTCGACAAGTTAGCCGACGACGTCCGCCGCCACCTCGACGGCCATCCCGTCTCCGCGCGCGGCGCATCCCTCGGCTACCGGACCGCGAAGTTCGTCCGGCGCAACAAGCTCTTCGTCGCCGCCGCCGCGGTGGCCGTCGCCGTCGCCATCGTTTCCTTCGTCGCCGTCCTGCAACAGAAGCGCATCGCCGAGCGCCGCTTCGAGCAGGTGCGCTCGCTCGCCCACGCCGTCGTCTTCGACCTCCACGACGCCATCGCCCGCCTCCCCGGCTCGACCTCGGCACGCGAGCTCCTGGTCCGCCACGCGCTCGGCTATCTCGACGCGCTGGCCAGCGAATCCGCGCGCAACACGCCGCTGCAGATGGAGCTCGCCGGCGCCTACGAACGCGTCGGCGACGTTCAGGGGATGCCCTACCGCGCGAACCTAGGCGACACCAAAGGCGCGCTGGCCAGCTATCGCAAGGCGCTGGCGATCGCCGAGGATGTGAGGACAAGGCAGCCGCGGGACGCGGCGACGCTGCTGCTTATCGCCGACCTACACGACCGCACCGGCCTGATCGAACAACGCGCCCTTCACTGGTCCGACGCGCTGGCCCATCACGAGGCCGCACGCACCATTCGCGAATCACTTCACGATCAAATCGCCCTCGCCCGCACCTGGGTGGCCATCGCCGACTCGCGGTACATCGGCCGCATCCAGAGCACCTCGGTGCGCGAAGCCTACGAGAACGCGGTCCACATCCTCGAGCGCATTCCCCCCACCGCGGCCAATCGAAAAGATCTCCTGACCGAGACGGGCCGCGTCCACCAAAGACTTGGCGCCTATTTCACCGGCGCGATCGAGCACGATCCCGCGCGCGCCCTCCAGCATCACCTGGCCGCCGAGCGCGTGCTCGAGGAGCGCGCCGCCCTCGATCCGCACGATGCCGTTGCCAAACGAAACTTCGCCGATCAACTGGTGATGACTGCCACGCTGCAGAACAGCGTCAAAGACGGCGACGGAGCGCTGGCCAGCACCTCGCGCGCGCTCCCGATCCTCCGCGACCTCGCCGCCGCCGACGCCGACAACATCGAAGCACAACACGATCTCTCGTTCGCCTACACGCAGAGAGGCCGCGCGGATATGCAGCTGCAACGCTGGGAGGAGGCGTCACAGTCGTTCGACGCCGCTCTTGCGATTCACAACCGTCTCATCGAACGCGATCCCAACAACCGCGAAGATCGCCGCGACATCGCTTCACTACACGGGTTGATGAGCAATCTCTACAAAGCGCGCGGCGATCACCTCAACGCGGAGAAATTCGCGAAGATGGGTCGGGAAGAACGGGATCGATTGCGGTAACTGCGCGTGCATCGCCGGTTTCTTGAAGCACTTGCCAGGTCCTTATATCGAGAGTCCTTCTCCCTCCGCGGTTTCTTGCGGAGGGAGAAGGTGCCGATAGGCGGATGAGGGAGGCCTTTTACGCTGCAGCGACGATTTTGCGACGTCTCAAAGGCCCATCGCGTACTAACGAACGCTTGCCTGAAACGCCCCCTCATCCGCCTGTCGGCACCTTCTCCCCCAGCTGAAAAGCGCTAGGGGAGAAGGGCTCTCGATTAGAGAGACTGCCTAGAACGCACAAAAAAATCCGCACCGACAACCCAGAACGTCAGCGAATACGCACCATCTCCTTCGCCAGATCCGGAATCATCTTCTCCGCCCGGTATTGATCGGAGTTGGTCAGCAGGATCAGCACGCGATGCTCGTCGACGTACCAGAGATACGACGCGTCAAAGACATCGTTGCTGCCGGCGGCGCCCATGGTCCGCGTTCCTCGCTTGTTCTTGTGTACGTACAAATCGAAAAACTTCTGTTTCGCCGGCGGCGCCAGGAGGGTGTTTGCCTCCAGCGCCTGAATCCACTTGTAAAGATCCTGAACCGTCGAGAGCATCCCGCCATTAGCGCGCAGGTTCCACGATGGGCCGTCCACCATCCAGGGATGATCGAGCGGCGTTCCCCAGCGCTTTCCTTTGTAGTACCCGACGGCAAGCTGGCCGTTGGTCCAGCCCGGGATCCGATACCCGGTCCTGCTCATTCCGGCCGGACGGAAAATGTGATCGTGAACATACGCTTCGTAACCCTGGCCGGAAACGATTTCGACGATGGCACCGAGCAGGCTGTATCCGAGGTTGGAGTACTCCGATTTCTCACCCGGCGAAAAAATCAGTTTCGCGTGCAGCGCCCGGCGAACGATTTCATCGCGGGAGACCGGCTGATAATCAAAATCCGGCGTGTACTCGACTGGCGACGACGTGACGTCAACGATATCCGGCAATCCCGACGAATGGTCGAGCAGTTGATTCAGAGTGATCGCCGCCTTGTCCGCCGGCACGCCTGGAAAGAATCTGCCGATGGCATCTGAGGTGTGCAGCTTCCCCTCACTCTCGAGCTGCAGAATCGCGGCGGCGGTAAACGGCTTGACCAGAGAACCGATATCGAATCCTGTGTCGAGCGTGACCGGCCGGCCACTGGATCGGTCAGCGAGCCCATAACCGCGGTTCAGGAGGACCTGGCCGTCTTTCGCGAGCACGACCGATCCCGCAAACCCTTTTCCCGCCCGCTTCACCAGGTCCGCATCGATTCCGCGGACAACCTCTTCCTTCGACTTTGGCGTCTCACTCCGCCAGCGCATGAAAAACCAGACGGCAACACTCGCCGCGATCACAACGCTCGCAACCAACACCAACCTCGCAATTCGGTTCATCTCTGCCGAGGATACGAGCTGTGAGCGAAAACGTTAACCAGCGTCGTTGCTATCGACCGCGCGCGCAGACAACGCGGCAAAGCTGCAGCCTCACGGAATCAACAACACTTTCCCGGTAGTCTCCCGTGCTTCCAGCGCGCGATGCGCCTCCGCGGCGTCGCGAAGCGGCACTTCGCGATCGATGCGCAGCTTCAGCTTCCCCGATCCGATCCACCCGAGCACATCGCCGGCGCGCCACAGCAACTCCTCACGCGTGGTCGTGTAATGCGCGAGACTCGGCCGCGTCAGGAACACCCCATTCTTCGCAAGCCGCGCCGGCTCGAACGGCGGCACCGTCCCGCTCGACTGACCGAACAGCGCCAGCGTCGCCCGAAGGCCGCAACACTCCAGGCTCTTGTCGAACGTCGTCTTCGCCACCGAGTCGTAGACCGCGGCGCATCCTTTCCCGCCGGTCTCGGACATGACGATCGCCTCGAAATCATCCTTCGTGTAGTCGATCACCACATCGCAACCGGCTTCGCGAGCAATGTGCAGATGCTTCGTCGACGCCGTCCCGAACACACGCGCGCCGCGCATCTTCGCCATCTGCACCAGCAGCGCACCGACCCCGCCCGCCGCCGCCTGAACCAGCACCGACTCGCCGGCCTCGATGCGATGCGTGCTCATGGAGAGATAGTGCGCCGTCATGCCTTGCAGCATCGCCGCCGCCGCCGTCTTCGCATCGATCGCATCCGGCAGCGGCACCAGCTTGTCCGCGGGCGCGATCGCGTACTCCGCGTAGGCACCGCGCACCATCGCGTACGCCACCCGATCGCCCTTCTTCACCGAATCGACGCCGTCACCGATCGCCTCAACGATCCCCGCCGCTTCCGACCCCGGCGTGAAGGGAAGCGGCATCTTGTACAACCCGGTCCGGTGATAGACATCGATGAAATTGACCCCGATCGCTTCGATGCGGACGAGTGCCTCGCCGGGACCCGGCTTCGGCGTTTCGATGTCTACATATTGGAGAACTTCGCGGCCGCCGGTCTGAGAAACGCGGATTGCTTTCATAGCGATAACGTACCTTAAATGAACGCCGCGCCGGAGCGCTGGCGTCGGCGTAGCGCTGGCGGCCCGCCGGCTGGACCGCCGCCGGCTCGGCGGCACGCGTACCCGCAAACCGCCAGCGAGCCGCTGGCGGTACAGCCGTCGAGCCGACGGCGCTACGCTTCCCAGGTAAAATTACCTCCCCAAATGTCCCTGACCCCCTTCCACCCCGTGCTCCAGCGCTGGTTCTCCGAAACCATCGGCATCCCAACCCCAGTCCAGCTGCGCGGATGGGAAGCGATTCGCGAGCGCAAGCACACGCTGATCGCCGCGCCGACCGGCTCCGGCAAAACGCTGGCCGCATTTCTGAACGCGCTCGACGATCTGTATGTCGAAGGATCAAAAACGCCGTTGCCCGACGAAGTCCGCGTCGTCTACATCTCCCCGCTCAAAGCACTCAGCGCCGACATCCACAAGAACCTGGCCGAACCTCGACGTGGGATACGGCGAATTGCGGATGAGATGGGACTGGAAGCGCCGCGCATCACCGCCGCCGTGCGAACCGGCGACACCACATCCTCCGAGCGCGCAGCCATGCTGCGCAAGCCGCCGCACATCCTCGTCACCACGCCCGAATCGCTCTACCTCCTCCTCACCGCCGAGCGCAGCCGCGAAATGCTCCGCACCGCGCGCACGGTCATCGTCGATGAAATCCACGCCGTCATCGGCACGCGCCGCGGCGCTCATCTGGCCATCACGCTCGAGCGCCTGCAGCAGGTCGCCGAACAGCCGTTGCTCCGCCTCGGATTGTCCGCAACGCAGAAGCCGATCGAAGAAGTGGCCAAGTACCTCGCCGCCAATGCGCCCGTCACCATCATCGACGAAGGCCACAAGCGCGCCATCGACCTGGCCATCGAAATCCCCCGCTCCGAAGTCGAGACGGTCATGTCCAACGAGGTGTGGGAGGACTACTACGACCGCCTCACCCAGCTGATCGGCGAGCACAAGACCACGCTCATCTTCGTCAACACCCGGCGCATGGCCGAGCGTGTCGCGCGGCACCTGAGTGAAAAGCTCGGCAAGGATGCCGTGACCTCGCATCACGGCAGCATGGCGCGCGAGCAGCGGCTTGCCGCCGAACAGCGCCTGAAACGCGGCGAATTGCGCGCGCTCGTGGCGACCGCTTCGCTCGAACTCGGCATCGACATCGGCGATGTCGACCTGGTCTGCCAGATCGCCTCGCCACGCTCGATTTCGGCGTTCCTGCAACGGGTCGGCCGTTCCGGTCACTCGGTCGGCGGCACGCCGAAAGGCCG
>Ga0207689_10006316_pt1 | contig 10498 bp, 6 predicted proteins | sample KBSMisM52_FD_184312 | JGI IMG/M metagenome (GOLD analysis project Ga0207689, IMG submission 184312) | Miscanthus rhizosphere microbial communities from Kellogg Biological Station, Michigan, USA - KBS Miscanthus M5-2 (SPAdes) (version 2) | ecosystem: Host-associated > Plants > Roots > Rhizosphere... | reverse complement strand
CGAGGTTGCGCAGCGACTCGAGGGAGAGCGTGGCGTGCGGGATTGGCGTGTCGACGTCCAGCGTGTGCCAGAGCATGCCGTAAGACGTCGCGCCGGTGCCGCTGCCGCCGACCAGGCCGATCTGCGGCGCCTTGACGTAGTGGATTTTCTCCGATCCGAAGGCCGTGCCGCCGCTCCAGCCGCTGTCGAGGGAGACGATGGCCGCGCCGCTCTCCCTCGCGGCGCGCTCCAGCGTCGCCCCGAGGTCCTGCTGGTTGTTGCCGTTCAGGATGACCAGCGTGCCGCGGGCGAAGGTCCGCTCGTTCGCCGAGACCTCGCTGTCGCTCACGCTGAAGTTGACGCCGGCCGCCAGCAGGCTGCCGGCGAAGCGGTACAGGCCGGAGTCGTTGCCGTCCACAAGATAGCCGTACTGGGCCGCGCGGAACGCGGGCCGCGCCGGCGCGGACCACGGCTGCACCTGCACCGTGATCGGCTGCGACGTCGCGTACGCCTCGACGTTCATGGCCAGGGGGAGCGACCAGGTGGTGAGGTCGTAGAAGTCATCCGCCTCGTCGGCCACGGCCTTCTCGCGCTGCTCTTCCAAAAACCCTTTGGAAAACACCGGACTTTTCTCCAGGAGCGTCTGCGCGAGCCGCCCGAGGGGCTGCTTCGTGCTGACTACCGCCGTGCCGGCGGGGAACGTGCGGCTCTCCGGCGTCTCGGCATCGATGCGCGTGGCGGACCTGAGCGTCAGCGGCGCGGCGAGCGTGCCGACCTGGATCGACTGCCGCTGCAGGACGTCGATGAGCGGCTCGAAGTTCGGCGATCCGGGAAGGATGAGGTACGTGTTCCTGGCCGCGTCGATCTGCGAGCGGCTGGCCGCGGCGGTGTACTGCAGCAGCGCCTCGCGATGCTCGGCCGCCGTGCGCAGAGTGGTCATGCCGGTCGTGTAGTGCTCGTCGATGCGGTGGGCGAGCGTGAGGAGGGTGGCGTCGTCGCGGCGGATGACGGTTCCGGCGCGGCTGTGGCCGGCCACCTCGTAGGTCATGCCGATCGCGCCGTGCAGCGAGGGCCAGGAGTCGCCGTACGCGGGATAGAAGAGGTCGAACCGCTCGGCGACGAAGAAGGGCCAGCCGCGCTGGGAGAACGCGGCCGCGTTCGCCCGGCCGAAGACGTCCAGCCACTGCTCCACTTCCTTCGGGAGGTTGGCGTTGATCGGCTTGGCCACAGGCGGGAAGAAGTAGGTCGAGTCGTAGCCCATCTCGTGGAAATCGACGAAGACCTGCGGGCTCCACTTGCGATACTCGGCCACGCGGGCGATCACCTCGCGCTGCGAGGTCCAGGCCCAGTCGCGATTCATGTCGATGAGGTAGTGATTGAACCGGCCGCCCGGCCACGGCTCGTTGTGTTCGTAGGCGTCGGGATTCGGATCGGGCTCCTCGCCGCGCGTGCGGATGAACCACTGTACGTAGCGCTCGCGTCCGTCCGGATTGAGCAGCGGATCGATGATGACGACGAGGTTTTCCAGCAGCGGCGCCGAGGCGGGATCGTTGAGCAGCGTGCTGGCCACTTCCATCGACACTTCCGCGGACGACGATTCATTGCCATGAACGCCGAAGGCCAGCCAGGCCACGGCCGGCGTCGTGTGCGCGATCTCGTTCGCTTTCGTCTGCGAGGTGGCATTCGGATCGGTGAGCGCGGCGATGTTGGCGCGGATCGAATCGAGCGCGGCGCGGTTCTTCGGCGAGGTGATCACCGCCAGCATCAGCGGCCGGTGCTCGTAGGTTTCGCCGAACTGCTGCAACGTGATCAGATTCGATCGCGTGGCCAGCATCCGAAAGTAGTCGAGAATGCGCGCGTGCGGCGTGAAGCGGGCGCCGAGCGTGTACCCGAGAAATTCGTCAGGCGTCGGAACGGCATTCTGGGCCTGCGAAGCTGCCGCGAAAAGAAAAACGAAAACGCAGAGAGAGAGTCGTCTCATCATGATCTTTCAAGTCGTATCGATGGTTGGAGCGATTTTGATTCTGGCCGCATTCGCCGCACAGCAGTTCCAGCGGCTGGCCGCGGAGACGAAAACCTATCAGATGTTGAATCTGATCGGCGGATTCTGTTTGCTCGTCGCCGCAATCGAGGCCCGGATGTACGGTTTCATCCTGCTGGAAGGGAGTTGGACCGTGATCAGCGCGTGGGGCGTGTGGCGGGTTCGTAAGTCAAAAGCGGAATGTTGAATGTTGAATGGTCAATGTTGAATGTTGAATGAGGGGAGCCGATCGATCGAAGCCGTTCATTCAACATTGAACATTCAACATTTCGTCGTTGACTCATTCAACGCCCACCTCTTCCTCCACCGCCGCATTCGACCGCGCGTGAATCCCCAGCCGCTTCATCATCTCGTTCAATGTCGACGGCTTGAGCTGCAGCAGCTCCGCGGCGCGCTTCTGGACGCCGTTGGCCATCTCCAGCGATTGCAGGATCATGCCGCGCTCGTAGCGCGAAACCGCGTCCTTGAGCGACAGGCCCTCGGAAGGGACGATCATGGCTGGTTGGTCGGTCTGCTGGGGGAAGCGGAGGTAATCAGGTAGCAGGTCGACGCCAATGCGGTCGCCGGTGCAGAGGACCACGGCGCGCTCGATCGTATTCTCAAGCTCGCGGACGTTGCCGGGCCAGGGGTGGTCGAGGATCACGCGCATTGCATCCGGCGTCACTTCCCTCACCTTGCGCTTGTTCTCCTCGGCGTATTTGTCGAGGAAGTGCGCCACCAGGAGCGGGATGTCTTCGCGGCGGCGGCGCAGCGGCGGCAGCGGGATGTTGATGACGTTGAGGCGGTAGAAGAGATCCTCGCGGAAGCGGTTCTCCGCCATCAGCTTGGTCAGGTCGGCGTTGGTGGCGGCGATGATGCGGACGTCGACTTTGATCGTGTCGACCGATCCGAGGCGCATGAACTCTTTTTCCTGGATCACGCGGAGGAGCTTGGCCTGCGTCTCCAGATTGATGTTGCCGATCTCGTCGAGGAAGATCGAGCCGCCGTCGGCCACTTCGAAGAGGCCGCGTTTTGTGGCGATGGCGCCGGTGAAGGAGCCCTTCATATGGCCGAAGAGCGACGACTCCAGCAGTTCCGGCGGCAGCGAGCCGGAGTTGACGGTGACGAAAGCGTTGCGGGCGCGCGGGCTGGCGTGGTGGATGGCCTTGGCCACCAGCTCCTTGCCGGTGCCCGACTCGCCGGCCACGAGGATGTTCGAGCGCGACGGCGCGGCCAGGCGGATCAGCTCGTACACCTTCTTCATCGGCTCCGATTTGCCGATGATGTTGGCGTAGGCGTACTTCTCCGACAGCTCTTCCTTGAGGCGCTCGTTCTCGCGTGAGAGGCGCTTCTGTTCCAGCGCCTTGTTGACCGTGAGGATGACTTCCTCGTTCTTGAACGGCTTGGGGATGTAGTGAAAGGCGCCGTGCTTCATGGCCTCGATGGCACCGTCGATCGAGGAGAAGGCGGTGATGATGATGACCGGCAGCGACGGCGTGGAGACGCGGATGGAGCGCAGCGTGTCGATGCCGCTGATGCCCGGCAGCATGATGTCGAGGATGACCAGGTCGATGCTCTCATCCTCGTCGAGAATCGACAGCGCTTCCTCGCCGCTGGCGGCCATGGCCACGTCAAAGCCTTCGCGCCGCAGGACGGCGTCGAGCACGTCGCGAAGAACTTCTTCGTCGTCTACGATCAGGATGCGCATGTGTGAATTCAGTGGATTAGTAGATTAGTAGATTAGTGGATTAGTAGATTAGGGTTTGGTCGGTTGTTCGTCTGTTTCTAATCCACTAATCCACTTTCTCTAGTGGATTAGTGGCTCGGTCGCTTCTTCGTCGGTTTCTGATCGACTAATCGACTCATCTACTAATCCACTGCCTTTCCTTGGCAATGTGATCGTGAATTCGGCTCCCTGGCCGGGCGTGCTCTCCACCGTCACCTCGCCGTCTGATGCGTGCAGGATACGCCGGGTGATGGCCAGGCCGAGGCCGGTGCCGCCCTGGCCGCGCTTGGTGGTGACCAGAGGCTCGAAGATCTTGCCGATCATGTCCGCGGCGATGCCTTTGCCGTCGTCCTTGATCCGGATGGCGATTTTCGCGCCGCATTCCTCGGTGGAGATCCAGATGTTGCCGCCGTAGGAGACAGCGTCGCGAGCATTGAGAAGGATGTTGGTCAGCACCTGCTGCAGGTCGTGGAAGTTCCCCTGCACCTCGGTGTCGGCGATCGGCGCGACGTGAACGTTGATGTTCTTCGGCGTGAAGAGATCTTCGTGCAGCGTCACCGTCGCGGCGATGAGCGCGGGGATGTTGACCATCTCGCGCGAGCGCGGCCGGTTGGCGATCAGGTCGAGCAGGTTGTTGACCAGGTGTGACGCTCGGAACGATTGCGCTTCCATCTTCTTGAGCAGGCGGTAGCGCGGATCGTCCGGCTGCGTATCGGCCAGCAGCAGCTGGGCGTAGGACGAGATGCCGGTGAGCGGCGTGTTGACCTCGTGCGCGACACCGGCGGCGAGAAGTCCGAGGGAGGCCAGGCGCTCTTTGTCCTGCAGCTCGCGCTCGAGGCGCACGCGCTCCGTGATGTCGCCGATGACCAGCACGCGGGCGCCGTCCGGCTCATCGGCGTTCAGCGGGCTGGCGGTGATGGTGACTTCCTTCTCCTCGTCGTTGCGGTTGATGAAGGTCGTGGTGATGGAGCGCGCTTTCGTACGGCGCATCTCGTCGTACGGCGGGAAAAGAGTGGCGATCGGCTCGTCGATGACTTCGCCGGGACCGATGCCGCCGAGGAGCTCCCAAAAGGCGTGATTCGCCGTTAGCACCGTGCCGTCGAACGAAACGACGGCGATTGCGGACGACGACGACTCGATGATGTTCTCGTTGTACTCCTTGAGCGCGCGGATCTCTTCGAGCTGGCGGCGCAGCCTGCCGTAGAGTCGCGAGTTCTCGATCGCCAGCGCCACCGGCGCGCAGAGCGATTCGACGAGGTGAAGGTCGTCGCGCGAGAGCGGCTCTTCGTTGCGCTTCGTGCCGAGGAGCAGGAGGCCCTGCAACTCGCCGCGGTTGCGCAGCGGGAAGAGATAGCGATAGCCGGCGCGCAACAGCTGCCACGGCAGCTCGCTTCCCTCCGGCAGCCGCGGATCGGTGAGCACCAGCGGTCCTTCCGCGGGCATGGCTCCGAATTCGACGATGGTCGAGCGGCGCGGGATGTCGGGCTCGGCGTCGTAGATCACCAGCGACGGACCCTCGCGCGTGAAGAGATTCATCCGCTGCAGGCCGAGGGCGTCGCGCAAGCGCTCGCGCATCATCGAGATCAGTTCGTGGACGTCGTGAAACGTCGCCAGCTCCTGCGCGAACTCGGCGATGGCGCGCCGATGCTTGTAGCTGTCGCGGTAGACGAACATCTCGATCACCGACTCGATCCGTCCCTTGACCGGAATGAGCACGCCGGCGATCAGCAGTCCGGAGGTGAAGGCCAGGAAGTTGCGCTCCAGCGCCGAGCGCTCTTCGATCACGTGCGAGAGGATGAGGTTGATCGTCGAGAAGGCGATCATGCCGAAGATGAAGGTCACCGAGTAGGCCAGGATCTCCTTGATGACCACTTCCACGTCCCACAGCTTGTACTTGAGGATGGAGACGGCGAAGGCGAGCGGGATCAGCGCCAGCGGCAGGATGGAGATCGTCGAATAGATCGGCTGCACCGAGCCGATGGTGAGATAGGGAACGAGATAGACCAGCAGAAACGGCACGAAGCCGAGGGCCATGCCGAGGTAGATCCACTTGATCTGCTTCTTCCCGACGGCGGCGGCGGTGCGATAGGTGTACGCCAACGCCACGATGGCCAGCGTGAAGTAAATGGCGAAGTGGACCAGCTCCCAGTGCTGGATCAGCAGGAGAGATCGGTAGGGCGAAGCAATCGCCAACCGGTTGCCGAGCACGAGCAGGTCGAGATCCCACGCCGCCAGCAGCGCCGGCGGGATGTACATCGCCGCGATCAGGCGCTGGTAACGAACGATCGGCCGGGGAAAGACCAGGAAGAAGTTCAGCGTCAGCGGCGGGAGCAGAATCGTGGCGAATTCTTCGATGAGCTGCAGCAGCTTGTACGTCGGATCGATGTCGCCCGCCGGCGTGTAGACGTAGACGATGAACGAAAGCAGCGTGACGAAGAAGAAGAGCGTCGATTCGGTCCGCCCTCCTCGGAACAACGTAAAGAGTCCGATGGCGAGGTAGAGGAAGCCGATGAAGCTGAGGATGAGATAGGCGTAATCGATCTTCAGCTCGGGGACGAGATAGTTGAGATGAACCATCTTCCCGCCGCGGGCAACGAAGAGCGGCACGTTCTGTCCAATGCGCCGCAGCGTTTTCTGGAGGCCTTCGACCTGGCCGGACGGCGTGTCGCCGATGAGCCAGATCTGATCGCCGGGATGCAGGCCGCTCTTTTCGGCGCTGCTGCCGGGGTCGACCGTTTTAACGACGATGATGCCGTTGGAGCGGGTGAAGGTGAAGTCGATCCGCTCGAACGAGGAGCGCTTGCGCTGGAACGACGCGAACGCGCCGGCCACGATCGCCACCGTCACGGCGAAAATCACGAGGTTCGCTAGAAAGGATCGACGCATGAGTGAGTTGACGGACGTAAACGCGTTTCAGCGGCGAATCCAGTGATTCAACAGGGGTGCCGTTGCCAAAATCGATCTAAATCATTGAACACAAACGTCCGGCGGATTGAATCGCCGCGCGCATCATGCAGCCAAACTTCAATTGGACGAATTTGAATCGCGGATATTTGGAGTTACGTTTGGGTGACGAGGCCCTACCGCGCGAAGGCTCGCGCGATGACCCGTAACGGGTACGCCGCGAAGTACGCCATGTTTCGCGGGTCACACCGCAGGCTCTTGATCACATGCTTCATGAACAGCCCCGCTTCGCGGCGCTGGAAGTAGCAGCCGGCCAGAACGCGGTGAAGGCGTCCGTAGGTGCGGTTGCGCAGCGATTGCACGGCGGGATCGGACGACCGGAAGGCTTTCTCCAGCGCCATGAGCATGCCGTTCTCCATCTTCCGGATGTCGAGGTGCCTTCCGCTGCCGTGCAGCCGGTATCTCGCCAGAACCTCGGGGATAAAGCCGGCGCGGTAGCGGCAGGCGACGCGGTAGCAGAAGTCCCAATCCTCGGATGCCTCCAGGCGGGGATCGTAGCCGCCGACTTCCTCGGCCGCGGTTTTTCGCACGGTCAGACCGCTACCCGGCGCGGCGATCACTTCCCGATCGAGGCGCAGCAGGTCGGGGGCAACCCATCCTTCCAGTCCGCCCAGAAAAACGAAGAGGGTCTTGCCGGTGTTGTCGAACTGTTCGGCGCCGCAGTGGACCATGCCGAGGTCCGGGTCGGCGGCAATGCGGGCGGCGTCGCACTCGAGTTTCCGCGGTCGCCAGAGGTCATCGGAATCGAGAAAGGCCACCCACTCGCCGCGTGCCGCAGCGATGCCGGTGTTCCTGGCGGCGCTTGCGCCGAGGTTCTCCTGGCGGATGACGCGGATGCGATCGCCGTACTCGGCCAGGATCCGCGGCGTGTCGTCGGTCGAGCCGTCGTCGACGACGATGATTTCGAGCGCGGGATACGTTTGCGCCAGCACGCTATCGATCGCTTCGCGCAGAAAGCGGTCGTAGTTGTACGTCGGGATGATGACGGAGATCGTCGTCACGATCTGGCTCCCGGAACCGCCAGGACATTCTGATTCTGCTTTTTCAGCTCGGACGGCTGGACGGTTCGCAGCGCACCGCCGCCGCCAATCTCGAAGAACTGGTAGCCAGGACGCGGCAGCGATGCGAGAAAGTCGGCCGCGTCGGTCATGGCCAGCCCGAACCCGCCTGCGCTTTCCGGCCCGGCCTCGAAAAGAATCACCGGCGCATCGATGCAATCGAGAGTCTCCCTCGCGCCGCGAAAGACCTTCAGTTCCGCCCCCTCCACATCGCACTTGATGAAGTCCGGCCCAGGGAGGACGCCTTCGGCGACGAGATCGTCGATTCGCTGCTGCGGTACGGAGATCGCCAGCGCCTTCCCGAGGGCCAGGCGCTTCCGCAGTTCGGCCATCGGCTCCGTGGCGGTCCAATCCGAGAGGCTGCCCATGGCGTGATCGCCGGGAACGAAAAAGGTTGCTTCGCCATCCTCGTCCGAGAGCGCGTAGCAGCAGAGCGATGCGTTCGGCATCCCTTCGATTGTGAGCGCCAGCGTGGGATGCAACTCCGGATTCGGCTCGAAGGCGAAGACGCGCCCGCCGGGTCCGGCCAGTTGAGAGAGCAGCGCGGTGTGCACGCCGAGGTTTGCGCCGATATCGAAAACGACATCGCCCTCGGAGACAAATCTGCGCATGACCATCTGCTCATCGATCTCGATCGGCGAATTCTCGAACGGCGTTCCAAGGAACCAGTAGTGCGAATTCATCAGCCGCAGGTCGGCGTAGACCGGCGGCCAGTCCGCGATCCGGATCGGCACGGCCTGCAGCGATTTGAGGCGGCGCGCGAGCATGAAGGTCAAACGTGTCCAGCCTCGAAGGTTCGTGCGATAGTACGCACGCAAAATTCTGGCCGGCAACGACAGTTCCGCGGGTTCGAAACGGGAGCTCGTGACAGTGGGCAGGCCGGCCATTTTACTCTTCGCCTGAATGACCATCCGCGCCCGCGCTCTCTACCTTTGCTACTTCAGCCTGCGCGAGCCGCTCGTTCAGACGCAGGTGCTTCCGTATCTGCGCGAGCTCGTCGCCGGGGGTATCGGAATGTCGCTCCTGACCTTCGAGCCCGAGATGAAGAAGCAGTGGAGCGCCGATTCGATCGCCATCTGGCGGGAGCGCCTGCGAAGCGAAGGGATCGAATGGCACATGCTGCCGTACCACAAGCGTCCCTCGCTGACGGCAACGTTTTACGACATCGTCGCCGGCGCGTGGAGGGCGGCGGCGATCGTGCGTCGGGAGAAGATCGATGTGCTTCACGGACGCAGCCACGTCGGCGCGGCAATCGGTGCGCTGGCAAAACGGCTGACCGGGGCGCGGCTCATCTTCGACGTGCGCGGGTTCATGGCCGAGGAGTACGTCGACTCGGGAAACTGGATCGCCGGCGGTTTGCTCTACCGGCTGACGAAGGCGGTCGAGCGATGGCTTTACCACGCCGCGGACGGTTTCGTCGTGCTCACCGAGCGCGCGCGGGAGACGCTCTTCCCGGAAGGCGCCTCGGGCCGGCCGCTCGAGGTGATTCCGTGCTGCGCCGATCCGGAGCGCTTCGCCGCGGCGGCGGCGCGCGACCGCGATGAGATCCGGCGGGATCTCGGACTGGAAGGCCGGCAGGTATTCGTCTACGTCGGCGCGCTCGGCGGGTACTACCTGACGCGCGAAACCGCCGAACTGCTGGCGGCGGCGCGCGCGCAGGATGCGCGATCGTTCGCGCTCGTGCTCACGCAGGGATCGCCGCTCCCGATCACCGCCGAGCTGAATCGCCTCGGTTTCGCGCAGGATGATTACCGCGTGCTGCACGTTCCGCCGGAAGAGGTGCCGGTGTATTTGCGCGCTGCCGATGTTGCCCTCGCGCTGGTCCGGCCATCGTTCGCGCGACGATCGATGTCGCCGACGAAGTTCGCGGAGTATCTCGCCTCCGGCCTCCCGGTCATCGCCTCGGTCGGGATCGGCGATCTCGACGAGCACATCAAAGAGGCGCGCGTCGGCGTGCTGCTGAAAACGCTCGATCAGGCCGCGTATCTGGACGCTTTTCGCGCCGTGGAGGAATTGCGGCGCGATCCCGCGCTGGCAAAACGATGTCGCGACGAAGCGCGTGCGCGTTATGACCTACACACCATCGGAGGCGAGCGATATCGCCGGCTCTACGACTCGGTGCTCACGACTTCCCCATCATCTTCTTGATCTTCCCCAGCAGGTCCTTGCCGACCAGCGATTCGGCGGAGGCGAGCACGCGCTGGATGGCCTCGAGCACGTCTTCGCTGCCGCTCCAGTGCTCTCGGACGACGCTGGCGTCGACGCTGCCGAGGATCTTGTTCAGGACGTAGACGCCGAACACGAGGTCATCGAGATACCCGGCCGGCCCCACCAGCGCCTCGGGGATGAGATCGAACGGCATGATGTAGTACGCCACCGCGCTGCCGAGGAGGATCTTGTCCTTGCCGTTGACTCGCGAATCGGTGGTGAGACGCCAAAGGAGAATGAAGACATCGGGGACCAGCAGGAGAAACTCAGCCGTCTTGCCGAGCACTTTCCCTTTGCCATCGACGTAGCGCTGGATCGTGCCGCGGATGCGATCGTAGAAACGGGTGGCGCGATCACGCGGCAGCTCGTCCTGCTCGACTGCCTCGCGGATCTGACCGCTCTGCCCTTCCGCGATGCCAGCTTCGATGCCGCTCTGAATGTCGTCACGCTCGAACACGTCCGCGAACCGCAATGCGTACTGTCTGAACTCGGCCGCGTGATGAAGCCCGGCGCGAAGCTGCTGCTCGTCGTTCCGCACGAATG
>Ga0207689_10006314_pt1 | contig 10500 bp, 8 predicted proteins | sample KBSMisM52_FD_184312 | JGI IMG/M metagenome (GOLD analysis project Ga0207689, IMG submission 184312) | Miscanthus rhizosphere microbial communities from Kellogg Biological Station, Michigan, USA - KBS Miscanthus M5-2 (SPAdes) (version 2) | ecosystem: Host-associated > Plants > Roots > Rhizosphere... | reverse complement strand
CTTAACAAACCTGCGTGACCCAATGCAAAAGCTCCATTGCAGATCGAACAGACAAATATTCCCTTCGCCGAACATTGCCTTAACCAGTCAAAGAATTCCTTTTCAACTTTAAAACTCATACTTCTCACATATTTATCATCCATACCCGGCACAAAAACAAAATCGCCCTCGCGTAGTTCAGCGTCCCTATAATTCCTGATGTTGTTAAAGGGGAGGCCGCATGTACTGGTGATTTCATTCTTGTAAGAATAATATTCCAGAGATAACTCATATCCATTAAATTTCGCTTCGGTAAACACCTGGGCCGGCCCCGCGAGATCCAGTATCTCAACAAATGGAGGAATTATGAAAGCCATCTTTCTCATATTGTATTTCTCAATTTTAAATTTCCAGGTTTAATTTACTGAGATACTTCATAATTCCCGGTTTCCTTTTATTGTCTTTTACATATGGTGGTGATGAACGTGCTGAGCCGGCTTCTCTGTATACGGCTTGCTCCCATCAATCACATCAAAGTTGGCCATCATACCGGCGGCATGGTGCTCTAAAATGTGACAGTGATACATCCATGTCCCCGGGCGGTTATCAGGTATCCAGGCGATCTTAACTTTTGTCCGTGGCTTTATATTATATGTGTCCTTCCACGCTCTGTATTCAGGTTCTTTGCCGTTCTCATCAAGAACCTGGAAGAAAAATCCATGTAAGTGGAACGGGTGATCCATTAAGCTGACATTGTCTATTTCCCAGACCTGCAGTTCGCCAACTTTAACTGGTTTGTCGTTGACGTGAACATGATCATTTATCTTAAAATCCATTCCGTTTTTAAACGAAGGCCCAACAGATAGCTTTATCTTTCGGGTTACCGGTTCATCCTGGCGGGCGATCGGTTCAATCTTTCGCAATGTTTCAGGCAAAAAGGCGATCGACTTTTTTCGTTCCCCAACCTTTACCGTAGCAAACGATTCACGTTTTGGTCTCAAAAAAGTAGTTCTGTTATAGGGCAAGGACTCAATTAAAAATGTCTCTCCTTCATTAAAAGGTCCCACAACGACATCCATTCGTTCCCCGGGAGTTATTAAGACTTCCGTTACTGGTCTCGGGCTTTCCAATAAGCCACCATCGGTTCCTATAATTTTGAACTCGCGGCCTTCCATGTGTAGCAAAAAATATCTTGCACTCGATGAGTTGATAAAACGCCACCTCTCCATTTGCCCTGCATGCACATTTATCGTTGGGTTTTCTTTACCATTTATTAATAGTGTATTGCCTTGCCGCCCATCATGTGTTTCGATAACCCTTGGAACATACCAGCCTGGTGCGGTAAACTCATTGTTAGCGTCAAGCTTCATGTCGTCGATCATAAATATTCTGTCTCGATCTGTTACCGGATCGGTGTCTTCATGTACGACAAGAGCTCCGTACAAACCTCTTTCCATCTGAAACGTTTCATTGGTATGTGAGTGATACCAAAAGGTTCCTGCCTGATGAACTTCAAATCGGTATTCAAAAGTCTCACCAGGCGCTATTGGCTTTTGAGCAGCGTCTGTTCCATCCATGGATGCAGGGAGGCACAGCCCATGCCAGTGTACTGTTGTTGGTTGTGTAAGACTGTTGGTAACGCGGATTACAACTGCATCGCCCACATTGGCTTGCAGTACAGGACCAGGGAGTTGCTTATTAAATCCCCACGCTTCAACTGTTTTTCCGGGACCTATTTCCCAGTTAAACACACTAGCCTCAAGATTGTATTCAACTACTTTTGTTTGCTTTTTCATTTTTTTGATTTTATGATGTAAAATTAGACGAGTAAGTAAGTGTTCGACGGACGGTAAGATGTCAGAAACAGACAAAATCAATGATCACTCCTTCATCCAGCTCTTATTGTTATAAACATCAAAGAAAGAGAGAGGCGCATGACCTCTCTCCTTTTGCTCATTTAGTCGCGGTTCCGCACGCGCAGTTCTCGCCACACAGACAAGGATTGCAAGAGCAATTTGATTCGTGATTTTTAACTGTTGCTTCCATGATTTTGTTTTTTATGTTATTGATTAATGTACGATACAAAGCTATGGCTGCACGAAGGCGAAATCCTTATGCTATTCAGGGGAAGATTTATATAATTTTTGGATTACAGGCGGTCGAGATATTTTCGTTTATCGGCAGCGATCTTTTTAAAATGTGAGGGTGTTAGCCCGGTGACTTTTTTAAATTGGGCAGACAAATGATGAACGCTGCTAAAACCCGTTTGGTAAGATATTTCTGTAAGTGACAGCTGGTCGTAAACAAGAAGTTCCTTTACCTTTTCTATCCTCATTAAAATGAAGAATTGCTCAATGGTTTTTCCTTCAATGGTGGAGAAGAGATCGCTGAGGTAACTGTAATCATATGGGATTCTCTTGACAATAAATAAAGAAAGCTTCAGGTTTTCCCTTTCCATCCCAAGATTCAAATATTCCATGACAGCCTTCTTAATATCTTCAATAATTTTATTTACTCTCCCTTCAATAAGTTCAAACCCCACATTGCTTAGTTCCTGGTCAATCTTTTTCAAATCGGTATCGGTTAGTTTTTCTTCAAGATCAACTTCGCCGAGGGAAATTTTATGAAAAGGAATTTTGAGATCAGTCAAAATATTTTCCACAGTAAGAACACATCGCTGGCAAACCATATTTTTGATCAGTAACTTATTTCTTTTTTCTTCCATGCATTCAGGTCGTAAGAACACAAGATAACAAGTTAGTATGATACACTTATAGTCTCATTAGATACCTTTGCGTTGAAAATGATGGAGCAGGATTTAGCTATATTAATTGCGGATTTGTCGGGATACACGGCCTTGACAGAAACTCATGGAGCCTCATCCGCCGCAGACCTGATCGACAAGTATGTTGAAATAGTAAACAATTCTCTTGTTGGAACCAGTCGTGTTCATGAGAGAGTTGGTGATGAGGTAATGATCGTTTCTGATTCAGCGGATGATTTACTTTCAACTGCAGAAGTTCTGTTACAGAATGTTTTCCGGGAATACAATTTTCTCCAGGTACATGGCGCTCTTCACTACGGCCGGATATTACAGCGCAACAACAATCTTTTCGGATCGGCTCTTAATCTTACATCCAGGATCGCTTCAAAGGCACCACCGGGTTCTTTTTTGTGTTCAAAGGATTTTTTAGATGCAGTGAGGGATAAAAAGTTTTATTCATTTAGGTCGATCGGGAATTATAATTTTAAAAATGTAAGCGAAGAGAGTGAAGTCTTTGAGATCGCTCTGGAAAAGCCCGAAAGTTTGTATGTTGACCCGGTTTGCAGGATGCTCTTAACTGACCCGGAAAAATGCATTTCCCATCCAAGTCAATCCGATCTCTATTTTTGTTCATCTAATTGTCTTGAAATTTTTATGGGAAGGCAATAAGCCAGGAAATGAACTTTGTGTTCTCCTGCATAGAATGTTCCCAACTTTCTTTTGTGAGTTTACCAGGGAATTATTTTCAATGCTAACCCGATGAGCGCCGCTGCAAGAATGATAATTGGTTCAGGTATTTTCTTAAACTTTATCAAAATCAAAACAGCCGCTAATGCAATGGCGACTGAAACTAAATCGCTAAACTGTCTTTTACCCAGAACAATCACCGCTCCTGCAATGGCGCCGACTGCAGCCGCGGTCACTCCGTCGATGAAATTTTTTAATCCTGGTTTTTTCCCGTATTTTTTAAAGTAAGGCGCTGGAATGATCGTAAATAGATAGCATGGAAGAAAAGTTGCGAATGCTGCAATACACGCTCCGGGTAGACCGGCGATCAGGTAACCAATGAACCCGACTGTAATCACGACCGGCCCCGGCGTAATCATGGCAACAGCAACTGCGTCCAGGAACTGTTGATCATTCAACCAATGATTTTCCTTTACCAATCCGCCATATAAGAAAGGAACAATAGCCAGACCGCTGCCAAAAATGAAGGTTCCGGCTTTGAGAAAGAATATAGCAATTTTAAAAAGTCTTTCATTCCAAGCAACCTGGCCGGCAATCTGTAAAAAAAAGGGAAGCAATACAGAGTTCGAGGTATTTGTAAATAGTTGCGGTCTTCTAACCACCAGGACGACAACACCGGACAAAAGGATAAGCCAGATATTTTCATTTTCCGTTAAGGCAGTAACAGTCGCTAATCCTAAAAAGATAAGCCAGCATAACCAATCCTTTCCAATTGTTTTTTTTGTGAGTTTATAACCGCTCACAGCGATAATTCCAATGACGGCTGCTCCTACCCCATAAAAAACCGCCTGCATCCACGGAAGGCCGCCAAATTTTACGTAAGCGAAACCCAGAGCAACGACCATCAAAAACGATGGAAGCACAAATGCCAATCCCGCTATTGTTGCACCCGCAATACCAAAATCAATATACCCGATATAGATGGCGAGTTGCGCGGCGAGGGGACCCGGTGCAAGTTGAGCGAGAGCCAGTCCTTCTTTATAATCATCTTCGCTTATCCATTTACGTGTACCTACAAGATCGCGGTGCATATAACCAACGAGTGCCACCGGGCCGCCGAAACCGATTGAACCCAGCTTTAAGAAATAAAAAAATAATTGTTTTATTCCGTATGAAGATTTGTCATTGACCATATCTACTCAGAAGTTTCACTTAAAGAATACTCCAGCCGCCGGTTGTAGCCCACTTCATAAGAATTACTTTGTCTTATAGAAATTCAATTGTGCCGCGTCGTTCCCAGTTGCTCTCTCCGCGAGTATAAAAGTATTTAATGCCGGGATAAGTAGTGAAGTTCGCGCGCCGGAACGGGTAGCAACGGCCGTGATCTGTCTAAATGCAGAGTTTTCAAACAGGTAAACATTTATCGCCCCACCTCCTCCACTGGCATATATTTTTTTCGACCGACCGTCGAAGTAAAGGTCGTCTGCGTCTCCAATCAAGTCAGTTGCTGCAATCGTCCTCCCGTTGTTTTCATCGAGGGCTACTAATTTCGCCGGATGCCTGTATCCAATAAAAATGATATGCCTTGATTCGTCGATCGCCATAGGGAAGTTGGCATTGTAATCTGTCTTCCATTTGGCAACAACCTCACGACTTTTGAGATCAATTACGTCTATCTGGTTGGCATCAGGAACATTGACAAAGATTTTCTTCAGCGATTTATCAAGTTGGAACCCTTCAGGATGTCCTGGCAATTTTATGTCCGCGGTTTTTTGACGTCTTATCGGATCAATTTTCGCAATTCCGCCGCTACCATAACCAACATAAATTTTCTTATCGATCGAATCATACCGGATATCATCTGCATCCGAGCCAAGCTCAATCGTCCCTGTGTTTTGAAAAGTCTCCGCGTTACAAAATTGACAACTGCCGTCGCCGCCATTGGCGATCATGATCTCATTAGTTTGTGGAATAAAAATAACTCCCTGTGGTTCGCTGAGTTTTTTTATCGAGAATAAATGTTTCCCATTTTTGATGTCCACAATTTCCAAGGAATTGTTTCCTAATGCCGATATAAAAACAACCTCTTTTTTCACATCGGCGTCCATGTGATCAATTCTTCCCTTGACACCAGGCAGAGGGATTTTTTGTTTCAAAAGCAATTCATCAGTGCCAAATGGTTTTTGACTATTACAGGACACACAATGGCAAGCCAGGGATATCACCAGGAAAGTCTTTGACTTTATCATTTCATATCCATTTTCTTCATCTCCGCATTTTTATTTCCGGTCTGATCGAGTGCCGCTCTTAGTCCCTTTGCAAGTTCCTCCGCATTTCCTACACCCCAATAATGAAGAAAAAATATTCGTGGTTGTTCATGTACCATGTGGTTATGAACCGCGACCACTTCAATGTCATGTTCAATCAATGCTTTGATTACTGGGGTCACTTCATTTTCCGTCATCGTGAAGTCGCCCGCCACTGCGGCATGATCGGGCGTACCCTGGAAGGCTGCCCAGGTATTAAACCCCATAAAGGTGGACACGCTCATTCCGTGTTCGGTAAGGTTTACATCCGGTCTTCCGATTGTGTATTTATAAACTCCTTTACTCATGGTCGCCTTCGCGCCGATGATCTCATCGAGCTTTTTTGTATCCAGCGAGTTCGGAACGGCTTCACTTGATGCCGTTCCCTTCGACGGATCTCCGCCTCTTAATGAAGAAATTTTATCCAATACGGCCTTTGTTTTTTGCGCCACCTGGTCGGTAGAACCCGATCCACCAATGTGCATGTACAAAATATTCGGATGATTCCGGACAAAATGATTGTGAATAGCAGATATCGTTAATCCCTGCTTTATAACTTCCTGCTGAACTCCTTTCAAATCTGTCTCAGTCAGTACAATGTCACCCATGATCATCGCTCCATCTTTCGTCGGCGTGAATGCGATCCATGTCCCTAACCCCATTCCTGGAATAATTTTGAAGCCGTCCACTTCAACGCTCAGATCATTTTGAGGAATAGTTACCTTATACTCTCCATTATTTGATTGTCCTTTGATCCCGATTATTCGCTCAATAGTAGTTGTATCTATTGTTTTCTTTTGCGCGGACATGTCCGAGCTGCATACCAGCACGGCTGCAACTGAAAAAAACTTTACTGTGAACGAACAAATTCCTGGTTTCATATTCAGAGTTTTAATCTTTACAAAACGTTTCATAAAATTATTTATATATTTTGAAGAAATTTTGAAGTGCGGATGAGTTGGCTGTAAATAATACAGTCATTTAAAATGTGAACCGCCAGATTAGTTTGCCTACTCCTGAAGAAACATTTGGTTTTAATAAATCAATTTGCTTAACCTGATCATAGCCCCTATTGTACACAAAGTAAAAATCAGTCCCGATTTTTGGGATCCAGTGCAACCTGACATTCCCAAAGACGATATCGTTTAAAGAGTTCCATTGGATAAATGCCGAAAGATCGAGCTTCGTGGTAAATGCAAAGTTGAAATATTGAGCCAGCTCGTTTGTGATCACATTTTCGCCTGGCAACCTGACAAAGTTATAAGTATAGTCAGTGGTCATGTTGAAATGTTTTGAAAAATTAATGCCCATCGATGATGAAAAGGTGCTGATCTTCCCTGTATAATAGGTTCCCCATTTGTAAAGCAATTGCACCCAGATCTTCCGGGACTGGTAAGTACTGATTTGAAATTCGGTCGAGTGCATATGATATTTCCCAGTCGGAATGATTGCACTGTCTGTAAGGTCGAACTCTTGATCGAGTCGATCATAGGATTGTTGCAGATTAAACTCGAATTGTTCTCCACTCTTCAAAATAAATCCCAAAGGTGTCGTTTCATTGTTCCATGACTCCAGCTTGCTCGTGCTTTGAGTAATGAAGTATGCCAACTCCCATGGTTTAAAGACAAATTGGCGAAACGTCCTTTGCAGCCACCTGGGAGCAAGAACAAGGTGCCAGTTAAATGCTTTGTAATTGCCTCTTTGCAGGAAGCCCAATTCCGGATTAAAGTTTTGTTGTAAACTGCTTAGAGCAATGAAATGATCAATGAGATCATTCGGGTAATCACAATAAATACGGTACGCGAGAGAGTTACTATTCATTTTATGATCATCGGTACTTCCCGCTATCAAGCCCGCAATGACAAGATTCTTTTTGTTCAAAAAATTTGAGGTCGTATAATTTGCATCAAGCCCAACGACCTGGTTCGCCTTGTTCTTATTAATTCTTGAAGTAATAATCCCACCCACATACGACTGAGCACCCAGGTCATATTTATAGCGAAACACCGTGTTGTTTGTAGCGGGAACTGAATCCACTTTTGCTGTTTCGAGGCACAGAAAACCGATGTTGTTCCTGCCGACTTTTCCAAATAATCTTGCGCCACCGAGAATATTTACAGGCCGCAGATCCTGGATACCTATCGTTCTCGAGTAAAACAATTCATTGCTGTTTCCCAGGTAAAACTCAAAACTATTTGCACTCTCCAGGAAAAACTCTCTTTTCTCAGGGTAGTAGAGATTGAATCTCGTTAGGTTTGTTTGTATTTTATCAGCCTCTACCTGCGCGAAATCTGTATTAGTTGTTAAATTTAATTTCAACGTCGGTGTAATATTGACGTTTAAATCAACTCCAATTTTTCCCGGATAGGTCGTGCTTACGCTGGATGGCGATTGACTTCTGTTTGTCTCAAATCCGCCCAACGCGTAAGGCTTTAATTCGAAACGCCTGGAATATCCAATATCTTTCAAGCCTGTTAAGATGCCAGTATTACTGAAATTTTCAAAGCTGTAGTCACGGCTCCATCCCTGCCATCGATCCTCTTCATTTTTATAACCTATAGTTCTTCCAAAATTGATCGCCCATATTTTCGAGCTACCTTTTCTGAATTGAAACGTGCTGAATGGTATCTGAATTTCTGCAAACCAGCCACTGTCATTTCGGATGGTTTTTGCGTCCCATACTCCATTCCAGTTAATGTTATCATTTTCCCAGCTCACCTGCATGTCCGTTCTTGCACCGTTAGGATTAATAATAAATAGATATCCGTTCCTTCCATCATTGAAGGGAGAGATTAATACTCCAAAAACATCGTCTTTTGCGAAGTCAAAATCCCTTTGCATAAATTTTGCAACAATCCTTTCAGGTCTTTGCTGATAACACCAAACGCCGATGTACAAATTATCATTATCATACAAAACTGCTGTTTCTGTTTTTTCTGATGCTGGTTCGCCAAAATGCGGTTCCCGCTGTGTAAAGTTGCTTATGTGTTGAGCTAATTGCCACGCAGAATCGTCAGGGTTACCATCAAACCTGAGATGATCCGAGGAAAAAAAAGTCGCGATTGTATCCGGAATAGAGTGTTGGGAGAAAGAATTATTCTTTGAAAGCGTAACAATTGCAACAGTCAAAATTCTAAGGACAGCTCTCATTATTATACTGCTTCAAATTTATTTGTCCGGAACCACGTGATCCGCTTTCCCCTAACTTCAGCGACGACCTATTCAGGAAATAAATTTACAGCTAAGCCAGTCATTAGCTCCGGAGGAATTTAGGCTGAACCCCGATCAACAAATGAATCCATCTTATAAATCTAGTTCGCTCATATCAGGGATGGTACAGTCTAAAATAAACTTCGAAGGCCATTGGATTTCTTCCATATAAATGGTCCAGGCTCCCATCTGCATGATAAAAGGTCAACTGACCTCCACCCGCAATATTTAGTTGTGCCAGTTTAAAAAGATCGTAGTTCATTCCTGCAGTTAAGATATTAATTGGAAAAACTGAAGTTGGCCCGTAGATATTTTCGTCGAGTGCCAATTCTTCGGTTGACTTCTGAACCCATTCATATCGTGAATACAAAATCAGTTTATTTCTTTTCCATGAGCCTTCCAGGAGAAAAGCATTGGCACCTTTTTGATCCTTTATTTTATTCAGGCCCCAGAGAGCTGTTGCATCGAAAGAACCATTTGAAACGGGTAAACTATAAATTACCGAAGCGGTTGTGCGGTTTATATCTTCATCCGGGTGCAGCGCTTCGGGACTTTTTATAAATCCTTGTGAGACCTGTAGCGCCCAGTTTTCTGAAGGATTAAAAGACAATCTTCCGCTCCAACTGTCGAAACGGGGTTTATCAAAATCATACCTGTTTTCATCGGGCTCCCTGCCGGTAAAAGAGGAACCTTCGATTTTCCAATTGCCATATCTGAAACCAATGGTGGCAACGCCGAAAGTGATGTGTGTAGCATCAACCCAATGATGGGAAATGGGAGCATCAGGATCCGCTAATGCAGATGGCCTGTGCATGAAAGCCACAGGTCCCAGGGCCGGCTCACCTGGATAACCAACATAAAAAAATACATCGGCCTTGTGCGATAATGCCTGCGAATAACTCACAGAAAGTTCGGCGAATAAATCATGCGGATGCTGCCTGTCAACAATGGGTTGGCCTTTGTAAGCTTCGCCTGTTTGAAACAATAAAGGAAATCCCCCGGATTGAGCAGTCAAAGCATCGAAAGAAAACATGGTACTGAAATGAAATAGCCCGTTTTTTCCCACCGGTCTCTGACCCATGAACATCACCCATGCAGGCACATCCACGTCATTATCTCCGCGTGATCCTTTGTTTGTAAAATCCTGGTCATTGTATCGAATAAATAAGTTCTCATGGAGCATGAACATCCAGTCCTTTTTGTGAAACATATATGCATACATAGGTGAAGCATCGGGCAGCCAGCTTGTTCCGGAGCCATTTCGGCCCATTGGAAGGTTCTTCGAATAGACATGAGACATCATTCCCATTCCGCCCATGCCTTTCATATTTTCATGGGGAACAGTATCCTCCTGCATATTCATTCCACTCATATCATTTTTCGAAGGAATCGTGTCTTTTTTTGCGGGCATGTGTTCATGCTGGTGTTGTGCAAAACATGCAATCGAAAAGGATGTAAAAATGAAAAGAAGAATTATTTTCATAGCCCATTTTGCTTTTTGAACTATCGCGGTAGCAATAGGATGTTCAGAGTTTTGCTCCAATGCAGCAGCAG
>Ga0207689_10006313_pt1 | contig 10501 bp, 4 predicted proteins | sample KBSMisM52_FD_184312 | JGI IMG/M metagenome (GOLD analysis project Ga0207689, IMG submission 184312) | Miscanthus rhizosphere microbial communities from Kellogg Biological Station, Michigan, USA - KBS Miscanthus M5-2 (SPAdes) (version 2) | ecosystem: Host-associated > Plants > Roots > Rhizosphere... | reverse complement strand
CGAGCCCATGCTTGCGGCTGGCGAGGTGCGCTTCAACCGCATCGGCAAGATAGTGCACATTGACCACCACTTTCTTGACGCCAGACGCGCGCAATCGGTCGAGGACATGGTCGAGCAACGACTGACCCGCGACCTCGATCAGCGGCTTGGGCCGGGTCGCCGTCAGCGGCCGCATCCTTTTGCCCAGGCCGGCGGCCATGATCATCGCGGTACGCGGGACTTCGCCGGGGACTTCGGCGCGCAGCCGGAGCGCGCGGCGGGCCTGGCTCACGCGGCCTGCCTCCACGGCTCGCGCCGATGCTCCGGAGACACGTTGGCGTCGAACCAGTCACGCACGGGCTTCATATCGGGCTGGGCGAGGTCGCGTTCGAGCAGGCCCCACATGCGCGGCTGAAAGCGGCGGTAATGCGGCTTGTTGTCGCGCTTCCACAGCCGCGTGAAGACTCCGAGGATGCGCGTGTTGCGCTGGGCGGCAAGCGCCCAATAGGCGCGCTCGAAGTCCGGGCCGTGGCCGGTCGCGGCAATGTAACGATCGATCATTGCCCGCTCGATATCGTCGGGAACGTCGCGCCGGGCATCTTCGAGCACCGAGGCAAGGTCATAGGCCGGATGTCCAGCGACGGCGTCCTGGAAGTCGAGCAATCCGAACCGGCCAATGCCCTCCAGGCCGTCGACCAGCATGACATTCTCGGCATGATAATCGCGAAGAACCGTCACCGGACTTAGCCCGTCCTTGGCAACCGGCCCGAGCGCCTCCGTCCATGCCGCTTCGTAGGATTCGGTATCGACCTCCAGCCCGACCGCGGGGCAGTACCAGTCGGTGAACAGCTTCAGTTCCTCGATCCACTGTTCGAGCCCGTGCGGCCTCAGCCCCGGCATGGGTGAGTGTTGGTGGAGGTGAACGAGGACGTCCGTCGCCAGCTCGTAAAGCTCGCACTCCTGCGCCGGGTCTTCGTCAAGGAACTCGCGCATTCGCCAGTCGCCGAAATCGCCGAGCAGCAGCATGCCTTTTTCGAGATCCCGAGCGATGATCCGCGGAGCACTCAAGCCGACCGAGGCGAGCCACTCGGCAACCGCGACGAACGGCCGCGGGTCCTCGTGGGGCGGAGGAGCATCCATCAGCACCGCCGTGCGGTCGCCGTTCACGACGCGGAAGTATCGCCGGAAAGAGGCGTCGCCCGCGAGCGGCAGGATCTCGGCCCCGGCCCAGCCGGAAGCGGCAAGGAATTCAGGCGCATGAGGCGGCGGTTTCATCTGAGAGACCATCGCCCTTCCCATGACGGGGGCACATTCGCTGTCAAGATTCTGTCGCCATCCGGCCCGAAATCGAGCGACAAAGCGAGCGCGTCCGGCCAAGCCGCCTCGCCTGCCCGCTCCGGCCATTCGACGAGCAGAACGGCGTCAGCGGCGGAATCGAGCCCTAGTTCGCCAAGCTCCGAGACGTCTTCGACCCGGTACAGGTCGACGTGCCAGACACGCGGATCGAGATCCTCATAGGGCTGAACGAGAGCGAAGCTCGGGCTCGGAACTTCGCCATGGTGGCCGAGCGCCGCGATGAACCCCCGGGCGAGCGCGGTCTTGCCGACGCCCAGCGGCCCCGACAGCGTGATCACGTCTCCGGCCCGAGCAACGCCCGCCAGTTGCGCGCCGAATGCCGTCGTTGCCGCCTCGTCGTGAAGGGTCATTTGGTCCCGCGCGGGATGGTCAAGATGACCTTGGTGCCCTTGCCCTTCTTGGATTCGAGCTCGACGGTGCCGCCGTGGGCTTCGATGAACTGGCGCGTCAGCGGCAGTCCAAGGCCGAGTGCCGCCTCGCCCCGGACGCCCTCCTCCACGACCCGGTCGAAGCGGTTGAATACGCGCGGCAGGTCTTTGGCGGAGATTCCCGAGCCGTTGTCGCTGATCCGGATCACGGCCTTGTCATCATCCCCATCCGCCTCGAGGACGACCCGCCCCTTCCGGTCGGTGTAAGCGATCGCATTGTTGAGGACATGTTCGATCGACTCGCGGAGCCGGCGAACGTCGCCGAAAATGAATCCTGTTGTTTCCGATATCTGGATTTCGAGCTTCTGAGCTTTCTCTTCCGCCCTCGGCCGAGCCGTTTCGACCGCTGTCCGGCAGAGGCCGGCAAGGTCGACCCGCTCGCGCTCCAGCGCCGCCGCGCGCGTATCTCCGGTGGTGAGATCGAGCACGTCGTTGATTAGCTTCGACAGGCGGCCGACAGCCTCGAGGATCGCGTTCACATAGTCGGTGGCCGTGGGCGACAGCTTGCCCGCATAACCGGCGGCGAGCATTTCGGTGAAACCGCCGATCGAGGTCAGCGGAGTCCTCAGCTCGTAACTCATGTTCGCCACGAAGTCGGTCTTGATCCGGTCGGCGGCCTCAAGCGCCGCGGCGCGTTCGCGGAGCGCCGCCTCGATCCGCGTCGAGTCCGTCACGTCGACCATGGTGAACAGGGCATTCCCGTCGGGGAGCGGAACGGCGGCGAAGGCGAAATGCCGTCCGTCGGTCATCGAGACCCGCCCGTTGGACGATTGTCTCTCATTGGTAGTCTGGCGGACCATTTCGCGGATTTGGGCCGCTGCCGTGGGGTTCACGAGCTTGCGCGCCATCGCCGGCACCAGTTCGTCGACCCGCGGATGCTCGGTCAGCCATTCCTCGTCGAGCTCCCAATCCTCGATGAAGCGCCGGTTCCACAGGTAAAGGCGTCCGTCGCTCGCGAAGACGCTGATCGCCTCGAACAGATTGTCGAACGTCGCCGCCCGGACCCGAAGCAGGGTATCGCGCGCCGAAGCGAGCCGAAGCTGTTCGGTCCGGTCTTCCAGGAACAGCCTGAGCCCGCCATCGGGCAGCGGCTGGGCGACGACGCGCAAATGGTCGCCGTTGGGCAGCATCCATTCTTCTTCAATGACCTCGTCCGGGCTGCTGAACCAGGCGCGGCGCTCCTCCTTCCACACCGGAAAATCGCGCGTTTCGGGTAGCCTCTGATTATCGCGCATCCGTTCGAGGACTCGGTCGAATTCAGGCCGTTCGGAAAGCCATTCGGGATCGAGCTCCGCCATCATGGCAAAGGGCCGGTTGAAGAAGCTCAGGCTGCGCTCGGCATCGAACTGGGCGGTTCCCGCCGTCATGCGATCGGCGAGCTCGCGCTGCGATTCGATGTGACGGGCGAGCTCGGCACGGGAATCCTCGAGCTCCTGGATATCGATGGCGAAGCCGGCGACCGCGGACGTGGACAGCGGAACGTCCACGATGCGCAGCATCCGGCGCTCGGAATGGATGATGACGGGCAACATGCGCGACTGGATCCGGCCGCTCTCGAGCGCATTGCGCGCCGATTCGGTCGGGTTGCCGGCGCTCGCATCGTCGACCAGTTCGAGCCCGCGCGAGATCACATCGGCGGCGTCGCGCCCTTCGACGGCGTCGACGAACGCGGTGTTCACCAATCCGAGCTTGAGGTCCGGCCCCCGGTACCACATCGGAAAAGGCGCTGCCTCGATCAGGTGCGTCAGGGAGTCGAGCGCGCTTTCCGTCTGGTGCAGCTTGAGCGCGAGGCGAGCGCGGTCTTCTTCGCCGGCGCTGGTGTCGTAGAACCAGAGAAGCAAAGTCCCGGGCGGCTCCGGCGCGGGAGCGGGCCCGCCGCGGACCTCGAACACGCGTGCCGATCCATGCGTGCGCACGGTCCGGGCAAGACGCTGGGCAGAGACGCGCGCAGCCTCGATATCGGCGGCGAGCGCTTTCAAATCGTCCGGATCAATTCCGCCATCCTTGGCCGCGAGCCCGTCGAGCCGCGCCGGATTGCCGGCAAGCCCGAGATCCCGGAGCAACTGGCGATCGACCTCGATCCGATTGTCCGGCCGGACCAGCAAGGGCCGCGCGGGCGCAGCTTCGAGAAGGGCCGCGCTCGTTCGAGCGACGCCGAGCACCGCCTCGGCGAGCCGGAACCGCCGAGCGGCCATGATCGCGACCGCGGCGGCGATGGCGACCCACAAGAGGGCCAGGCCGGCGATCGCGATGCTTGTCCCCGTAAAGGCGCTCATGGCTGCGCTGCGCCCATCCCCATCAGGCGTTCATAGGGCGAAGCATCGGCCAAAAGAAAGGGCGGGAAGCTGTTGAGCTCCCGCCCTTCTTCTTTGTCTGGAGCAAGTCTTAGAAGTGCACCCCGGCCCCAAAGCGGAAATAGCGTCCGAGAACGCCAGGGAAATACGTGATCGCGCCGCCGAACGCCGGGACCGGGAATGGCGGCTTCGAATTGAAGACGTTGTCGACATCGCCGAAGAAGCGGAAACGCCCGCCAGCCACGTCAATGCGGAAACCCGAGTTCACGTAGGTGAACGCTTTCAACTTCTGATGCTCGCGGAAATTATCCGCTTCATCGATGCCCTGCGTGACCGAACCGGTGTAGTTCACGTTGGTGAACAGAGTCAGCGGCCCGTTCAGGTAATTGGCCGTCACGGTGAAGCTGTCCTTCGGATAGCCCAGAGTGCCATCATTATTTGTTGGCGCCTGATCGCCAAACGCCCGCGTCGTAAGCTCGAGCAGGTGCTGGTAGGAACCGCTGAATCCCAGCGAGCTCGCACGTCCGAGGAACGGCGTATTCACCTTCCAGTCCAACGCCGCGACAATGCCGCGATAGCGCAACTGGTCCGCGTTGAAGAAGCTGGTCTTCGTAAAAGTGACCTGGCTCCCGCCTGGCGGCGGTCCCGGCGGGTTGCGGGTGATGAGGCCGCAGAACGGATTGCTGGCCGGATCTGGTGAATCATAGCAAGCGTTCAGGACCTGGGTCGCGCTGAAGGCCGAGATCGCGTTCTTAAGCTTCACGCTGATGTAATCGACCGACAGGTTCAAACGCGGAATGAACGTTGGTGTGATCACCGCGCCTATCGAGTAAGCGTTCGATTTCTCGTTCGCCAGATCGGGGTTGCCGCCCGTCGACTGGAGGAAACTGGCGTCGTCCGTGCTCGACTGGAACGTCGGCGGAATCCCCGCCGCTGCGCAATTCGCCTGCCGGGTGGCTGGATCGGGTCCATTGTTCAGCTGGCTCGCATCGCACGGATCGGTCGCGAAGCCGAAGAACGTGCTCGTCGGGATGAACGCCTCCTGGATCGACGGCGAGCGGATGGCGTGGGTGAAGTTGCCGCGGAACGCGACGTCGCGCACCGGGGCATAACGTCCGCCCACCGTCCACGTGACATCCCCGCCGGCAACGGAGTGCTTGACGTAACGCGCCGCCGCTTGCGCATCGAGGCGGTAGATCGCGGGGATATCGTTCGACGGGCCGATGATGTCGGCATTCAACTCGCCGAAAATCTCGTTTGTATGGAACTTGCCCTTGATCGGAACGATCGGAACGAACTGGGTGGGCGACGTCAGGTCATTCGTCGGATCGCCGTCACCGTTCTCGTCAACGAGCGGATCCGCGTCCGGCTGGTGGAATACCGCTCCTGGATCGTCACTGACGCTCTCAGCGCGATGCTCCACGCCCACCGCGATGCTCAGGTCTCCTCCCGGAAGCTTGAAAATCGGCCCGTTGATGTCGGCGGTGGCAACGAACTGCTTGTTCGTAGCACGACGGTCAGCTGCGGAGAGAATGTAGTCGATGGCCGCCTGGTCCGCACGGCCGACGCCGAACGGGTTCAAGGGCTGGCAGGTCGCGCTTAACGTCGGGAACGGAGAATTCGCCAGACCCGCCAAGCAAGGCACACCGCCCGGGTTGTCGGCGGTAACCATGCCCAGCGCGTTGGCGAAGTTCTGCAGGTTGATGACCGTAAAGTGACCCTTGGACTTGGCGACGCCGCGGTTGGCGACCACTTCCCAGTTCCACCGGCCAGCCAGCGCATCGAAATGCCCGTCGAGGCCGCCGACGACGCGATAGATGTTGTCGATCGACGTCGCTCGGCCGTTTGCGAAATCGGTGTTGGCGCGACTGAGATAGAAATAATCTTGCGGAACGCCGAAGACGTTCTGATCGCTGAAATTATTGTTGATCGAGTCGATGATGAGCTGGCGCTGCTCGGCCGTCAGGAATGGATTGTTGACACTAAGGATCAGGTTGCCTGCAGGCTGGCCCGCGGCGGCGAAGACGCCGGTATTATATTCGGGCTGGGTTTGGAGGTTGGTGCCCTTGGAGTGCGAATACCAGCCCTCGGCGAACAAGCGGATGTTGCTCGTGATGTCGAAATGGCCAATCAGGTTGGCGTTGTAACGCTCGATATCCGACAACGCCTGGGACGTATCCCTGATGTAGTGGAACCCGTTACCGCCGCTCGAGAAGAAACTGAAATTGCCGGGGCCTCCCGGGTTCACTCCGTAATCCGCCACGATGAATCCGCCCGAAGGGCTGAAGATCAAGTGATTACCGGCTGCGTCGGTAACTCCGACCGAGGCCGGCAAACCGAATTGCGCTTCCTGGAGCGGACTAAGCCCGAAGAAGTCAAATACCAGAGGAACGCCGGCCGGAATAACCGCATTGATGCTGGGCCCGTCGGGATAGAGACATTGGTTGAACTGGGAGCCCGGATTGCATTCGGCATAGAAGTTCGCATTCCGGAGCACACTCCGGTCGGCGTAATTGAAACCGTGGCTGCGGTTGTATTCCGCCGAGACCGTGACGTTCGCCCGGCCGTCCATCAGGTTCTTGCCGGCAAGCCCGCGGACACGCCAGTTGTGGCCATCTCCCTGCTGCGAAATGCCGTCCTGCGCATCGAGATCGACTCCGTCATAATCCTTCTTGAGGATGACGTTGATCGTTCCTGCGATCGCGTCCGAGCCGTAGATCGGGGCGCCGCCGATCGCGATGGTTTCGATACGGTCGATCAGCTTGGTGTTGATCAGGCCGAGATCGACCTGCTCACCGGGAGCCGTCGGACCGAAGAGAGCGGCGGTGTTCGAGCTGATGAACCGCCGCCCGTTGACCAGGACCAGTGTGCGCTGGCTGCCGAGACCGAGGAAGTTGACGAACGATTGGCCGGTGCCGAACGCGCCGCCCTGGGCCGCACCGACCGGCGAGCTTCCTGGAATGCCGAACTGCGGAAGCTCGTTCAGCGCATCGGCAGCGTTGACGAAACCGCGCTGCTCGATCGCTTGGGAGTTGAGGACCGTCGATGGCTGGACCGTGTCGAAATTAGGCTTTGCGATGCGCGAACCGGTGACGACGATTGCGCCCTCAGGCGGCGCGCCGGCTGTTGCCGGGGCATTCTGTCCCTGCGTCGCCAGGCACTGCTGGCGCGCGGAAGTGTCGGTAATCGTCGAGCAGTCGACCGCCGTATTCTGCTGTTGCGCCTGCTGTTGCTGGCCTTCGGTCTGGGCCAGTGCGGGAGTTCCCAAGGCCGCGCTTAGCGCGAAGACCGATGCGGATAATGAAAATCGCGATGCTGGAATGCGCATGTACGGGCCCCTCTCCGTATGGAAGGGCGCTATTTACCCGACACCGGTTACCTAACAAAGTAAGCGCTTGGCCGTTCGTCGAAACCGTTCGTGAGTGTCGCATCAATGCAACATTTTTGACCCGAACGGGGCTGAATCGGCGGTTTTGTGTCGGCGGGCAGACAGATTTATCCGAGAAATCCGGGATTCGCGCCCCTCCGCTGATGCCCGGAAAGCGCCGCGAAACACCCGCCTCGAACATTGCCGTGACATTAAAGTTACATGAACAGCCAAAAAATTGCCCCCGCCCCTCAGAAGGTTGCGGTGATTTCGGAAATCGGGAACTGATCGCCTTGTTGCACGAAATGGGGGACTGCTCTGTGACTAGGAAAACTTTGCTGGGCGCGACCGCGCTCCAGACCGGCGCACTTATCTTTCTCGCAACCGCCTCACCGGCATTGGCTGAAACAGCGGCAGGCACAGCGGCCGCCCCGACGCCGCCAGCGACTGAGGAGACGACCACCAATTCGACTCAGCCCGAACAGGTAATCGCTGCAAATCAGGCAAATCAGGCAACGCCTTCGAAGGATGATGAGAAGATCGTCATCACCGGCACGCGCATCCGGAAGCCGAATCTCCAATCGACGAGCCCGATCACGACGCTCCAGGGCGAGCAATTCTTCGAGCGCGGCCAGACCAACATTGGTGATGCGCTCAACGACCTGCCGCAGCTGCGCAGCACCTTCGCTCAGCAGAACCCGGGCCTCGGCATCGGCATCGCGGGCCTTAACCTGCTCGACCTCCGCGGCCTCGGCACGGTCCGCACGCTGACCCTGGTCAACGGCCGCCGGCACGTCGCTGCGGACATCCTCAACAACGCCGTGTCGGTCGACATCAGCTCGATCCCGGCCGACCTAATCAACAGTGTCGACATCGTCACCGGCGCGAACTCGTCCGTGTACGGTTCGGACGCGATCGCTGGCGTGGTCAACTTCATCCTGAAGAAGGACTTTGACGGCATTCAGGTGCGCGCGCAGGGCGCGGACACTCAGCATGATTACGGCCGCAACTATTTTGCCTCGGTTCTGGCCGGCCATAATTTCGCCGGCGGACGCGGGAACATCACCGTCAGTGCCGAATATGCGAAGCAGGACCGCATCTTCGCGTCGGACATTCCGTGGTTGCGGCACAATGATGCGCTCGGCGTGGTCGACGTCGACGCCGGCCTGACAGCCGACATGCACGGCAGCGATGGCTTCTTCGACCGCACCTTCATCCACGACATTCGCCAGACCAGCATCGCCTACACCGGCCTGATCCCGATCACCCAGCGTGCGACCGACGATGCGGCTACTGTCGGAGTGGTTGAAGGACCGGCCTGCGGGACCGGCCTTCTCGCCAACAACGGCCCGCCCTCCAATACCGGGCTGCCATACAACTGCACTTATCTCTTCACAGAGCCGGGGGATCTCGTCCAACAGACCGGCACCCGTTTCAGCACCGGCATCATCGGCGGCATCTTCGGGGGCAATGGTACCACCGGCCGTGAGCGTGAGCAGTTGTCGATCCTGCCGCGGCTCAAGCGGATCAACCTCAATCTGCTGGCGCATTTCGCGATCAGCGACGCATTCGATCCGTTCATCGAGGCCAAGTGGACCCGCATCGACGCGCTCGGCAACAACGCCGGTCCGTCCTTCATCCAGGGAACGTTCAACCCGTTCGACCTGCGCGAACGCGTCCGTCTGGATAACCCGTTCTTGTCAGCCGCTGAGCGGACAACGATTGCCAATTTGATCCTCAATTCCGGCTGTAACACCAGCCTTACCGCAAACTGCCTCGGTGGTCGGACTACGTCCACCGGTGTCGGCGGGTCGACCTTGCCCGCACAGGGCGTCGGGGGACCGCTCAACGCGGCCGACCGAGCTGCTATCGCCGCCGGCACCTATCGCTTCGTGCTCGCTCGCAACCTGCTGGACGTCGGAATCCGCGACGAGAAGTTCCAGCGCGACACCTACCGGATCGTCGGCGGCGTCCGAGGCACGTTCAATACGGACTGGAGCTATGAAATCTCGGCCAATTACGGACGGTTCGACGAGGATATCTCGGTGGCCGGCTTCCTCGACAAACAGCGCTTCATGCTGTCGATGGATGCGGGGCTCGACCCTGGCACGGGAACGATCCGCTGCCGGTCGCAGTTCGATCCAACCGCGGCGCAGGCTCTCACCCGGGCGCTCAACCCGACCCAGATCGCGCTGGAACAGGCCAAGCTGGCGGCCGATATCGCTGCCTGCGTGCCGTACAATCCGTTCGGCTTCAATAAGGCGGGGAACGCTGCGGCGGTCGATTATTTCTCTTACAACGCCCACAAGAAGTCCTGGCTCAGCCAGCTCGATTTCCTCGGCTTCGTTAACGGCGATTCAAGCCAGCTGTTTGAGCTTCCGGGCGGCCCGATCAGCTTCGCGATCGGTGGCGAATATCGGCGCGAACGGGCCCGCTACAAAGACGACGATTTCGCCGAATCGGGCCTCACCAATGGCGTGATCATCGGCGAGTTCGATCCGCCATCCTTCGTCGTCAAGGAAGCGTTCGGCGAGGTGAACGTCCCGCTCTTCAAAGAGCGTAGGTGGCTCTATGATCTAACGCTGAACGCGGCGGGCCGCGTGTCGGACTATAAGGGCGCGGTAGGTACGGTTTGGACCTGGAACTACGGCGGCGAATGGGCGCCGGTCCGCGGTTTCCGCTTCCGCGGCAATTACGGCAAATCCGTCCGCGTCCCGAACCTGTCGGAAACCGGCTTCCCGAATGTGTTCAACTTCGCGCCGGGCTTTGTGGATCCGTGCCAGACCCCTGTCACTGGTAACCGCATCGCCAATTGCCAGGCAGACCTTGGCGCCTTGTTCCCTCTGGCGCCGATCACGCGCTCGCTGCCAATCTATAGCGGCAGCAACCCGGATCTGCAGCCCGAGGTCTCGCACTCGCTCACATTGGGTGCAGTGTTCACCCCGAAGTTCCTGCCAGGCGCGTCGCTCAGCGTCGATTATTACAAGATCAAGGTCGATGACGTCATCGTGTCGCTATCCGCACAAGCGATCGTCAACGCCTGTTATGACAGAACGCCGGGAACGACCAACGTGCTC